>Ga0210409_10000138_pt1 | contig 157849 bp, 145 predicted proteins | sample IncBWH17MmetaG_FD_161649 | JGI IMG/M metagenome (GOLD analysis project Ga0210409, IMG submission 161649) | Forest soil microbial communities from Barre Woods Harvard Forest LTER site, Petersham, Massachusetts, United States - Inc-BW-H-17-M | ecosystem: Environmental > Terrestrial > Soil >... | reverse complement strand
ACTTCAGGATCCCGTAGGCACCGTTCGGAGCAACGATCATGAGCTCGAGATCGTTCGACCAGTTGTGCGTGATGTTGACGTGCACCTTCAGTGCGGACGAGGCCGCGCCACTGATGCCGGTCACATTGACGGTGCTGACGACTGTGGCGTTGTCGTTGATGACATACGACTGGTTGTTGCTGAACGTGCCGTTGCCGGCGCTGGCGACAGTCACCGATGCCGTCTTGGCGTTCGACTTGCCGCTGACGCTGTCGGTCACCGTCTCGGTCACGCTGTAGGTACCCGCGGCCGCATAGGTGTGGCTCGGGCTGGCGACAGCGGAAGTGCTGCCGTCGCCGAAGGTCCACGCATGCGTACCGATGGTGCCACCCGAATCGGTGGAGCTATCGATAAAGGTCGCTGTCAGGCCGCTGACGGTGTCGGTGAAGTTGGCGGTCGGCGTGCCACCCGTGCTGGTGCTGGTGACCGTCACGGAGGCGGTCTTGGCGTTGGTCTTGCCGCTGACGCTGTCGGTCACCGTCTCGGTCACGCTGTAGGTACCCGCGGCCGTATAGGTGTGGCTCGGGCTGGCGGACGTCGACGTGCTGCCGTCGCCGAAGGTCCACGCGTACGACGAAATGCTGCCGCCGGTATCGGTGGAGCTGTCGGTGAAGTTCACTGTCAAACCGCTGACCGTGTCAGTGAAGTTCGCGACCGGTGTACCGCCGCCACCCGAGCTGCCACCGACAATCGGATGCGAGATCGCGCATGCGTTGGTGTCGTTGGACCAACTGGCCTGCTCGGTGAACGTGCCGGTGCCCATGGTGACGTTGGCCGCGCCGCCGGGTGAGCCTGCCGCGATCCAGGCGCACTCGTCGGAGTTTTCCGTAGTGGAAGGCGCACCGTTCGTCCAGAGTGTCCATCCACCGGACGGGAACTGATCCGACATCATTTCGTGCCACTCGTGACCGAGCGTCATGGTCCAGCCGTCCAGCGTACCGGCGCTGCCCGAATTGACGAAGTTCACACCGCAGCCCTGACCCATATCCATGTTGTACGGCTGGTTGCTGAACGCCAGGTTGCCGTACGGGGTTGCGGCCCCCTGGTCAGCGTTGTAGTCGTGCCACGCGCAGTAGGCCTGTCCGCCATTGACGCCCTGGTAATTATCCGGGTTGGTGCCGTGCGGCGACAGGATGACGTAGTAGGCGTAGCGGTTCGACGCGGCGGTGGTATTGCCGAAGTGCGCTGCGGCAGCGTTCGCCTCCTGCGCCAGCTGCGCGCCGGTGGCCTGCGCGGGGGAGGCGGCCGAGTTGTCGTACCACACGCCGGCAAGGGTGCCGCCGCTCTGGTACGGCACGAAGCTGGCGTTTGCCGGGCAGCTGGTCGCGCCGGCAGCGACATTGGGACCGTCGCACCACTGGGTCAGATCCGCCGACCACAGTTCGCCGCCGGTGCCGATGCCCTTGAACATCTCCTCAGCCACTGCCGCGGCGCCATCGGCGTCACCGGTGAACACGGAGTCGCCCGCGGCATTGGTGCTGCGCGTGCCCCACTGGGTGCCGTAGTACACGAAGTAGACTTTCACCTTGCCGCTCATCACGCCAACACCGCCGGTGCCGCCGCCGAAGCTCAGCGTTTTGGCGCCGGTAGCTACCGCCTGCGCGGCCAGTGCGTGCTGGGCATTCCATTGCTTCATCTTGTTGTGCACGTCGCGGGTCGGCAGCACACCGTGACGGTATGCATGACCGTTGGCCGGCGAATACGGGTTGGTCTCCGAAGCGAACACCGGCGTGGCGGCTAAGCCAAGCAAGGTGCAGGCGGCAAGAGTGTTCAACAGAAATTTTTGCTTCATGAATGTGTTCCCCATAGTGAGGACGAGCGGGCCGAACACGGCCGCCCAGACCTCGTGGCAATGACATGTCACGCCCCTCGCGCGACTCTCGTAGTTCAATCAAACGCCACGATCTTCGCCGCGTTCCACCCATGCGCCCCTCCAGGAAGCGCCGGACCGAGTGAACGGTAAACATGGAACGGGGATGAAACGTGCTGCGTGTAATACATTCATCACCGCCCCCAGCGATGAATGTGGCGCGACCATATGTCCGAGGAATTTTTGATGTCAATAGGAAATATGGACGTATAGACGTCTATATCTTTCATGTGAAGATGTTGCGTTGAAATAAAATTTCATGAATGAAAATTAATGAAACTTTGGAAAACAACCACTTGCGCCTTATGCTAGAGCGGAAAGAAGAATTGCGCAGCGCACCATTTTGGATGCTTGAATCGAGCTGATTTTGCTGTGCGAAAGTTTTTGCGGTTACGTCAAAGAGCCTGAGAACCTCGTGAATTACAGGCCAAACGATCGCTTAAGCTGCTGTACTTCAGTGTTGGAGGACGTGCTTCGTCCTGACGCGTTGGTATTTCGGCAACGGTCGGTCAGCACGACATCCAGCTTGCCATCGTCCACGGATTGCCTGCGGCGGCAGCTTGTCGGCTCTGGTCGGCGTCACACTCTTTAACATCTGCCCCGACGTCATCGTTGCCAATGGCCCTGGTGAAAAGACCATCGTTGATATCCTCGATCACAGGTTGGGCCGCATTGCGCTGGCCGAAATCGCCGATGTGTTCGCGCTTACATCGTAAGCACTCACCAGTTTGTCGACAGGCTGGTACCTGCCTTCGGCATATCTGATGATGCGATCAATCACACGCGGACAGCATCGCCGCCTCGCTCTTTTTCCTGGAGTTTCATCATGCCGATAGGTCTGCGCGTCACCCAATGGTTGCTTGTGTCGTTGGTTGGTCTGACTTTTCCGCTGCTGTCGATGCAGGCGCTCGCGCCGGTGGAGGCGAGGGTGCCTTTTGCGCCGGCCGCATGGCTGGGCAGCGACGGCCTGATACATCTGGCCTACGAACTGCATGTAACCAATATCTATGGCGATACCGGCGCGTTGAGGCCGCAGGGACTGCAGGTCTATGGCGACGATATCGCGACGCCGCTCGCCGTTTTCAGTGCCGCCGAACTGACCACCATGACCCGGCCTGAGCCCGCTGAGCATGCGCCGGTGACGATCGAGCCGGGCAAGCGTGCGGTCATCCGCGTCTGGCTGAGCTTTCCGGCCGGACGCCCTCTGCCACGGACGCTGCGGCACCGGATCGAATTCGCCACGGCAAAAGGCGGTGTCGAGTTGCTGGACGGAGTGGGTGTGCCGCTGAATGCGTCGCCTCCGCCAGTCATCGGACCACCGTTGCGTGGCGGACTCTGGCTGGCGCATGAGGGCCCCGGCAATGCGAACTCGCATCACTGGGGCAGCCTGGTGGTGGTGAACGGGCAGCTGACGATTCCGCAGCGGTATGCGCTGGATCTGGTCGGGCTCGATCCGCATGGCCATGCGTTGCGGGCGGGCGTGACCGACATCGGCAAGACCCGCCATGCCGACTGGGTCGGCTACGGCGTGGATGTGCTGGCGGTGGCCGCCGGTGTGGTGCGTGACGTACGCGACGGCGAGGATGAGCATGCACCGCTCAGTCCGCAGTCCGAGCCGACGTCGCTGACGGCGCATGGCCTGTTCGGCAACTATGTGGTGCTGGAGATCGGCCCTGGCGTGTTCGCTACTTACGCGCATCTGCAGCGCGGCAGCGTGCAGGTGCATGTGGGCGACACCGTGCGGCGCGGCCAGACGCTGGCGCGACTGGGACAGTCCGGCAACTCCAGTGCGCCGCATCTGCATTTCCAGCTTTACGATGCTGCGATGTTCCAGGGTTCGGAGGGGCTGCCGTTCCTGTTCGATCGCTTCGACCTGCTCGGGCCAGAAACAGAAGCGCAGCTCTTTGGCCAGGGTGAGCCATGGAAGCCGATGCCCCTCCAGCGTCGGCAGGCGCAGATGCCGTTGAACGATGTAGTGATCGGATTTCCGGAACAGCGCTGACGCCAGCTGTTTATGTTACGGGTCAGCGTTGTTCGTGGAGAAAGGCGAGCGCGATGTGACAAGGCGCTTCGATCTTCAGCGTAAGCAGTGGGTCAGCGCGAGTGCGGCCCAGTGTCACGGCGGCCACTGGCTTGCCGGCGCGCGCGGCGGCGTCGACGAAGCGGTAGCCGGAATAGACCATCAGCGAGGAGCCCACCACCAGCACCGCGTCGGCGGCATGCCAGGCGCGGGTGGCGGCTTCCACGCGCTCGCGCGGCACGGACTCGCCGAAGAACACCACGTCGGGTTTCGCGATGCCGCCGCAGTGCGGGCAGCTCGGCACGTCGAACCGGGCGAAGTCGTGGCCTTCGAGGTCGGCGTCGCCGTCCGGCGCGTCGGCGGCATCAAGTTGCGCCCAGGCCGGGTTGCGTTCGACCAGCATCTGCTGGAACGCGTGGCGAGGCAGCCGCCAGTCGCAGGCCATGCAGCGCACCTCGTCGAGGCGGCCGTGCAGGTCGACCACCTGCTCGCTGCCGGCGTGCTGGTGCAAGCGGTCCACATTCTGCGTCACCAGCAGCTCGACCTGTCCGCGCTGTTCCAGCCGGACCAGCGCGTGATGCGTCGCGTTGGGCAGCGCGCTGCCGAAGCGCCGCCAGCCGACCATGCTGCGTGCCCAGTAGCGCCGGCGCGCGGCCGCCTCCTTCATGAATACGCTGTAGTTCATCGGCGGCGCGCGCTTCCACTGTCCTTCGCGGTCGCGATAGTCGGGGATGCCCGAATCGGTGCTGCAGCCGGCGCCGGTCAGCACAAACAGTCGCGGGTGGGCTTCGATGAATTGCTGTAGCGGGGTCATCGGCTACACGTGGGCTCAAGGTGGAGGGGCAACAGGGACAGCCTAGCTTCCGCGTACTACGCGCGCCGCGGCAGTTTCCACTCCGGCCGGATGAAGTGGCAGGTGTAGCCGCTGGGGTAATGCTGCAGATAGTCCTGATGCTCTGGCTCGGCTTCCCAGAAGTCTCCGGCCGGTGCAAGTTCGGTTACTGCCTTGCCCGGCCACAGGCCGGAGGCATCCACGTCGGCGATGGTGTCTTCGGCCACCTGCTTCTGCGCCGCGCTGGTGTAGAAGATGGCCGAGCGGTAGCTGGCGCCACGATCGTTGCCCTGGCGATTGGCCGTGCTCGGATCATGGATCTGGAAGAAGAATTCCAGCAGGGTGCGATAGTGGATGACCTGCGGATCGAACACGATCTCGATGGCCTCGGCATGCGTGCCGTGATCGCGATACGTGGCATGGGGCACGTCGCCGCCGGAATAGCCCACGCGGGTGGAAATCACGCCCGACTGCTGGCGGATCAGCTCTTGCATGCCCCAGAAGCAGCCCCCGGCGAGGATGGCGCGTTCGGTCGTTGTGGTCATGGGTGTCTCCGAAGTGATGGGTGGCTTGCCCTGAAGATGGGGACGATGCGCAGGCTTGTCGAGGCGGCCGTGCGACTTGCTGCATCGCCCTTACTCTGCCACGCGATTCGTGCCGATAAGATTGCGAATCACGGAACAAGTTAGACTTTTCAAACTGTATTTTGCAAAGAGCCACAAAGAGTAGCGTGGTGGGGCAGGGGGCAGACTCCAGCCCACGAGCCAACTCACCGCATCGGAGCAGGCCATGACCGCAAGACGCTTTCTCATCGCACTCGTGATCCTGGTGATGATGGCCGGTTCGGGGGCCGCCGGGCTAGGCCGTGCTGCTACCGTCGACGATGACGCCATCACCATTCGCCAGGTGATGGATCAGCAGCAGGCAGCGTGGAATCGCGGCGATGTGGCGGACTACATGCGAGGCTACAAGGATGCACCCGACACCACCTTCATCGGCAGCAGCGTGCGCAAGGGCTATCGCGCGATTCTGGACAGCTATCGCAAGCATTACGCCACGAAGCAGCAGATGGGGCGGCTCACGTTTTCCGATCTGGATGTGCGCCTGCTGCCCGACGCCAGCGGCGAGGTGCGCTACGCTGCGGTGACCGGCCGTTTCCATCTCGACCGTACGACGCACGGCGAGGCCGCCAAGGATGACGGCGTGTTCTCGCTGCTATGGGAGAAGACGGCCGAAGGCTGGAAGATCATCCTCGATCACAGCAGCTGAGGAACTGGCGGCCTGCGGTTACTTTGGCTTGGGCTGGTCGTGATCACATCGCTGCTCGAGTCACCACGCCCACTTAGCATCGCCATGTCAACCAAGGTGCCGAGTTGCCAGGAGCGATATCGCACTGATGAGGCCGCTTCCCAGCAAAGTCCAGCCCATCCCCACCTTGAAGCGCAGCATGGCCAGCAGCGCCGCAGCGGCCATCACCGTGGCAAACAGATTTATCGAGGCCCACTGTGGCACCTCTAGGGACAAGAGATCGTAGTGCCGTAGCTCCAGGCTTCCGAATAGGGTATGCAAGGTGAACCAGGCCGATAGGTTCAGCACTACGCCCACGATGGCTGCCGTGACGGCAGAGAGCGCTGCATTCAGGGCGCGGTTGCTGCGCAGCGCCTCGACGTACGGTCCGCCGAGAAAGATCCACAGGAAGCACGGCGCGAATGTGACCCACGTCGTCAGTACCGAGCCGACCACGCCGGCGGCCATGGGCGGCAGTCCGGTCTCATGGTGATAGGCCCCCAGGAAGGCAACGAACTGCAGCACCATGATCAATGGGCCGGGAGTTGTCTCGGCAAGCGCCAAACCATCCAGCATCTGTCCCGGCGAGATCCAATGGAAGCTCTCAACAGCGCGCTGGGCGATGTAGGCCAGCACGGCATAGGCACCGCCAAAAGTGACGACCGCGGTCTGGGAAAAGAAGATGCCCTCCTGAGCCAGCACACTGTGCGTACCGAATGCACCGATGACGAACCCGACCGGCAGCAACCAGATGGCCAGCCATGTCAGCGTGATGCGAATGGCGCGGCGCGTGGATGGCTTAGTGTGCTGCAGCTGACCCTGGCCGAGCAGGCGATCGATCAGGTACTGCGAAGACGCATCGGCTGATGCCGACGCCGGCGCAGGAAAGCTCTTGGGCAACCACCAGCGCCCCAGAAAGCCCACGAGGCCAGCGGTCAACACGATCAAGGGAAACGGCACCCTGAAGACATAGATCGCGACGAAGGCCAGAATCGCGACACCCACCATGACGCGGTTCTTCAGCGCTTTGCGCCCGATACGAAGCACGGCCTCGATCACTACGGCCAGGACGGCGGCTTTCAGGCCGAAGAACACCGCCACCATGAGCGGGACCTGGCCATAGAGCGTGTACACGATGCTCAGCCCCAGGATGGTGACAAAGCCGGGCAGCACGAACAGTACGCCGGCGATGAGTCCACCGACGGTCCGGTGCAACAACCAACCGATATAGATGGCGAGCTGAGCGGCCTCCGGTCCTGGCAGCAACATGCAGTAGTTCAGCGCGTGCAGAAAGCGCGCGTCACTGATCCATTTGTGCTTCTCGACCAATTCACGATGCATCACCGCGATCTGGCCGGCCGGCCCGCCGAAGCTGAGCAACCCCACCTTGGCCCAGACGCGGGTGGCTTCACGCAGCGAAACGGTGTAAACGGCGGAAAGCGCCCCATCTTCGATCGCTGCAGTCATCGGATCATGCTCTCAATTGTCGATGCAGTAGTTGTGCTTGCTCTTGACGTCGATTCACCTCATTCCATTGAATGTTAACGCGTCGATGTATTTGGCCGCTGCCGCACCATAGTCCATCGAGATGACGTGAAGCGGTAGCGGGTAAGCCCGCGCTGCGAGTCACCGAGGTAAAGCCATAGACGGTGCCACAGTAGCGGCCACCGGTTCGCCAAGGGCCAGCGCTCGCCGGGTTTCGATGACAGGTTCGACAATGTGGATCAGCGGCACCGACAGCTCTGATCAGCGAAGTCGACAGATTGACGCAGTGCCATCACATGGACACGATCGAGCCGAACGGCTTCACCGGCGCAGTGGTGACGAAGGTGTCGTACGTGCTCCGGCACCAGAAGTCTGCTGGTGGCCGCTGCGTCGGTATCCTTTCCAAAAAATAGCAGTGGAGTCATGCAATGAAAGCATCCGTCTTTGTGGGCACCAGTCTCGATGGTTTCATGGCTCGCACCGATGGAGCCCTCGATTTTCTCCCGCTTGGCGGTGGCGAGCCCCACGGCTACGTTGAATTCATGGCCACGGTGGATGCGTTGGTCATTGGCCGCAAGACGTACGAGACGGTTCTGGGCTTCGATGCGTGGCCCTACGGGACAAAGCCTGTTTTCGTACTCAGCACACGCCCGCTTGCGCCTGCGCCGGCCGGGGCGATAGTGGAGCGCATGTCTGGAATTCAGGCGGACATCGTGTCCCGGCTCGCCGCTTGCGGCATCGAACATGTCTACGTGGATGGCGGGATCACCATTCAGGGATTTCTTGAGGCCGGACTCATCCAGCGTCTCATCGTCACGCGCGTGCCCGTGCTGATCGGCACCGGGATTCCGCTGTTTGGTGCGACCACGCGCGACATCGCCCTCAAGCACATCGCCACCCGCCAGTACGCCAGCGGTCTCGTTCAAAGCGAGTATGAGGTTGCCGAAGAAGGCCGGCGCTAGGGATGCTCCGGCTCTTTGGGTGGGTTGAATCCTTCGCCCGGGCAACCTACCTTGGGTGTTCCCCACGATGCAGGATCACTCATGCCCCAGCTCTCTGACTTCCCGATCACCACCCGCTGGCCGGCGCAGTATCCCGACCGCATCCAGTTGTATTCGCTCAACACACCGAACGGGGTGAAGGCGTCGATCATGCTGGAGGAAACCGGGTTGCCGTACGAGGCGCATCTCGTCGACATCATGAAGGGCGAGAGCCATACGCCTGAATTCCGGTCGCTCAACCCGAACGGCAAGATTCCCGCGATCATCGATCCGCATGGCCCCGGCGGCGCGCCGCTCGGCTTGTTCGAGTCGGGCGCGATCCTGCTGTATCTGGCGGACAAGACCGGCAAGTTCATTTCGGCCGACGCAGCGCTGCGCTGGGAGACGATTCAGTGGGTGTTCTTCCAGATGGCGGCGATCGGTCCGATGTTCGGCCAGGTTGGTTTCTTCAACAAGTTCGCGGGTAAGGAGTACGCGGACAAGCGTCCGCTGGAGCGCTTTGTGGCGGAATCGAAGCGGCTGCTGGATGTGCTCGACCAACGACTCGATGGCCGCACCTGGTTGATAGGCGACGACTACAGCATCGCCGACATCGCCACGCTCGGCTGGGTCAACAACCTCATCACGTTTTACGAAGCGCGCGAGCTAGTGGCATACGACAGCTTCAAGCACGTCGTTGCATGGCTCGATCGCGGGCTGGCTCGCCCGGCAGTGCAACGCGGGCTGACGATCCCCGGTCGCGGCTGATGCCGTCGCGTGGTGTGGCTGCCTCGGTATTGCCTCATCGTCCGCTACGAAAAGCCCGCATCGGCGGCTAGGGTGTGACGGCTCGCATACGACCCGTGCCGACTCCCTGCTGCTTGCCCCATGGTGATCTGATGAATCGTCGAAACCTGCTGAAAGGTATCCTGGCGAGTGCCTCGGCACTCGCTCTTCGTCCCGCGTTTTCCCTCGCTGCCAGCATGGACGGTGCGGCGTCGCGATTGGCGGCGCTGGAGCGCCGGCACGGCGGGCGGCTGGGCGTGGCCATCCTCGACACCGGCAACGGCCGCCGCATCGGGCATCGTGCCGACGAGCGCTTTCTGATGTGCAGCACATTCAAGCTGATGGCCGTGGCAGCGGTGCTGGCGCGCGTCGATCGTGGCGCGGAGCGGCTGGATCGACGCGTCGTTTTCGACAAGAGTTCCGTGCTGTCCTACGCGCCGGTGACCAGCCATCGCGTGGGTGCACCGGGCATGACGGTGGCCGAGCTTTGCGAGGCTGCGATCACCGTGAGCGACAACACGGCAGCCAATCTGCTGCTGGCCAGTCTGGGCGGGCCTGCCGCAGTGACCACTTACGCGCGAGGCCTTGGCGATGTCGTAACCCGACTCGATCGGATCGAGCCCGAACTGAACCTGGCCAGCCCCGGCAGCGTACTCGACACCACCACGCCGGACGCGATGCTGGCAAACCTGCAGACGCTATTGCTGGGCCATGCGCTCTCCGATGCGTCGCGTGCACAGCTGGCCGAGTGGCTGCGCGCCACCACCACCGGTATGAAGGCATTGCGTGCTGGTGTGCCGGCCAGCTGGCGTGTCGGCGACAAGACCGGCAGCGGCGCCCACCACGAAACCAACGACATCGCCATCCTCTGGCCGCCGCAACGCAAACCGCTGCTGGTAACAGCCTATTACGCTGAGTCGACGGCAGATGCCGACGGGCGCAGTGCCGTGCTGGCCGAGGTAGGCCGTATCGCGGCATCGATGTAGCCGGCAGGTACAAATCATCGGCAGCTTTTCCCGTGCCTCTTGTCTCCAGCTGGTCGGGTGGCCCGGTGTGGTTCACCTAGCGGCCGGACGCAGGGTTTTACGGGATGATGGCCAGCATCATGGATTAGCGTTCCCAGAGTGCGATCGGTGGCAACGGCCTTGTTCTGTTGTACGCACGACTGCGTGGCAACGGCAGCTTCGTTGCAATGCGTAACGAAGTAGCGGTGCAGCTTTTCCCCGTTGGCGATGTTGTCATGCGTGCACTTGAACAAGTCGGCCTGGACCACGAGACTGGCAACTTTCCCGAGGCACGGCGATCACTCATGACCAGCTATGTGGCGTTATTGCGAGCTGTCAACGTCGGGGGCACCGGCAAGTTGCCGATGAGCGAGCTCAAGGCGATATGCGAGGCGGCTGGCTTTGCGGATGTGCGCACGTATATCGCCAGCGGCAATGTCGTGTTCACCAGCAGGCTCGCCGAGAAAGCGGTGAAGCAGGCACTCGAGCAACGGTTGCAGGAGTACGCGGGAAAGCCGGTCGGCGTACTGGTGCGCACCGCGGCCGAAATGACCGCAGTGCTGGCGGCCAACCCCTTTCCCGAGGCGGCGGCCAACCGCATGGTGGCGATTTTCCTGGACGCACCGCCGCCGGCGACGGCCTTGCACGAGGTCAGCGGTGCGAAGGACGAACGGCTTGCGCTGGGTCGACGTGAGATCTACGTACACTACGGCGATGGCATGGCCGATTCGCGGCTGAAGATTCCGGCGGCGAAATCGGGTACGGCACGCAATATGAATACCATCGCCAAATTGGCAGGCATGGCCGGCGGGTAGGGCAGTGCATGATCGTGACGATCGGCGGGGAAACCAATCGATGAATATCCTGATCTTTGGCGCCACCGGCATGGTCGGCCAGGGCGTGTTGCGCGAATGCCTGCTCGCCGCTGATGTGGCGCTGGTGCAGACGATCGGTCGCGCGACGACCGGCCTGCAGCATCCGAAGCTCAAGCAGCTGGTGCATCAGGATCTGTTCGATTACTCCGCGATCGAGGCCGACATGACCCACTTCGACGCGTGCTTTTTCTGCATCGGCGTGAGCTCGTCCGGCATGGCCGAAGCGTCGTACACACGGCTGACGCACGACCTCACGCTGGCCGCGGCACAGACGCTGGCGCGGCTGAATCCGTCGATGACCTTTGTCTATGTTTCCGGCGCCGGCGCGGACAGCAGCGAAACCGGCAAGAGTATGTGGGCACGCGTGCGCGGGCGCACCGAGAACGCGCTGCAGCGATTGCCGTTCAAGGCCGTGTACGTGTTGCGGCCCGGCATCATCCAGCCGCTGCACGGCATCCGTTCGAAGACGGATACGTACCGCTGGTTCTATGCGCTGACGCGACCGCTGCTGCCGCTGCTACGCGCGTTGATGCCGAACACGGTGTTGAGTACCGAGATCGTCGGCCGCGCGATGCTCGCCGCGGCCCGGCACGGCGCGCCGAAGACAGTGCTGGAGGCGGCGGACATCAGCGCGCTTGGCCGCTGACCCGCGTCGCTTGCGTTACAACGCGACGAGCGTCTTGAAGCCGCCGTAGAACATCCGCTTGCCGTCGAACGGCATCGACTTCGGATCCATCATCGCGGCGAGGCGCGGATCGGCCATCACCAGCTTGTTGATGCGATCCCGATCGCGGCGCGAGGCATAGACGATCCACGAGAACACCACGACCTCACCGTCCTTGAGCTTCACCGCCTGCGGGAACGAGGTGAGCTTGCCCGGCTTGACGTCGTCGGCGACGCATTCGTTGTATGCCAGCGCGCCATGCTCGCGCCAGGCCTTGCCTGCCTTGCGGGCCATGCGGCGATAGGCCGCCAGGTTCTGCTTCGGAACGGGTACCACGAAACCATCGACGTAGCTCATGAGCTTTCTCCGGTGCGATGCTGTCCAGACCGATGACCCGGTATGAGTCGGATTGCTGGACGTGTATTTCAGTGATTGTCTGGCCGATGCTTGTCCGCCATGTGCAATTGCGCCGCGTAGGCATCGTGCAGCGCCTGCCAGCCATGGGCGTACGCGTTTGCGCCGATGATCGGCGCGATCGGATGTCCCTGCAACAGCTGTTCGGCCACGTACAGACACAGATGCCAGCCGGCGGCGACCTTGGGTATCCAGTCCGCGTCGCGGATGGTCTGATGCAGGGTCAGTCGTGTCCCGCCGGCGCTCGGTGCAAGCTCCCAGCGAAGCACGCTCTTGCCGAACTGCTCCAGTTGCCAGGTGTACTCGAGCAGTCGCGGTGCATCGGCGCGGGTGACCGTGGTGGGGATGTCCGGCTGCTCGCTGTCGAGCATCGTCAGACGGGCTTCGCCGACGCTGGCGAGGTTTCGGTTCGCGGTATACGGCGACCAGGCGCGCATATGGGCGGGATCGGTGAGCACGTCCCACACGCGTTGTGGTGGCTGCGGCAGTTCGCGAACGAAGATCAGCGTCCAGCCGTCGCTGTCATGCCTGCAGTCGGTTCGGGCAAGCGGGCCGGGATTGAAGTCGGGTGTAGTCATGGCAGGATCATCTGGTGGGTTTGCGGACGCGGGATTTCGTGCGGACGGTTTTTCCTTCGACGCTTGCCGATGCCGCGTCAGCGGCCTGGAGTTCGCGCAGATAAGTTTCCAGCCGGTCGAAGCGTTGTTCCCACATCGTCTTGTAGGGCTGTACCCAGTCGGCCACGTCGCGCAGGGGCTGCGGCTGCAACCGGCACGGCCGCCATTGCGCCTCGCGGCTGCGGGTCACCAGGCCGGCGCGTTCCAGCACCTTGAGGTGTTTGGTAATCGCCGGCAGCGTGATGTCGAAAGGCTGCGCCAGCTCGGTGACCGACGCCTGCCCCGAGACAAGGCGCGCGAGGATTGCGCGCCGGGTGGGGTCGGCAAGAGCGGAAAAGGTGGCACTAAGCGGATCGGACGACATGGGTAGGAAACTCGATAGTTAATTTACCTAAAGGTAAAATAAAAAAGGATGATGAAGCTGTCAAGCGCCGCGGACGCCAAGCCGACGGGAACTCATGAGTCGCACTCATCGGCAGTCTGCAGCTTGCATCGGCGGCGCATGTGCGGCTCAGCCATCGCACCACATGCACATGGATGCTGGTTCATTTCAGCGAGCTGGGATGAAGCGCCCATGGCGCGGGTATGTCCGGGCGGCGCGCGTGCCGGGAGCCGTCTCGGCACCGGAATAGTGGCGCGTCTTTCCTTTTACTTTCTGTAACGGGGTTACCCTTCGTGACAGGACGTGATCTGCCTGACCACCCATGGAGTGCGACAGCGCGGCAGTGCACCGCCAGCTAGGCCTCGGGTTGCTGCCACACCATCTCAGGCCACACGCAGCGGTCATGAAATTCAGGGTTTTCGGCATCGCTTCGCGATGCCGGGTACGACCGGCCACAGGCGTTGCCTGGTCGGCGAAGTGAAGCAGTAACCACCGAAGTGTCCCACTCTGAGGAGAATCCCATGAATACACGTTTCGAACGCAGCGGCCCGCTGACCGAACTGACCAGTTACCCACAGTGGGCCCAGGACATGGTGGCCGATTGCGCGACCGCCAAACAAAGCGTGGTACGGCATGAACTATGGGATCTGATGCGAGGGGCTACCCTCGATCATGTGTCTACGGCCAATTTCATGACAGGCATCTGGCCGGTGATTGAGCGTTTTCCCGCCTATATGGCGTTAAGCCTGCTCAAGACCCGCTTTGGCCGCAGTCCTGGCGACAATCTTGCGCGCCGCTGGCTGGTGCGCAATATCAGGGTCGAACAGAACCATGCCGAATACTGGCTCAACTGGGCCGAAGGTGCCGGCGTGCCGCGCGACGAGGTGCTGCACGGACAGGCACCACATGGCACCGGGACGCTGGCCAGCTGGTGCGAGGAAGTCTGCACCGGAGGCACGCTTGCCGCCAGCATCGCTGCCACCAACTATGCCGTCGAGGGAGCCACCGGCGAGTGGTCGCAACGCGTTTATGAGAGTAAAACGTATGCCGAGAGCTTCTTGGCAAGCGAACGGGTCGGTAGTTTGCGCTGGCTGCAACTGCACGCTGCCTACGACGACACCCATCCCTGGGAGGCCCTGGAGATAGTCTGTACGTTGATGGGTACGACGCCACTTGCCGATGAGGTGACGCACATCGGCGACTGCATCAAGCGCAGTTACACCAGCATGTGTATCAGTATGGATCGTTGCCTGCATGCACGTCGCGAACTGGAAGCAATGAGCGAAGCTGCTGCCTGACGAACACGGTCGATGCAAAGTGGCGATCGCGCATCCACGAGACGCTGGTCATGGTAGAAAGGGGTACGATGCGTAGCGCGCAAACCACTTTGCAACGACCGCTGTCACGACGCTTGCTGCCGCTGGCGTATGCGTTGGTGGGCATCGTGGGGTTGATCCTGGTACTGACTTGGGGAGCACTGCAGGTTCAGATCACTCTTGCCGGTTTCCTCAACGGCGAGAGTCTCTGGTCCAAGGCGCAGAAACAGTCCGCGATTGACCTGGAAACCTATGCGACCAATGGCTCGGCTGCGGACCTCGCCGACTTTTACCGCCATTACGCGGTACTCGAGTCCGATCGTTGGGCGCGCGACGCCATTGCTTCGGGCAATTTCGACCAGGGCAAAGTGGTACAGGCTTTCGAGCGCGGCGGCGTGATAACCGTCGCGATCCCCGGCATGATTTTCATCCTGCAGCATTTCTCCTCCGCACCGCATATCAGTGTGGCGCTGCAGGCGTGGTACTCGACCGATGATTCGATCGCCGGGTTCGCTGACATTGCGCGTGAGTTGCAGCGCGCCCATGCCGGCGGCGGTTTGTCGGCTGCGGAACTGGTGCGGCAACTTGCGCGCATCCATGCGTTCAACAACTACATCGAGCCACGCACCAATGTCTTCTCGCTGGAGGTGGCGCAAGGGGCCGTCTGGATTGGCAAGATATTGTTTTCCAGCGTGCTGGGTGCGGCTTGCATCGCGTTGCTGATGTGGCTGAGCATGGCGCGTCGCATCCTGGCCAGCGTTCGCGGCAGCGAGGAACGCTATCGCCTGCTGTTCGACAGCGCCGCCGATGCGATCGTGATGGTCGATGAAACCAGTGGGCGGATTCTTGACGTCAACCGTACCGCGTCGGCATGGACCGGCCGCGATACGGATGAACTGATCGGCGATCGTTTCGTGCATCTGTTCATGCAGTCGCTTTCCGGGCAGCAGGCCGGACGCGCCGCGACCAACGCCTTGCTCGGCGTGGGTGGCAGTACACGACCGGTGGAGACGCAGACCAGCCTCGCCCACTGGGGCAACCAGCCGGTGCGTCAGGCGATCATCCGCGACATTTCCGAGCGGGTGGCGATGGAGCAGGAGCGCCGGGTGGCTGCCGAGGCACTGGCCAGCATCGCCGAAGGCGTGATCATCGCCGATGCCGAGCGTCGGGTGATCTCGACCAATGCGGCGCATACCGGTCTTACCGGTTTCACCGGACTGGCGCTGCAGGGCAGGCGCCTCGACGAAAATCGCCGCCTGCCGGACGGCAAGCCGCTGCCGCAGTCGATCTGGGACAATGTGGCTGCCGGAAGAAACTGGCTCGGCGAAGTGCAGACCACTCGCTACGACGGTAGCAGCTATCCCGAGCACCTGAGCATCAGCGCGATTCGCAGCGCGGACAACCAGGTGGTCTACTACGTCGCGGTGTTCACCGACATCCACGAGGCGCAGGCCAACCGGCGGCGGTTGGAACATCTGGCGCGCCACGATCCGCTGACCGGCCTGGTCAACCGGGCGGAGTTCGAGCGGCACTGCGAGGAGGCGATCGTGGTGGCCGAGCGCGAGCGGCTGGCGGTGGTGGTGTTGTTCATCGATCTGGATGCGTTCAAGATCGTCAACGACAGTTACAGCCATGCGATCGGTGACCGCTTGCTGGTCAAGGTGGGCGAGCGCATCCGTCGGCAGTTGTCCGAGGGCGACGTGGCCGGGCGCATCGGCGGCGACGAATTCACCGTGTTGATTCCGCGGCTGGGCCTGCGCGAGGATGCCAGGGCGATCGTCAGCCGCCTGCTCGCTACCCTGTCCGAACCGCTGCTGGTGGACGACTACGAGATCGTGCTCAGCGCGAGCATCGGCGTTGCCGGTTTTCCGCTGGACGGCGATCATGCGGCGACGCTGATTGCGAATGCTGACGCCGCCATGTATGCGGCGAAGACCGAGGAACGCAACGCCTTCCGTTTCTACACGCCGATGATGCACGCCGATGCGCGCCGGCGCCTGCAGCTGGCGACCGAACTGCGCCAGGCACTGGTGAACAATGAATTCCAGCTGGTGTTCCAGCCCAGCGTCGAACTGCGCACGGGACGCATCGTGGCGGTGGAAGCATTGTTGCGCTGGCAGCATCCCGAACGTGGCGAAGTGTTGCCGGGGGAATTCATCCCGATCGCCGAAAGCCTCGGCCTGATCCGTCGCATCGACGAGTGGGTGATGCAGGCAACCTGCGAGCAGATCCAGGCGTGGGATCTGGCCGGCGTGCCGCCGATTCGTGTGGCGGTCAATGTCTCGGCGCGCTGGTTCGGTCATCCGGCGTTCGTCGACGGGGTGAAACGGACCCTGCAGTCACGACACTTGTCCGCACGTCGGTTACTGCTGGAGATCACCGAAAGCGCGATGCTGCGGCTGGGTGACGATACCGAGCGCACCATGCAAACGCTGCACGAGCTTGGCATCGCCGTGGCGATCGACGATTTCGGTACCGGCTACTCCTCAATGGCCTACCTCAAGTTGCCAGCGGTGGCCTATCTCAAGATCGACCGTTCCTTCGTCACCGACCTGCCAGGCAACGCGAACGATGCGGCGATCACCGAAGCGATGCTGGCGATGTCGAAGAGTCTCGATCTGATCACGATCGCGGAAGGCATCGAAACCGAGGCGCAACACGACTTCCTGCTGCGCGCCGGTTGCATCGAGGGGCAGGGCTACCTGTATTCATATCCGCTCAAGGCGGACGAGATCCGGCATCTGCTGCGCCCGAGCCAGCCGCAGGCTCCGGCCAAGCTCAGACTGGTGCCACCCAAGCGCACCTGATGCACTCGTGGAAGCGGCGGCTCAGAGTGGCGCGCAGTGGCGGTTCAACCATTCCAGATCGGCATCGTCCAGCAACGGACTGAGCGCGGCGCGCACACTGGCGTGGTAGTCGTCGAGCCACGCGCGTTCTTCCGGATTGAGCAGGCTCGACTCCAGTGCGCGGCGGTCAAACGGGCACAGCGTGAGTGTCTCGAACGCGTGGAATTCGCCGAACTCGGTCTGTTCGGCGGCCACCACCACCGCCAGATTTTCATGGCGGATGCCGTACCGGCCGGGCTTGTACAGGCCCGGCTCGATCGAGCTGATCATGCCCGGCTCCAGCGCCACCAACGCACCGCCGGCAACCGGTGGGCGGATCGATTGCGGGCCTTCGTGCACATTGAGGAAGTAACCCACGCCGTGACCGGTGCCGTGGCCGTAATCCATGCCGCTGGCCCACAATGGCGCACGCGCCAGCGCATCCAGTTGCGGGCCGCTGGCGCCTTTCGGGAAGCGCGCGCGCGACAGCGCGATCATGCCTTTCATCACGAGAGTGGCGTCGCGTCGCTGCTCTGGCGTGGTCTCGCCGAGCGCCAGCACGCGGGTGATGTCGGTGGTGCCGCCGAGATACTGGCCGCCCGAATCGATCAGCAGCAGCCCCTTGGCCTGCAGCGTGCTGTGCGATTCGGGCGTGGCACGGTAGTGCGGCAACGCACCGTTCGCCTGATAGCCGGCGATGGTGGCGAAACTCTCGCCGACGTAGCCGGGCTGGGCCGAACGTTCCTCGTGCAGCAGCGCATCGACATCCAGTTCGGTCATTGTCATGCCGGCGGCGAGGCGCTGCTCCAGCCGGCGGAAGCCGCGCACCAGCGCGGCGCCGTCGCGGCGCATCACCTCGCGGATATGGTCGAGCTCGGCGGCATTCTTGATCGCCTTGAATGCGGTACTCGGGTTCGCGGCTTCGATCCGGCTGACCGCGGGCGCAATCGCCGCGGCGATGGAGCTGACTATTCGGCTGCTATCCAGCAGCAGGCGGTCGGTGCCCCCAAGTTCATGCAGGGTCGAGGTGATCGAGGCGTAGTCGGCGATGCCGATGCCGTCGGCGGCCAATGCGGCGACCAGCGCGTCGCTGAGCTTGGCGCGGTTGACGAACAAGGTGGCGCGGCTGTCCGCCTGCACTAGCAGATGGGCAAGGAATACCGGATTGCATTCGACGTCGCTGCCGCGCAGGTTGGTCAGCCAGGCGATGTCGTCGAGGCTGGACAGCAGATGGTGGCTGGCACCCAGTTTGTGCATCGCCTTGCGCAGGCGGCCGAATTTGTCGGCGCGCGGAATGCTGGCGTAGGCCGGATCATGGGCGGTCACTGGCGCCTGTGGCAGCGCGGGGCGATCTGGCCAGATCGTGCCGGGCAAGTCCAGGTCGGTGCGCAGGCTGGCGCCGCTGTCGGCCAGCCGTCGCTCGATCTGCCGTTGGGTGGTCAGCGCCAGGCTGTCGCCTGCCGCGGCCAGCACGTCGCCGGCGTGCAGATGCTGCTGCAGCCATTCCAGATGCTCGGCCACATGCGGCACGCGCAGCTTCATCAGGCTGACGCCGCTGCCTGCCAACTGTTGTTCGGCCTGTGAGAAGTAACGCGAGTCGGTCCACAACCCGGCGTGCTCGCGGCTGACGATCAGCGTACCGGCCGAGCCGGTAAAGCCGGACAGCCACGCCCGCGCCTGCCAGTGTTCAGGCAGGTACTCGGACAGGTGCGGGTCGGCGCTGGGAATGAGCACGGCGGCGACGCCATGCTGCTGCATGGCTGCGCGCAGGGCGGCAAGACGGGCGGGGATGGGGCTGTTCATCCGGGCATGCTAGCAGGCGATCAGCGGCGGTTTCATCCATCGCGACGGCTCCGGAAATGAACCAAAACAGAGAATTCTCCGTTGCCATCTCGCAGCGGGACGCTTCTGCAGCTAAAATGCCTAATTTCCAGCACGGCTGCTTTCCATGACCCCCCTGATTTTCGTCACCGGCGGTGTGGTGTCCTCGCTTGGCAAGGGCATTGCTGCGGCGTCGCTCGCTTCCATTCTCGAAGCGCGCGGGCTCTCGGTCACCATGATGAAGCTCGATCCCTACATCAATGTGGATCCGGGCACGATGAGTCCGTTCCAGCACGGCGAGGTCTATGTGACCGACGACGGCGCCGAGACCGACCTCGACCTCGGTCACTACGAGCGTTTCGTACACACCCGCCTCACCGGCAAGAATTCGATCACCACCGGCAAGATCTACGAGAGCGTGATCCGCAAGGAGCGCCGCGGCGATTATCTCGGCGCCACGGTGCAGGTGATCCCGCATATCACCGACGAGATCAAGCACTGCATCCACGAGGCCACCCGCGGCTTCGATGTAGCGCTGGTCGAGATCGGTGGCACCGTGGGCGACATTGAATCGCTGCCGTTCCTGGAGGCAATTCGCCAACTGCGCATCGAGCACGGCCCGGAGAAGGTGGTGTTCATGCATCTGACCCTGGTGCCGTTCATCAAGGCGGCCGGCGAACTGAAAACCAAACCGACCCAGCATTCGGTGAAGGAACTGCGCTCGATCGGTATCCAGCCGGACATCCTGCTGTGCCGCTGCGAGCAGGCCTTGCCCGAGGGCGAGCGCCGCAAGATCGCGCTGTTCACCAACGTTCCGGAGCAGGCGGTGATCAGTGCCGTCGATGTCGACGTCATCTACAAGCAGCCTTTGTGGTTGCACCAGCAGGGACTGGACGAGATCGTGGTGAAGAAGCTCGGCCTCGATGCGAAGCCGGCGGATCTGTCCGGCTGGCAGCGCACGGTCGATGCGGTGGAGCACCCGAAGGACGAGATTACCGTCGCCATCGTCGGCAAGTACGTCGAGCACAAGGACGCCTACAAATCGCTGGGCGAGGCGCTGCGTCACGGTGGCATCAAGCAGCAGACGCGGGTGAACCTGGACTGGGTCGATTCCGAACAAGTCGAGGCCGAGGGCGCCGCCAAGGTGCTCGGCAAGGTCGATGCGATCCTGGTGCCCGGCGGCTTCGGCAAGCGCGGCTTCGAGGGCAAGGTGCTGGCGGCGAAGTACGCGCGCGAGCATGGCGTGCCGTACTTCGGCATCTGCTACGGCATGCATGCGGCGGTGGTGGATTTCGCGCGCAACGTCGCCGGTCTGGCCGACGCCGATTCCAGCGAGAACGACCGCAACACGCCCAATCCGGTGATCGGTTTGATCACCGAGTGGACCACCGCCAGTGGTGAAGTCGAGCAGCGCAGCGACCGCTCCGATCTCGGCGGCACCATGCGTCTGGGTTCGCAGGAATGTCGCCTGAAAGCGGGCACGCTGGCACGTGAGTTGTATGGCCAGGACGTGGTGCGCGAGCGTCATCGTCATCGCTATGAGTTCAACAACCGCTATCGGCAGCCGTTCGAGGATCTTGGCCTGGTGATTTCCGGCAAATCGATGGACGACTTGCTGGTGGAGATGGTCGAGCTGCCGCAACAGAAGCACCCGTGGTTCCTCGCTTGCCAGGCGCATCCGGAGTTTACCTCGACGCCACGCGACGGGCATCCGCTGTTCACCGGATTCGTGCGTTCCGCACGCGAGTTCAAGGCGGTGCGCGAGGGCGAGCGTCTGGCACGGGAGTCGGTCGCATGAAGCTGTGCGGTTTCGAGGTCGGGCTGGATCAGCCGTTGTTCCTGATTGCAGGCCCGTGCGTGGTGGAATCGGAACAGTTGCAGATCGATACCGCCGGCACGCTGAAGGAAATCACCGGCCGGCTCGGCATCCATTTCATCTTCAAGTCCAGCTTCGACAAGGCGAACCGCTCCTCGGGCGAGAGCTTTCGCGGGCCGGGGCTGGAGGAGGGTCTGCGTATCCTGTCCGAGGTGAAGCGCCAGCTCGGCGTGCCGCTGCTCACCGACGTGCACGAATACACGCCGATGGACGAGGTGGCGTCGGTGGTCGACGTACTGCAGACGCCGGCCTTCCTGTGCCGGCAGACCGACTTCATCCAGAAAGTGGCACGCGCCGGCAAGCCGGTGAACATCAAGAAAGGCCAGTTCCTGGCGCCATGGGACATGAAGCATGTCGTCGCCAAGGCCAAGGCCGTCGGCAACGACGACATCATGGTGTGCGAACGCGGCGCCAGTTTCGGCTACAACAATCTGGTCTCCGACATGCGTTCGCTCAGCGCGATGCGCGATACCGGCTGCCCGGTGGTGTTCGACGCCACCCATTCGGTGCAGTTGCCCGGCGGGCAGGGCGCCAGTTCCGGCGGCCAACGTGAATTCGTGCCAGTGCTGGCACGCGCCGCGGTCGCGGTCGGCGTAGCCGGGCTGTTCGCCGAGACGCATCCCGATCCGAGCAAGGCGCTCAGCGATGGCCCGAATGCGTGGCCGCTGGGTAAGATGGAAGCGCTGCTGGAAACCCTGCTGGAGCTGGATGCCGTGACCAAGCGGCATGGTTTCCTGGAGCAGACAGTTTCCTGAATTACGGGGCGCAGCGATGCGCTCTTTCCATATCTTCATTCAACGCACCGGACACCGCATGAGCACTCAGATCACCCGCATCCACGCCCGTGAAATCCTCGACTCGCGCGGCAACCCCACGCTGGAAGCCGAAGTGACCCTGGCCAGCGGCGGCTTCGGCCGCGCTGCGGTGCCTAGCGGTGCCTCCACCGGTTCGCGCGAGGCGGTCGAGCTGCGCGATGGTGACAAGTCGCGTTACGGCGGCAAGGGCGTGAAGAACGCGGTGGCGAACGTCAACACCACGATTGCCGATGCGCTGAAGGGTTTCGACGCGGCCGACCAGAAAGGTCTGGACGCGAAGCTGATCGCGCTGGATGGCACGCCGAACAAGAGCCGCCTCGGCGCGAACGCGCTGCTCGGTGTGTCGATGGCTGCAGCACATGCGGTGGCCGCTTCGCGCGACGAACCACTCTGGAATTATCTTTCGCATGGCAAGCCCGGCGCGCTGCCGGTGCCGATGATGAACATCATCAACGGCGGTGAGCATGCGGACAACAACATCGACGTGCAGGAGTTCATGGTGCTGCCGGTCGGCATGTCGAGCTTTGCCGAGGCGCTGCGTGCCGGCGCGGAAATCTTCCACGCGCTGAAGAGCGTGCTGAAAGGCCGCGGGCTCAGTACGTCGGTAGGCGACGAGGGCGGCTTCGCGCCGAACCTGCGCTCGAACATCGAAGCGCTGGACACCATCTTGGAAGCGATCAACAAAACCGGTTACAAGATCGGTGGCGAAATCCTGCTCGGCCTCGATGCGGCCAGCTCGGAGTTCTACAAGAACGGCAAGTACGACCTGGCCGGTGAAGGCAAACAGTACACCTCCGCGCAGTTCGTCGACCTGCTGGCCGACTGGTCGAAGCAGTACCCGATCATCACCATCGAAGACGGCATGGCCGAAGGCGACTGGGACGGCTGGAAGCTGCTCACCGACACGATTGGCGATCGCATCCAGGTGGTCGGCGACGATCTGTTCGTGACCAATCCGGCGATCTTCCGCGAAGGTATCGAGAAGAAGATCGCCAACTCGATCCTGATCAAGGTCAACCAGATCGGCACGCTGTCCGAAACGTTGCAGGCGATCGCGATGGCGGATGCGGCGAAGTATTCGGCGGTGATCTCGCATCGCTCCGGCGAGACCGAGGACACCACGATCGCCGACATCGCGGTGGCCACCACGGCGACCCAGATCAAGACCGGTTCGCTGTGCCGCAGCGATCGTGTGGCGAAGTACAACCAGCTGCTGCGCATCGAGGAACAACTCGGCGCCGCGGCGCGTTACGCAGGCCGAGACGCGTTTCCCAACCTCAGCCGCCTGCCGGGCTGAGCGGGTAGTCGCCTGCCATGTTGCGCTGGATCGCCCTGGTTCTGATCCTGATCCTGATCGGACTGCAGCTGAAGCTGTGGTCCGGCGGCGGCAGCATGCACGAGGTCGATGCCCTGCGCGTTTCGGTGAAGAAACAGGCCGACGAGAACGCCAGATTGCAGCAGCGCAATCTGGCGGTCGGTGCCGACGTGCTTGATCTCAAGCATGGCGACCAGGCAGTCGAAGCACGCGCACGCACCGAACTGGGGCTGATCAAGCCGGGCGAGGTTTTCTATCAGGTAGTCGAGCAGCCGGCTCCTGCTGGCAGCGCGTTGTCGCCGTCCGCCGCCTCCGTCGGCTCGCCATGAATTCGCCGCTGGTGTGGTGCGTGGTGCCGGCGGCGGGGCGCGGCACGCGGGTCGGCGGCGATTGCCCCAAGCAATATCTTCCGCTGGCCGGACGACCGCTGATCGAGCACACGCTGGAACGGCTTGCCGCGCATCCGCGGATTGCCGGCCTGCTGGTGGCGCTGGGTGCGACGGATGCGCATTGGCCTGGCATCGGCACGCTCAACGGCAAGCCGGTGCTCACTGCTATCGGCGGAGCGGAGCGCAGCGATTCGGTACTGGCCGGGATCGATGCGCTGCCTGATGCGGTGGGTGCAGACGATTTCGTGCTGGTGCACGATGCCGCGCGTCCGTGTGTGCGCCTGGCGGACATCGGCAAGCTGATAGAACGGGCCAGCACCGCTGATGGCGGCCTGCTCGGTGCGCCGCTGCGCGACACGCTGAAGCGCGCGAACGCCGCCGGCCGCAGCGAATCGACCGAGCCGCGCGAGCAACGCTGGCGTGCCTTCACGCCACAGATGTTCCGGCGTGCTCAACTGTCGGCGGCGCTGCGTGAAGCGGCGCGGCGCGGCGTGAACGTCAGCGACGAGGCGATGGCGATGGAGCAGGCCGGCTTCGCGCCGCTGCTGGTCGAAGGCGCCGAGGACAATATCAAGGTAACCACGGCGGCGGATTTCGCGCTGGCTGAATTTCTGCTTGCGAGGACGGCATGATGCGCATTGGTCAGGGCTTCGACGTGCACGCATTTGGTGCGGGCGACCACGTCATGCTTGCTGGCGTGCGCGTGCCGCACCATGAAGGCGTGGTGGCACATTCGGACGGTGACGTGGTGATCCATGCGCTTTGCGACGCGATCTTCGGTGCGCTGGCACTGGGCGATATCGGCCAGCATTTTCCGCCCAGCGACGAGCGTTGGCGCGATGCCGACAGTCGCCAGTTCCTGCGCCATGCGGCGTTGCTGATGGCGCAGCACGGTTATGCGCTGGGCAACGCGGATGTCACGGTGATCTGCGAGGCGCCGAAGGTCGGCCCGCACGCGCAGACGATGCGCGAGAACCTGGCCGCCGACCTGGACAGCGAGATCGGCCGCATCAGTGTCAAGGCCACCACCACCGAGAAGCTCGGCTTCTGCGGTCGTGGCGAAGGTATCGCGGCACAGGCCTGCGTGCTGCTGGAGCGGCGCTGAGCGTTGCCTAATTCCATCTGAATGCCGGTGCGACCGGCGGAGTGTCATGTCCGAATCCGAACTTGCCCAAGCGCCGTTGCCGTGGGCCTACGGTGCACCACCGTTGCAGGCGCGACTGCGCAGCACGCCGGAAGACTTCGTGGTCGAGGAGATTCTCGGTTACGACGCCGAAGGTGCCGGCGAGCATGCCTTGCTGTGGGTGGAAAAGCGCGGCGCGAACACCGATTGGGTCGCACGTGAACTAGCCAAGTTTGCCGGTGTGTCGCAGGTCGCGGTCGGTTATGCGGGGATGAAGGATCGTCATGCGGTCACCCGGCAGACGTTCTCGGTGCAACTGGCGGGCAAGCCCGATCCGGACTGGTCGACGTTTCCGCACGCGGAAGTGAAGGTGCTGGCGGCGACGCGGCATTCGCGCAAGCTCAAGCGCGGCGCATTGCGCGGCAACCGCTTCGTGCTGGTGCTGCGCGAGGTCCAGGGCGATCGCACGGCGGCCGAACAGGTACTCGCACAGATCGCTGCGCGCGGCGTGCCGAACTATTACGGCGAGCAACGTTTCGGTCGCGAGGGCGGCAACGTGGCGCAGGCACGGGCGATGTTTGCCGGACGCCGGGTCGAGCGCGACAAGCGTTCGTTCCTGTTGTCGGCGGCGCGCTCGCACATATTCAACAGCGTGCTGGCGGCGCGGGTCGAGCGTCATGCGTGGGACACGCCGCTGGACGGCGAGATATGGTCGCTCGCTGGCTCGCGCTCGTGGTTCGGCCCGGAGCCGTTCACCGAGGTGCTGGCCGAACGGCTGGCGCGTGCCGACATCCATCCGTCCGGCCCGCTGTGGGGGCAGGGCGAGCCGCCGAGCCAAGGTGACGCCGGGGCGCTGGAACGCGAGATCGGTGCGGCATGCGGCGATCTGGCCGCGGGCCTGGCGTCGGCGCGGATGGATCAGGAACGGCGCCCGTTGCGCTTGATGCCGAAGGATCTGAAGTGGCGCTGGCTGGACGATGGCTCGCTGGAGTTGTCGTTCGAGCTGCCGGCCGGTGCGTATGCCACGGTGGTGGTGCGTGAGCTGGCCACCGAGCCGAGCCATGGCGGCTGATCATGGCCCGCGTGCTGATGCCGTTGCCGTCACGCGATTTCGATCCGAGTGAGGTCGCGGTCAGTTGGCGGGTGCTGAGCGACGCCGGCCATCGGGTCAGCTTCGCGACACCGGATGGCCGTCCGGGCGCAGCCGATGACTTAATGCTCAGCGGACGCGGGCTGGATCCATGGGGATGTATCCCCGGTTTGCGGACACTGCCGTTGGTGGGACTGCTGCTGCGGGCCAATCGCGATGCGCGCCATGCGTATGCCGCATTGGAGAAGGATCCGGCATTTCGCGAGCCGCAGCGCTGGCACGACATCGATGCCGCCGCCTTCGATGGTTTGCTGCTGCCCGGCGGGCATCGTGCACGCGGCATGCGGGAGTACCTCGAATCGGACATCCTGCAGCGACTGGTTGCCGGTTTTTTCGAAGCGGACAAGCCGGTCGGGGCGATTTGCCACGGCGTGCTGCTGGCGGCCCGCAGCCGTTCGGCGAGCGGTCGTTCCGTGTTGCATGGCCGCCGCACCACGGCATTGACCTGGACGCTTGAGCGCAGCGCGTGGTCGTTGGCGCGGATGACGCGATTCTGGGATCCGGATTACTACCGCACCTATTTGGAGACCGACGGCGAGCCGCGCGGCTACATGTCGGTGCAACAGGAAGTGACCCGCGCGCTGGCGCGGCCGCAGGATTTTTTCGATGTCGCCAGCGATGCACCTCATGCATGGCGTAAGCGCAGCGGACTTGCCCGTGACAGCGTCGGCGACGACACGCCGGCCTTCGTGATTGAGGACGGCAACTATGTCTCGGCCCGCTGGCCGGGCGATGTGCATACGTTTGCCCGCACGCTGGCACGGTTGCTGGCGGCGAATGGATCGACCGCACCGTTGCAGCTGCATTGAATGCCTAGGAGCGCAGCAGCACCACTACCGCGCCGGTGCCGCCCAGCGCAGGTCGCGCCGAGGCAAACGCAATCACGTCGTCACGCCGGCGCAGCATGCGGTCCGTGAGACCTTTCAGCACCGGTCCGGCGGATCGTGAACGCAGGCCCTTGCCGTGCACGATGCGCACGCAACGCCAGCCGTTCCGTTTCGCCTCGGCCAGGAACGTGACGATGCTGGCCTGTGCCGCCGCTGCGTTCATCTGGTGCAGATCGATGTCGTCCTGCACGCTGAACTGGCCGCGCTTGAGCTGACGCAACAGTTTCGGCGGATAGCCGTCGCGCAGGTAACTCAGCTCCTCGCCGATTTCGAGCAGAGCGGGGTCGAACGCCATGTCGAGCAACTCGCCCGGCACGGCGGCTTCGTCCGCGTCCAGCATGTGCGGGTGTGGCGCAGGTTTCGCGGCGGTGGGGGGCGGCGGCACCGGTTCAAGCGGGCGCACGTCGCCGATCGCCTCGCGAAACAGGCGGCTGTCGTCATCGTTGATCGAGGTGGGCGCGCGGCGCTTCATCCGCCCATGCTAACCAATGCCCACGAATGCGCGCCATCGACGTCGATTCGCATGAAACCGGCAGCACGCTCCGGTAGACTTCGGGGTATCGAGCGCACGCCATCGGGTGATCAACGGCGTGCCCGCAGTCAGCTTTCGACGGAGCATCATGCGAGTTCTGGTAAGTAACGATGATGGCGTGGATGCACCGGGCATCCGCGTGCTTGCCGAGCGTCTCGGCGCGGTGGGCAAGGTAACCGTGGTGGCGCCCGATCGCGATCGCTCAGGCGCCAGCAATTCGCTCACCCTCGACGCGCCGTTGCGCGTGTTGCCGATGGGCAACGGTTACTACCGCGTGGCCGGCACGCCGACCGATTGCGTGCATTTGGCACTGGCCGGCCTGCTCGATGAGGAGCCCGACATTGTGGTATCCGGCATCAACAACTCGGCGAATCTCGGCGACGACGTGATCTATTCCGGCACGGTATCGGCGGCGATGGAGGGACGCTTTCTCGGCTTGCCGGCGATCGCAGTGTCGCTGGTCAGTCAGGATCACAAGGGTGTGCATTACGACTCGGCCGCGAAGGCAGTGCTGCTGTTGATGCAGCGTCTGCTGGTGGACCCGCTGCCGGCTGACACCATCCTCAACGTCAACGTGCCGGATCGGCCGTGGGCCGAGATCGCAGGCTTCGAGGTGACCCGGCTGGGTCGGCGTCATCGTTCCGCGCCATGCATCGCGCAGACCGATCCGCGCGGCCGTCCGATCTGGTGGATCGGCCCGGCGGGTGAAGTAGACGATGCCGGCCCCGGCACCGATTTCAACGCGGTGCAGCGCGGGTTTGTCTCGGTCACGCCGATCCACGTCGATCTGACCCGGTTCCAGGCGCTGGAAAAAGTCAGCAGCTGGATGCAGGCACTGAGCGACGATATGGCGGTCGGCCAGATGACCAATGATGAGGCCGCCTGAGCGATGAATCTTTATCCACTGCCGGCCGCGGATCTGAAGGGCGAAGGGATGACTTCGCAGCGCGCGCGCGATCGCCTTGTGGCCAACCTGAAAGAAGGTGGCATCCGCGACCCGCGGGTGATCGATGTGATCCGCAATCTGCCGCGCCATCACTTCATCGACCAGGCGCTGCATTCGCGTGCCTACGAAAATACCGCGCTGCCGATCGGCCACGGCCAGACCATCTCGCAACCGTGGGTGGTGGCGCGCATGACCGAAGCGCTGATCGAGTTCGGCATGCCGCAGAAGGTTCTGGAGATCGGTACCGGCTCCGGTTATCAGGCCGCAGTACTTGCCGCACTGGTGCCGCAGGTGTTCACGGTGGAGCGGATCGAGGAGCTGCTGCGCCAGGCGCGTCGGCGCTTCCGTCAGCTCGGCCTGACCAACCTGCGTTCGCGCTACGACGACGGCAAGCTCGGCTGGCCGGACGAGGCGCCGTTCGACGCGATCATCCTCACTGCCGCCGGCGACACCATTCCGACCCGGATTCTCGATCAGTTGAGTCCCACCGGCGTGCTGGTGGCACCGGTCGGCTCGCCCAGCCGACAGATGTTGATCCGCATGCGCGGCGATGGGCAGGGTGACTTCACCCAGGAAGAGCTCGGCGCGGTCAGTTTCGTGCCGCTGCTTGGCGGGATCGGTTGATGCGTCTGTTCGGGGCACTTTATGCGCGTGCATTGGTGTGGGCGCGCGAGCCGCGGGCGCTGTACTACCTGGGCGGACTGAGTTTCGTCGAGGCGTTCATCTTCCCGATTCCGCCGGAAGTGATGCTGGCGCCGATGATGCTGGGCAAGCGGCACAAGGCGTTTTTCTACGCGAATATCAGCCTGCTGTGCTCGCTGCTCGGTGCGCTGGTCGGTTATGCGCTGGGTCACTGGGCATTCCAGGCCCTGCGGCCGCTGCTCGATACGCTGCATCTGTCGGCACCGATCGAGCAGGGCGTGGCGACGCTCAGCGCGCAAATGCACGAGCATCGCTGGGGCATGTTCGGCGTGCTGATCCTGGCCGCGCTGCAGCCGGTTGTGCCGATGAAATTCGTCACCTGGGCTTGCGGCATCATCGGCGTGCCGATCCTGCCGTTTCTGGCCTGCATCGGGCTGGGCCGGGGCAAGCGCGTCTGGCTGCTGGCGCTGCTGATCCGCCTGTTCGGCGAGCGTGCCGAGCGAATCCTGCACAAATACATCGAGTGGATCGGATGGGTTGCGCTGGTCGTGCTTGTCCTGTTGCTGGCGTGGTGGCTCTGGTTGCGTTGAGCGTCGATTACCCTGGATTGATGCCGTATGAAAAAGATATCCCGCCTCGGTATGCTGATACGCATGGATCGATATCTTCAGTGGCAGATCGCGCTGACCGCATGTCTGCTGCTGGCTGGCTGCGGCACCATGCGCAGTTCGGTGGTAGTCGAGCCGGCGTCTGGCAGCGGTTACGGCAACCATGTCGCCCGCACGGTGGCGGCACCGGCCCGTACGCCGATTCCCGGTGGCAGTTATGTCGTGTTGAAAAGCGACACGCTGTATTCGATCGCCTTCCGCAATGGCGTGGACTTTCGCGACCTGGCGCAGTGGAACGGGATCGCCGCGCCGTACACGATCTGGCCGGGACAGCGGCTGACCTTGTCGCCGTCGGGCAAGGCCGCTAGCACGCAGGTGGCTGGCACCAAGCTGCCGTCGTCATCACCGGTGGCCAAGCCTGTTGTGCCCAGCCCGTCCACCACCACACCGGCCGTCGCGGCAGCGCCGGTGTTCGAGCCGGTGACAGCATCGTCTGCAACGTCACCTGCAACCTCATCTTCATCCTCATTGCATGGCACGACCGTGGCGCATCCGGTGGCTATGGTGCCGGCGGTGAAGCCGGTCGTGCCGGCTGCGTCCGTCGCAGCCAGTGCGACATCCACGGTGGTGCCGGTGGCCGGTGTGCCGACCCCCGCACCGGCCACGCTGCCACCACCGGTTCCGACCCCGGTCGCGGCTGGCCCCTCACGTGCGATCAGTGGCGTGAACTGGCGCTGGCCGGCTGACGGCAGCCTGCTCAGTCGCTTCCAGAGTGGCGACGCGATCCCCGGCATCCAGATCGCCGGCAAGGCGGGTGACCCGGTGCGCGCTGCCGCGGACGGCGTGGTGGTGTACAGCGGCAACGGCCTGGTCGGCTATGGCGAGCTGGTGATCATCAAGCATAACGACAGCTTCCTGTCCGCCTATGGTCACAACAGCAAGCGTCTGGTCAAGGAAGGTCAGCGGGTCAGTGCGGGTCAGCAAATTGCCGAGATGGGTTCCACCGGCGCCACGCGCAATGAACTGGAGTTCCAGATTCGCAAGGACGGGAATCCGGTTGATCCGCTGGGTTATCTGCCGCCGCACTGAACGCGCCACGGTCCCTCAGTATCGCGATTACCCAACAATCATGCCGCCGGCAGGATGAATCCGGCGACGACACGGCGTCCTTCGCCGGCCAGCAGGTTGTAGGTGCGTGCGGCGGCAGCGTTGTCCATCACTTCGATGCCGACGCCCTTGCGCAGGAAGCCCGCCATGAAGGCGGCAGCCGGAAAGATCTGGCGTTCGCCAGTACCCAGGATCACCAGCTCCGGTTGCAGCGCCAGCAGGGTCTCGACATGGTCGACTTCCAGCGCAGCGGCGGTCTCGACGGGCCAGTTCTCGACCACCCGATCCGGTGCCAGCAGAAAACTGCAGGCGAGTTCGCGATCGATCAGGGTGATGCTGTGCGCACCGACCCGGCGTACGAATAGATAGCCTTCGGGACGGTCGAGCGACAGATCCATCAGCGTGGCAGGGCGATCTTCGGCTCGTCGGCGTTACGGCGGAACAGTACGACGACATGGCCGATCTGGTGGATTTTTTCGGCCTGCGTGCCGCCGGTCAGCACGTCGATCTGCGCCTGCCGCTCGTCCTTGTCGCCGCCGGACAGCTTCACTTTGACCAGCTCGTGAATGTCCAGCGCCTGATTCAGTTCCTTGACCACCGCCTCGGTGGCGCCCTTGTTGCCAAGCAGGACGACCGGGCTCAGATCATGGGCAAGGCTGCGCAAGTAGCGGGTCTGCGAGGAGGAAAGGGACATGTGGTGACGCTCGATTCGCGGTAAATGAACGGCAAAGGGTATCATGCGGCATCCCGTTCCCCAATCGGCGACCGAATACGACATGGCCCGCAGCAAAAGCAGCGCAGTCTGGCTGCGCGAACATTTCAACGACGAATATGTGAAGAAAGCCCAGGCCGAGGGCTTGCGTTCGCGTGCGGTGTACAAACTGGAAGAGCTGATCGAACGCGATCGCCTGCTCAAGCCCGGCATCAACGTGGTCGACCTGGGCGCCGCGCCGGGCAGCTGGTCGCAACTGGTACGCAATCGCCTGGGCGATACCGGCAAGGTGTTCGCGCTGGACATCCTGCCGATGCAGAGCATCGCCGGGGTGGACTTCCTGCAGGGTGATTTCCGCGAGGAGTCGGTGCTGCGTGAGCTGGAAGGCCGGCTGGAGGGGTGCAAGCTGGATCTTGTACTGTGCGATCTGGCCCCCAATATGAGTGGTGTGGCGCTGGCCGACCAGATCCGTGCGATGGCGCTGGCCGATCTGGCGCTGGATTTCAGTCGGCAGTGGCTCAAGCCGGGCGGATCATTCCTGATCAAGTTGTTTCAGGGGGTCGGCTTCGACGAATACTTGCGCAGCTTGCGCGCGGAGTTCACCCGCGTAACCATGCGTAAACCTAAGGCCTCCCGCGCACGTTCGCGTGAGGTGTACGCACTGGCGGTAGGGCGCAAGCCTTCCACGGTGTCACCGGGCGAGAACCGTGCATGAATGAAACAGCGAAAAATGTGTTGCTCTGGGTAATCATCGCGGTGGTCCTATTCACCGTGTTCCAGAGCTTCAATCCGCGCGGCGCGTCCTCCTCGGATCTGCCGTACAGCAGCTTTGTGCAGAGCGTCGACAACGGCAACGTGGCCAGCGCCACGATCAGCGCCGATCAGCCAGCCACGCTTAGTGGCAAGCTGAAAGACGGCAGTGCGTATCGCACAGTGGCCCCGATGCTTGGCTTCTCCACGAATGCGGTGGTCAAGCAGATGCAGGACAAGGGCGTGGAGGTGCGTCAGGACCCGTCCGAAGGCTTCTCGCTGATCGGCCTGCTGGTCAGCTGGCTGCCAGTGCTGCTGATCGTCGGTGTGTTCATCTGGTTCATGCGCCAGATGCAATCCGGTGGCGGCGGTCGCGGTGCGATGAGTTTCGGTCGTTCGCGCGCCAAGCTGCAGGGCGAGGATCAGATCAAGGTCAACTTCAGTGACGTCGCTGGTTGCGACGAAGCGAAGGAAGAGGTCGGCGAGCTGGTCGAGTTCCTGCGCGATCCGGGCCGATTCCAGAAGCTCGGCGGCAAGATTCCGCGCGGCGTGTTGATGGTCGGCCCGCCCGGTACCGGCAAGACCCTGCTGGCCAAGGCGATTGCCGGCGAGGCCAAGGTACCGTTCTTCGCGATTTCCGGCTCCGATTTTGTCGAGATGTTCGTCGGCGTTGGTGCCAGCCGCGTGCGCGACATGTTCGAGCAGGCCAAGAAGCACGCGCCGTGCATCATCTTCATCGACGAGATCGACGCGGTCGGTCGTCATCGCGGCGCCGGTCTTGGCGGTGGTCATGACGAGCGCGAGCAGACGCTGAACCAGTTGCTGGTCGAGATGGACGGCTTCGAGGGCACTGAAGGCATCATCGTGATCGCCGCGACCAATCGTCCCGACGTGCTGGATCCGGCGCTGCTGCGCCCAGGTCGCTTCGATCGTCAGGTCGTGGTGGGCCTGCCCGATGTGCGTGGTCGTGAGCAGATCCTCAAGGTGCACATGCGCAAGGTGCCGACCGCCAGCGATGTCAACGCGATGACCATCGCGCGCGGCACGCCGGGCTTCTCCGGCGCCGATCTGGCCAATCTGGTCAATGAGGCCGCGCTGTTTGCCGCGCGCGAGAACGCTCGCGAAGTGCGCATGAACCACCTGGACAAGGCGCGCGACAAGATCCTGATGGGTACCGAGCGCCGTTCGATGGCGATGAGCGAAGACGAGAAGAAGCTCACGGCTTTCCACGAGGCCGGTCATGCCATCGTCGGTCGGCTGGTGCCTGAGCACGATCCGGTCTACAAGGTGACGATCATTCCGCGCGGGCGCGCGCTGGGTGTCACCATGTATCTGCCTGAGGGTGACAAGTACAGCATCAACCGCGTGGCGATCCAGTCGCAGCTGTGCTCGCTGTATGGCGGGCGCGTGGCCGAGGAGTTGATCTTCGGCGCCGACAAGGTCACAACCGGCGCCTCCAACGACATTGAGCGGGCCACCAAGATGGCGCGCAACATGGCGACGAAATGGGGCCTGTCCGATGAACTCGGTCCGATCACCTACGGCGAAGACGAGGACGAGGTGTTCCTCGGCCGTTCGGTGACCCAGCACAAGAGCATCTCCAATGAGACCGCCAGCAAGATCGACGAGGTGGTGCGTGGCATCCTTGATCGCGCCTATGCGCGCAGCAAGGAGCTGCTGACGGCGAATCTCGACAAGCTGCACGCCATGGCCGAGGCGTTGCTGCAGTACGAAACCATCGACGCCCATCAGATCGACGACATCATGGCCGGGCGCGTCCCCGGGCCGCCGGCTGATTGGACAAAGAGCGCTTCGACGGGCGCAACGCCGCCGCCGCCGCCGCCGAAGAGCGATGCTGGCTCGACAGTGGGCAAGGTCGGTGACCCGGCGCCACAGAGCCGTATCGGCCTGGAAAGCTGATACGGGTTTTGGATGGCTATAACTGTTTGTCGGAGGAGGGCGGTCGCTGGCAGCCCTCTTCATTTTCCGGCTTTGATCTCATCGCATGACACGTGCATCGACATGCGCATGTCGACCTGATTTGCGCCGCATGGCAATTTGCGATGAATAATTTTCAAGAAAAGGGTTGACGCACGAGGGCGGAGTCTGAATAATTCCGCTTCTTGCTTCACCGCCCAGACGTCATGGTGATAAAGCAAAAGTTTTCAGTGCGCCCGTAGCTCAGTTGGATAGAGTACCTGGCTACGAACTAGGTGGTCGGGAGTTCGAATCTCTCCGGGCGCACCATTTTTATACGGCGAGGCGGGGTGCTTGCACCCCGTTTTGTTTTCACGGAGAAGCTTGCTTTTTCTTCTTTGCGAAAACTGGTGATACAGATGGATGGTGTGCTTCGTACGGATTGACTGAGCGAGGCGTCACCCGTAACATTTGAAGGCTTCGATGACTTGAAGTGTTCGAGGATTCGTTGCGGGGTATAGCTCAGTCTGGTAGAGCGTTGCGTTTGGGACGCAAAAGTCGGGGGTTCGAATCCCTCTGCCCCGACCAGCGGCGCTTCCTGATGGCAGAGACTGCGCCTGTAGCTCAACCGGATAGAGCATCGGCCTTCTAAGCCGACGGTTGCAGGTTCGAGTCCTGTCGGGCGCACCAGTTACAAGATTTATGGTGGGTGTAGCTCAGCTGGTTAGAGTCCCGGATTGTGATTCCGGTTGTCGTGGGTTCGAATCCCATCATCCACCCCAGTTTCAAACCCGGTTCCGGCTTAAAAGTCAGTTCATGGGCCGTTAGCTCAGTTGGTAGAGCAGTTGACTCTTAATCAATTGGTCGAAGGTTCGAATCCTTCACGGCCCACCAATAAGGCCAAGACGCCGATCGCTTGCGATCGGCGTCTTGCTTTGTGCGCTCAACCAAGACGCTGAGAACAGCGTGGCTGCATCTGACGGAAGCGATTGACGGGTTCGCGGACGCCACTGTCAGCGTGCTTGTGCTGCATGGCCGTGCAACCGTAAAATGATCCGCTTTCGTATAAGGGAATCATCCACTTAGGCGAACGTGGCTGAGGGGTTCAAGAGCGCTTGTCTGGCCGGCTTGGCAGATGACAAATCGGCTTCAGGATCCTGCGGTTACGAGCGTCCGATGAGAATGGCAAGGCGAGAGTGGCGGAATTGGTAGACGCACCAGATTTAGGTTCTGGCGGTTAACCCCGTGGGGGTTCGAGTCCCCCCTTTCGCACCATGCCCGGAAGGTTTTCTTGTTTTTTTGCAGGCGGCAATTGTCGCCATGGCGCCTGTGGCAGGCCCACAACTCAGGTAGTACCAGGAGACGTCATGCAGGTTTCGGTTGAGAACATCGGCACGCTCGAGCGCAAGCTCACAGTGAAATTTCCCGCGGAGCGGTTCGAGACGCAGGTGAGCGCGCGTATTGCGGAAATGGGCCGCACGGTTCGCCTGAAGGGCTTCCGTCCGGGCAAGGTCCCGACGACGGTGATCAAGCAGCGTTTTGGCGAGCAGGTTCGTGGCGAGGTGTTGTCCGACCTGATCGGCAGCACATTGCGTGAGGCGGTGGAGCAGGAAAAATTGCAGCCGATCGCTAATCCGGCGATCAACACCACCGGCAAGCCGGAAAACGGTGAAATCGCCTATACCGCGACGTTCGAGATCATGCCGGAGTTTCCTGCGGTCGACGTGGCTGCGCTGGAGATCAACCGCCCGTCGGCGGTGGTGACCGACGCCGACATCGACAAGATGCTGGAGACTTTGCGCCAGCAGCGCCGCAGCTTCGACGAGGTGGATCGTGCCTCGGCCGAAGGTGATTTCGTGATGTTCGAATACACCGCCGAAGCGGGCGATTACCGCTTCCCGGCCGAAGGTCTGGAACGTGCCGGCAGCGTGCTCGGTTCGGGCACCTTGTTCAAGGCGCTGGATGAGGCGCTGACTGGACGCAAGGCTGACGACAGCTTCGATACCGAGGTTGCCTTTCCTGAGGATTTCCGCAACGACCAGCTGGCTGGCAAGACCGCCAAGGTCAGCTTCAAGATCATCAAGGTGCAGGCGCCGAAACTGCCCGAGCTCGACGGTGAGTTTGCCAAGCTGTTCGGCATCGATGACGGCAATCTGGAGACCTTCCGCAAGGAGGTCCGCGCGAACCTCGAGCGCGAATTGAAGGCGGCGCTGATGGCGCGCCTGAAGTCCGAAGTGGCCGAAAAGCTGGCGGACGCACACGCCGAGTTGGACGTTCCGAAACTGATGGTGCAGGGCGAGGCACGCAACATGGCTGCCGGCAGCGTGCCGCAAGGTCAGCAGCCGCCACCGCAGTTGATCGAGGCTGCGATGCCGATGGCGCGTAAGCGGGTGATTGCCGGTTTGCTGATGGGCGAGGTCGCGCGCAAGCAGGAGATCAAGATCGACCGCAAGCGTATCGCCGAGCAGCTCGCCGCGATCGCCTCTACCTACGAGGAGCCGGAGAAGGTCATTGAACTCTACAACGGTGACCCCCAATTGATGTCAGGGCTGCAGAATCGCGTGATGGAAGATCAGGTGGCTGAATGGGTGGCGGAACATGCCAAGACCACCCAGCATGATCTGAGCTTCGATGACGTGATGCGCCCCGCCAACGCCTGATCGAATCAGGTACCTTGTCGTCGGGTTCGATTCGATATCGGGTTCGACGACAGATTGTCAGGCACATCAACCGGAGAGCCGTAATGGCCATGGATCAGATCCAGAACCTCAATTTGATACCGATGGTCGTCGAACAGACGGCTCGCGGCGAGCGCTCCTACGACATCTACTCGCGCCTGTTGAAGGAGCGGGTGATTTTCCTGGTCGGTGAAGTCAACGATCAGGTCGCCAACGTGATCGTGGCGCAGATGCTGTTCCTGGAGTCGGAAAATCCGGACAAGGACATCAACTTCTATATCAACAGCCCGGGTGGCGCGGTGACGGCTGGCCTGGCGATCTACGACACCATGCAGTTCATCAAGCCGAATGTCAGCACCATGTGCATCGGTCAGGCATGCAGCATGGGCTCGTTCCTGTTGATGGCGGGCGCCAAGGGCAAGCGTTTCGCGTTGCCCAATTCGCGTGTCATGATCCATCAGCCCTCCGGCGGTGCGCAGGGGCAGGCGACCGACATCGAGATTCAGGCGCGGGAAATTCTGTACATCCGCGAACGGCTGAACAACATTTATGTCGAGCATACCGGTCAGCCGCTCAAGAAGATCGAGCTGGACATGGAGCGCGATCGCTTCATGAGCGCCGCCGATGCGAAGGCGTATGGCCTGATCGACGAAGTGCTCGACAAGCGCGCTGGCGAGACGGTGAAATCGGCCTGATTCCCAGGTTCTACCCCAGAGTCACGAGATGGACTCTGCGTCTGCAGGCAGACGCGGAGCCCTGTGTTATTCTCGTGGCGCATTCAGATTTACCAGCGGGATCGAAAGTATGAGCGACGACCGGCAGGGGCGTTCCAGCGACAGCGGCAAGATTCTCTATTGCTCTTTCTGCGGCAAGAGCCAGCATGAAGTGCGCAAGCTGATCGCGGGTCCTTCCGTGTTCATCTGCGACGAGTGCGTGGAGCTGTGCAACGACATCATCCGCGAGGAACTGGAAGAGAAGGCCGCCTCCGGGCGCACCCAGTTGCCCAAGCCACGCGAGATTCGCGAATCGCTGGATCAGTACGTGGTCGGCCAGACCCGCGCCAAGAAGGCGCTGGCGGTGGCGGTGTACAACCATTACAAGCGGATCGAGTCGCGCCAGAAGAGCGATGACATCGAACTGGGCAAGTCCAACATCCTGCTGATCGGTCCGACCGGTTCGGGCAAGACGCTGCTGGCCGAAACGCTGGCGCGCCTGCTCAATGTGCCGTTCACCATCGCCGACGCCACCACGCTGACCGAAGCGGGCTACGTCGGCGAGGATGTCGAGAACATCATCCAGAAGCTGTTGCAGAAGTGCGATTACGACGTCGAGAAGGCGCAGTCGGGTATCGTCTACATCGACGAGATCGACAAGATCTCGCGCAAGAGCGAGAACCCGTCGATCACCCGCGACGTCTCCGGCGAAGGCGTGCAGCAGGCGTTGCTGAAGCTGATCGAGGGCACGCTGGCCTCGGTGCCGCCGCAGGGTGGCCGCAAGCATCCGCAGCAGGAATTCCTACAGGTCGACACCAAGAACATCCTTTTCATCTGCGGTGGCGCGTTTGCCGGCCTGGAAAAAGTCATCCAGCAACGCTCCGAGAACACCGGAATCGGCTTTTCGGCCGAGGTGCGCAGCAAGGAGCGTACGGAAAATCTGGGTAAGACACTGGCCGACGTGGAACCGGCCGATCTGGTGCGTTTCGGCCTGATCCCCGAATTTGTCGGGCGCCTGCCGGTGGTTGCCACGCTGGACGAGCTGGACGAAGCGGCGTTGGTGAAAATTCTCACCGAGCCGAAGAACGCCGTCACCAAACAGTTCAAGAAGCTGTTCGAGATGGAAGAGGTGGAGCTGGAATTCCGCCCCGAGGCACTGCAGGCGATCGCCAAGAAGGCACTCAAGCGAAAGACCGGCGCGCGCGGTCTGCGCACCATCCTGGAACAGGTGCTGCTCGATACGATGTACGAGCTGCCTTCACTGGAGCACGTCAGCAAGGTGGTGGTGGACGATGCCGTGATCGACGGTCAGGCCGAGCCCTACCTGATCTATCGTGGCAACCTGCAGCAGCGTGTGGCGGGCGAGGGTGGCGACGCCGCCGCCTGATCCACCCGCAAGCGCGCCACGACAGCGGCTCCGGTGATTTCGCCGGAGCCGTTCTGTTTTCAGCATCCGTACACCTTGAGTGAACGCTTGTCTGCCACCACTTGACCTGATGATGTACCCGGCGCAGTGTCGGGACGAAACTTGATTCCGAATTCCGAGGAACCCGTCTTTCATGGCCAAGAACGCCCCCCTACCCGTTGCGTTGGACGCTCTTCCGGTATTGCCGCTGCGCGACGTGGTGGTTTACCCGCACATGGTCATCCCCCTGTTTGTCGGCCGCGACAAATCCATGCGTGCGCTCGAGCGCGCGATGGAAGGCGAACGGCAGATCCTGCTGGTGGCGCAGAAGAGTCCGGATATCGATGATCCGGAAATCGCCGACCTGCATCAGGTCGGTACGCTGGCCGGCGTGCTGCAATTGCTGAAGCTGCCTGACGGCACGGTCAAGGTGCTTGTCGAAGGCCAGTCGCGGGTGGCGGTCGAGGATTTCCAGGAAGTGGGCGGCATGCTGATGGCCCGCTCACGACTGATCGAACCGGTCTACAACGCGAAGGAACGCGAGCTCGACGTGGTATCGCGCACGCTGATTTCGCTGTTCGAGCAACTGGTCAAGCAAAGCCGCAAGCTGCCGCCGGAAGTGCTGGCGAGCCTGTCCGGCATCGATGATCCGTCGCGCGTCGCCGATTCCATCGCCGCGCATCTTTCCGTGCGCATGGCCGACAAGCAGAAAGTGCTGGAAACCGCCGACGTGGGTCAGCGGCTGGAGCTGCTGATCGGACTGGTTGATGGCGAGATGGACCTGCAGCAGGTTGAGAAGCGCATCCGCGGCCGGGTCAAGTCGCAGATGGAGAAGAGCCAGCGCGAGTATTACCTCAACGAGCAGATGAAGGCGATCCAGAAGGAACTCGGCGACAACGAAGAGGGCCCGAACGAGATCGAGGAACTGCAGAAGAAGATCGAGACCTCCGGCATGCCGAAGGCCGTGCTGTCCAAGGCGCGGCAGGAGTTCGGCAAGCTCAAGCAGATGTCGCCGATGTCGGCCGAGGCCACCGTGGTGCGCAACTACCTCGACTGGCTGGTCGGCGTGCCGTGGAAGAAGCGCAGCAAGGTGCGCAAGGATCTGCAAATGGCGCAGGAAGTGCTCGACGCCGATCACTTCGGGTTGGAGAAGGTCAAGGATCGCATCCTGGAATACCTCGCCGTACAGCAGCGCGTGTCGGTGATGAAAGGTCCGATCCTGTGCCTGGTCGGGCCGCCCGGCGTGGGTAAGACTTCCCTCGGGCAGTCGATCGCCAAGGCGACCAACCGTAAATTCGTGCGCATGAGCCTGGGTGGCGTGCGCGATGAAGCCGAGATTCGCGGGCATCGGCGTACCTATATCGGCTCGATGCCTGGCCGCATCGTGCAGAACATCAACAAGGTGGGTACGAAGAATCCGCTGTTCGTGCTGGACGAGATCGACAAGATGTCGATGGATTTCCGCGGCGACCCGTCGTCGGCCTTGCTGGAAGTCCTCGATCCGGAGCAGAACCACGCGTTCAACGACCATTATCTCGAGGTCGACCTCGACCTGTCCGAAGTGATGTGGATAGCGACCGCGAACTCGCTGAACATTCCCGGCCCGCTGCTCGACCGCATGGAAGTCATTCGCATCCCCGGCTACACCGAGGACGAGAAACTCGGCATTGCGCAGAAATATCTGCTGTCGAAACAGCTCAAGGCGAATGGCCTCAAGCCCGAAGAGCTCAGCGTGAGCGAAGAAGCTTTGCGCGACATCGTGCGCTACTACACGCGCGAGTCGGGCGTGCGCAGTCTCGAGCGTGAGATTTCCAAGATCTGCCGCAAGGTCGTCAAGGAGTTGACCCTGTCGCAAGTGAAAAAGGCCAAGGCGAAAGCGTCATCCGCCAAGACCAGCAAGGCGAAGCCGAAGTCGGCCGCCGGTCGGGTCAAGGTGGATTCGGCCAATCTGGATCAGTATCTGGGCGTGCGCCGTTTCGATTTCGGCCGCAAGGAACTGCAGAACGAGGTTGGCCTGGTCACCGGGCTGGCGTGGACGCAAGTGGGCGGCGAACTGCTCAGCATCGAAGCTTCGGTGGTGCCTGGCAAAGGCCGGTTGGTGAACACTGGCCAGCTTGGCGATGTGATGAAGGAGTCGATCCAGGCGGCGTTGTCGGTCGTGCGCGCGCGCGTCGATCAACTTGGCATCGATCCGGAGTTCCACCAGAAACTCGACGTGCACATCCACGTGCCAGAAGGTGCCACGCCGAAGGACGGACCCAGCGCAGGCATCGCCATGTGCACGGCGCTGGTCTCGGTACTGACCAAGGTGCCGGTGCGTTCGGAAGTGGCGATGACCGGTGAGATCACCTTGCGTGGCCGTGTGTTGCCGATTGGCGGGCTCAAGGAGAAACTGCTGGCGGCGCATCGCGGCGGAATCACCACCGTGATCATTCCGGAGGACAACAAGAAGGATCTGGCGGACATGCCGGCGAACATCACCTCGTCGTTGGAGATCCATCCGGTGCGCTGGATCGACGAGGTGCTGGATATCGCGCTGGAACGTCCGTTGCGACCGAATCCTGCCAAGGAAGAAACTCCTGCAGCGGTGGCGGGCGAGTCGACCGAGGGGCACTCGCTGACGCATTGATCCGTTCGGATCGGTATGCGTAGACGTTTACAAACGTGCCCCGCTATGGCCGGGCACGTTTGCATTTTTTCGCCGTCAGTCGACGAAGTTTCGACTTAGTCCTCTGGCGTTCGTTTTGCAAGCGATCTCGCTTGCCGCAGATCTTCCGGAAACGTTGCTGTGGCTTGTGTTGCGGATTCCGGCAAGGCACTGGTATAAAGGCGATACCGCAGTCCCGGCGTTACATGTCAGCGCAGCGATGCGGGGTTGCGTTACGGCACCTAGCAAGAGCCAACCATCCATGCCGGTGTTGTCCGTCGCTGGACTGACCACGCTGGCGAAATCCGAATAAGGGAGTTTTTTCAATGAATAAAACCGATCTGATCAATGCCATCGCCGAAAAAGCCGAGCTGACCAAGGCCGACGCGGGCCGTGCACTCGAAGCCTTCTTCGAGACCGTGCAGAAGTCGTTGAAGAAGGGCGAGGACGTCTCGGTGGTGGGCTTCGGTACGTTCACTGTGCGCAAGCGCGCAGCTCGCACCGGTCGCAACCCGCGTACCAATGAAGCGATCAAGATCAAGGCATCGAAAGTGCCTGCGTTCAAGGCTGGCAAGACCCTCAAGGATGCCCTAAACTAAGCGGCTGACGCTTGGTTTCGGGTGCTTAGCTCAGCGGTAGAGCGTCGCCCTTACAAGGCGGTGGTCGTAGGTTCGATCCCTACAGCACCCACCAGAAAAATGCGGAGTGGTAGTTCAGTTGGTTAGAATGCTGGCCTGTCACGCCGGAGGTCGCGGGTTCGAGTCCCGTCCACTCCGCCACAGTTCGCAAGGGCGCCCGTGTGGCGCCCTTGTCATTTAGGCAGTGCGTGTCCGTGTAGCGCCTGGGGTGATCGGACGCGCGGCCTGTGCCACTCACGCACCACGCGCTTTCAACCACGTTGCGGGAAGATTTCAATGCTGCAGGCAATGCGTAACAAGATGCACGGATGGCCATCCATCATCCTTCTGGGTGTTTGCGTTTTGGCGATGTCGCTGTTCGGCATGCAGAGCTACTTCACGTCGCGCAACGATACCTTCGTGGCCAAAGTCGGCAAGCATGAAATAAGCCAGAATGCCTTTCAGGAGCGGATTAACCAGTTGCGGCAGCAAGCCAGCGCCGAACAGGGTGAGCATTTCGATGCCAGCATTTTCGAGAAGCCCGAAATAAAGCAGCGCATTCTGGACGGAATGATCGACGAGCAGTTGCTGCAGCAGGCGAATACCGACTGGGGCATGCGTGTATCGGACCAGTCCGTGCGCGACTACATTGCGGGCACTCCGGCGTTTCAGGTCAACGGCCAGTTCGACGTGACCAGCTACCGCGGATGGCTCGCCAGTCAGCGCAAGACCCCGGATATGTTTGAAAACGAGGTGCGTACCACCTTGGCGACCCAGCTGTTGCCGGCGGCGATCAACGACAGCACTCTTGCTGGCGATGCGCAGGTCGACCACTTCCTGAACCTGCTGACCCAGCGCCGCGACTTGCGCTACTTCCTGCTGCCGCGGCCCACACTGGCCGACAATCAGGTCAACGATGCCCAGATCGAGACCTGGTACAAGGCGCATCAGACCGATTACATGAATCCCGAGCAGGTCTCGGTGAAGTACATCGAAGTCAACGGTGCCGATCTCCCGCTGGATGCGGCGCCGAGCGAGGATGACCTGAAGAAGCGCTATGCTGACGAAAAGCAGCGTTACGTGCAGCCGGAACAGCGGCTGGCTTCGCACATCCTGATCAACGTGCCGGCCAACGCCACGCCGGAGCAGCAGAAGGAAGTGCTGGCCAAGGCCGAGAAGATTGCGACAGAAGCGAATCCGGGCGACTTCGCCAAGCTGGCTGCGCAGGATTCGCAGGATCTGGGTTCCAAGCGCCAGGGTGGTGATCTGGGCTGGTTGGAAAAAGGCGTGACCGAACCCGCTTTTGATGCGGCTCTGTTCGCCTTGCAGAAGGATCAGATATCCAAGCCGATCCTGTCGTCCGATGGTTATCACATCATCTGGCTGCGTGACGTGCGCAGCGGCCAGGCCAAACCGTTTGACGAAGTGCGCGACCAGCTGGCCAAGGAGGCATTGGCGTCTGTGCGAGACCGCACGTACAACGATGTCGCCGGCAAGATGTCGGACAACACGTATCAGAACCCGACGTCGCTGGAGCCGGCCTCAGTGGCGTTGAAGCTGCCGATCAAGGAAACCGCACTGTTTTCGCGGAAGGGTGGCGAAGGCCTCATCGCGAACCCCAAGTTGCTCGCCGCTGCATTCAGCGACGATGTGCTGGTACAGGGCAACAACTCCGGTTTGATCGATCTGGGCAACAACCATTCGGTGGTGATCCACGTCGACAAGCATGTGCCGGCGGCAGCCCGTCCGCTGGCTGAAGTGCGGGCTGATGTGCAGAAGAAGATTCTCGACGAACGCGTCGCGGCGACCGAAAAGAAGCAGGCCGAAGACGCACTTGCGCGCCTGCGCAAGGGTGAGGCGATGCCGGCCGTCGCAACCTCGCTCGGCGCCACCATCACCAGCATGAACGATGCCGTGCGACAGTCCAAGCTGCCGGCGCCGCTACTGACCCAGGCGTTCCTGCTGCCGCATCCGGTGGCGGACAAGCCGCAGTTTGCCATGGTGGATATGCAGGACGGCAGCTATGCGCTGCTCGCCGTGGACAAGGTGCAGGGCGGCGACCTGTCCAAGGTGACGCCGGAACAGCGTGAGTCGCTGCGCCGACAGATGACCCAGGCCTATGGCAACGAGACGACGCGTGAGCTGCTTGAGCTGCTCAGGGCCAAGGCCGAGGTCAAGATCAACAAACGCCTGATGTAAGCAACTCGGTCTCGGTTGTCCATGTGGCAGTCAGTGCGATGAAGAGCAAAAAAGAGGCGGCCATCGGCCGCCTCTTTTTTCATCGGACGAATCAGACTTCAGGCGAATCACGCTCAGTTCGCGCCGCTTACCTGCAACACCTGACCAAGCTTGAGCGTATGCCCTTGCAGATGATTCCAGCGCTGCAGCTGGGTGACATCCACCGAGTAACGGTGGGCGATCTGCCACAGGCTATCGCCCGGCCTGACGGTGTGAGTTTTCTGTGGTGTTGCGGGTGCTGCTGATGGAAGGGTTGCTGTCGTATGGTCGGCAGCGCTGCCGATGCGATCGTCGACGACTGTCGTGACTGGCTGTTCCAGCATGGCGTCGTGGAATTGCTGGACGTGACTGACCGGCAGCAGAAGGTACGAGGCGGCGTCGGCATCGATCATGTCGCTGCGAAATGCCGCATTGAGATTTTTCAGCATATCTACTGACATGCCGGCATGATCGGCGGCACGCGCCATCGGCATCGAATGGGGGATCTTCACCTGCACCAGTTGCTGCTCGTCCGGCAACATGGGCAGGCTGACGTTGAAGCGGGCTGGTTGCCGCACCACGCAGGCGATGGCCAGCAGTTTGGTCAGGTGTTCGCGAGTCACGCTTCGAACCGGCCAATGCGGAATCACCGGCTTGTCCGCCGGCATGCCGTATTTCCGAACGATTTTCCGGATGGAAAATTCGCCGGCGTTGTAGGCGTAGTCAGCCACCCGCCAGTCATGAAACTGATCGTGGTACTGCTTGAGCAGCTTCATCACGGCGTGGGCGGCAGCCGGTACATCGAGGCGACCGTCGTAGCGGCCATCGACGCGCAGCCCCATGGTGCCGGCGGTGACCGGCATGATCTGCCACATACCAGCTGGCTGCTGCCTGCGGCCGGCAACCTGCTGAAAATGGCTCTCTACCCACGGCAGCAGCACGAATTCACCGGCGACATCGTATTGGGTCGCGATCTGCTGCACGTAGACCAGCCGGGGCAACACTTCCTGCAGTTGACTCTCGAATTGTTCCGGGTTGTGCGTGAAACGCCTGGCCCAGGCCAGCACGGCAGGGTCGGCATCGCAATCGGCCATCGCGAAACTGCTGCGCAGGTGATCCCACGCATCACCCGATAGTGGTGGCGTCAATGGTGCGATGACGGGAGGCGCGATCGCGGGGGTGACGAGTGCCGCTGGCGAGGTCTTGATGGGCGGGTTCGGTGCCTGCGACGGCATGCCGGCACAGGCGGTCAGCAGGATCGACAAGGCCAGCGGCAATAATCGGTAGGGTTTGTTCATTCACGGAATCCGTTCTTGGCTTCGCGCACGGCGGCAAAGCGTGCGACGCGATCGCTGCCGACACCTTGCCGCTGGCACCATTCGACAACCGCATCGTGGTCGATACGCAGGAACGGATTGGTTGCCAGTTCGCCGGCAAGCGTCACCGGCAGAGTTGGCTGCAGATGCTTGCGCAAATCAGCTACTTCTCGCAGCCGCTGTTGCAGTTCGGGATTGGCCGGTTCGATGGTGCGCGCAAATCGGCCGTTGGCTTCGGTGTATTCGTGACCGCCACACACCAGGGTTTCTCCCGGCAGCATCGACAGGCGATCCAGCGAGGCGAGCATCTGCGCCGGCGTACCTTCGAACAATCGGCCGCAGCCTAGGCTGAACAAGGTGTCGCCACACAGCAGCAGACCAGCTCCGACGTAGGCGACATGGCTGAGGGTATGGCCGGGAATCGCGATGACCTCGAAGCGGGCAGCCGGCGAGGCCAGCTCGACCCGGTCACCGTCGACCACGCGTGTCGTCGCCTCGGCGATGCGCTCATCGACCGGCGCATAGATCGGCACGGCATGCTGCGCGCGCAGCGCGGCGGCGCCACCTACATGATCGGGGTGGTGATGGGTCAGCAGGATCGCGCGCAAGCTTAGCTGCCGCGCTGCCAGCGCCTGCTCGACGACCGAGGCATCACCTGGATCGACAACGATGGCATTGCCGTCGTCGTCATGCATCAGCCAGATGTAGTTGTCGGCCAGCGCCGGTAACGGTAAGAGGTGCAAGATGAGCTCCGCTGCGTTCAAGGAGCACCCGTCAGGCCGGATGCTGTTTTCCCAGGTCACGACAGACGCAGCCATCCGGGGTGCGCATGAAGCGGTCGACTATAAGGTGGCTTTGCCGTCAGTTCGTTAGAAGAGCGTTAATCGATCGGGCGATTGTTCAGCAGCGTGCGGCAGTTCCGTCGTGCGGTGAACTGCTGCCAGCGGCCATCAGCCGTTACACTGATGCCACAGATGAGATGGATCGGGTATGCCTCAACGCGATGAAGACATCTATGCCAGTGCGCCATTGCGCCGGTTGCTGGATGAGCAAACGCGCGTGCTGACACCCGAGTTGCAGCGCTGCTTCGGTACGTACGCCTTGCTGCTGGACGCTTCGGAAGGCGATGCACCGCCTGCGTTGCCGTTGCTCGGTTGCTGGATCAGCTTGCGGCTGGACAACGGCTGTTATCGGGGTGCCGTGCAAGCGACAGCGGATGAAGCGTTGCCGTTCGTCGATGATGCGTTCGAGCTGGTGCTGCTGCGGCATGTGCTGGAAGTGGCGCCGCATGCATCGGCCCTGCTCAGTGAAGCCGTTCGCGTACTGGCGCCGGGCGGCGTACTTGCGCTGACCGGCGTGCATCCGCTCAGTGTCTGGGCGCCATGGTTCTACTGGCGGACGCGCGGCAAATCGCAGGTATTGCGGATGCCGCTGCAGTTGAGTCATCACCTGCAGCAGGCCGGGCTGGAGATCGAGCGAGTGCAGCGGGTGGGGCGTGGCTGGCCTGGTCTGATGCCGGTGCGCACGCCAGCGACCAACCCGTTCGGCGGCGGCTATGTGCTGATCGCGCGCAAGCGCAGGCGCATGGCCACGCCACTGCGGATCAAACAGGCGTCGGCACGGGTGCCCGCCAAGGGCCAGCTGTCGCCGAGTACGCGGCGCAGTTCGGCGCTGTGACTTTCAATGGAATACGTGAGCAACGATGAGCGAAGTGGAAGCATTTACCGACGGCGCCTGCCTCGGCAATCCGGGCCCGGGTGGATGGGCTGCCTTGTTGCGAGCCAAGGGCAGCGAACGCATGGTCGCAGGCGGTGACCCCGCCACCACCAACAACCGGATGGAGCTGATGGCTGCGATCGGTGCGCTGGAGGCGTTGAAGCGGCCGTGTCAGGTGGTACTTACCACCGACTCGCGTTACGTCATGCAGGGCATCGAGCAGTGGGTGCCGAAGTGGCGCGCCAACGGCTGGCGCACCGCCGACAAGAAGCCGGTGAAGAACCAGGATCTGTGGCAGCGTCTGTCCGCTGCGGTCAGCACCCATGAGGTGAGCTGGAAGTGGGTGAAGGGCCACAACGGCCACGCCGAGAACGAACGGGTCGATCAGGCTGCGCGCGAGCAGGCCGAATTACTCAGGAGCAGGGCATGAGGCAGATCGTTCTCGATACCGAAACCACCGGTCTGGAAGTGCGCCAGGGCCATCGGCTGGTGGAAATCGCCTGCGTCGAGATGGTCGAGCGCCGACTCACCGGCCGGCATTACCAGACCTATCTCAACCCGGATCGGGCGATCGACGAAGGTGCCCGGCTGGTGACTGGCATCGAGGACGAGTTCCTGCTCGACAAGCCGCGCTTTGCCGAGGTAGTGGATGATTTCCTGGCCTTCATCGACGGCGCGGAGCTGATCATCCACAACGCCAGCTTCGACATCGGGTTTCTCGATGCCGAGCTGGCACGGCTGGACAAGGGCGTCGGCCGGATCGGCGACCGCTGCAGCGTGCTGGACACCCTGGCGATGGCGCGCGAACGCTACCCAGGTCAGCGCAACAGCCTCGACGCGTTGTGCAAGCGGCTCGGCGTGGATAATTCGCGGCGCGATCTGCATGGCGGCCTGATCGATGCCCAATTGCTGGCCGACGTCTATCTGGCGATGACCTCGGGGCAGGTGGTGTTCGACCTGGGTTTTGAAGGTGCTGCCGAGCAACGCGACGTCGCCGTGGCCGTGCCGATGGTCTTGCATGTGCGCCCGTGCGTCTTGCGTGCTGCGCCAGACGAGTTGCGGCAGCACGAACAGCGTCTCGACGCGCTGGACAAGAGTGCGGATGGCCAGAGCGTGTGGCGTCGACTGAGTTGAGTCATGCCACGCAGGGCAAGTGTCAGCAGGCGCGCACGATAAGCACGGTGATGTTGTCGTCGCCGCCACCGTCGAGCGCGCTCAGCAGCAGCTGATCGACACACTCCTGCGCCGCCAGGTTGGAACGCATCACCGTACGCGCAATCGAGGCGTCGTTGACGTCTTCGGTCAGTCCATCGCTGCACAGCAGAAAGCCCATGCCAGGCTCCAGCTGACCGCGTGCCATGCCGATGTGCAGCTGCCCGGTTGCTGTCACGCCCAGCGCCTGGGTAAGCACGTTGCGTTGCGGATGCTGCGATGCCTGCGCCGGATCAAGCTGACCAGCTTCGACCAGCGCCTGCACCAGTGAATGGTCGTGGCTGATCTGCCGTAATTCCTGTTTCCACATATAGATCCGGCTGTCGCCCACCCAGGCAACTTCATAGCCGTCGCCGGTTATCCGCAGCACGGCGATCGTGGTGCCCATTGGCAGCACGTCCATGCTGTGCCGGGTATGCGCAAGCAATCGTTCCGCGGCGGCATGTACCGCCTCGATCAGGCTGTGGCCGCGCGTAACCAGGTCAACCACCGCATCGCGCACCAGCGCCGACGCCACTTCGCCGTGCTGGTGGCCGCCCATGCCATCAGCCACCAGAAACAGGCCGAGCGAGGCATCGGCATAGTAAGTGTCTTCATTGCGCGTGCGGCGCAAGCCGACATGCGTTCCGTGTCCGAATTCGATCATGGGTTTTCAGTTGGGGCGAGCTGTTGCAGCATGCCGGAAGACATGGTTGTTGTCACGGCAAGTTCGCTCGCGTATTATTCCCGGCTCGCATGAACCACCATGCACCCCACTGGAGAGGTGGCAGAGTGGTCGAATGTACCTGACTCGAAATCAGGCGTACGTGTAAGCGTACCGTGGGTTCGAATCCCACCCTCTCCGCCAGAAAAGCAAAACGCCCCCACGTGGGGCGTTTTGCTTTTCTGGCGGAGACGGCGGTGATGAAAACCCACCGGTTCGACAAATTTGTCAGGAACAAATTTGGACAGCCGCAGGCTGGCCCCGCAGCGCGCAAGCGCGAAGGGGTTCGGCCCAAGGATGGGCCGAACAATCCCACTTGGCGCCATGATGCCTCGCGCCCGGCCGGCGCGTTCGTTTTCCCGCAATCACAAAAAAAAGGCCGGAGAATCCCCGGCCCCTTTTCATACCTTGTCGCGACTACGGCCGCCAGACGGTGCTCAACCGGCCTTTTTCTTCGCCAGCCGCAGCCAAGTGTCGACTACGGTGTCCGGGTTCAGCGACAGCGATTCGATCCCTTGTTCCATCAGCCACTCGGCCAGATCCGGATGGTCGCTGGGGCCCTGACCGCAGATGCCGATGTACTTGCCCTTGGCGCGGGCGGTCTTGATCGCCATCGAAAGCAACTTCTTCACCGCCGGGTCGCGTTCGTCGAACAGGCTGGCGACGATGCTGGAATCGCGGTCGAGGCCGAGCGTGAGCTGGGTCAGGTCATTGGAGCCGATCGAGAAGCCGTCGAAGATATCGAGGAATTCATCGGCCAGCAGTGCGTTCGAAGGCACCTCGCACATCATGATGACCTTGAGCTCGTGCTCGCCCTGCTTGAGACCGTTCTTGGCCAGCACTTCGATCACCTTGCGGCCTTCGCCCAGCGTGCGCACGAACGGGATCATCACCCAGACGTTGCTCAGGCCCATCACTTCGCGCACACGCTTGACGGCCTGGCACTCCAGCGCGAACGCCGCGGCGAAGCTCGGATCGACGTAACGGCTGGCGCCGCGGAAGCCGATCATCGGGTTTTCTTCATGCGGTTCGTAGCGCGAACCACCGAGCAGACCAGCGTATTCGTTCGACTTGAAGTCGGACAGGCGCACGATCACCGGCTTCGGGTACACCGATGCGGCGATGGTGGCGATGCCTTCGGCCAGGCGATCGACATAAAACTCGACCGGACCCGGATAACCCGCGATGCGCTCGTCGATCTTCGCCCTGGTCTCGGCATCCTGCTTGGCGTATTCCAGCAACGCTTTCGGATGCACGCCGATATGGCTGGCGATGATCATTTCCAGGCGGGCCAGGCCGATGCCCGCATTCGGCAGCATGCCGAAGTCGAACGCGCGCTCCGGGTTGGCCACGTTCATCATGATTTTCAGCGGCGCCTCGGGCATGTCACCGAGATCGGCGGTGACGCGCTCGAACTTCAGGATGCCTTCGTAGATCGTGCCGGTGTCGCCTTCGGCGCAGGACACGGTGACCTCGGCGCCATCGGGAATCAGCTCCAGCGCATTGCCGGTACCGACCACGGCCGGCACGCCCAGCTCGCGCGCGATGATCGCCGCGTGGCAGGTGCGACCGCCGCGGTTGGTGACGATCGCGGACGCACGTTTCATCACTGGCTCCCAGTCGGGGTCGGTCATGTCGGCGATCAGCACGTCGCCGGCCTGCACCTTGTTCATGTCGGCCAGCGAGCGGATGACGCGGGCCTTGCCGGCGCCGATCTTCTGGCCGATCGAGCGGCCTTCGGCCAGCACCTTGCCCTTCTCGCTGAGGTGGAAGCGCTCAAGCTGGGTCGCGTGCGAGCGCGACTTCACGGTTTCCGGGCGCGCCTGCACGATGTAAATCTTGCCGGTGTGACCGTCCTTCGCCCATTCGATATCCATCGGGCGGTCGTAATGCTTTTCGATGATCAACGACTGGCGCGCAAGCTCCTGCACGTCCTCGTCGTTGATGCAGAACTTGTTGCGCATTTCCGCTGGCGTGTCCTCGGTGCGCACACGTTCGCCCGGCGCGCTGGAATAGACCATGCGCAGCTGCTTGGCGCCGAGATTGCGACGCAGCACGGCGGGCTTGCCGTCGCGCAGGGTCGGCTTGAACACATAGAACTCGTCCGGGTTGACAGCGCCCTGCACGACCATTTCGCCGAGGCCATACGAGCCGGTGACGAACACCACGTCGCGGAAGCCGGATTCGGTGTCAAGCGTGAACAGCACGCCGGAGGCACCCACGTCCGAGCGCACCATCAACTGCACGCCGGCGGACAGGAACACGTCTTCGTGCTTGAAGCCCTGGTGCACGCGGTAGGCGATCGCGCGGTCGTTGTACAGCGAGGCGAAGACTTCCTTCACCTTGTGCAGCACGTCATCGATGCCGACCACGTTGAGGAAGGTTTCCTGCTGGCCGGCGAACGAGGCGTCCGGCAGGTCCTCGGCGGTGGCCGAGGAGCGCACGGCGACGGCGATATCGTCGGCACCGGCGTCCTTGCACAGCTTGATATAGGCGGTGCGGATCGCCTGCTCGAGTTCGGCGGGCAGGGCGGTGTCGACGATCCAGCCGCGGATCTCCTTGCCGGCCGCGACCAGCGTGTCGACGTCATCGACGTCGAGCGAGGCGAGACGCTCCTGAATACGTTTGGCCAGGCCGCTCTTTTCCAGGTACTGCTGGAACGCGTCGGCGGTGGTGGCGAAGCCGCCGGGCACGGAGACGCCGAGCTTGGCGAGGTTGCCGATCATCTCGCCGAGCGAGGCATTCTTGCCGCCGACCTTGCCCAGGTCAGTCATGCGCAGTTGGTCGAGCCAAAGCACCAGGTCGTTCAAGGGTGTCTCCTCAAGGAAAGCTCTGCAAGGTAACGGAATGGATGCGGCGTACAGACCCAAAGCGGGCTGCAAAGGACTGGTATTGTCCGCTGCCGATGGTGCGCAGCACAAGAAGACCATTGCAGGCAGATGTCATTCCAACGACATACCAGTCAGCTGATAGTCAATCGGCGACAGCATTTCGCGCTTGCGCTAAGGTGCCGGGAAACGCATTCCCGCGATCAGGATCCCGCATGCAACGAACGGTTTTTTACATCTCCGACTCCACTGGTATTACCGCGGAGACGATCGGCAACAGCATCCTGGCGCAGTTCGAGGGCGTGCAGTTCGACAAGCATCGGCTGCCGTTCATCGACAATGCGCAGAAGGCGGAAGCGGCCGCCTTGCGCATCAAGACCCACTACGCACAAAGCGCCCAGCGTCCGATCGTGGTCAACACCATGGCCGAGCGCGCACTGTGCGAGATCGTTGCTGCCAGCGGTGCGCTGATGCTGGATGTGTTCGCGCCGTTCATCGGACCGCTGGAAGACGAGCTGGGCGCGAAGCGTTCGGGCGCGGTCAATCGTTCGCATGGCATGGTGGATTTCGACAAGTACGAGGCGCGCATCAACGCAACCAACTACGCGCTTTCGCATGACGACGGCATCGACGTGAACTATGCCGAGGCCGACCTGATCCTGGTCGGCGTGTCGCGTTCCGGCAAGACGCCAACCTGTCTCTACATGGCCTTGCATTACGGCGTCAGCGCCGCCAACTATCCGCTGACCGACGACGACTTGGAAAAACTGGAACTGCCTGCACGCCTGCGTCCGTATCGGGATCGGCTGTTCGGCCTGACCATCGAGCCGCAGCGGCTGGCGCAGATCCGCGAACAGCGCCGTGCCGGCAGTCGTTACGCGACGCTGCAGCAATGTCGCTGGGAGCTGGAGCAGGCCGACCGACTGATGCGCCAGGCTGGCATTCCCAGCCTCAACACCACGCACGTGTCGATCGAGGAGATCGCCAGCAAGATCTTCGACCGCTTCGGTATCGAGCGGACCATGTTCTGATTACCTACCGGAGATTCCGCATCTGTCATGAGTGTCGTACTGGACCATCGCAACAGCCTGCTGCCGGGACGCTTCGAGTTCCTGATGGGGCTGTATGCGGAGAACTATCATCGGCTGACGCGACTGTTCGCGCCGCAGCAACTCGCTCCGGGTCGCTACGTATCCGATGTCGATGACGGGCTAGCCGTGCATCTGCATGTACAGGAATGCCACCCGTATACGCTGGAGCTGGAACTTACCTACGATTTTGTCGATGCGCACACCGGCCAGCGCGCACCGTCGGCGCAACTGCGCATGTACACCGACGCGCACGTGGCCGAAGCCTTGCATTGCCATCCCGGTCGGCACCTGTGGCAGGTGCTGGGGCCGTTTTCACCGGCGCATACCGTGTTTCAGCATCGCCTGCGCATGAACGGATTTCTCTCGCGCTGGCTGGAGTACCTGGCCGAGCAGGGGCATTCCATCGGCACGCTGGAGCGTGAAGACTGATCGGTACGTCGTGCGGACGGCCAATGCGACAGGCAACAAAAAACCCGCACAAGGCGGGCTTTTCGTTTTTATAGTGGCGGAGCGGACGGGACTCGAACCCGCGACCTCCGGCGTGACAGGCCAGCATTCTAACCAACTGAACTACCGCTCCACATTTTTTTGCAGCTTTGATTACTTCCAGCTTTGCGAGCCAACTTGGCGTCCCCACGGGGATTCGAACCCCGGTCGCCACCGTGAAAGGGTGATGTCCTAGGCCTCTAGACGATGGGGACAATTCAAGTTGGTGGAGCCAGGCGGGATCGAACCGCCGACCTCCTGCATGCCATGCAGGCGCTCTCCCAGCTGAGCTATGGCCCCGCCGCTGGAAGCCGAGAAGAATAGGGTCGAGTCGGATATCCGTCAAGCTTTTTTTCAGAGTTGATGACGACGGAATCCATCGTGGTTCGCGACATCCATCGTGATCGGGCAGATGCTGCCCGTGGTTCGTTTAAGCTGCAGTGACCTGCGTGATGGAAGAGTCCGTGCATGCACGAAATCGGTTTCATTCGCGACCTGGCCGTGGTGATGCTGGTGGCCGGCGCCACCACGATCCTGTTCCAGCGTTTGCGCCAGCCGGTACTGCTCGGCTACATCCTTGCCGGCGTGCTGATCGGGCCGCATACACCGGGCATGCTGGTGAACGACCCGCGTGCGATCGACGACATTTCCAATCTTGGCGTTGTGCTGCTGATGTTCACGCTGGGGCTGGAGTTCAGCGTGCGCAAGTTGCGCGAGGTCGGTATCGGCGTGCTGGCCGTGGCGGTGGCCGAAGTTGCCCTGATGCTGTGGATCGGCTACGGCATCGGTGGCCTGTTCGGCTGGGCCGGCATGGATGCGCTTTTTCTCGGCGCGATCATCTCGCTATCGTCGACCATGGTCGCCACCCGCACACTGGTCGAGGGTGGCCAGCGACAATTGCCGTTTGCGCAATTGGTGGTGGGCTTGCTGGTGGCCGAAGACCTGCTGGCCATCGTCATGCTCACGCTGTTGACGGCGGTGGCGATTGGCGGCTCAGTGCAGGCCGAGGCCGCGTTCACGCTGATCGGCCACCTCGGCCTGTTCGTGGTCGTCGGGATGATCCTCGGCCTGCTGCTGCTGCCGCGGCTGGTGGATTACGTGGCCGGTTTCGGTCGCGACGAAACGCTGCTGGTCAGCGTGCTGGGGATCTGTTTCGGCGCGAGCCTGCTGGCGGCGTGGATGGGTTTCAGCGTGGCACTGGGCGCCTTCCTTGCCGGCGCCGTGGTAGCCGAATCGCGCAGCGTGGAACGCGTGCTGCGTCTGGTGGAGCCGCTGCGCGACATGTTCGCCGCGCTGTTCTTCGTGGCGATCGGTTTGAAGATCGATCCGGCGATGCTGCTGCAATATGCGCTGCCGGCGCTGTTGATCGCGGCGGTGGTGATCGTCGGCAAGACCCTGGCGTGCAGTCTTGGCGTCTTCGTTGTCGGCCATGACGCGCGCACGGCGCTGCGTTCGGGGCTGGGCATGGCGCAGATCGGCGAGTTTTCGTTCGTGATCGCCACGCTCGGGCTATCGCTTGGCGTGATCAGCGGCTTCATCTATCCGATCGCGGTGTCGGTGTCGGTGCTGTGCATGTTTGCATCACCGTATCTGAGCCGCTCGGCGGACACGCTGGCGAATGGCCTGCGCCGGCTGACACCGCGCTCAGTACGATTGCTGGCGACCAGCTACAGCGGCTGGCTGGAAAACCTCAAGCCGGTCGACGAGAACGCGACGATCGCCGCAATCTTCCGTCGACTGCTGTGGCATATCGCGATCAACATCCTGCTGGTGATGACGCTGTTCGTGATTGGCGCCTATATCAATGGACACAACTGGGACTGGTTCTCGCTCTTCGGCATCCACCGTGATCTGCGGCACACGCTGATCTGGGCGTGCGCGCTGTTCCTTTCGCTGCCGATGCTGATCGCGATCTACCGCAAGGCCGAGGCGCTGGGCATGCTGCTGGCCGAGATCGGCATACGCGAACGGTTTGCCGGTGCGTATACCCAGGCCATCCGCAACGTGCTGGCACGAATCATCCCGCTGGCAACCCTGCTGGCGCTGGCGCTGCTGGTCAGCGCGTTGGGCTCCACCATCCTGCCGCCACGAGGCATTGCGCTGTCATTGATCGTGCTGGGCGTGGTGCTGGCGGTGGTGTTGTGGCGCAGTCTGGTGAAAATGCACGCGCGTCTGCAGGCAGCCCTCAAGGAGACCCTGAACAAACCGGAGTCGCCCGACGACGGCCCCCGTTGACCGGCGGGGTCAGGGCGACCTGCCAGTGAACCTTTATGCCGACTGACGGTCAGACCCCCTGAATCGTTGCCAAGACCGGACAAGCACCGCACAATGCGAGGCCTGCCTCCATCGGGGGGGCCCGGACGGCAACGCCGGCATTTCCAAACATGAGGGAGTTACGAATGAAGCATTTTCTGCGTCCCACGCTGACGGCGGTCGCGATGGCCGTTGCGCTGGGCATGACGGCGGGCGTATCCGCCCAGACGGCTGGTGCTGCTGCCGGTACCGTCGACAAAGCCAAGGCCAGCTACGTAGTGGGTTGGGAGATTGCTTCCCAGGTTCCGCCGATCATGCGCGAAGAACTGGACCCGAACGCTGTGGCAAATGCGGTGAAGGCTGCCCTGTCCGGCCAGAAGCCGACCATGAGCGATGCCGAAGCCAAGCAGGTGCACGACGCCTTCATGGCCAAGATCCAGGCCAAGTATCAGGCTGAAATGACCAAGCTCGGCGCCAAGAACAAGACCGAAGGCGATGCCTTTCTGGCCAAGAACAAGTCCGCTGCGGGTGTGAAGACCACCGCATCGGGTCTGCAGTACCAGGTGATCAGCCAGGGCACGGGCGCGCGTCCGGGTCCGAACGACACCGTCGAGATCAACTACACCGGCACCTTTGTCGACGGTACGGTGTTCGATGCCTCGGCCAAGCATAACCCGCCGGGCGCCGCCAAGATTCCGCTGGCCGGCGTGATTCCAGGCTTCCGCGAGGGTCTGCAGCTGATGCAGATCGGCGGTCATTACAAGCTGTTCATTCCGTCGTCGCTGGCCTACGGTGCCGAGCCGCAGCCGCCGATGCCGCCGAATGCCACGCTGATCTTTGACGTGAGTCTGGTCAGCACCGGTCCGACACCTGCAGGTGCGGCTCCGGGCGGCAAGTAATATCAGCCAGTAGCGGTATCAGACTGTGCAAGCCGGAAGGGCGCGAAGCGATTCGCGCCCTTCCGCTTTGTAGGATCCCACGTTTGCAGCCTTGCTTCAGCTACGACGCGGTTAGAATAAGCGGCTAGTGTTTCGAAGGAGTCGTAACAGCGATGATGAAAGTCACTATTTTCGGTACCGGCTACGTCGGGCTAGTCACCGGTGCGTGCCTGGCCGAAATGGGCAATCACGTGGTCTGCGTCGATATCGATGCAGCCAAGGTCGAGCGCCTGAAGCGTGGCGAGATTCCCATCTTCGAGCCGGGCCTGGAGTCGATCGTTCGACGCAACCATGCCAGCGGGCGTCTCGATTTCACCGTCGAGGCCGCGCCGGCGATTGCGCATGGCGAGGTGATCTTCATCGCCGTCGGCACGCCACCGGACGAGGACGGCAGCGCGGACCTGCAGTACGTGCTGGCGGTGGCCGCGTCCATTGGCCGGCATCTGGATCGCTACGCCGTGGTGGTGAACAAGTCGACCGTGCCGGTCGGTACCGCCGATCGCGTGCGCGAGGCGGTGGCGACCGAACTGGCTGCGCGCCACGTGGCGGTCGAGTTCGATGTGGTGTCCAACCCGGAGTTCCTGAAGGAAGGCGCGGCGGTGGAGGATTGCCTGCGGCCCGACCGCATCATCGTGGGTGTTTCCAGCGAGCGCGCGGTGGCGGTATTGCGCAAGTTGTATGCGCCGTTCAATCGCAATCACGAACGCATGGTGGTGATGGACGAGCGTTCGGCCGAGCTGACCAAGTACGCCGCCAACGCGATGCTGGCGACCAAGATCAGCTTCATGAACGAGATCGCGAATATTGCCGAGCGGGTCGGCGCCGACGTGGAGCTGGTGCGCCAAGGCATCGGTTCGGATCCGCGGATCGGTTATCACTTCATCTATCCGGGGGCCGGCTACGGTGGTTCGTGCTTCCCCAAGGACGTGCAGGCACTGGAGCGCACGGCGCACAGTTACGGCTACGAGGCACGCCTGCTCGGTGCGGTCGAAGCGGTCAATCGGGAGCAGAAAGCCAAACTGTTCGAGTTGATCTCGCACCACTTCAAAGGTGCGCTGGCGGGCAGGACGATCGCTCTGTGGGGTCTGGCATTCAAGCCGAACACCGACGACATGCGCGAGGCCTCCAGCAGGCAGTTGATGGAGGCGCTGTGGAATGTCGGTGCGAAGGTGCGCGCGTTCGATCCGGAAGCACGCGAGGAAACCCATCGGCTGTATGGCGAGCGTGATGATCTGGTGCTGTGTGAGCACGCCAGCGATGCCCTGCAGGGCGCCGACGTGCTGGCCGTCATCACCGAATGGAAGGCGTTTCGCAGCCCGGATTTTGCTGGCATACGCGCCGCGCTGGCCGAGCCGGCCATCTTCGACGGGCGCAATCTTTATGACCCGGCCACGGTGGAAGAAGCGGGGCTGGCCTACTACGGCATCGGTCGCGGGCGCAGCCTGCAGATTCACCGATGAGCAGCCCGTACGACGCGTTCGAGCAGCGACTCAACGAGATGGAGGTCAAGCTGACTTTCATCGATGACGCGGTGCAGGCACTGACGACGGCGGATGCCGACCAGTCGCAACGCATTGCCGCTCTGGAGCATGCGTTGCGCGAGCTGCGCGGCGAGCTTTCGTCGATGCGCGTGGCGCAGGCGGATGATCCGCACAGCGAACCGCCACCGCCGCATTACTGATACATACATACCGATCACGGAATATCAGCATGGCCGATTCCCTGCGCGATCAGCTGCTCAAGAGTGGCATCGTCAAACAGGTTCAACAGGACCGGGTGCGCGAACCGAAGCGCCCGCCGCCACCGCCGTCCGGCATGCCTGCACGCAAGGGTGGCAAGCCGCATGCGCACGCCTCACGACCGTCGGCGCAGAGCCGGGGGGAGATCGATCTGGCCAAGGCCTATGCGATACGCGCGCAGACCGAAGCCAACGAGCGCAAGCGGATCGACCAGGAAGCGGCCGAACAGGCCCGGTTGCGCCGCGAACGCAAGCTGCAGATTCAGCAGCTGCTCGAGGGCAACGCGCTGAACAAGGCGGAGGCCGATCAGCCGCGCAATTTCGAATACGGCGGCAAGATTCGCCGGGTGCATGTCGATGCGGCGCAGCTGGCGGCGCTGAATGCCGGCGAGTTGGGCGTGGTGCAACAGAGCGGTCGTTACCTGCTGGTCAATCGCGCCATCGCCGAGCAGGTACATGCCATCGATCCACATCTTGTGGCGCTACTGGTCGAGCCGGGCACGGCCGGCGTGGGCGACGATGGTGTGCCCGACGATCTGATGTGGTGATCGTGATTTCGACCCGAATGAGGTCGGGCACCATGAAAAACGCCCGGCAATTGCCGGGCGTTTTTGCTTGAACGTACTACTACTGCTCAACTAGCGGAAGCATCCGGCAATTCAAAGCCGCTCTGCGCCAGCGCCGGATGGTCCCAGCCGTTCTTCGGCTTGAAGCGATCGCCGTAGCGCTGCGCCAGCTGTTCAAGCTTGGCCTTGAGCTTGTCGACGCCTTCGCAGCGCGCGTACTGGATCGGGCCGCCGCGGAATGGTGCGAAGCCGGTGCCGAAGATCACGCCGGCGTCGAGCAGGTCGGCATCGTCGACCACGCCATCGGCGAGGCAGGCGATCGCTTCGTTGACCATCGGCAGGATCATGCGTTCCTGCAGATCCGGCGGCATCACATAGTCCTTGTCGACCTCCGGTTTCAGCGGCTTGCCGTCCTGCCACACGTACAGACCCTGGCCGTCTTTCTTGCCGCGTTTGCCGGCTTCGAGTTTTTCGTCCAGCCCCGACGGCACTTCCAGCCCCAGGAACGGCGCGAGCTCCTTGCCGACCGAGGCGCAGACGTCCAGGCCTACGGTGTCGGCCAGCTCGATAGGGCCCATCGGCATGCCGAATTTCTTCGCCTCGCGATCCAGCACCGGTCCAGGTACCCCTTCGCTGTACAGGCGCATCGCTTCGAGCAGATATGGCATCAGGATGCGGTTGACCAGGAAACCAGGCGTGCCCTTGACCGCCACCGGCAACTTGCCGATCGCCTTGCAGAATGCCAGCGCGCGTTTCTCGATGGCGGGGTCGAGCTGGTCGTGGCGCACCACCTCAACCAGCGGCATCTGCGCCACCGGGTTGAAGAAGTGCAGGCCGAGGAAGCGCTGCGGCGCCTGCAGACCCTCACGCAGCTGATCCAGCGGAATGCTGGAGGTATTGCTGGCGAGGATCTCGTCAGCCTGGAATTGCGGTTCGATGGTGGCGTACAGCGCCTGTTTCGCCGCAGTGTTCTCGTAGATCGCCTCGATGGCCAGATCAGCCGAAGCGATGCCGCTGCCTTCAACATCGGCACGCAGGCGGCGGACGGCGACCTCGACCTTTTCCGGTGTCTTCAGCTTCTTCTCGTAGAGCTGGCGGGCGCGATCCAGCGCGGGCTGGATGAACTTCATTTCGCGATCTTGCAAGGTTACGTCGAAACCCTTGAACGCGGCCCACGCGGCGATGTCGCCGCCCATCACGCCGGCACCGACCACGTGCACATGCTTGATGCCCGGATCGGTGCCGCCGCCCTGGCCCTTCAGCCGTTCCTGCAGGAAGAAGATGCGGATCAGGTTCTGCGCGGTCGGCGTCTTCGCCAGCTTCGCCACCGAGCGCGCCTCGATCTTCAAGCGCTGCTGGACGCTGGAGCCGCCGCGCTTCCACACGTCGATCATCGCGAACGGGGCCGGGTAATGCTCCTTGCGCACCTTCGCCGCGGTCTGCTTGAGCACGATCGGCGCCAGGATCTGCCGCGCCAGCCAGATATTGCTGGCCCACGCCTTGGCACGTCGCGCGAACGGGTGCTGCTGCGGGTGACGCAACAGCACCCGTGCCTCGGCCAGCAGCTCTTCGGGACGGGCCAGGCGATCGACAACGCCCAGGTCCAGTGCCCGCTTGGCCGACAGCGGCTTGCCGGTGAGCATGATCGGCAATGCTTCGGTGGCACCGATCAAACGAGGCAACCGTGCGGTACCGCCCCAGCCGGGATGGATGCCGAGCATCACCTCGGGCAGCGCGATCCGCGTCTTGTCGTCGTCGGCCGCGATGCGCTGGCGACAGGCCAGGATCAGTTCGGTGCCGCCACCCATGCAGGCACCATGCACGGCCGCCACGGCGGGGCAGGGAAGCCGCGCAAGGGCTTCATAGACGCGCTGGCCATGCTCAATGTTTTCCAGCACGGTGTCGTGTCTGGCGTACTCGACGAACTCCTTGATGTCGGCGCCCACCGCAAACCCCGAAGGCTTGGCCGAATGAAGGATGACGCCGGCCGGTTTCTCGATCGCCAGCCGCTCGACGATCTGCTCAAGTTCGTCCAGCACGGCGCGGGAGATCGCGTTGACGCTGCTGCCGGCGCGGTCGAGCGTCAGCGTGACAATGCCGTCGTCACCTTCGCTGGTCTTCCAGTGGTTGAAGCGCAATCCTTCGAACATGGGCATACGGGCGTGGTGGAGGAAGCCTGAACCATACCGTTCCGCCGCCTTGATTGCGAGATGTGACGGGTTCGCTTGACCGTGCGCCGGCGCCGGTGTGAAATCGGGCTATCGGCGGTAGTGGCATGCCGAGGCTGGCTCGGCGTCCAGATAAGACGTGAACCGGCGGTACTGGGCAAGGGAACGAACCACCGTGGTTCAATGGGCCACACAATGGTCGGGCTCGTGCCCGGCAAATCACGCAGTCAGTCGCAGTCGCGCCGACTTCACCATGGCACTCGCTGATGCCGCAGGACGGGACGCAATGACTTCCGCAATGGCCTCCGCCCCACCGCAAGCCGGCGCCGAGATTTTCGAGCGGATCCTTGCTGCGCCCAGCGGTCTGGTCGTGCTGGACAGCAAGGATGTCCACGCCTTGATCAATCATTTCCGCGCGATCGCCCGGCATACCGGCCAGGCGGTGTACCTGTGGCAGCCCGACACCGGGCTGGGCAGCCTGCGCGATGCGCATGTCCGGGTGCCGGATTGTCAGCGGCTGGGAAATGCTTTGCGCTACATGCAGCAGAGCATGCACTTCGGTGTCTATTTCCTGCTCGGACTGGAATTGCCGCTGTCGGCGATGGATGCCACCTTGCTGCGTCAACTCGCCCGTGCGCCCAAGGAACATCTGCGCCGCGTCGTGCTGATCGATGCGCCATCGGCACTGGTCGAGCATCTGGGTGCGCTGGCGGTGCGCCTGTGCAGCGAAGACAGCCAGCCGCGGCGCCTGCGCCTGCGCGATGGTCGCTGGCTGGTTTGAGGCCGGATACTTTGAGGCAGACCCAAGCATGAACTCCGGCATCCTGGTGATCGCTGCCCAGCGCGAATTGCGTCGCAGCCTGTTCGATGCGCTTGATCAGGCCGGCTATCCGCAGATCCACAGCGCCCGCGACGTCGCGCATGCGGCGATCCTGCTGGAGGGGCGACCGCCACTGCCGCCGCTGCAGTTGATGGTGATCGTGCTGACTGGCGACGAGCAGCAGGCCAGGATCAGCTGCGAGCAACTGCGACGCTTGCCGGGCGGAGCCGATACGCCGCTGATCGCCGTATTGGCGGAGGAGGCCTCGCTCAGCGCCGCCGATCTGCCGGCGGACATCACGGCATGGCTTTTCGCCAGCCAGATCGGCAGCGAACTGGTGGCGCGCTGGCGTCGCTCGCAAACCGGTCAGGAAGGCCGGCGCAAGGCGATCGCCGCGCCCGCCAGTGGTGCGCACGAGGATTACCGTTACGCCTTCGAGGAAGGCGGCGGCGAATGGCTGATTGCCGATATGCAGACGAATCGCCTGCTTGAGGTCAGTCCGACGCTGGCCCGGCACAGCCGCATGCATGCCAGTCAGTGGGAAGGGCTACCGCTATCCGAGGTCTTGCGCTTCGAAGGCATCCCAATTGCTCAGGTGCTGGCCGAGGCCGACCGCAGCTGGTATCCGTGCCAGCGTAAGTCGGCGCAGGGCGTCGACACCGGCCAGGCCAGCGTGCGGCGCATCCGGTACGCCGGGCACGATGCGCTGGCGCTGTTGTTCCGCAGCGATCGCGCCGACCTGCGTGCCGAGGCCGCACTCTCGCTGCTGTCGCGCATCTTCGCCTCGACCAGCGGCGTCGATGCGCAGATCGCGGCTGGCCGCCTGCTGTTTGACGAACTGGGCCTGGATTACCTTGCCGTCTGGTCGACACGCCAGGACGGCGCCGACGCACCGACCCAGCTGCTGCAGCTGTGGAATGGCGACGACCCGGCATGGCCGCCGGCGCAACTGCAGAGTTCCCTGCAACTGGTATTGGGCGGCAAGCCGATCCTGTACCGATCCGACGCGAAGCGGCTGGCACCGATCGACCCGCTGCTGCAGCAACTCGATCTGGCCGGGTTCGCCGGTTTGCCGCTATACGACGAGCGCCACACCGTGCTCGGCGCGATGCTGGCCGGCAGCCGCCGAGGCTTCGGCGAGATGGGCATCATCGAGCCGGTATTGCGGTGCGCCGCGGCCCGCTTTGCGCAGGTGCTGGAGCTGGGTCGTACGCGCGAGCAGGGCCGCGCTGAAGGCTTGGTGGATGCCTTGACCGGCTTGCCGAACCGGTTGTTGTTCAACGACCGATTGGACACGATCATCCGCGAGGCGACCCGAAACGGCGAGTGCTTTGCGATGCTGTTCGTCGATCTCGACCGCTTCAAGGCGATCAACGACACCTACGGTCATGCCGCCGGCGACCAGGTGTTGCGCACGGTCACTCAGCGCCTGTGCGGCAGCATCCGCGCTTCCGACACGGTGGCCCGCTATGCGGGCGACGAATTCACCATCGTGTTGCGGCACATCGTGAAGAACGACGACGTGCTGCGCGTGGCCGAGAAGATCGTGCAGATAATGGAGACGCCGCTGTACCTCGATGACGGCACCGAATTGCAGGTTACCGCATCGATGGGACTGAGCTTCTTCCCCGACGATGCAGGCGATGCGCAGACCCTGCTCAAGCATGCCGACGAGGCGATGTACGCGGCCAAGCATCTCGGTCGCAACAATTTCCAGATCTACGAAGTGAGTCCGGAATACGCCAAGGAACACGGCATGGCGTTGAAGACCCGCTTGCGCCATGCCGAAGGCAACGGCGAACTGCGTGTGGTCTACCAGCCGCAGGTCAACACCGAGACCGAGGACATCGTCGGGATGGAGGCGCTGGTGCGCTGGGAGCATCCGGATCTGGGCATGATCAGCCCGGCGGTGTTCATTCCGCTGGCGGAGGAGAGCGGCCTGATCGTCTCCATCGGCGAATGGGTGATGCGCACTGCCTGCCGTCAGGCGAAGGAGTGGGAGCAGCGTTACGGCCTGCGCCTGCGCCTGGGCGTGAACCTGTCCGCGGTGCAACTGATGGAGCCGCAACTGCTGGATACCGTGACCAGGGTGCTACGCGAAACCGGCCTGGATCCCACCTTGCTGGAGATGGAGGTCACCGAGAGCATCAGCATCAAGGCCGCGCCGAACCTGGTCGAGAACCTGCACGCACTACACAAGCTGGGTTGCCATATCGCGATCGACGATTTCGGCACCGGCGCGGCCTCGCTGGACTATCTGCGTCGGTTGCCTGCCGATCGCATCAAGATCGATCAGAGTTTCGTGCGCAATATCGGGGTGGATCCCGATGACGAAGCGATCGTGCGCGCTACCATCGAAATGGCGCATCGGCTGAAGCGTGCCGTGGTGGCGGAAGGCGTCGAGATCGAGCAGCACATGCAGTTCCTGCGCACGCATGGCTGCGACGAACTGCAGGGTTATCTGTTCTGCCGGCCGCTGCAGCCGATCAGCTTTGACAAGCTGCTGGCCGAACGGCAGCGCTTGCTGGAAGGTCGCGTGGCCGAGCCGGCTTGAGCCGGTGACGGGAGTCCCCATAACAGGCATTGGCCTGAATGGGCTCGGGACAAGCCCGGCCGCTCATGACAACCAGCCAACGGGCTGTGCGTTATGGTTGAAGCGATACCCCACGCAAGCTGAACTCGGACGTCCGACTGTGGTCTGAGCGCCGCGTTCAGTTCAAAACAAGCTCCCGCAGCGGATGACGGCATTGACGACGGATACAGCCCGGATGGGCGAAAACGAACTGGATCGCGCGCTGGTCGAGCGTGTCCAGCAGGGGGACAAGCGGGCCTTCGACCTACTGGTGCGCAAGTACCAGCACAAGGTCATCGGGTTGGTTTCGCGCTATGTGCGCAGCCATGCTGAGTGCGAGGACATAGCGCAGGAATCGTTCATTCGTGCGTGGCGGGCGATCGGCTCGTTCCGTGGCGACAGTGCCTTCTACACTTGGCTGTACAAGATCGCGGTGAACACCGCCAAGAACCACCTGGTGGCGATGGGCCGACGTCCGCCGGCGGGTGACATCGATGCCGACGATGCCGAGTTCATGGCCGGGGCCGAGCGTATGCAGGACAGCGCCACTCCCGAGCGCGAACTGATGCGCCAGGAAATTGAACAATCCGTGTTTTCCACTGTCCAAGCGTTGCCCGAAGAGTTGCGGACAGCCATCACGCTGCGTGAGGTAGATGGCCTCAGCTACGATGAAATCGCCGAGGCGATGGGCTGCCCGATCGGTACGGTGCGCTCGCGCATCTTCCGGGCACGCGAAGCGATTGACGAAAAGCTGCGGCCCCTGTTGTCGGACCGCTGAGGATCAGACATGAATCAGGCAGGCATGAATCAGGCGGATATGAATCAGAATGTCCCGGAAAGCCTTTCGGCCGGCATCGACGGCGAATTGTCGAAGGAGCAGCTGCGTTTCCTGCTGCGCCGGCTCGATCACGATCCCTCGCTGCCGCAGAGCTGGTCGCGTTACCACATCGCCCGCGACAGCCTGCGTCGCGAGTTGTCGCCGCTGGCGACAGCCGGATTTGCCGCACGGGTAATGCACGCGATCGAGCAGGAGTCAGTAACGGTGGCGGCATCCGGCAGGCGCAACCACTGGCTGCGCTGGTCTAGCGGTGGCGTGATTGCAGCCAGCGTGGCCGCCGCCGCGCTGATGATCGGCCAGCCGACCGGCGATGCCGAGCGCCTGACCGCCTCGACCAACCAGCAGACCAAGGCGATAGCCGTCGCCACGCCGTCGAGCAAACCGGTTGCGCCTGCCGCGGTGCCGCCATGGTTGAGCGGCAACTCCGCCGGGCTGCTCAGTCAGCAGGCCTCCGCTACGCTGGGTGCGCCGTTCGGCCAGAATCAGCCGGCGTATGCACGGCGTCTGTCGAGTTATCCGCCGATGCATCGTTATCGGACGCTCGACAACAACGACGGCAGCTACCTGCTGTTGCTCGATCCGGAGCAACAGGTTGCACCGGGTGCTTCGCGTCAGCAGGCTGCCGCCGTCGCGCAATAAGGCGAGTTCGCGTGTGATTGCCCGCGACTCGTTTTTCCATTCCCATGGTTTTGCCCCCGTTAGCCCGTTGCATGGGCCGGCGGCGGGCGCGCGTGCGGGGTTGCCGCAATGCGCCACCACTGAAGTCATCCATCAGCCTGAAGTCTTCCCGGCTGAAGTCAACCAAGGAGGAGTCATGAAACATTCCATCTTGCGCACCTTGGCGTGCTGTGCGGTGCTGGGTCTGGCCGGCGTCAGCGACGTGCAGGCGCAGACGACAACCACCGCGGCTTTGCCGGATTTCACTGGCATCGTGCAGAAAAATGCCGCCGCGGTAGTACATGTCGAGGCCAAGTACACCGGTGAAAAGCAGGGCGCGAACCGCGGCGTGGGCGACCAAGAGGCGCCCGGACAGGGCATGCCGGACGATCCGCAAACCGAGATGCTTCGACGCTTCTTCGGCATGCCGATGATGCCGTCGCCTCAGGAGCAGAAGCACACCTCGCTGGGTTCGGGCTTCATCATTTCCAATGACGGCTACATCCTCACCAACAATCACGTGGTCGATCACGCGGACAAGGTGACCGTGCGCCTGCAGGACCGGCGCACCTTGACGGCGAAAGTGATCGGCACCGACCCCACCTATGACATCGCGCTGCTGAAGGTCGATGCCGGCGGCAGCTTGCCGGCGGTGAGCATCGGCGATTCGCGCACGCTGAAGCCGGGCCAGTGGGTGCTGGCGATCGGTTCGCCGTTCGGCTTCGACTATACCGTGACCCAGGGCATCGTCAGCGCTGTGGGACGCAACCTGGGGGAGCAGGATCAGCGCTACACGTCCTTCATCCAGACCGACGTGCCGATCAATCGAGGCAACTCCGGCGGCCCGCTGTTCAACCTGCAGGGTCAGGTGGTCGGCGTCAATTCGCAGATCTATTCCAACACCGGCGACTACATGGGCGTGGCGTTCTCGATTCCGATCGATGTGGCGATGAACGCCGTGCAGCAGATCAAGACCTCGGGTTTTGTGATGCGCGGACAGTTAGGCGTGCTGGTGGGGCCGCTGACGGACGACATCGTCAAGGGTCTCAAGCTTTCCAGCAGCAACGGGGCAATCGTGTCGCAGATCACCGCTGGCAGTGGCGCAGAGAAGGCAGGTCTGCGACCCGGCGACATCATCCTTGCCTACAACGGCCAGGCGATCAATCAGAGTGCTGACCTGCCGCCGCTGGTGGGCATGAGCAAGCCGGGTACCAAGGCGGCGGTGGACATCCTGCGCGACGGAAAGAAACAGACAGTGGAAGTGACGGTCGGCGAGGCGCCGCGTAGCCAGACAGCTGACTCGGGCCGTATCGAACCGCCGCCGTCGCAGGCCGGCTCGGCTGCCTTGGGACTCTCGGTGCAGGAGCCGGGTGCCGACACGCGTCAGCAGATGGGTCTCAAGCCGGGCGAAGGCGTGCAGATCAGCGGTATCACCGGTTCGGTGGCGGCGAGTGCCGGCCTGCAGCAGGGCGACGTGATCCTGATGGTCGGGCAGCAGAAGGTGGGCAGCGTAGTCGCGTTCCATGCGGCAACAAAAAACGTCAAGGCGGGCGACACCGTACTGCTGCTGGTGCGCCGCGGCGACCAGAGCAGCTTCATCGGCCTGACCGTGCCTTCGGGCAAATAACTTGCGCGAGACGGGTGCCTGCGCCAGCGGGTACCCGCTCGGACACGAGGCCTCGCTATTTCGATGGTGTCGCGAACGACGGCATCTGGCGAGGCCTGAATGTTTTCCGTGCGATAATGCCGGGTTAGCGTCGCCATCTCGGCGCCGCGCCGCCTGTGCCGTGCGCACGGGTGGCAGACCAAGCTCGACAGGCCGCCAGCGCTCCATGGAATTGATTCGCAACTTCTCCATCATTGCCCATATCGACCACGGCAAATCCACGCTGGCCGATCGCATCATCCAGCTCTGTGGAGGCCTGGCCGATCGCGAGATGGAAGCGCAGGTGCTGGACACCAATCCGATCGAGCGCGAGCGCGGCATCACCATCAAGGCGCAGTCGGTGTCGCTGCCGTACACCGCGCGCAACGGCAAGACGTATCAGCTCAATTTCATCGACACGCCCGGTCATGTCGACTTTTCCTATGAGGTCAGCCGCTCGCTGGCCGCCTGCGAGGGCGCGCTGCTGGTGGTGGATGCGGCGCAAGGCGTCGAGGCGCAGTCGGTCGCCAATTGCTACACCGCGGTGGAGCAGGGGCTGGAAGTAGTGCCGGTGATCAACAAGATCGACCTGCCGACCGCTGACGTCGAGAAGGTAAAGCTCGAGATCGAGGCGGTGATCGGCGTCGACGCCACCGACGCGGTAGCGATCAGCGCCAAGACCGGTCTCAATGTAATCGAGGTGCTGGAAGCGATCGTCGCGCGCATCCCGCCGCCGAAGCCGCGTGACACCGACCGATTGCAGGCACTGATCATCGATTCGTGGTTCGACAATTATCTGGGTGTGGTGTCGCTGGTGCGTGTCATGCAGGGCGAGATCAGGCCCGGCGACAAGCTGCTGGTGATGTCCACCGGCCGCACTCACGAGGTGGGCGACGTCGGCGTGTTCACGCCCAAGCGCAAGAAGCTGGACAAGCTCGGCGCCGGCGAAGTGGGCTGGATCAATGCCTCGATCAAGGATGTGCACGGCGCGCCGGTCGGCGACACGCTGACCCACGCCGGCAAGCCAGCCGACAAGGCCTTGCCCGGCTTCCAGACCATGCAGCCGCGCGTGTTCGCCGGTCTGTTCCCGGTATCGTCGGATGACTATCCGGCGATGCGCGAGGCGCTGGACAAGTTGCGCCTCAACGACGCCGCGCTGTTCTTCGAACCGGAGTCGTCCGAAGCGATGGGCTTCGGCTTCCGCTGCGGCTTCCTCGGCATGCTGCACATGGAAATCGTGCAGGAGCGGCTGGAGCGCGAATACGATCTGAACCTGATCACCACCGCGCCCACCGTGGTGTACGAGGTGCTCAAGACCGACGGCTCGATCCTAATGCTGGACAACCCTGCCAAGCTGCCGACGAATTCCAGTCTGGTGCAGGAAATCCGCGAACCGATCATCGTCGCCAACATCCTCACCCCGCCGGATTACATCGGCAACGTGATCACCTTGTGCGAGGAGAAGCGCGGCGTACAGCGTTCGATCCAGTACCTGGCGACTCAGGTGCAGATCAGCTACGAGATGCCGCTGGCCGAAGTGGTGATGGATTTCTTCGACAGGCTCAAATCCGTCTCGCGCGGTTATGCCTCGATGGACTATCACTTCGATCGTTTCGAGGCGGGTCCGTTCGTGCGTACCGACGTGCTGATCAACGGCGAGCGCGTCGATGCGCTGAGCCTGATCATGCATCGCACGCATGCCGAACGGCGCGGTCGCGAGCTGGTCGATCGGATGAAGGATCTGATCCCGCGCCAGCAGTTCGACGTGGCGATCCAGGCCGCGATCGGCGCGCAGATCATCGCGCGCTCCACCGTGAAAGCGCTGCGCAAGAATGTGCTGGCCAAGTGCTACGGCGGCGACGTCAGCCGCAAGAAGAAATTGCTGGAGAAGCAGAAGGAAGGCAAGAAGCGCATGAAGCAGGTCGGCCGGGTGGAGATTCCGCAGGAAGCCTTCCTTGCTGTACTGAGAGTGGACAAATAAGCGCGATCAGCGATGATCTGCCGGGCAACTTGGAGTTAAGGCATGGAATTTGATTTTTCGGCAATTCTGCTTGGCCTCACCGTGCTGTTCGGCGTGGTGTGGGGCCTGGATCGGTTGTTCCTGTACAAAAAGCGCAAGGTGCGCCTTGATGCGGCTGGCAAGGAGTACAGCGATCCGGTGCCGGTGGACTGGGCGCGCTCGCTGTTTCCGGTGGTGCTGGTGGTGCTGCTGCTGCGCTCGTTCGTGGCAGAACCCTTTCGGATTCCGTCCGGCTCGATGATGCCGACGCTGGACGTGGGCGATTTCATCCTGGTCAACAAGTTTGCGTATGGCCTGCGCCTGCCGGCGTTCAACAACAAGTTTGTCGATCTCAACGAACCGAAGCGCGGCGACGTGGTGGTGTTCCGTTTTCCCGGCTACTTGTGCCAGGACGGCGGCGCGCTGGTGCGCAGCGGCGACATGAGCTGCAACGATCCGCATGCGCCGGTGCAGCAGCAGAACTGGATCAAGCGCGTGATCGGCCTGCCGGGCGACAGCATCGAGGTACATGGCGCTGATCTGTTGATCAATGGCCAGCCGGTGGCGGCGGACGAGATCGGCCCGTATCTGGGCAATCCGCAACGCAACGTGGATCAGATCATGCTGAACATGGGCGCCACGGTCTGGAACGAGCATTTGCATCGTGAGGACGGCAGCGTGGTCAATCACACGATCGCGCGCATGCCGGCCTACACCACACCCAACTCGATTCCGAACGATCGGGTGCCGTCGAGAGTGCCGTCGGGTTGTTATCTGGTGATGGGCGATAACCGCTACGACAGCCTCGACAGCCGCTGGTGGGGCTGCATGCCGGAGCAGAACCTGGCCGGCAAGGCGTTCCTGATCTGGATGAGCTGGAAGGGCATGGGTACCGGCGGCGTGGATTTCTCGCGCATCGGTACGGTGATCCATTGAGGCTGACCTAGGGTCGGTTCCGTTGAACGTGTTGCATGCGTCAAAGCGTGACGGGGTCGAACCGGCCGGTACACGGGGTTGCCAACAGTGCGAGAATCCGCAGGCATAATCGGTATGCCGGGCGCGCATACGCTCAGCGTATCGACAAGGGGCGGGCAAGACCCAGTGACATCGGGTTCATCCACAGATTGGCACGCCGCGCCTAGCGGCATAGCGAGGGGACTATGAAATCGAAGCAGTCGGGCGTCACCTTGATCGGGTTTCTGATCATCATGGCCATCGTGGGCTTTCTGGGCTTCATGGCGATGAAGTTGCTGCCCTCGTATTCCGAATACATGGGCGTAGTCAAGGCGATGAACCAGATCGCCACCGAAGGCACCAATGGCAAGTCGCTGGACGATATCCGCCGCGAGCTGATGTTCAAGATGAACTTCCAGTACGTCGACGACGCCACCATCAAGCCCGCCAACATCACGATCAAGCGTGATGCCGGCGGCGCCAGCCAGCTGCAGGTGGCGTACGACAAGGATATTCCGTTCATGTACAACATCGATTTCCTGCTGCACTTCAACAAGAGCGTGCCGCTGCAGGGCAATGTGAGCCTGTAATCCTTGAAGCTGAATTATCGTTTTCGCGACCCGGCACTGGCACAGCTGGCACTGACCCACCGCAGCATCGGCAAGCCGAACAACGAGCGGCTGGAATTTCTCGGTGATGCGCTGCTGGGCGCGATCATCGCCGAGTTGCTGTACGAGGTTCACCCCAAGTCCAACGAAGGTGAGCTGTCGCGGTTGCGCGCACAGCTGGTCAACGGCCAGGCACTGGCCGCGATCGCGCGCGAACTGGAGCTTGGCGATGAGCTGAAGCTCGGTCCCGGCGAGTTGAAGAGCGGGGGTTTCCGACGCGACTCGATCCTTGCCGACGCATTCGAGGCGCTGGTGGCCGCGGTGTATCTCGATGCGGGTTTCGACGCCTGCCGCGAGACCGTGCGCGAGCTGTTCGGTGAGCGCATCGCGGCGTTGCGGCGATCCTCCAAGGACGCCAAGACGCGGCTGCAGGAACACTTGCAGGCCGGCGGCTGGGCCTTGCCGCAGTACGAGTTAACCGCCAGTCACGGCGAGGATCATGCCAAGACGTTCGACGTCAGCTGCACGCTCGTCGAGCCGCTGCCGCTTACGGCCGAAGCCAGCGGTGGCAGTCGCCGCGCCGCCGAGCAGGATGCGGCCGAAATCGTGCTGAACCAGTTGCTGGAACAGCAGCGCAAGCCCTGATCCACATCCTGATTTTCCACCTTCACCCAAGGCGCCAGCTGGTGCGGCATGGGCAGCGGCGCTGTCGCGGCATGCGCGCGAACCGACCGTTACCATGCCGTTTCCGGCGAAGCACTACACTTGCCATCCGACTTGCCGAGCACCTCACGTCATGAAACACGAACTGGATCCCGCCGCCGGCACCTTGCCGCATGAGAATTTCCGCTGCGGCACGGTTGCGCTGGCCGGGCGTCCCAACGTGGGCAAGTCGACCCTGCTCAATGCGCTGATCGGCTTTCGCCTGTCCATCATCAGCCCGCGGCCGCAGACCACCCGCCACCGCATCCTCGGCATCAACACCAGCGAGGCCGGGCAGATCATGTATGTCGATACGCCGGGCCTGCATCGCGGCGCCAAGCGGGCGATGAACCGCAGCCTCAACCGTGCCGCGCGCTCGGCGATCAGCGATGTCGATCTGGTGGTGCAGGTGATCGAGGCCGGCCGCTTCACCGATGAAGACGAGGCGTTGTACGCCGCCCTGGTCGAGCAGTCGTCGCCGCGCCTGCTGGTGATCAACAAGGTCGATCTGAACAAGGACAAGACGGTGATGCTGCCGTTCGTGGCCGATCTGGTGGCGAAGCACAGCTACGACGAAATCCATTACGTCAGCGCGCTCAAGGAGCAGGGCCTGAAGGAACTGGAGCAGGCCATCCTGAAGCGCCTGCCGGTGCAACCGCCGGTATACGGCGAAGACGAGATCACCGACCGCAGCGAGCGTTTCCTTGCAGCCGAGATGGTGCGCGAGCAGCTGATGCTGCGGCTCGACCAGGAACTGCCGTACGCGACCACGGTGGAGATCGAGCAATTCAGCGACCGTCCCGACGGCATCGCCGAAATCCACGCGATCATCTGGGTCGAACGCGCCGGCCAGAAGGCGATCGTGATCGGCAACGGCGGCGCCCAGCTCAAGGCCATCGGCACCAGCGCACGGCGCCATATGGAGCGCATGTTCGAGCGCAAGGTGTTCCTTAAGCTGTGGGTGAAGGTGCGCGAAGGCTGGGTCGACGACGAGAACATGCTGAAGAAATTCGGCTATACGGATTGACGCTCGGGACTCGGTAGAGCTCAGGCAGCACGCTTTTCGATCACGGGTTTTCTCCCATGCGCCTTGAACAGCAACCCGCCTACGTCCTGCACGCGCGGCCTTACCGCGAGACGTCGCTGTTGCTGGAATGCCTGACTCGCGAGCATGGCCGGCTCGGCGTGGTCGCGCGCGGCGTGCGCGGTGAACGCGCGCGCTTGCGCCGGGCCCAGCTGGAGCCGTTCCAGCCGCTGGCGATGGATCTGCTGTTGCGTGGCGAAATGGCCACGCTGACCGCGATCGAGGCGATCGGAACCCCATTGCGCCTGCCGGGCGACGCCGGCTTGGCTGGGCTGTATCTCAACGAACTGGTGGTGCGACTGACCGGTCGGCAGGATCCGTTTCCGCGGCTGTTCGACGCCTACGCACGGACCCTGGCGCGGTTGGGCGCGGGCGAATCGCTGGCGTGGAGCCTGCGCCGTTTCGAGCGTGACCTGCTGGAGGCGATCGGCTACGGCCTGCAGCTGCAGCACGATTCGGAAACCGGCGAGGCCTTGCGGCCGGACGCGTCCTACCGCTATCTGGTCGAGCAGGGTGCCGTGCCATGTGCCGCCACTCATGCGCACGCCTTGCGCGGCAGCGACCTGCTGGCGCTGGAGCAGGATCGGATGCCCGACAACGTCGGCCTGAAAGCCTTGCGCGACATGATGCGCGAAGTCATCCGTTTCCATCTCGGTGGCGGCGAATTGCGCGCCTGGCGGGTGCTGGCGATGGCGGTGTCGCGGCGTTAGGGATGCTCTGACCAATTCTACGTAGGCGTCACCGTGACTGTCTGTTCGCAGGCCACAGGGCCGTCGGCGAAGGCAGACTGGCCGTCTGTCGAGACGGCGGACCGAAGGCATGCGGACAGACAGTCACGGCCCCCACGCATTGAATTTAAAGTGATGGGGTGATGTCCAGAAGGCGCGCAGGCTGCGCCGCGCAGCTTGGCAAGACGGCCAGTCTTCCCGGCGCCGCACAACACATCCTGCGCGCCTTCTGGACATCATGCCGCCTACGTAGAATTGGTCAGAGCATCCCTAGTTGTCCAGCGCCTGCAGCGTCGCCAGCAGCGCCTTGCGGAAACGTGCCAGTACGGTCGGTGTCGCGCCGTGTTGCGACAGCTGTTGCTGCAGCAGGATGGTTTGCGATGACAGCGCGGCAGCACCGCAGAAACCGCAGGACGAGCGCAACCGATGCAACCGTTCACTGAAGCCGGCAGGGTCACGGCTCAGCGCATCCAGCTCCTGCAGCAACAGGTCCAGTTCCTCGCGCAACAGCAGCCGCAGCGCCCGCATGGTGGTGGCATCGCCGCTGCTGGTCAGCCCCGCGCGGTCATCGAGTACGCAGGCGTCGTGGCGATCCGGCTGCACCAACGCCAGCATGCGCTGCAGATCGGCCACGCCACAGGGTTTCAGCAGAATATCGCTGAAGCCGGCATCGAACAGCGGCTGGCGGTCGGCTGGTTGCAGCTCGGCGGTGGTGGCTACGGCGATGCTTTCCGTCGAGTGTGCCAGTGCGTCGCCACGCAGCGCCTGCAGAATCTTCAGCGCACCGGCGCCTGGCATGCGGCAATCCAGCAACAGCAAGTCGAAGGTTTCGGTGCGTGCGCGTTCCAGCGCTGTCATGCCATCCGTGCAGGCTTCGGCCTCGGCGCCAAGCGAGCGCAATCCATCGCAGAGGAAACGGCAGCTGCCAGGGTCGTCGTCTGCCACCAATACGCGCGGATAAGCGGGGTTGGCGGGGGCAAGATGAGGTTCGGCGAAGGTGCTGGTCATGACGAAATCCTTGTCGTTCAGCTTAATTTGGCAGAATGGCGTGACATGCGCTCGACATCAAGCCATCTTTTGCTGATTTGCTGCCTCCTGCTGGCCGGCTGGGCACTGCCTGCGCGGGCGGATGTGCTGCTGACGGCGAAGTCGGTCAACCTGCCCGGCGTGCGCCTGCAGACGGTAACCGCAAGGCTTGCGGACGCTACCGGCGGCGGACTGCAGCTGCAGTTGCGTGTCGGCCAGGCGGATGTGCCGGCGATGGGCTGGCGCCGGTTGGGCCTGACCCTCGACGGCAACTTGAAGCGGGACGATCGCCTGCGCTGGATTCTCGACGGCAACGTGCGTCTGGCCGGCGCACCGGGCGGTGCGCTCAGCGATGCCCATGTGAACGTCCTGCTCAGCGAGTCGGCCAATACGTTGCTGATCGATATCCTGCAAGGCAAGACGCACGCCAGTACCGCGCTGCCGCTGGATCAATCCACGCACGCGCAAATCACACTGGATAACCTTCCTACCGGCTGGCTGCAGGGGTTGCTCGGCACGGTCTGGTCAGGCCGCCCCACCAGTGGTCGGCTGGACGCCAGGCTGGCACTGGATCTGCGCGATAAAGGATTGCAGTCCTCCGGGCAGTTCACGCTCAACGACGCTGGCTTCGACACCCCGGCCGGCAGATTGGCCGGACAAGGCCTGAATGGTACCGGGCGCTTCAGCCTCGACACCACTAGCGGGCCGGCCCAGATCGATCTGGATGCCAGCCTGCGTGGTGGCGAGCTGCTGCTGGGGCCGCTCTACGCCAAGCTGCCGGATCACCCCGTGCAGCTTGGCCTCCATACCAATGCACAGAACGGCAACTTCGAATTGAACCGGTTGCGGGTGAATGATGCTGATGCGCTGCAGCTCGATGGCGCACTGGCCTTCGACGCCAAGGGAGATCTGAAGACACTGAAACTGGATCACCTGCATGCGAGTTTCCCGGCGGCCTACCAACGCTATGGTCAGGCCTGGCTGACCACGCTGGGTCTGCGTGACGTACGCATCGCCGGCCAACTGAGCGGAAGCCTGGATCTGCGTGCGGACGGGCCTCACGGCTTCGCGTTCACGACCGATGGCCTCAACCTGGCCGACGCGGATGGTCGACTGGCGATTGACGGATTGCGTGGCGGACTGGACTGGTCGAGCCAGGGCGACCGCCCGGCGACCGCGCTCGGTTGGCGCAGCCTGCAGTTCTATCGGGTGCCCAACGGTGCCGCGCAGTCGCAGTGGCAGAGCCGCGCCGGCACACTCAGTCTGCAGCAGCCACTGCTGGTGCCGGTGCTGAAAGGCCAGTTGCGCATCGGCGAACTGGACTGGCGGCCGGCGGCGGCGAAAGGTCAGAGGTTATCGACGTCGGTGGTGCTGACCGGAGTCGATATGGCGGCCTTCAGTCAGGCGATGGGCTGGCCGGCATTCCCCGGCACGCTTGGCGGCGCGATTCCGTCGCTGCGCTGGGTCGACGATCGCTTCGAATTGCAGGGCGGGCTGTCGGCCAGTCTGTTCGGCGGTTTCGTCGACATCACCCGTCTTTCCGTGCAGCAACCGTTCGGGCCGACCCCGGTCTTGAACGGTGACCTTGCCCTGAAACAGCTTGACCTGGGGGCGATCACCAGCGTGTTCGATTTCGGCAGCATCACCGGCCAGATGGACGGCTCGATCGACGACCTGCGGCTGGTCAACTGGAACCCGGTCGCGTTCAGGGCGAGCCTGCTCGCCGGCAGCGGTGGCCGGATCAGCCAGCGGGCGGTGAACAACCTCACCGCGGTCGGTGGCGGCGGTATTGCCGCTGGCCTGCAGGGCGCCGTGCTGAAGTTGTTCAAGACCTTCGGCTACAAGCGGATCGGTCTCAACTGCACATTGCAAGGTACGGTTTGCCGGATGACTGGCTTGGAGGCGACTGCCGACGGCTACACTATCGTCGAAGGCAGCGGCTTGCCGCGACTGCAGGTGATCGGCCACCAGGCCCAAGTCGACTGGCCGACCCTGGTACGCCGTCTGCAGGAGGCGATTCATGGCGCGGCTCCGGAAGTTCGCTGACGGGTACGAGCGGCTGGCTCTAAATGTTCTACATTTTTCAACTTCGGGAGTTCGTCATGCGCAAGCTCGTCTACGTCATCCTGACTTCACTGGCCGTGGCGCTGGTCGGCTGCGTCACGATCAACGTGTATTTCCCCGAAGCGGCGGCGCAGAAGGCGGCGGACCAGTTCATCGGCAACGTGCTGGATAGCGCGGCCCCCGCCACGACACCGGCGCCGAAAGAGCAGAAACCGGCAGCGAAGAGCGACGGCACACACCCTTCGGCGATGTTGCTCGATCTGCTGGTTCCGGCCGCCTATGCCGCCGATACGCCGAACATCCGCATCCAGACCAGCGCCACCGAGGCGATTCGCGGACGCATGCACGAGCGCTTCCAGGGCGCGATGGGCGAGCTGCTCGACAGCGGTGCGGTCGGCTTCACCAATGACGGCATGGTCGCCATGCGTGACGCCGCCAAGGTGCCGCTGAGCCAGCGCGCGCAGGCCAATGCCACGGTGGCCGACGAGAACCGCGACCGCAGCGCGCTGTACGCCGAAGTCGCCAACGCCAACAACCATCCGGAGTGGGAACCGCAGATTCGCGCCACCTTCGCCAAGAGCTGGATCGAAAAGGCCCGTGCCGGCTGGTACTACCAGAACGCTGCCGGCGCCTGGCAGAAGAAATAAGTCTCTCGATCGCGGCGGCGCCTTCGGGCGTCGTCGTGGCCGATCTGGGATAATCGGCGGCCAGCCCCTTGCGGCCTTATCCGTCCGAGCCTTCATGTCCCGATCCAACTCCGTTCCGTCGACTCCGTTCGAAGCCCACATCACCGACCTCGGCCATGACGGTCGCGGCGTGGCCCGCATCGACGGCAAGACGGTGTTCGTCAGCGGCGGGTTGCTCGGCGAACAGGTATTGGCCCGTTTGCGCAAGCGCCATCGTCACTTCGACGAGGCCGAAGTCGTCGAGGTAATCACCCCGTCGCCGCATCGGGTGGAGCCGCGCTGCCGGCATTTCGCGCATTGCAGTGGCTGCTCGCTGCAGCATCTGGATGCCGAATCGCAGATCGCCGCCAAGCAGCGTGTGCTGGCGGAAAACTTCGAGCGCATCGGCAAGGTCACGCCGCAGCTATGGCTGCCGCCGCTCAGCGGCGAGCCGTGGGGTTATCGGCGCAAGGGCCGCCTGTCGGTGCGCAACGTGATGAAGAAGGGCCGTGTACTGGTGGGTTTTCGCGAAGAGCAGAACCCGCGCTTCGTCGCCGAGATCCAGCAGTGCGAAGTGATGCATCCGGCGCTGGGACCGAAGGTCGGCCTGCTCGCCGACTTGCTCAGCGGCATGGACGCGGTCGATACGATTCCACAGATCGAGTTTGCCGCCGGCGACGACCTGATGGCGCTGGTGTTCCGCCACATGCAGCCGCTGAGCGAGCGTGACCTGGCGGCGCTGACCGCGTTCGGTCAGCAGCATGAGCTGGCGATCTACCTGCAGCCGGGCGGCAACAGCAGCGTGCATCCGCTGTGGCCGGAAAATCCATGGCTGGCCTTCCGCATCGCCAGCGGTGACGCCGCTGTCGCAGACGTCGAGCTGGAGTTCCAGCCGCTCGACTTCGTGCAGGTCAACGCCGACATGAATCAGCGCATGATGGCGCGCACGCTGGAGCTGCTCGATCCGCAGCCGACCGATCGCGTGCTGGATCTTTTCTGCGGCCTCGGCAACTTCACCTTGCCGATCGCCCGCCGCGTCGCCGAGGTAGCCGGTGTGGAAGGCGAGCACGGGCTGGTCGAACGCGCTGCACAGAACGCCGCGCGCAACGGCATCGACAACGCACGCTTCCACGTGGCGAATCTGTTCGAGGATCAACGCGCTACCGACTGGGCACGCCAGCCGTGGGACAAACTGCTGCTTGATCCGCCACGCGCCGGCGCCGACAAGGTGCTGGAGTATTTGCCGCACAAGCAGACGCACCGCATCGTCTACGTATCCTGCCACCCGGCTTCACTGGCGCGCGATGCCGGCATCCTGGTCAACCAGCATGGGTTCAAGCTGAAGTCGGCCGGCGTGATGGACATGTTTCCGCATACTGCGCACGTCGAATCGATCGCGCTGTTCGAAAGATAAGAACCATGGCCATCGAGATCGAACGCAAATTTCTGCTGGCCGGCGACGGCTGGCGCGCAGACATCGAACGCAGCGAGCCGATCGCACAGGGTTATCTGGTCGGCGCGCAGGCACTGCGCGACGGCACTGCGCGTGCCTCGGTACGCGCGCGACTTGCCGGCGATCAGGCGTGGCTGAACATCAAGGCAGCCACGCCGGGCATTGCACGTACGGAGTTCGACTATCCGATCCCAGTGGCCGATGCCAGAACATTGCTGGCCAGCCTGTGCGATGGCGTGCTGGAAAAGGTGCGCCACCATGTGCGGGTCGATGGCGTGCTGTTCGAAATCGATGAGTTCGAAGGCGACAACCACGGACTGATCGTGGCCGAAGTCGAGCTGCCCGCGATCAATGCGCCGTTTCCGCGACCGACGTGGCTGGGTCGCGAAGTGAGCACATTGATTCGCTATTACAACGTCAACCTGATCGCGCATCCGTACCTGCAATGGTCGCCGGACGAGCGCGCTGCGGAGGATGCCGCATGCTGATGATCGGCGTGGCCGCGCTGGAACTGGCCGAACACGAGAAGCGCTGGCTCACCGCGCCGGGTGTCGCCGGGGTGCTGCTGTTTGCGCGCAACTACCAGTCGCGCGAACAGTTGATCGCGCTGTGCGACTCGATCCGTGACGTCGGCGGCGACGAGCTGCTGATCGCGGTCGATCAGGAAGGCGGTCCGGTGCAGCGTTTTCGCGACGGCTTCACTCGCTTGCCGCCGCTGGCATCGATCGGCGCAATGTACGAGCGTGACCCAGTCGAAGCGGTGCGGCTGGCCGAGGAGCACGCCTGGGTGATGGCCAGTGAGCTGCGCGCCAGCGGTGTCGATTTCAGTTTCGCGCCGGTGGTCGATCTGGCCCGCGGCAATGCGGCGATCGGCCTGCGCGCGTTCCACGCCGATCCGGCGGTGACCGCCGAGCTGGCGCAGGCCTATGTGCGCGGCATGCATCTGGGCGGCATGGCAGCCGTGCTCAAGCATTTTCCGGGACATGGTTCGGTCGCCACCGACACGCACAAGGCGCAGGCGATCGACCCGCGCAGTCTTGATCAGATCCGCCGCGATGACCTGCTGCCGTTTGCCGAGTGCATCGAGGCGCGGGTCGAGGCGGTGATGATGGCGCACGTGATCTACCCAGCGGTGGACGCGCAGCCTGCGGGCTACTCGAAGGTGTGGATCGAGCAGATTCTGCGCGGCGAATTCGGTTTCACCGGCGCGGTGATCAGCGACGACATCAGCATGGCTGCCGCGGGTGCCGCCGGCAGTGTGGGTGAGCGGGTGCGTGCGCATCTGGATGCCGGCTGCGACCTGGTGCTGGCCTGCTTCCCCGAGGTGGTGAACGAGGCGATCGCCGCGATGCCAGAACAGCAGTCACCGATGCCGCCGCAGCTGGCAGCCTTGCGTGGTGCGCTTGGCGCGAGCTGGGACAGCCTCACCAACAATCCGCAGCGCGATCGTTTCGTCGCGCGCATCACGGCCTTGCACGCCGACCAGGGAACCGCATGAACACTCCCATTCCACTGTTGGCCGACGCACTGGCGCAGGCCGATCTGCTGTATACACGCGACACGCTGGACACCGTGATCGCCGATATGGGTCGGCAGATCGACGCCGCGCTGGACGGCGAACGTGCGGTGTTCCTCACCGTGATGAACGGGGCGCTGATCTTCGCCGGACAACTGGCGCTGGCGATCCGTACCGATCTGGAATTCGATTACGTGCACGCGACCCGCTATCGCGGCGCCACCACCGGCAGCGACTTGCACTGGCTGCGCGAGCCGCTGGTGCCGCTGACCGATCGCGTGGTGCTGCTGGTCGACGACATCCTCGACGAGGGCCATACGCTCAAGGCGGTGCGCGAGGACTGCTACAAGCGTGGTGCGCGGCGCGTGCTGATCGTCAGCCTGTGCACCAAGCGGCATGACCGCCTGGTCGAAGGCATCGCTTCGGATTTCAACGGTGTCGAATTGCCCGATCGCTACGTGTTCGGCTACGGCATGGACTACCACGAGCAGGGTCGCAACCTGCCGGGCATCTACGCGCTGCGCGAGGCCTGAGCCGGTCGCGTCGGGCCATCACCGGATCACAAGCAAGGGATATATCTGCGATGAAGATACTCGGCATTTCCGGCAGTCTGCGTCGGGCCTCGTTCAACACGGCGTTGCTGCATGCGGCACAGGAACTGCTGCCGGCGGATGTCACACTGACGATCCACGACCTGCACGCGCTGCCACTGTTCGATCAGGACGTGGAGGAGCAGGGTGATCCCGCGTCGGTGGCGGCGCTGAAGCAGGCCATCGATGCGGCCGACGCGCTGCTGCTGGCGTCGCCCGAATACAACGGCGGCATACCCGGCGTGCTCAAGAATGCCATCGATTGGGCCTCGCGCAGCGGCACCGCGCGCAAGAGCGCGGCACTGAGCGGCAAGCGCGTATGCATCGTGGGTGCCAGTCCCGGCATCACCGGCACCGTGCGTGCGCAGGATCAGCTGCGGCTGGTGCTGCGTCGTGCCGGTGCCGTCGTCGAGCCACAGGGCGAGGTGCTGGTGTTCCAGGCGCATACCAAGATTGTCGATGGCAAGCTGGTCGACGAACGCACCCGCGAACTGCTCGCCCGTCATCTGCAAAATTTTCTAGCGATGCTGCCGCAACTCTCGGACTGATTGACGAGTCGTTCAATGCTTGGTTGAGGTAGCGTCATGTCTTTCAGAAAAATGCTCTCTCGCACCATGTTGGGAAGGAAAGCATTTTGGGTCCTTGCCGGTGCATACGGGTTTGGCAGATTACTTCAGTCGCTCACAGGTTCGCCTTGGCCGTTCTGGATATTGACGCTCGGCGGGGTAGTTGTATTCGTGATTGATGTGTTCAGATTTTTACGGGAAATGGCTGTGCGCGATTTGCAACGCTGCGGTTATCCACGGCAAAGCGATCCACCGCAGCCGGCTTCATCTTCAACCACCAAAACTGTGGATGCACATGAGCACGATTGATCTGGCCGTCATCGGCGGCAGCGGCCTATACAACTTCCCCGGTCTGGAAAATTCCGCGCGGCATCGCGTGGAGACGCCTTATGGCCCAGCTTCGGGCGAGGTGGTGATCGGTGATTTCGCCGGCAAGCGCGTGGCCTTCCTGGCGCGTCACGGCGAGAGCCACACGTTGCCGCCGCACCGGGTCAATTACCGCGCGAACCTGTGGGCACTGCACAGCCTCGGCGCACGGCGGGTGATTGGCGTCAATGCGGTGGGCGGCATCCGCGGCGACATGGGGCCGCGGGTGATCGTGGTGCCCGATCAGCTGATCGACTACACCCACGGCCGCTACACCAGCTTCTGCGATGTCGACGGTGCCGAGGTGAAGCACATCGACTTCAGCGAGCCGTACACCGAATCGTTGCGGCAGCGGCTGCTGGCGGCGGCACGCGCGGCCGACATCGCGGTGATCGGCAGCGGCTGCTACGGCGCCACCCAGGGACCGCGGCTGGAAACGCGCGCCGAGATCGCGCGCATGAAGCGCGACGGTTGCGATCTGGTCGGCATGACTGGCATGCCGGAAGCAGCGCTGGCCCGCGAACTGTCGATCGAGTACGCCTGCCTGGCGCTGGTGGCGAACTTTGCCGCCGGTTGCGGTGACGAAGCAGAAATCAGCATCGACGAAATCTTTGCGCATCTCGCGGCGGCTACCGCCGAAGTGCCGCGCATCCTTGCGGCGATGCTGAAAAGTTGAGCACAGTGTCCGACTTTGCCGGATATGCGCATCGCCGCATATTGCGTTGAACCTGAGCAAGTTGGTACTTTGCCCGGGCCGGGACGGCGAACCAACGGGGGACAGTAGGTTCTGCAAGGGAAGCTCGGCGCACCCATTCCATGATCCAGAGGTTCACGCAATGAGTTTCGGTACGGTCAAGTGGTTCAACGACGCCAAGGGTTTCGGTTTCATCTCACCCGAGGACGGAGGGGCGGACGTTTTCGTCCATTTTTCGGCGATCACCAGCAAGGGCTTTCGCAGCCTGCAGGAAGGTCAGCGCGTGAAATTCGAAATTACCCAGGGCCCGAAGGGCGCCCAGGCTTCGGCGGTCGAAGCGGCTGCCTGATCAGCCAGGTAAATATTGTTTAGCAAAATGAAACCCCGCATCCTGTGCGGGGTTTTTTGTTTTCGGCAACTGGAGCATGCAATGACTGATCGCAGGCGTTTTCTCAAGGCTTCCGTGCTGGGAGCTTCCGCGTCGATGCTGGCATGGGGCGGCAAACTGGTTGCCGGACCGGCAGCAGCCCGAGTCCCGCCGGCATCGGCTGCACGGGTGATTTCGACCTGGGACTTCGGCGTGGCTGCGAATCAGGCGGCATGGACGATCCTCGGCAAGGGCGGCCATGCGCTGGATGCGGTCGAGACCGGTGTGCAGGTGCCCGAGGCCGATCTGAAGAACCACAGCGTTGGCAAGGGCGGCTATCCCGATCGCGATGGCCACGTCACCCTCGACGCCAGCATCATGGACGCCGACGGCAACTGCGGTGCGGTCGCCGCGATGGAGCACATTGCCCATCCGATCTCGGTGGCGCGACGGGTGATGGAGCGTACGCCGCACGTGCTGCTGGTCGGCGACGGTGCGTTGCAGTTCGCGCTGGAGCAGGGCTTCAAGAAGGAGGAACTGCTCACGCCGGAGTCCGAGCAGGCCTGGCACGAATGGCTGAAGACGGCGAAGTACCAACCCTCGGCCAACAGCGAGGTGCGCGACTACGGGAAGGGCGGCACCACCGGCATGCCCGGTGGCGCGCACAACCACGACACCATCGGCATGCTTGCGATCGACGCGCAGGGACGCCTGGCCGGCGCCTGCACCACCAGCGGCATGGCGTGGAAGCTGCACGGCCGTGTCGGCGACAGCCCGATCATCGGTGCCGGGCTGTACGTGGACGGCGAGATCGGCGGCGCCACCTCCACCGGCGTCGGCGAGGAAGTGATCCGCAATGCCGGCAGCTTCCTGGTCGTCGAGCTGATGCGCCAGGGCCGCTCGCCGCAGGAAGCGTGCAAGGAAGCGGTGATGCGCATCGTCAGGCGCCGCCCTGAGGCGTCGAAGACGCTGCAGGTCGGTTTCCTGGCGATGAATCGTGCGGGCGAGGTCGGCGCGTACGCGATCCAGCGCGGCTTCTCCTACGCCGTGTGCGATGCGAAGAAGCAGGACGGTTTGATCCCTTCGCAAAGCGTCTACACGACGGACTACTCATGATCCTGGAAATCGCCGCGAACTCGGTTGCCTCCGCGCTGGCCGCCCAGGAGGGCGGAGCGGGGCGCGTCGAACTCTGCACAGCGCTGGAGCTGGGTGGACTGACACCATCACATGCACAGATCGCACTGGCCCGCGAACATCTGCGCATTCCGCTGTATGTGCTGATCCGCCCGCGCGCCGGCGACTTCTTCTACAGCGAACTGGAATGCGAGACGATGCGGCGCGACATCGAAGCCTGCGCGGCACTGGGCTGTGACGGCGTGGTGCTTGGCGTGCTCGATGCCGATGGTAGTGTGGACATCGCGCGCTGCCGCGCGCTGATCGCCGCCGCCGGAAAACTCGGCGTCACCTTCCATCGCGCCTTCGACCTCAGCTGCAATCCGGCACAGGCGCTGGAGGACATCATCGCGCTCGGCTGCGAACGCATCCTGACCTCGGGCGCGCAGGCCAGTGCGTTGGAAGGGACGGAGTTGATTCGTCAGTTGGTCGAGCTATCGGCCGAACGTATCGTCGTGATGCCAGGTGCAGGAGTGGACGCCGGGAACATCGGCAAGTTGCATGAGATTACCGGCGCCAGCGAGTTCCATGCATCCGCGAAACGGCAGCATCTGTCGGGTATGCGGTGGCAACCGGAGTTGCTGAAGGACATGCAGGGTGGGGAGTTGCGTAGCGATGTCGAGCAGATACGAAGCATCGTCGCGGCTTTGAATGGCGCGGCTGCTTCACACTGACTTGATGCGAGATTGGACTTTATTTCGAAATCTACTTGGCGCTGCGAACTGCATCCGCCGTATGCAACAGAGTGAGAGACCATGAGCAACGTTAGTACTGTTTTTTGCGCCATCTATCGTTGGCGCTTGCACCCAGGGGCTGAGCAAACCTTTATTCGGGCCTGGTCGCGGGTCACTCCACTGCTGGTGAGCGAACGGGGCTCCCTGGGCTCGCGTCTGCATCGCGGGCCCGACGATATTTGGTACAGCTACACCCAGTGGCCATCGGCCGAGGCAAAGGCGGAAGGTCTGGCCCGTCCGTCAGTCGATCCGGAAGCCTGGGCCCAGCTGCGTGAGTCCATTGCCGAAAGCCTGCCGGAAATAGTTCTTGAGACGGTAGCGGACTTCCTCGTCCCGCTTCCGCATGATGGCGCCTGAGCATTCTTCAATCAGTCGAAGCCGCTCCTCGGAGCACCTCATTCCTCCACATCGTCATTCCGGCGAAGGCCGAAATCGCTCTTGAACAACGAAGCGAGTTATCCATCCAACCTTTCGCAACAGCGACAAGCGATCCCGGCCTTCGCCGGGATGACGAACAGGGGACGAGCCACCCGATACTCCCTACGGCAGCGCATGGCCACCCAGCTTGGTTAAGATGAGGGATTGTGCATTTGCCAGCAGGAGCCTCGAGTGATCATCAAGCCCAAAGTCCGCGGATTCATCTGCATCACCGCCCACCCGGTCGGTTGCGAGCACAACGTGCTCGACCAGATCAAGGTCACCCAGGCCGCGGGCCACGATACGGCGAAGGGTCCCAAGCGCGTGCTGGTGATCGGCGCCTCCACCGGCTACGGCCTGGCCTCGCGCATCACTGCCGCGTTCGGCTACGGCGCGGCCACGCTGGGCGTGTTCTTCGAGAAGCCCAGCAGCCAGGAGAAGACCGGCACCGCCGGCTGGTACAACTCCGCCGCGTTCGACAAGGCCGCCAAGCAGGCCGGCCTGTACAGCAAGTCGATCAACGGCGACGCGTTCGCCAACGAAACCCGCGCCCGTGCGATCGAGATCATCAAGAACGAAATGGGCGGCCCGATCGACCTGGTGGTCTATTCGCTGGCCTCGCCCGTGCGCAAGCTGCCGGACACCGGCGAAGTCGTGCGCTCGGCGCTCAAGACCATCGGCCAGCCGTTCACCAACACCTCGGTCGACACCAACAAGGACACCGTGATCGAGGCCACCATCGAGCCGGCCACCGAGCAGGAAATCAAGGACACCGTCACCGTGATGGGCGGCGAAGACTGGGCGCTGTGGATCGACGCGCTCAGCGCGGCCGGCGTACTGGCCGAACACGCCAAGACCGTCGCCTACAGCTACATCGGCACCGAGATCACCTGGCCGATGTACTGGCACGGCACCCTGGGCCAGGCCAAGCAGCACCTGGACAACACCGCCAAGCAACTGCGCAGCCGCCACCCCGGCCTCGAATCCTACGTCGGCGTGATGAAGTCCGTCGTCACCCAGGCCAGCGCCGCGATCCCGGTGATCCCGCTGTACGTGTCCATCGCCTTCAAGATCATGAAAGAGAAGGGCATCCACGAAGGCCCCATCGAACAGGCCAACCGCCTGTTCCACGACCGCCTCTACCGCGCTGATGGCGCCCCCGCGCCCACCGACGACGAAGGCCGCCTGCGGCTGGACGACTGGGAACTGCGCGACGACGTGCAGATCCCCTGCAAGACCCTCTGGCCCACCGTCACCACCGAAAACCTCAAGCAGATCACCGACTACGCCGGCTACAAGCACGAGTTTTTGCAGCTGTTTGGGTTTGATCGGGCGCATGTGGACTATGAGGCCGAGGTGGAGGCGGATCGGCGGTTTGATTGTTTGGAGCTTTGATATCGCACAAATCGCCGTCGTAGCTACGTAACCGTCCAGGAAGTGGCTCTGAGGTGACCCGGTTATTTTCGGGGACGATCGGGGTAGTGGAAAGAAGTAAGAGGCTCTGACCCAGATATTGAGCGGTGAGTAATTGACTATGGAAATTAGCTCGCTCTGCCCCGGCGCAAGAACGTTGGGGCACTCTGGCCCGACCCTTCACTGGTGGCTTTCGCTGACTGCCGCTGACCAAGGCGCATGGATCTCTGGTCTCGGGGCGTTCGCGGCGGCTCTCACGGCCGTCTGGATCGCAGGCCGCGAACGACGCATCAGGAACCGGGAGAAACGCGACCTCACAATGGTCGCCACTGCATTTGTCTACATGGACATCCAGCAGATCGCCGTGTTCGGATGTCACTTGCATGGCTTCGTGTTGAAGCTTTCGAAGGTTGAAAACGGAAAGCCTACAATCGCTGAAATAACCAACATCAAACTGTGTATCGAGCGCGTACGTCTGATGTGCGATCGCACGTCACTCAAGCGCATTAATGCGCTTCCGACCAGCGTAAGCATCGCGCTTTGCCGTGCGGTGGGTGGGTTGCCGTTCGCCTGCGACGCCATCGAATCCACGGTCACGACGATCGAATTTATGACGAGAAAACTTGACGACGTTCGTGCGGACCTCAAAGTCCACGCATTGACACTTGGAATACCTCTTCGAGGGCTCATCGAATACTTTAAGTGGTTCGGGTGCGCGTTCCCTGAAGATAAAAAGGAAGCGGCCGATGCCACCATCCAAGTCATCAATGACACGGTTGCGGGGACGCCATAGGTTAAGGAATGGGTTCACACTGTCTTGCCCGAGCCCTGTAGAACAGCGCCGCTGTTCGAAGCCCGTGTTCAGCAGGAGTCAACAAATCCTGCCACAGACCCGCAGTCGAATCGGATGCCGGTTTCCAGGCCTGTCGATCGAAAGGCCGCGGCCGATCGTTGAGCCGGGTGTAACCAGGACCGCCACCATCGTGCGCACATTTCCGCGCGCCGCCTTACTCTGCTCTTGAATGTCGCTTCCTGGCCGATCGCAGCCCTTGCGGGCGCGGGGACGCCTGGGCAAGCTGCGAAGGGCAGAGATCGACCCGAAGCGGAAATTCGAGAAACGTAACCACAAGGAGGCTGGCCGTATGTCACCCGATATCTCTATGGAAACAAAGGTGACGCTGAGGCAGGCATTTTTTGTCATGCATGCCTACCTGAGTCTCCATTACGAAATGAGAGGCAAGCCGGATGTCCTCGGTGGAATGCTGGGTGATCTTTCGCTTTGGGATACGGAAAGCGGAGGCAAGGAACCGATGGATGGGGTCGTGTTCCCTGATTGGTTGAATTGCGCCGAGGCAGTGATGATCGCCGAAGCCACGCCGGAAGGTTATCGTGCTGCCGACATCTTGCTCGATGGCAGGCCACCTACCATAAAGGCCCTACGTTGAGTTCCGCTTCCGACCCATTACTGCAGCTCGTTCAACCGATAAAAGGCGACACGGCGGCACTTGATGTGGGACTGATCCCGATCAGTATTTGCTTTGACGAAATTCCAGCTTGCCATTAAAAAGGGGGCGGGTTCACTTCCTAGTAGCTGAAGAAGTGAACCTGACGTCGTTCTTGTAGATGATGGTGCCGTTGCTAGAAGTGCAACGATAAGCCGGGCGTTGCTGGCCTACCTGTGTGCTGGCAACGTCTGAATATAGGCATAGCAACGTCCACGCCAAGAAGCTCAATGCTCTCATTGGAATCCCCCGGAAAATGGAAAGGCTCGCCTTTCGAAGATGCCAACTTCCAAGCCAACTGCCCCCACGCAAGATTGAATTATGTCTGCTTTGGGCCGATCTCTGCCTGTCGCAGCTTGCCCGTGTACCATCGAGCGGCGAGGGCTGTCATCGGCCAGAAGCAGACGTTGATACTACGTGGCAGTTTTACTTGCGAATTCCGGAAGTTTTGCGGGATATCTAGCTTGTTTCCAAGCTGCTCTACATAAATGCTCTAGCCGCATACTGATCTGCGATAGTTCAACGAGCGGATCGGGACTCTGGTCAGCCAAGGCGCGAATTTGTAGAGGTTCCGCTAGTCGAATCGTTTTTATCGGTCCGTGGTTTGTACTAACTTCCAGCAACGTTAGCCCGGATGCTGCCTTGTTGGTCCCCATTGGTACACGGTGAAGCATTTCGTTGCGGATGGAGCCAAGCCGGCGAAGCCATCCTGGCGCGGCCTCCGTGCCAGACTCGCCAAGCAACATGGCGACTAATGGTTGATGTGCGATGTCATGATTGACAGGCTTTTTCACCCAGTCTTCGAGCCGAGCCAAGCTATCGATTCGGTCAGGAGCACCAGCATGAATTGCAGCAAGCCGTGCCATGTAGTCCCGACTCGAAGATAGCTCGGAAACCAATGAGTGGAAGTCGGCATAAAGGTCAAATAACGCGGCATTCGAGAACCATGTACCAGATGTTTTGCATTCCGCTAACGCCCATCTGAGTTGCTCGTGGTAACGATTTGAGACATCCCTCAGGCGTAGTCCAGCTACTTTAAGGGAAATACTTATGCACGATGCGCAGTCAGCGTACTCTGCATGATCTGCCTCCGCGGCTTGATAGGCGATTGCACCCCAAGAATCTGCGGCATTTAAGCCGTTGCATTGGTCCCGTGGCCCAGATTCCCAAACATCCATACGCGGCTTACTGCCATCCGTTTGGTACTTGACGCATGTGCCCAAAAATAGGACGCCACACTCCTCTTTTGCAAACCTCGCATGAGCATCGGGGGTTTGAAACACTAGTGTATCCGAATCATCATTCTCAGATATGGGAAATAGCGCCCATCCGCGATTTGTTTGGAATCCTCGTAGCCCACCGCTGAAGTGAACCTCTTCAGTAGCATATGAAGTTCCATAGGTAATGTCCTCAACCTCGACAGCCATCTCGGTATCTCTGGAATTCTAAAAATCTAGCGACATGCCGCGCCTGGCCCAACGCCCAAGTTGAGCGGCGGCGCCGCCCGCTTGAATGAATTTCTAGTTGCCTACTGACATTGTCCCGTTCTGCCAAAGCCGGAAGCTGACGGCGCCTGGAACTGAATCGCGCACGCTCTTGAATGCAACCTTTGTAGTTCTACCCTCAAGCAACATCCATGTCAGCATTGTCTGGCAGAACTGAGATGCTGTTGCTCCGTGAACCGAGTGGAAGGGGGCCGCCAAGCTCTTGCAGATCGTGAATTGGGAAAATTCTCTCCCGAAATCGGCGTAGCCTGTCTTACAGCACAACGAAATGAATGACTTTGGCTTTGCGCCACGGTTCTTGAAGGTTTTATCGAGAGTCGGCAAGTCGACGTCACCGTCGACGCCAAAGCCTAGTCCGTCTTTGTCTCCATGGCCGACGAGAACTATGTGCGTGTAGGCCTTGTGGTTCTTACCCCAATAGGCCTTCAATTCCGCGACGCTACGAATTTTTACCGATGCGACTTGATCGTCCGGAACAAGCAAGCGACAAAACTGCAGGACAGACTTGGATAGGGGATCAAGCAGCGAAGCTTCACTGACGAAGTCGCCAATATTGATAATGAGAATTCCGACATCCGAGTGAAGTCGACTGACTCCAATAGACGCTGAAACCCCACCGCCAGGTAATTCTACTTTCGCGGAATTCGCAGTGATCGACGATATCTTTGTCTTATAGAGAGAAGTGCCTCGATTCTTGAGTGCAGAAATGAGCGTGCATGGAACGTAGACTCTGTCTCCGACTGCAAAACCTGGCATGACTCCCCCTGAGGCAACTAACTACCTAATAGGCCGACCTGGGTCGGGTAATGCGTCTCAAAGAGTTAAGGCGCTTCACCCCATTGATTCCTTTGGTGATGTCTCGTTTCAGTCTCGACGGTAGTGCCTCATCATCACACTGAAGACTCACAAGGCCTCCTTGTGCCGGTCGTACATGCTGCTTGCCAGCGAAATGAAGTTGCCAAGACTGCAGGCCACAACCTATCTATCCTTGCTTGGCGGAGTACGCGGCCATCAACATATAGAAAGGCCCGTTCGCACGGTAAATCTCGTCGGGCAATTGGATTCCCCTGCGCTCGAACTTGGCCCGGAGCGGCGAGATGCTCCGTGACATCAGAACATGACGATGCCGGATGGCAGGTCCTCTGCTTGCCAAGGCGAGGTAGTGCGGATGAACTCGGCGATGACCTCGTTACGTTCGATATCCGTCAGGCCGGGCGGTGTGTAGTAGAGATCCGCGTCGGCGGTGTTCCCAGGATCTCCCGTATGCGCGGCCAAGAGATATTCCTGCTGGTCATCTCCATCGCCGACATAAATGCGAGGTGGGACGTTGCCCGATTTGATTGGGCCGGAACGATCTAGGTGAACGACGCAGCCGTGGCTCGCGCCGGAAATCAGATAGGCCTGCATTGCAGGTGCCCTTATGGGTGGGATTGGCCCGAAGTTACCCCTAATGCGTACCTAGGTAAATCCCCACTGTGGGAACAGGTAAAAACGGGGCGTGTTCAGCTATTCCAGCATCCGCTTTGGGTCGGAAGCAGACGCCCATGCCTGACTACCGCAGAACCAGGAAGTCGCCACTATGAATTGTTCTGCATCGTATGGCGAAGCGAACGGACCGATTAACCGACCGGTATGTCGATTCTTGAACGTAGTCCCTTCGACCCATTCCCGTTCATCGAGATATGTTTCACCGTCGCGGAACTCCAACACCAAGACAGCTCGTTTTCCGTCCACGCTGTAGAGCGTGGACGCGGTTCGGAATTCTTGCCCTTCTAATGGAGATTCATTCATTCGCCGCCTCACATTCGGAATTTGCTCCCGGCCCGACATCATGTCTGCAGATCAGTCTCCAGGCATCAAGCAGCATTCGCGAATAGATAGGATGATGTCTGCTTTGGGTCGGTTTCTGCCGGTTGGCGTCGGCAGAGACTAATCATACTGGCCGGCTTTCGAGTGGAATATGCACAAGCCGCCGCCGCTTCGCGGCGCGGCTTAGTTCAGGCGTTTGCACATTGCCGAGTGCCCACTTCTGTGCGTCAGGTGTGCAACGCAGCGGCCAAAGCACAGCTGTTGACACCATCCAACTGCAATAGCAGACTCCATCTCAAGGAGCGTAGAAACTCCCCACACAGCGGCACCCACCTCCGTCAAACCGGTGGGTTTTTTGTGCCTATGTGCCTTGTAGGTGCAACCGACGCGAAGCCTGCGTCGGGAGGGCGGCGAATACAACACCCGCAAGGGGAATAAGCCCGCCGACTGTGTGCGGTTTCTAACCTCCCGACTTCCCGTCCGTCGTCATGCCTTGGACGGGCACTTCTATGGAACTAGGAGGCGACCATGTCGACGTTCGATTCGGATGATCTGGAAACGATGGGCTATTTCCTGCCGGAGGACAGCCAGCTGCGGCTGAAGAAGCTACGCGAGTACGTCGAATTCCTGTCGCATATAGCGCAACCGCGAACGGCGGACGTGGACCAGGAATGGATCCCCGAGATTCGCGTGGGCGAAGTGGCGATCTGCCTGGAATTGTTGGCGGAGCAGGTGGGGCTGGTGTTGGACGACATCTCGTGGCCGGCATACCGGTCCGAAAGCGAGGCTGCGCTGGGGGCCGACGCGGAGCCTGAAGCCGCGGAGGAGGTGCCTGGCAATGTGGCTGGGAGCTACATCTTCGGCATGACCATGGAACAGGTCGACACGCTCAGCCGGCTGATCGACATGATTTCGGCCCATGGCGATGTGGTGATAGCCAGTCATGAGGCCGAGTTCGCCGACCACACGCTGTCGTTGCTGGGCGATGCCATCTTCAACGACGCGAGGACGGTACGCGAGATCATCCGCCAGGTGGAATCGCAGAGGCTAGGGCACGCGCGCGGTTCGCAAACCGGCGTGGGCGAAGAGCGGGCCACCTACCATGTCGGGCGAGCGTGCTTGCCCGCGGGCCGCGCGTCGCATGTCGCGCGGCAGTTGCCTACCTACCAATAGCCGGTCCATCACGACGAGAAGCAGGCGTCCGACAAAACCGGGGTCAGTGTTGCCTTAAAGAACTGCGCACTCCGACCCCGGTTTCCATTAATGTGCGCCCCTGGACAACTCACAGGGGAAATATGCATGAAGCTATCCAGCATTCTCGCGGCTATCTTGCTCAGTATCTCGTTCGCGGCAATCGCGAGGCAGCCGACCGTACGGGTCTTAACGCTCGATTCTGGCGAGGTCATTGTTGGAAGCAATCGAACGTCTATTGATGTGCTGGCCATGGGCGGTCCGCTGATACTCTGGAATGCCAGGGTAGAGCACGGGCGAGTCCCTCGCATCGATATGGAGATCCTGCTCAAAAGTGACCGGTGGCGATATCTGCAATGCAACGACACCCGTTGGCTCGTCGACGGCGAGATCGTGCAGCTGACGCCCTTCTATTACGATGAAGTCCGGATGACGACAAAGGTGCTAGAGCGCTGGCAGGGATCATTGACGCCAGATCAGCTGGCCGGGTTTCTACGCAGTAAGTCAATCGAGCTTCGCATCTGCAAGGATGCATACCGCTTCACTCCCGATCAGGTCGCGCACATGGTCGATTTTGGAACCAAGCTCGCGGAACAGCTGAGCAAGAAATAGCCCCGTTTGCTGACTAGCGCTCAGCATGGCTGGCATCATCAGAGCGGCTCCGGTAATCATCCGGGGCCGTTTTGTTTTGAGCGACGTTTTTCGCCCTCGCTCACGCCCTCGCTCACGCCCTCGCATCCTCGATCCTGAAGGCACGGCGTGTTACCCCCTGACGCGCCTACCCGGTGGTGCGGTACATCACCTCCCCTGTGTACCGCGCCGACCCCGGTTTCCGAAAAAGAAAACGGACCATTTGTCGAATACGGCAGACGCCGTTCGTCAACCTGATGAGTTGCTAAACACGCTCAGCGAAACGAGGGAAACCGCATGAAATTTCTTCTGACGTCTGGCGGCATCACCAACGCCAGCATCCACGCCGCACTGGTTGAGCTGTTGGGCAAGCCCATCGCCGAGTGCAGCGCACTCTTCATTCCCACCGCCATGTATGCCTATCCGCGCCATGCTGCTATGGCGTGGCAGGCGTTCGCTGGAAAAGCGCGAAGCCCTTTGTGCGAACTGGGCTGGAAGTCGCTGGGCATTCTGGAACTCACCGCATTGCCTAGCCTCGCCAAAAAAGATTGGGTTCCCCTGGTGGAGGAGACGGATGCCCTGTTGGTGTGGGGCGGTGATCCTGTCTATCTGGCTGACTGGGTGCGTCGATCCGGCCTCGCCGAGCTACTGCCTTCATTGCGAGATGAATTGGTTTATGTGGGTGTGAGCGCCGGGAGCATGGCGGTGTCTTCGACATTTTCAGAAAACTACACCCAGCCGCCCAGTGGTCATCGCGATGCGCTGACGTCTGAGAACTTCTCGTTCGCAACCGCAGAGGGCGAGGTCGCAAGCCTTCTGGTCACGGCTCACGGGGCAGGGTGGGTCGACTTTGCATTGATCCCGCACTTCGATAACCCGGATCACCTGGATGCCTCCTTGGAGAACGCTGAAAAATGGGCCGCCAAGATACCGGTGCCGGTCTATGCCATTGATGATCAGACCGCCATCGCAGTGAATCACGGTGCCGTTCAAGTCGTTTCCGAAGGTCAGTGGAAATTGTTTTTGCCGACTGCGAGCTAAAACAGGGTCAGGTTCACTTACTGCCGTGAGAAAGTGAACCTGACTCCGATCTTCGTGTCGGTTTGGTCATGAGTCGTTCGTTGCATGGTTGGAAGAGTACGCAGATGAGACGTACGATGCCGGGAACCGACATGCGAACAGGAGCGGCAACCACCCGTTGGCAACTCTGATCGAGACACTTCAACTCATACGGAATTACTTGCCATGAATAACACCATCCAAACTGCTTCGCGGCGCCTTGCTGTCAGCGCGGTGGTTGCTTTGCTTGGCGTGTATTGCGCCATGTCCCGCGCGGCCGACGCGCCTGCGTCACCTGCCATGCCGCCTGCGAAGGCGCCACCCGCGGGCGTGTACCAGATCGACAAGGCCCACGCGAGTCTGCAACTTCGCGTAAGCCATATGGGATTCTCGACTTACACCACTCGGTTCAGCCGCTTCGATGCGACATTGACGTTCGACCCCAACAACCTGCCTGCATCCAAGCTTGTGGCGACCGTCGACGCTGCGTCGTTGGAAATGGATGCGGCACCGAAGATGTGTGTGGATATCGTGCAAGGACCTCAGTTCCTTGATACCAAGAAGTTTCCCAAGATCGTCTTCCGCTCGGAAAAAATCCGCACGACCGGCGCCAAATCGTTCGAGATCGCGGGTACCTTGAATCTGCACGGCATCACGCGCCCACTGGTGCTGACCGGCACCTACAACGGAGGGTATGCCGGCATCGCCGGCATGGATCCTCATGCGCGCATCGGATTCTCGGCGCATGGAACCTTCAAACGCTCGGATTTCGGCATGGACTACGGCGTACCCGCGCCGGGCACCACCATGGGTGTGGGCGACCCGATCGACGTGTCCATCGAGGTCGAGTTCAGCGGGCCGTCGTTGGCGACCGCCGGCGGCAAGTCGCACTCATAAACCGGAAGCGCCGCCTCGACGGTGGTGGCGCAAGGTCGCCGACGACCACGTTGGCAGGGAGAACGGGTGGAACAAGTGACTGAAGTGCGGATGGCTGACGGAGGTACCAGCAGTTTCGCTGAAGGGCCGACAAGCCTGCGGCGGGCAGAAACCGACCCGAGGCGGACATTGCATGGCACTTCATATGGAGCGACAAAGCCGGCGCGCTGGATCCGGTTATACGTCCGATTGTTAGCCGGACCCAGCGCGGATAAGCTCTGCATGGATCAAGACGTTACGCTCGGACTTTCGCGCGTGATCAGGGATGTATAACCGGACCCACGGGTCCGTATATTGCTAGTTAGGCATGCGGAGACGGCATGGCACTTTTCATAGCTTCGATCGTTGCAATCATCGCTCTATTTGTCGCCACCCGTATTGGCACTGCCGTCGGCAGAAGGGTGCCAGCATTGGTCAGCTATTTACTCGTCGCGGCCGCTGTTGTTGCGGGCTTCTACTGGCTATTTTCCTGGAGACTTAGCATCAATGATGGCGTGGCCGGCGGTGTTGTGATCTTTTGGGTTTTCGCAAAGGCATTTGGTGTTGTCTGCCTCGTTGCCGCAGGAGCTCTGCTATACGGCACTGCTACCCGTGGCAGCATTTCGCCAGACGCCTGACATCTCGTTCAAGGCGGACGGCTACGCCGCCGCTTAACTCCAGCGTCAGGCGTCGAAATGGAAATCCTCGTGCGCGAGTTTGAAGAAGCGGATAAAGAGGCACTTGGCCTCTTGTACGTGGCTTCACGCAACGCAACTTTCACGTGGAATCCTGCCGAGTTGCATCAAATTTCTGACTTCGATTTGCATACCAAGGATGAGAGGGTGTTGGTCGCGCTCTCCGATCAAAAGATTCTTGGCTTTGCCTCGATCTGGGAGCCCGACAGTTTCCTGCACAACCTGTTCGTTCATCCGTCAGCCATTCGTCGAGGCATTGGCCAAGCGCTGCTGAATAGCTGCTCAAATTACTTCGCCAATGAGCCACGGCTCAAGTGCCTCACAGCCAACGAGAACGCAGTTCGGTTCTACAAGTCGCAAGGGTGGAGAGCCTTGCACGAGGACATCGGACCGGAGGGGCCATACATCCTCATGGCAAAGGCAGTCGAAATATGCCCAACAAACTCGTGAAACGAAAACGCCATGCAAGCATCGGGTAGCATCAAACTCGCGCCGAGTACCGCGCGCAGCCTAACTGCAGGTTCAACACGGGCAAAAATGCTCCGCCTTTTTGCCGGTTAACCTGGGCCTTAGGCATTGCCAAGCACCACATGAGCGACTCAATCCTCACAATGAAAGCGCAAGCGGAGTGGGAAGCTTGGCTTGAGCAACACGGCGCCAAATCGTCGGGCGTATGGCTGCGTCTCGCGAAGAGGGGAGCCGAGCATCCAACAGTCTCTTACGCAGAAGCGCTTGAGAGTGCACTTTGCTTTGGCTGGATCGACGGGCAGAAGCGAGCTGAGGATGATCACTACTGGCTTCAACGATTTACGCCAAGAACTAGCAAGAGCATCTGGTCGAAGATCAACAAGGCAAAGGCGGAGGTCCTCGTTGCGTCCGGTCGGATTCGCGCCGCCGGACTGCAAGAAATAGAACGAGCCAAGAAGGATGGACGCTGGGACGCGGCCTATTCATCCGCGAGTACCGCAACAATTCCGCACGACTTGCAGGAGGCGCTCGATGCCAACAAGAAGGCAAAGGAGTTCTTTGCGACGCTCGACAGCCAGAATCGATACTCTGTCCTGTTCCGAATTCAGGCCGCGAAGAGGCGGGAGACTCGTGCGAGGAAGATCGCCCAGTTTGTCGAGATGCTTAGCAGGGGCGAGAAGATCCACCCATGATCTGTGATTGAGAAAAAGTGTCAGGGACAATTGTTAGGCGTCGCAGCCTCAACTGCCTCTTTTCTACGAGGTCATCATGCACAAGAGTCGTCTGAGTAACATCATCATCGATTGCCAAACCGATGACATTGAGGCTGCTGCAAGATTTTGGGCTGCAGCAATCGGTCGAGTTGCGGAGTCCGACGCCGACTCGACAGAACCATATCGACTGCTCGAAGGTCCACCAGGTGAGATGAAGATCCTTGTTCAAGCGGTACGGCATGAGAGCAGGGTTCATCTCGACATCGAAACCAATGACATCGAGGCCGAGGCAACTCGACTGGAAGGGCTTGGCGCCAAGCGAATAGCAAAGGTAAAGACTTGGTGGGTCATGGAAGCGCCAACGGGGCAGCGTTTCTGTGTCGTACGGCCTCAGCGAGCAGACTTCGAGGAGAACGGGAATGTCTGGCAGAGTCACGGCGACGCCTAACCCTTCCTTCAAGCGGCCCCGTTCCAGCCGGCTTCGCCGTCCTTCACGCTCTGACTATCGGGGTCAGATTCACTTACTGCCGTGAGAAAGTGAACCTGACCCCGATCTTTGATCTGGCCGCTGACAGGCGCCAGGTGGTTTCCAGTCTAATCAAACGGGACAAGCCCGTGCCCTTCATGGCGCCCTGCGGCGAAAAGGGCAGCGCGATGTCCGCTGACCAGACCGAAGTACAAAAGGTGTTGATGCGAGCAGGATGTGCTGCGCACATACGTAGCCACCACACAGTGGGGACCCGAAGCACGGTAGGTCGACGTCACCGTCGGCCTACGGCGGTAGGTGCAGCGCCGTTCACCGAACGCGCCCAGCTCGATGACTGTCATCCAACCGAAGAAACAACAGCAAACTCACTGAAGGAATGTTCACATGACACGCGCTCGACTCACAGCTGCCGCCGTGGCCGGATTTCTATGTGCTTTCGTGGTCTTCGCCCCATCGTCGGCAGCCGCCGAAAGCGCTTCCAAATCCGTCGTGACCGATCTACCTTTTTCGGAATCGGTGAAAGTTGGAAACATGCTGTATCTCTCGGGCCAGATCGGCACCATGCCCGGTACCGACACACTGGTGAAGGGCGGTATCGAGGGCGAAACACGACAGGCCATGAACAACATCAAGGCAATCCTCAAGGCCTCGGGTTACTCCATGAGCAACCTCGTCAAATGCACAGCGATGCTTTCCGACATGTCGAACTGGGAGCGGTTCAACGCGGTGTACCGGAGCTTCTTCGACGGACGGTTCCCCGCGCGCAGCACTTTCGGCGTCACTGGGCTGGCCATGGGCGCGCAGGTGGAGATCGAGTGCGTGGCCACGGCTGCGCCCTGAACTTCCTCCCAGACGGCCTGATCGGCTTGCACGACCCGGTGGCGGTCGTCATACCGGATGGAATAGGCACGGCCTGTGTGGCTCAGTCAGGTGCCGAGTCATCGTGACACGAAAGTATGTGCGTGCCGTCATCGCTGCCCAGTTGATCCGGCGCCCCCTTCAGCAATGCCTGCAGCTTGGCCCGCGAGTAGTCATCGTCAACGCTCTCAACCAACGCACCGCGACGCAGCAACGCATGGGCAAGCAGAGCGTCACCGTCATCTGCGGCGCGCCCTAGCGACCCGCCGTGACTGCTATGGGCGGGCACAGCACCGAGTTTCGCCAGAGCATCCAGCATGGTTTCGAGTTGTTCGGTCCAGACGGCTCTCGGGCTGTGTTTGATCCACTCGTCGAAGGATTCCCAGATCAGGTCCTGCTCATAGTCGCTGCCGTCCCGGACGCCTTGCTCGTCGAGCCAGCGCAAGGCGTCGACGGCGCCTGAGCGCATCGCCGCACTGCGGACACTGTCGACGGCGACCTGTGCAGGGGGATGTTCGTCCATCCGCTGGTGCGGGTTTGCGCCATGTGCGATCAAAGCGCGCATGGTGTCTACGTGGTTGCCGAAGGCGGCGCCGACGAAGGCTTCCTGTACCTGATCCCGGTCCCATTGCGGCAGAAACTGCTCGATGATGGCCATGTCTCCGCTGGCACCGGCCCGGCCCGGCAGGGCGAAATAGTTTTCGTAATAAACACCGTCCTTGCAGATGCCCATATGATCGGCTCTGTTCAGAAAGTCGTCCTCATAGGTCCGCCTGGTCACACCCTTCAGCAGCACGCCGATGATGCGCGGTGCATGCGCGGCGATAGCCTTAGGCAGCCATGCCCCCCGCGGACAGGATATGTCGCAGATTTTGTATGCCTTGGCGAAGCTTGCGTCGTCGTCATGGAACAGCGCAGCCTGCATGACGCCCTGGGGCTCCTTGGCACGCTCGGCTTCTTTCCACTCGGCAACCTGCTGGCGCTGGGCCCGCCAATCGTGGAAAAAGGACGAGCCAACGCCCAAGCCGATCACCACGATCGCCAGCACTTGCAACCAGAAGAACCAAGTACGCTGGAACGGGTGCTTCCATGGCTTATCCAGCGCGGCATAGACGATAAGCAAGATCACGCCGATGGGACAGGTGACCACGCCCAGCTCCAAGAAGGCGACTGCCGCCATGTCGCCTGGACCCATGGCAATAACCAAGAGAAACAGCACCGGCACCCACAGGCAAAGGGTCGCCGCCGTGAGCAATAAGGCCAGCAGCAAGGCTGGCAGCGGACGCATCGGTTTTGGAGTCTTTGTTTCGCTTTCCATGCTTTGCTCCAAGGCTGCCTTGCGTTTTCCAGGGGCGAACGATGACAGGGGGCAGACTTGAAGACAAATTCGGTGAAGCAAACGGCCGAAACCGTCATCGAATAAATCAGGGGTTCCCTAAGCGAAGACCACACAATAAAGCCGACATCCGTCGAAGGCCACATCAAGCTGGTCGGTGCACTTGATACTTTCAGGTGACAAAAGGAAATCCAGGTCAGAGTGCACTTCAACAAGCACGATTCTTTGGATGCACCCTGATCAAACAGTTTCCCGAACGGGACTGATCTAGACCGAAACCCCCGGGGTCGAACCGAACGACCATTTTTTCGCTACTCGCAGACCGGCGCTAAGATGACCTTGTATGGGGCGAGCGGAGACGGGGATGTGGAAACGGGTGGTCGGCTATGGGGCGCTGCTGGCGGCGGGAACGCTTGCCCTGCAGTGGCTCGACTACCAGCGCCTGGCGCGGATGCATTCGGGCGACATCTACCTGTTCCTGGTCGCGGCCGCCTTCCTGGTGCTGGGCATCGTGCTGGGCGTGCGGGTGTTCGCCGCGCCGGCGCCGGCCGCCTTTGATGGCAACCCGAAGGCGCAGGCGGAACTGGGCCTGAGCGGGCGGGAGTTGGAGGTGCTGCACGAACTGGCAGCCGGCCACACCAACAAGGAGATCGCGGCGCACCTTCACGTTTCGCCGAACACGATCAAGACGCACGTGGCGCGAGTGTTCGAGAAGCTGGGCGCGAAGCGGCGCACCGAGGCGATCCGCCGGGCGCGCGAGCTGGGGATCGTGCCCTGATCCCGGATTATTCGGGGTGAAAGCATCGAAATCACCCGTTCGGGCGATTGCCGGGCGGCGCCGGATCGCGGTCAATGACGCCCCTGTCCACCACTAAGGAGTCACACCATGTTACGCACCATCCTGAAGTACGGCCTGATCGCGGGTCTGGTCGTCGGCGGCTTCGAGCTCGTCACCTTCGTCGCGTTCTCCGGGATGCCTCCGCTGAAATACGGCATGGTGATCGGCTACACGACCATGCTGATCGCACTGAGCGCGGTGTTCGTGGGGATCAAGCGGCACCGGGACATCGACCGGGGCGGGGTGATAGGGTTCTGGCCGGCGCTCGGGGTCGGGCTGGGCGTCAGCTTTATCGCCGGGATCTTCTACGTGGCAGCGTGGGAAGCGGTGCAGGCGATGACACACATGGATTTCGCCACCTCCTATGCGAACGCGATCATCGCGAGCGAAAAGGCGAAGGGCGCGAGCGCCGAGGCGCTGGCGAAGCTGGGCGCCGAGATGGACGCATTCAAGGTCCAGTACGCGAACCCGATGTTCCGCCTGCCGATGACGTTCGGGGAGATCTTCCCGATCGGTGTGCTGGTGTCGCTGGTCTCGGCGGGACTGCTGCGCAACAGCCGGTTCTTGCCCGCGCGGCGGGGTTGAAGCCGCCACCCAAAACGGACGTTGCATGGCACTTCATGTGCACCGATAAAGCCGGCGCGCTGGATCCGGTTATACATCCGATGGTTAGCCGGACCCAGCACGGATAAGCTCTACATGGATCAAGACGTTACGCGCGGACTTCCGAACGTGATCAGGGATGTATAGCCGGACCTGCGGGTCCGTATATTAGGTAGTTAGGCCACATGATCATCGACCCACAAAATCGGACTGCGATGCTGTTTTGGGCGGTCGTGCTCTTCGTCTTTGGTGTTGTGCTTCTCCTCAAAAGCCGCGATGGTAAAGACCCAACAGAATTTTGGCTCGGTCTGTCCTCGACCCTTACCGGCATCTTTGTTGGTATCTACGTTTTCAAGTGCCTGCGTCGTTAAGCTCATCAGACTCGTCTAACATCTCGTTCAAGGTGGACGGCTACGCCGCCACTTAACTCCAGCGTTAGACCCCATGAAATCATCTCGGCTCGACAAACTAGAGGCGGAACTTTCTGCAGCCGAAATGTCGCTGTTGGACTTGCTTGCGCAGGCGCTTCCTCGTGTAGCTCAGTCCGGTGAGATGCTCTTCTTCAACTCCAACTTCTTGCCGGAAACGATCCGCCCTCATTGGCTGCCGCAAGAGAGCGAAATGCTTCTTTCCCTCGCCAAAGACGCGGTTTCGCTACGTGAGGAGTTGGGCATGTCTGTGGTGGGCACGGTTGGCCAGCTTTACCTTTCTGCATGCAGCGAGTCAGCGAACTACTCCAACGGCAATCGGCGCGGGCCACGTCAGCTCGCAACTTGGTTGCTTGGCGAGTTGGGGTCTAACATCTCGTTCAAGGCGGACGGCTTCGCTGCCGCTTAACTCAAGCGTTAGGCCGCGCAGGCCACCGCCTCAGCAGGGTCGCCCTATATGAACACCCGGAAGCAGATCGAAGAGCATATTGCCACTCAGCCCGAACCAAAACGCGGCGATATGCAAGAACTGCATCGCGTCATTCTGGCGCAAATGCCAAAGTGCAAGTTGTGGTTCCTAGATGGCAAAGACGAACAGGGCAAGGTTGTCTCCAACCCAAACATAGGATACGGACTGCAGATCATCAAATATGCCGACGGAAGAACCAAGGACTTCTATCAAATTGGCATGAGCGCAAACTCGACAGGAATCTCCATCTACATCCTTGGCATCGAAGACAAGAAGTATTTGGCCCAAGCGTATGGAAAGGAACTCGGCAGGGCGAGTGTCACCGGCTATTGCATCAAGTTCAAAAAGCTCAAGGATATAGACACTGACGTACTCGTCGCCGCAATACGGTATGGAGTTGAGCAAACAAGCATCTAACAACCCGGTCGAGGCACTAGCGCGGCCTAATCCCTCGTTCAAGGCGGACGGCTAAGCCGCCGCTTAACTCTAGTGTCAGGTGTCACTCCAAGGACAGGCTCTTGAATTATCCCGACGACATCAATGGCAATGTGCTGCGACGCATGCAAGCATCGAACTTTGATTTCACGAAGCCGCACGATGTCGAGTTTTTCGCGGTGTTCCGAACAGAGGAAGCTGCTGCTTCTGTTGCAAAAGAGTATGTTGCCGACCGCAAGGCCGGCGACCGAATTGTGAATATCGAAACCCGGCCAGCTGAGTCCGGTGGCATGGAGTTAGAACTGGTAAAGCACATGATCGTTACGCACGAAGCGGTCACGGAGTTCGAACAACGGCTCGCAGAGCGCGTTGCCCGGCACGATGGCTATCTTGATTGCTGGGGTGTATTCCAGCATGACTCCTAACTATTCATTCAAGGCGGACGGCTTCGCCGCCGCTTAACTCCTGCGTTAGGCATCAATCGAAAGGAAGGCATGAAAATGACACGCGTCCGAGTTAATGGCTTTACCATTTCGCTTGACGGATACGGAGCTGGTCCGAATCAGGACATCAGCAATCCGCTCGGTGTGGGCGGGACTGATTTGCACCAGTGGTTAGTCCCGACACGCACGTTCCAACGGACCCTATTTGGTGCCGACGGTGGCACAACGGGGATCGACGACGACTTCGCTGCGCGGGGCTTCAAGAATGTTGGCGCCTGGATTCTCGGAAGAAACATGTTCGGACCGATCCGCGGTTCCTGGCCCGACATGAACTGGAAAGGATGGTGGGGGGACAGCCCGCCCTATCACGTTCCAACTTTCATCTTGACTCATCACGCGCGTCCGCCCATCCAGATGGAAGGCGGAACGACTTTCCACTTCATCACGGGCGGTATTCACGAGGCGCTTGACCGGGCGCGCGCCGCCGCCAACGGAATGGATGTGCGCATTGGCGGCGGACCTGACACTATCCAGCAATATCTTCGTGCAGGCCTCATCGATGAGCTGCACGTCGCTATCTCGCCGGTCCTGCTGGGCGGGGGAGAGCGACTGTTCGAGGGGATTGACGCGCGTGCTCTGGGATACGAATGCGTTCAATTCGTTGCGTCGGAGAAAGCTACCCATGTAGTACTCCGGCGCCAAGGGAACAATGACGCCTGACAACCGATTGCAGCGGACGGCGCTGCGCGCCGCCGCTGAACCGGAACGTTCATACCCGGCAGGACGGGGATGTCATAGCCGACTTCATGGTCGGCGAAGTCCATAGTTGCGTTCACGGAAATCTCCGCAGTTCTTAGAGTGGCTTGTCGAGATCATCATGGCTTCCGGCGATGATGACATTGACGCGCTTGCCCGAAGAAATCCACGGAAGCGGCTGCGGCAGGCCCGATGCGGCGTGCAGCATCGGACCTGATTTCCTGCCTTGATCGCACAACCTTGGCGAGCGCCAAAATGGAGGAGCGTCATGAAGCTTTGGGTCATTGTCGCGTGTCTGCTGGTTGCATGCGGTGGCGCGTATGCGAAGACGGTGGTTTGGCAACCCGCTGCCGGGCATGTACAGATACCGCTATGGCCCGGCACGCCGCCTGATGACAAGCCTATGCCAGGGGTTGAATACGCGTGGTCAGACCCGAAAGCGCTGATCGGCGGTAAGCCCGTGGTCGGCGTAAAAAACGTGTCGCGACCCACGATGACGGTGTATGCGCCACAGGGGAAGAACACGGGAGCCGCGGTCGTCGTGTTTCCGGGCGGCGGTTTCGAGTTATTGGCCATGGACCTCGAGGGCACCGACGTCTGCGACTGGCTGACGTCCAGAGGCATCACTTGTGTCTTGTTGAAGTATCGCGTTCCGAGCGTGCCTTATGTCTGGCAATGCAATTGCCGTCCGCACAATCGGGCGATATCGGTGCCTTCATTGGAGGATGCCCAGAGAACGTTGAGGTTGGTGCGCTATCACGCCGTGGAGTGGCACATCGATCCGCACAAGGTGGGAGTACTCGGGTTTTCGGCGGGTGGCTATCTGGTAGCGGAGATCAGCACGAACTTTGCGCGGCGCCTGTATTCACCGGTAGACGCTGCCGACAAGGAAAGTGCCCGCCCGGATTTCGCCATGCCTATCTATCCGGGGCATCTCGCGACCGACGATGACAAATTGAATCCCAATGTTCCGGTCTCCCGCGAAACGCCGCCGACGTTTCTGCTGCAGGCAGAAGACGACAACGTGGATGGCGTGAACCAGTCGCAGGTCTACTACGCTGCCTTGAAGAACGCCGGCGTGCCGGTGGAGATGCACCTGTATGCACACGGCGGGCATGCGTTCGGGCTGAGGCCAACGTCGGATCCGATCACGCGCTGGCCAGCTTTGGCCGAGATATGGATGAGCGCCATCGGGATGATTCCCGCGGCAGGCCGATAGACAGGCCAATCAAAGGTGTCCGTCAAACCCAGGCCAGCTCACTCCGTCCCTTTCTCTGTCTCAATCGAACGAATGACCCGAGCCGGATTTCCTCCGACAAGGGCATTCGGGGGAACGTCTTTGGTTACCACCGAACCCGCGGCCACCACCGAGTTTTCGCCTACCGTCACTCCGCCGACAATGGTGGCGCCGGCTGCGATCCAGACGTTTCTCTCGATCACGATCGGTTTTCCGATGGTGGCGGCGCGCCGCTGCAAAGGTTCAAGGGGATGGCCCGTCGTGATGATGCTCACGTTCGGCCCGATCATCACATCGTCTGCGATGTCGAGTCCCCCAAGGTCATAGAAAGTGCAGTTCTGATTGACGAAGACGTTGCGCCCTACGCGGATTTCGTCCCCGCCGGCAGTAAAGAATGGCGGGATCAGTAAAAAGCTCTCGTCTACTTTTTTACCGATGAGTTCGCTGAACAAGGCCCGGATCTCGTCTGCATCGTTGAACGTCAAACGATTGAGTGTGGCGGTGATTGACATCGCTCGTTTGACGTTTGCCAACATGGCCGCTGATTCCGGCGTCCTGCCGTAAATTATCTTGGTGCCGTCCTCATTCGACATTCGTTATTTTCCACTAGCTACAGTTGTGCATGCGTTTCGGCGCACGAAGGCGGCACCGAGATTCGCTGAGTGTAGCCAGAAGCGAAACCCGGGTCAGAGTGCACTTTAGAGCCCCTGCTGCTGGCTTACAGTTGAAATCCCGGTACTCGACGTGGCGTGCTCGACACCCTCAAGCCACAAACTGCAACCGCGCCAACTTCACATCCGCTCGTCCTCGGCCATCAAACGAAGAAGCCCGACGCCATCAACGCGCCGGGCTCCTGTGACTATCGCAGACGCAACGAATCAATCGCGCGACTTGGCTACCACGCTGCCATCGTCCGGATCGACCAGCAGATCGACGGTGTCGCCATGTGCAGTCTTGGCTTCAGCGGCCCACAGGCCGTCGTCGAACTTCACGTCCTTGATGTTCTGGTAGCCGGCTGTAGCCAGCTTGGCGCTGACCTCGTCCTTGTTGAGTTTGGACGGTGCATCGGCCGCATACACCTTGCCGTTGACCGGCCCGACCGCGAGTTCGACCCATTTCTTGTTGCCGCCGCGGGCCTTGCTGCGCCACACACCGTCCTTGAATTTCAGACCTTTCACTTCCTTGTAGCCGGCGTTGGCGATCGCGGTTTTGACGGCATCCTCGGTCGACCCGTCCGCGGGCGGCTGGGCCGGCCACAACGTGGTCACTGTGGTAGTAGTGGTACTGGTCGTCGACTGGGCGGTCGCAGGCATGTCCTGCGCGAGGGCGGCGCCGCAAACCGACAGTCCAATCAACAGGGGAAGCATGCGCTTGATCATGGGGAACTCCTTGGGGGTTGAAACGGATCGGTGACGCCAGCTTGCGCAGACGTCGTTCTGAAGTGCGAGTCTGCGGATGACACTCAGCGCCGACTCATGCAGTCAGCATGGAACCACCACGTTCAGGACGACGGCGTGAAAGCGCGCGTGACTTTCGGGTGAAAGGAGGGGCGGGGTTCATGTATGTCGAAACAGCGTTCAGCCTGCATCCGCGACTGAAATCTGGTCAGAGTGCATTTTGGCGAGCAGGTCTTGGTCGAGTGCAAATCGTGCGCGCTCGCTCCCGCCGACATCGGCCCAGTAACATGGCGGTTCCGCAACTGCCTCGCCGCGTACCGACATGTGCCCAGCCATCTGCACCCGCCTGCTTGCCGCTGCACTTTGCCTGATCGTCTCGCTGCCGTCGGCAGCCAGCGAACAGCACACCCCGACCATCGGCGAGCAACGCGAAGCGGTGCTGTTCTGGCCGCAGGCGCAGCGCGAGGCGCAGTTCCGGCAGATGGGCAAGTTGTTTCCCAGTGACCTCGCCGCACACGGCACGCATGTCCACGGGCTACCACAGGGCCAACCGCTGACGTTGGACTGGCAGGGTGGTTCTGGATTGTTGGCCAGCTACATGGACCAGCATCACATCGCCGGTGTGATGGTGCTGCAGCACGGCCGCGTCCGCCTGCAGCGTTATGCGCTGGGCTTCGGGCCGGAGCAGCGCTGGGAGTCGTTCTCGGTGGCCAAGTCGGTCACCTCCACCTTGCTCGGGATCGCGCTGCAGCGGGGTGACATCCACAGCATGGATGACACACTGGGCACCTACATCCCGGAGTTGCGTGACAGCGCCTACGCCGAGGTCACGGTGCAGCAGTTGCTGACGATGACCTCCGGCGTGCATTGGAACGAGGACTACGCCGACGCCAAGTCGGATGTGGCGCAGATGTATCTCCATGTCTGCGTCGACGGGCAGGCGCATGTGCTGTCGTACCTGCGCAAACTGCCGCGGCAGTGGCCCGCTGGCACGCACTTCAACTACAACACCGCGGAAACCGATCTGCTCGGCATCCTGGTGCAGCGTGCCACGCACCGTTCGCTGGCCGCCTACCTCTCGCAGACAATCTGGAAGCCGTACGGCATGGCCGCCGATGCGTATTGGATCAAGGACGAGTGCGATGGCAGAGACACCGGCGGCAGCGGCCTGTCGGCCACGCTGGGTGACTACGCACGGCTGGGGCAATTCATGCTCGACGGCGGCCGCATTGCCGGCAAGCCCGTGGTCGCCGCGGCGTGGCTGCAGGGTGCGGTACGCCGACAGACAAGTGTCGACGCGCCGGATCGCGGCTACGGTTATCTGTGGTGGACGGATGCCGATGGCAGCTATGCCGCGATCGGCATCTTCGGCCAGATGGTCTACGTCGACCCCTCGCGCCAGCTGGTGATCGCCCAGGTGGGCGCGTGGCCGCATGCAACGTCCGACGAACTGGTCGCCGCGCGGCGCGAGTTCGTTGCCGCGGTGAAGCGCGCGGTGGATGCGGAGCGGGAGAAGTCGACGCATTGAATCGCGTTAAATGACTTTCGACCGATGGTGCGCGCTGGCTACTCCGCTATCTTGCGTGGAGTCCAGTCCAGGAGCAGCAACGTGCCCAAACGCAGTTGGTCGATCGCCTTCATGGTCGCTGTCGGAGCGGTCGGTGTGTCCCACGCGGCGGAGCCTACGCCGGCATGGGTGATTCCGCTGACGTCCTATCTGGGTGCCGTGCCATCCATGCAGGTGCAAGTGGGTGGCAGCCCGGCCACCGTGTTGCTCGATACCGCTGGCGGCCTGACGGTGCTCACGCCGGGTGGTGCGGACAAGGCTAAATGCGAGCCGTGGGGGCGGCTATCGGGCATGCGGATGCGAGGGGATCGCCTCGACCTGCCGCGCTGCGATGGCGTGAAGCTTAAGGTAGCCGACCACTGGATCACGATCCCCGTGGCGGGCGTCTGGGATTTCTCCAAACTGCTGCCCAAGGATGCGCCGCCGCTGGATGGATCGGTGGCGCTGGATGCCTTTGCCGGTCAGGTGGTCACGCTCGATCTTGCGGGTGACCGCCTGATCGTCGAGACGACCGCCAGTGCAAAAGCACGCACCGCGCATGCGACCGAATTGCCGATGCGTCTGGCGCGGGAGGTGGGCGGTGCGTCACTCACACCGCTGGTGGCGATACCCACCGCGAAGGGAAAGCTCTGGTTCGAGCTTGATTGCGGCAGCGACGGCGCCTTGATCGTCAACCGTGCCGTTGCCGCAGCCCTCGGGTTGGACCCTGCAGCGACGCACAGCCAGCCTGTGAATCTCGCGCTCGCTCCGCAGGTTCAGTTGCAGGGAAGTGCACAGGTCCAGGACCTCGTCGTCGATGGAAACATCGGCATGCCGATCCTGCGTCAATGGGTCATCACGATGGACCTTGCGCACGAACGCCTCTGGCTTTCTCCGGCCAAGTCCAGAGCGAAGCGCTAGTTAGTCAAAGGGGAGGTCATTGACTCGAACCAGTTACCTCCGATATCGGGGCAGAGTTCACTTATCGCTGCGAGAAAGTGGCCCCGAGGTTTCGTCACTGCCTACGACAGTTGTTTGAGCAAGGCATGTGCGGTCGCTTCCGACGAGCCCGGGTTCTGTCCGGTGATCAGCAAACCGTCGACCACGACGTGCGACTGCCAATCGGCACCGCTGGAGTAGAGGCCACCGTTCGCCTTGAGCATGTCCTCGACCAGGAAGGGGACAACCTTGGTCAGGCCAACTGCTTCCTCCTCGGCGTTGGAGAAGCCAGTGACCGCCTTGCCATTCACTAGGGGTTTGCCATCGGCGCCTTTGACATGGCGCAGCACGCCGGGGGCATGACATACCAGAGCTATCGGCTTGCCAGATGCCACGGTCTTCTCGATCAACGCGATCGACGAGCGGTCCTCCGCGAGATCCCAAAGCGGACCATGTCCGCCCGGATAGAACACCGCATCAAAATCGGCGACGTCGACGTCGACGAGCTTCCTGGTCGTAGCCAGCGTAGCAACCGCGATGGCATCAGCCTCGAATCGGCGGGTCGTATCCGTCTGGAACGCAGGCTCGTTGCTCTTCGGATCCAGCGGCGGCTGGCCGCCCTGAGGCGAGGCCAGCGTTACCTGGGCGCCAGCATCCACGAAGGCGTAATAAGGGGCGGCCAACTCCTCCAGCCAGAAGCCGGTTTTTTCGCCGGTGTGGCCGAGCTGGTCGTGCGAGGTGAGGACGAGGAGAATTTTCATGGGATGAACCTTCGTAGACAGCGATGAATGAAGTGCGTCGACGGGAATGTCGCGCGTGGAAAAGTCATGCTTGCCAGAATCAGGGGTCGCTTACTCGACCCCGGTCCCTCAAGCCACGAACTGCAACCGCGCCAGCTCCGCATACAAACCACCCTCGGCCAGCAGACTCTCATGCGTGCCCTGCGCCACGATGCGCCCGCCGTCCATCACCACGATGCGGTCGGCGCGCTGCACGGTGGCGAGGCGGTGAGCGATGACCAAGGTGGTGCGGCCTTTTTCCAGACGCTCCAGCGCCTGCTGGATCGCCGCTTCGGATTGCGCATCCAGTGACGAAGTGGCTTCGTCCAACAACAGTAGCGGTGCATCGCGCAGGATCGCGCGGGCGATCGCGATGCGCTGGCGCTGACCGCCGGACAGGCGCACGCCGCGTTCGCCCAGTTCGGCGTCGTAGCCGTCGCCCAGCGCGCTGATGAAGTCGTGTGCTTCAGCGGCGCGTGCGGCTTCGCGTACCTCTTCGTCACTGGCATCCTGTCGACCGAAGCGGATGTTGTCTGCCGCGCTGCCGGCGAAGATCACGGTTTCCTGCGGCACCAGCGCAATCGCGCCGCGCAGGTCGGCCAGGGTTACGGCGCGCAGGTCGATGCCATCGATGTTGATGCGACCGCTCTGCGGGTCGTAGAAGCGCAGCAGCATCGCGAACACAGTGCTCTTGCCGGCACCGGACGGGCCGACCAGGGCAACGGTTTCGCCGGGCCGGATGTCCAGCGTGAAATCGTGCAGCGCCGCAGTATCGGGGCGCGTCGGATAATGAAAGGTCACGCCATCGAAACGCAGTGCGCCGTGCATCGGGCGTGGCAGGGCGATCGGCTGGGCCGGATCGGTGATCTCGGCACGCTCGGCGAGCAGTTCACCGATGCGCTCCATAGCGCCGGCCGCACGCAATACGTCGCCCCACACTTCGGACAATCCCGCTACCGAGCCGGCGGCGAATACGGCGTACAGCACGAACTGGCCCAGCACGCCGGCGTCCAGCGTGCTGGCCAAAACATGGCGTGCGCCGGCCCACAGCACCAGGGTGATCGCGCCGAAGACCAGCACGATCACCGCCATGGTCAGCAGCGAGCGCATGCCGATGCGCCGGCGTGCAGTGGCCAGCGCGCGCATGATCGCGCTGCCGTAGCGGGTGCTTTCGATGTCCTCGCGCGCATACGCCTTCACCGCGGTAGAGGCGTTGAGCGTTTCGTTGGCGATCGCTGCGGCGTCGGCCAAGCGGTCCTGGCTGGCTCGCGACAGCTTCTGCACGCGACGGCCGAACACCAGGATCGGCAGCATCACTGCCGGAATCACCAGCGCGGTGAGGCCGGCCAGCGACGGTGCTGTCCACACCATCGCCACCGCTGCGCCAATCAGCATCACCGCGCTGCGCAGTGCCACCGAGACGCCGGAGCCGATCAGCGCCTGCACCACTTCGGTATCGGCGCTGAGGCGCGACAGCAATTCGCCGACGCGGCTGCGTTCGAAGAAGCCCACGTCCAGGCGGATCACCTGCGAGTAGAGCGTCTGGCGCAGCGAGGCGAGCGCCCGCTCGCTCAGCAAGGTAATGCAGAAGTAGCGGGCAGCGGTGGCGAAGGCGAGTACCAGCGCCACGCCGAACAGCGCGATGAAGGTCTGGTTGATCACCGCCTGGCTGGAGTGGCCGAAGCCCTGGTCGATGATGTGGCGAAACGCCATCGGCAGCACCAGCGAGGCGCCGGACGACAGGCCCAGAAACAGCAGCCAGCCAACCGCCAGTGCGCGATGCGGCTTCAGGAAGGGCCAGAGTTCGCGCAACGCACCGATACGGCGGATGGGGCGGGAGGTGTCGAGGGTGACGTCGCTCATGAGCTCTCGCAGAATGGATCGGAGATGACACAGTCCCGCCGCATGCGGGCAATGTCATTCAAGGTGGGGCGTGCTGCGGCCGATTCAATCCTTGCGGCAGGCCAGCGTGCTCAATCCAGACGCTTGGCGACACTGCGTCCGCGGCTGATGTCGCTGACGCGCAGTTGGGCTTCGGCAACGTGGCTGTCCGGCAGGCGCAGTTGCAGTTCCACGCCGTCGGCGCCGAACGTTTCGCTTTCGACCTCGGCTTGCAATTCCTTCAGCCGTGCCTTGAGCAGGGCGAGTTCGGCGAAATCGCAATGCACGCCGAGCCGCGCCATCGCCACGATCGGCACGCGTTCGGCGCAACGCAGGCATTCGGCCGCGGTACCGCCGTAGGCACGCACCAGGCCACCGGCGCCGAGCTTGATGCCGCCGTACCAGCGTGTCACAACCACCACCACGCGATCCATGTCCTGCCCCTCGATCGCCTGCAGGATCGGTCGCCCGGCGGTGCCGCCGGGTTCGCCGTCGTCGTTGAAGCGGTAATCCTGGCTGATGCGGTAAGCCCAGCAATTGTGCGTGGCGGTAGGCTCGCTCACGTCACGCACGAATGCCAGCGCCTGCTCGGGCGAATCCACCGGAGCGGCCAGTGCGAGAAAGCGGCTCTTCTTGATTTCTTCCTGATGACGGCATGGCTGGGCCAGCGTGGACAACGCTCCGCTCATGGCTTGCGCAGTTGTGCCTGGAGATCCAGCGGCAGATCCCAGCGCGGGTGTGCGAGATGGAAGGCACTCAGCCGCTGCCGTGCTTCGTCATCATGGCCTAGCGCGAACAACTGGCGGATTTTGTTCAGCTCCTGCGCCGGCGTATCGCTGGCGTACGAAGCGGTGTCCATGTCGGCAGCCGCCGCGAATGGCGCCGGTGCTACAGGCATCCTCGCCCGTACGTGGGAGGGTGTGGCGACGGGCGCGGCTTCGGCCATGGCCGGGGCGGCATTCGCCGCTGAATCGCTGGCGACTTGTGGTGCCATCATGGGTGGTGCGGCAAGCGTGGTCACGCTGGCCGGGGCAGGTTGGGGCAACGCGGTCGCCGCATAGCCTTCGTTGGAGGCGCGTGCAACCTGCCTGTCGGCTGCTGCCTTGCGCTGTGCGGTCACGGTGGGCGTGGGCGACTTGGCGACTACCATTCGTGGCGGTGGTGGCACGGCAGGTATCGGCGACGCAGGCTCAGCTGGTGGCATCGGTGCGCTGGCTGGTGCAGCACGCGGTGCGGGTGCAGCGGCCTGTGTCGGTACCACGCTGTCCGCTGATGTGGGCGCCGGCTCGGCCGGGGGCAGTTCGCGCATATGCCAGGCGAGTCCGGCAGCCAGCACGAGGGTGGCTGCGCTGCTCAGGCCGATCAGCCAGTGTGGCCGGGTTTTCCTGATCGACCGGGCAGGTTGCGCATCCGCAGCCAGTGCCTGCGTTGCGGCACGCAGCACTGCCGCGTCGAGCGCCGGGCCGGGCTCGTTCTGCGGCAACTGGCGATACAACGCCGCCAGCTCGGCTTCGCCGGGCAGCTTTTCGTCGGGTTCTGGCGGGCCTTGTGGTGGCAGCTGGGTGGTCATTCGGTCAGCACTTCGCGTAATCGGGTCATGGCATAGCGCAGGCGCGACTTCACCGTCTCGCGGCCGGCGCCGGTCACCGCGGCAATCTCCTCCAGACTGAGTTCCTGTTCCAGTCGCAGCAGCACGGCGGTGCGCTGTTCGTCCGGCAATTGTTCGATCGCGCGTTGCAGGCCGCGGCGGCGCTCGAACTCGGACAGGGCGTGATCGGGCTGCTCGCGTTCCGGTATCGCCACGTTGGCCAGCGCGGTTTCCGCCTCGTCGCCGTCGGCCATCGGGCGCTGGCGGCGGGCGCTGTCAATCATCAGGTTATGCGCGATCTGCAGCAGCCAGGTGCTGAACTTCGCCTGCGGCTGGTAGCGCGCGCGGGCACTGATCACCCGGCTCCAGGTTTCCTGGAACAGCTCGTCGGTGCGCTGCGTGTCGCGCACGCTGCGCAGCAGAAACCGGTACAGCATGCTGCGATGGCGCGCATACAGCGCCTCGAACGCGGCAAGGTCGCCACGCGCATAGGCAAGCATAAGCATCGCATCGGGATCGACCGCAGCATCCATGGGTACCGAGATTAAGCGAAATTGCATGGCGTCGGGTAAGTTGATCTGGGCAAATATCGATGCAACCAGCTCCGGCCCCGATGCGTGGCAGCGGCTGGGGAGGGGTGCTGGTGCACCCACAACCGCTGTCCACGCATCAAGGCCGGAAACCTCAACAAGCTGCCGGGTCGTTGTCGGCATGCTCGTGCGTGATGACTTTCGTGTTCATGGGGCGGCGCTCCGGTGGTTCATGAATGGTGAAACGCAGGCAGGGCGCCAACGGGGTTGATCGCGGCGCGGTAGCATGGCGTCCTCAGCGAGACTTACGGAACGACATGATCAACAACGACGTACTGCGCGCCATCCGCTACATGCTCGACCTCAGCGACGGCAAGGTGGTGGAGATCACCCATCTGGCGGACGCAAATTTCCCGATCGCGAAGGAGGACGTGCAGGCATTCCTGAAAAAAGACGAGGAGCCTGGCTACGTCGAATGCAGTAACGCCGTGCTGGCGCACTTCCTCGACGGCCTGGTATTCCACCGACGCGGTCGCGACGAAAGCCTGCCGCCGCGCCCGGTGGAAAAACGCGTCACCAATAACGTGGTGCTGAAGAAGTTGCGGGTGGCGTTCGAGCTGAAGGACGTGGACATGCACCAGATTCTCGCCGCCGCCGGCTTTCCGATCTCCAAGCCCGAACTCAGCGCGCTGTTCCGCCAGCCTGATCACAAGAATTTCCGCCTCTGCGGCGATCAGTTGCTGCGGAATTTCCTGAAGGGGCTGACGATGCGGGTGCGCGGTAACGCCTGAACGATTTCCGGGCGCGGATCGCTGCTTTTCTGCTCCGGATTCGGATGGGCGAGCCCTGTCGATGGGTCAAACGGCCTCGACAATCCACTCATGCCAGTTGCCCATTCCACGTGTGAGGCAGAGCCTCGATGCATCGGTGTGGGCGCGTCTGTTGTCGTCGCTCCCCGCCGGCGAGTGTTCGACCGGCAGCGAAGAGGGCGGGAGTTCGTCATGGAACTCCCGCCCCAACTCGCTTACTGCGATTTCACACTGACGTCGTCGATCACGAACGAGGTCTGGCTGGAGCTGTCTTCCACGCCGTAGAAATTGATCTGAATGGTCTGGCCGATATAGGCCGACAGATCTACGGTGTGCTCGACATAGCCGCTGGCGGCGTCGAGGTTGGACCAGGTCTGCAGCGTCACGTACTGGCCCGCCGAGTTGATTACTTGCGCCTTGAGCGTGTCGTACGCGGTGGTGGTCGAGGTCTCGGCGGTGTCGATGTGCATGAAGAAATCCAGCGTGGCCTTGGTCGCCGTGGCCGGGATGGTGATGGACTGGCGCACATAATCCGTGTGCGCGCTGCCGTAGCCGTCCAACCAGGCTTTGTAGCTGCCGGTATGGGCCGCTTCGCCGCTGGTGTTGTTGATGACGCCGCTGGTCTGTGTCCACGGCGTGGTGCCACTTTCGAAACTGTTGTTCTTCACCAGTTCCGTGGCGCCACCGCCGGTGCTGTTGGACACCGAGAAGCTCACCGTGCTGCTGGTGCCGACATTGCCGGCCGCATCGTAGGCCTTCGCAACCAGGCTGTGGGTGCTATTGCTCAGCGTCGTGGAATCCAGCGTGGACTGGTACGGCGTGGCGGTCAGCGTCGACTTGAGTGCGTTGTCGACATAGAACTCCACCTTGGTCACGCCCACGTTGTCGGTGGCATTGGCCGATAGCGTAATGGTGCCCGAGCTGCCGCTTTCCGACGCGCTCACCGTCGGCGGCGTGGTGTCGCCACCGGTGCTGTTGGACACGCTGAAGCTCACCGTGCTGCTGGTGCCGATATTGCCGGCTGCATCGTAGGCCTTCGCGACCAGCGAATGCGTACCGTTGCTCAGCGTCGTGGAATCCAGCGTGGACTGATACGGCGTGGCGGTCAGCGTCGACTTGAGCGCATTGTCGACGTAGAACTCCACCTTGGTCACACCCACGTTGTCGGTAGCATTGGCCGACAGCGTGATGGTGCCCGCGCTGCCGCTTTCCGATGCACTGACAGTGGGTGGTGTGGTGTCGCCACCGCCCGCTCCCTGGGTCACCCATACCGGCGCGGACCACAACTGCTTGCCATCCTCCTGGGTGATCTTGGCGTAGTAGAAGTGATCGCCATTGGCCGGCGTGATGGTAGTGGTGGCGGTACTCGAGGTGGTGGCCACCGTGCCATTGCTGCCCGGCACACCCTCAAACACCTGCACACGCTGCACGGTGTGGCCGGCACTGCTGGCGTAGTTGACGGTGAGTGTCAGCGGACCGCTGTTGCTGAAGCGTTCGCCCATTACATGGCTGTTTGCCGTCAGCACGATCTGGCCGGTCTTGTCCTCGGTGGCGAACACGTGGCGCGCGCGTACGGCGTCGAGGAAGGCGTTCAAGCTGAGCGCCGTGCCGTTGGGAATCAGCACGCCAGTGCGGTTGGTATAGCTGGCGCCCCAGTTGGCGCAGTGGTTGTCCTGGTCGGAACTCGGCGCCACGTGGTAGCCGCGTTCGAGCAGGATGTTGTAGGCCGGCTCATAGCTGGTGCGGCTGCTCTCCGTCTCGGTGGTGTTGCTGGAGAATGCCGAGCTGTTGAGCACCTCGGCCAGCGCCATCACGGTGTCGCCGTCGGCGGTGTAAGCGAGATCCGTTCCACCGACGTTGAACTGACCGCTGCTGGCGGGATGGTTGAACTGACCCACCCAGCCGTTCGTCTTCATCAACGTGTACAGCGAGCCGTAATCGCTCTTGGCGGTGAACACGTCGCCGATCAGTTGGTTGGAGCTGTTGTATTCCCACTCCAGCAGGCTGGGCGTGTTGAAGATATTGAGGTGGCCGCCGTTGCTGATGACACCCCATTCCAGGCCGTAGATCGCCAGGAAATTCGTATGCGCGGCGTTGAACGTGCTGGCCGCCTGCAGACCGGACTGGTAGAGGTTATGCGCTGTGGTCGGATTGGCCGAAGTATTGGTGCCGGTCGAACCGTCGTACATGTGGTTGTGTTCGGACGTCATCAAGATGTCCAAGCCGCGGTTGGCTGCGTACTGGTAAGCATCCGCCGGGCCATAGGGTGAGCTCTGCGGATTCTGCGCGCCCGTGCAGGTGGTCAGCACGCCGCCGCCATCGCTGTGGTTGGTCTGGCTGTGCAGGTTGCCGAAGTAGATGGTGTACGGCAGGCTGCCGGCACTTACCGCCATCGGCGACAGCGCCGCGGTGGTGCTGCTGTGCTGGCGCAGGGCCTGAAAGTGCGGCATGACGGGTGCGGTAACGGCACCTACCAGCACATCGTAGCGTTGCTCCTCGATCAGTTCCGGTGCCCGCTGTTGTGCCAGAGTCAGCGCCTGGTCGGGCAGGCCGCTGCCGATGCGTGCGGCGGTGGTGCCATCCAGCGCAATAGCGCGCAGCCGTACCGTCACATAGCCGGCGGGCACCGCCTTGCTGTTGTGATCCAGTCCGTCCCAGAGTACCTGTGCCTGCGTACTGCCGGTGCCGATCGTGCTGTGCCCCTGCCATGTGCGCAACGCACTGCCATCGCGACCGAGCAGGGTGACCTCCCATGCCACCGGTGTTCCCGGTGTCGCCCCGGGATAAGAAAAGTGCATCGTCACCGGGCGCACCCCGGTGCTGCGGAACGGCACTTGCAGCGCGGCGTCGAATTCCTCGTGATCAGGCAAGGTGCCGGCGAGTGCCGGAACAGCAACGACTGTGCAGGCGAGCAACAAGCCGCCAGCGAACATGGTTTTCCATTTCATCGACATAACCCCCATCCAAGTAAGTTAAGCAAGGTCCCCCCCAAGCCTTTATCCCAGCAAAAGATGACAAAGATAGGATCGTCGCTGCGCCGGCATATGACCGACTTCTCAAAACCGGCATGTCGTGATCGAAAGTCCTTTCGACAAGACGCTTGGTTGTCGAGACCGACCATACGCATGCTGGCCACCGGAGTGGTGGCTGAGCGCAGTGAGGTGCGATGTTGTTCGCGTGTCGGCGGGACGGCACGGATGTCGGAAACGGCACGTTGCATTCGAGCCGAGACACTTGGATATGCGCTAGATCCTCATCACCGCTATTTGCACGCCCGGCGAGTTCGCATCCTTACTCAGAGTGGAACCACGGGAATGCATATTTCGCACTCGAACGTCCCGGTTTGCGGGTCAAACTTGGCGTCTTTTGGGTAGTACTCGAAACACGGACGAGCATCGAGTTGAAGTCCGCTGGAAGGCAACCACTCCCGGAGCAGCGCGGTCCATGCGTCGCCCACTTGATCGCTGGTTCCCTTGAAGCCGAGGACAGCATATTTGCCGCCCGGAATAGTTGTCTTGAAGGCATTTCCGGACGCGACAAATTCCGGCAGAACTTCAGCGCAAGCGTCATATCTGCATTGCGCGGGTGATGTAATGCTTGGATCATCATGGCTGATGCCATAGCGCGGTTTCTCAAGCAGGCTGTTTGTTACGGCCCATGGGTAGTAAGTGTCTTGCCAGAACCGCGAGAGGGGTTCGCCATAGGGGCCGAGGTGACGAAGATAGGCGATGGTCACGGGCTGCCGGTCTACGATTTTCACCATCATGATTTTCTCCAGTTGGGGTTTGCGGGAGTTTTCATGTTCCGATGAACTGACCGTATGTTCCTGACTCATCTTGCGATCAACCTGATCAAGATTGCTATTTGGATGGCTATTTGCAAAAAGCGGTCTGGCCTGCTGCTTTCGCCAAGAGGTGGGGGCGCAGCCAAACCTGGCATTGAAGGCGCGTGTAAATGCTTCGGCGGAGCCAAAGCCCACCGACAATGCGGTCTGCAGCACCGTCACGCGCGGTTGAGCAACGAGCCGCATGGCGGCAACTTCGACTCGACGACGGCGCAGATAGTCACCAAGCGTCTCGCCCATCCACGCGGAGAAGAGTCGATGAAAGTGGAATGAGGAAAAGTGCGCGACTTCGGCCAAGGTGGCGAGGTCGAGTGGTCGGTCAAGATGCTGATCGATGTGTTCAACCACTCGATGCATTCGTCTCTCGTACTCCGAGCGGCTATCACGCGAAGCCATGTCGCACCTGTCGCTTAGTAGGCCCCGGATCCGGGAGATAGCAACGGATACTCAGCCAGAGGGATCGGTGAGTCAATCAAGTAGGCGCTGAAGATCAATTGCCTGGATCTTCCGTCAAACGATTTTCAGCAGAATATGCACCGGCATATTCTGCGAAATGCCGCCATACCTCTTGTCTCGCGTGACTCCATTCGTCATGCGATCGCCACGCCTCAATGCTCCACTTCATCCGCCGTATTCACTGTCGCCTTGCGATCCTGCCGACCCCAGCCTACCGACGGTCCGCGTATGGCCGTCCAAACCGAGCGCACTACCACGTAGTACATCAGCTGGCGGTAGCCGAAGCGCTGCAGCACCAGCCACCACAGCAGGCTCCACTTCTCCTTCTTCTCCATCGCGAAGGCGAGTGCTGCCGCGCCGAGGTCGACGGCCATGAAGGCGGCGTAGAAGACCAGCATCTTGATCAGGTTCGCGTCGTTGAACTGGCCGCGGTGCTGCAGGTAGTCGAGGCCGGTGGCGACGATCTGCCAGACCAGTACCAGGTCGACCAGCGGCGACACCACCGAGAACGCGATCTGGAACAGCCATACCTGCGGTAGCGCGATCATGCCGAGCGCGCCGTAGCGTGAGCGGAAGGTGGCATCGTGGTGTTTCCACAGGCATTGCAGGGTGCCGTACGCCCAGCGGAAGCGCTGCCGCGCGAGGCCGCGTGCGGTATCCGGCGCTTCGGTCCAGGCGATGGCTTCGGCGTCGAACAAGGTGTGGTAGCCGGCTTTCTGCACGGCGATGGTGAGGTCCTGATCTTCGGCCAGCGTGTCGGCGGGGAAGCCGCCGAGCTGTTCCAGCACCTCGCGTCGCCATGCGCCGACGGCGCCTGGCACGACGGTGATCGCACCGAGCGCGGCGAGTGCGCGGCGTTCCAGGTTCTGCGCTGTGATGTATTCCAGAGCCTGCCACAGGGTGATCAGGTTGATGCGGTTGCCGACTTTGGCGTTGCCGGCGACGGCGCCGACTTTCGGGTCGACGAACCAGCGCACCAGCCGCGAAATGGTGTTCGGCTCGAACTGGGTATCAGCATCCAGCGCCACCACCACGGTGCCATTCGATTCGTGCAATGCGGTGTTGACGGCGTGCGCCTTGCCGCCATTGGGGATAGTGATGAGCCGCACGCGCGGCTCGTGCGCATAGTGCTCGGTGACCACTGCAGAGGTGGCGTCGGTGGAGCCGTCGTCGACGACAATGACCTCGAGGTTCCGATAGCGGCTGCCGAGGATCTGGCGGATCGAGCTGGCGATCACCTTCTCCTCGTTGTAGGCGGGGATCAGCACCGAGACCAGCGGCGGATCGTCGCCGAGCACGGGCAGCGTGCGCCGCCGCTCGCGCGCGCGGTTCAGCAGGGCGAGGCCGGCGAGCAGAAGCAAGCGGGCTACGCCCAGCGTGATGGCGCAAATCAGCAGCCAGCGGATGAGGTGACCGAACAAACCCAGGGCAAGGAACACCGAGCGGTCGGCCCACTGTGACAGCGATCCGGGTACCAGCGGCGGCATCGTCTGCTCGCGGGTGAGGCCGGCCAGCGTCGATACGGTGACGAAGTCGTAACCCTGCGCACGCAGGCCGTCGATGATGCGCGGCAGTGCGGCCACCGTCTGCGAGCGTTCGCCGCCGGCATCGTGCAGCAGTACGACCTGGCCCTTGCGATCGGGATTGGTGGTGGCGATCTGGCTCAGCACGTTGTTGACGATCTGGTCCGTGCCCGGGCGCTGCCAGTCGCCCGGATCGATATGCAGGCCGACCGAGAGGTAGCCCATCTTCTGCGCGATCTGGATCGGCACCAGCTCGTCGGCGGTGGTCGGTTCGGCGTCGCCGAAGTAGGGCGCACGGAACAGCCGCATCGAATGGCCGGTAAGTGCCTCGAACAGGCGCTGGGTCGCGTTGAGCTCCAGCGCCACGATGCCAGGCGGGCTGTCGCCGAGGTTGGGGTGGGTGAAGGTGTGGTTGCCGACATCGTGACCTTCGGCGACCTCGCGCTGCACCAGCCGCGGCGACATCTCGGCGTGTTCGCCGATGATGAAGAACGTCGCCGGTACGTGCTTGGCCTTGAGGATGTCGAGGATCTGCGGCGTCCACTCCGGGTCGGGGCCGTCGTCGAAGGTCAGTGCGATCTTGTGCGGCAGCGTGCCTGCGCGCTGGATCACGTACGTGCTGGGCAGGCTGGTATAGCTCTCGTCGCCGATACTGCCGCCGTCCTTGTCCAGCTCGACCGTGCGCGCGCCCGGTGACGGTTCCGAAGCGATTTCGAGCACCTCGCCCTGGCCCTCGATGTCGATGTCCTCGCCCTGGCCGATTGTGCGCAGTTGCTCCGGCACCGCCGCGCCGTAGTTGCGACCCAGCACTGACCAGATCGACGGATCTTCCGAGCCCAGACGCCACAACGCGTAGCCGTAAGGCTTGTAGTCGTCGGCGGCATGGATCTGGTTGTATGCGGTGACGCCGTCGAGGAACCAGACCTGATGGGTGGTGCCGTCATCCTCGCGGTAGGAGAAGTGCGGATTCTGCGTGTCCGGGTCGAACGTGATGTCGACTTGCGCATCCGTGGCGCGATCCATCGTGTCCTGGAAGGTGAGCGCCTCGGCGTTCTTTCCGTGCGCCCAGTCATAGCCGTAGCTGCCGATCGCGATGATGGTCTGATCCGGATCAAGCACTTTCATGCGCTTGTCGAGCGTCTGTTCGAACCAGTCCTCGGCAGCGATGCTGCCCGGATCCTTGCCGGCCCAGTGCTGGTCATAGGCCATCAACAGCTCGAAATCGACGAGATCGGCGTAGCCGGCGTAATCCCATGCGGCGTCGTCGAACGGCACCGACAGTACGATGCCCCAGCCGTGCGGGCTGAACGCATCGCCGAGTTCGGACAGGAACGTCTTGAGGTTCGCCTGCGCGGTGTCCGGCACTTCCTCGAAGTCGATCGTCACACCTTGCAGATGATTGGCGGCAAGGAAGGCGACGATCTGTGCGATGCGTGCCTGCCGCACGGCGGGGTCCGCCAGCATGCGGGCCAGGCCGGGGCCGTCCCAGTTGGTGTCGGCCGCATTCTGCAGCAGCGGCAGGATCGGCGTGGACGGCTTCTGCTTGCGGATCAGGTTCAACGCCTTGGCGTCGATGGAGGTATGCAGCGCCATGTCGGGGCCGCTGACGCTCATCCACGTCGGGATTACCCAGTCCAGCGTGGGCAGCGCGCGCTTCAGCGACGGATAGCTGCTTTCGTCCCAGTTGACGTAGAAGCCGATCGCCAGCGGCCGGTCGGCCGGCTTGTCCAGCGATAGCGGTGGGGCGTGTGCCGCATTGCTCTTGCTGGCATGTGTGCGTGGCGCATGCAGCAGCTTCTGCCGGGCGCGCACTTCCGCGGCAAGCTTGGCGGCCGGCTTCAGCAGCTCCGGCGCGGCGGCCTTCACACCGGTCAGCCCGTGCCGTGCCTTACCTTGTCCACCAAGGTGCAGGCCGCTCATGTTGGGTCCGACGAACAGGCTGATGGCACACGCCACCACGAACAGCGTGCTGACGACGCCGGCGGTCAGTGCGAGCCGCGAGACATGGATGGCACGTCGGCCGGTGGGGTCGAAGAAGATCGGTTTCTTTTGCATGCCTGGTCGGGATCGGCGGACGCGATGAATGGTCAGTTTGCACGGCGCGGCTTAACCATGCCGAAGCAGATCGTGATGATACGGGATCGCTCAGTCGATCACGTTGCCGGGCACAGGCTCGCTGAAATCCTCCGGCGCCAATTTCTGGGTCAGCCGGAACACGCCTTCGTGGATCTTGCGCGGCAGCACCACGTCGAGCACGGTGGTCTGGTGTGGACTGAGCATGCCGAACAGGTCGTCGCCGGACGCGCTTTTCGCCAGCGCGTGATGCACCAGACCGCTGAGATCGGTGGGCTGTACGCTGGCACCGTAGGGGCGATGACTGTCGGCCGCGGCGCGCAGCGTCTTGCGGCTGTTGCGCGGATCGGCCACACGGGCGTCGCCGGCGAGCAGGCTGTGATCGAGGAACAGCGAGATCGTCGTGCGGTTTTTCGAATTGGCCTGACGGTCGAGCATGAAACCATCCGGCAGCAGGTCGGGGCTGGCCTGCGCACTGGCGGTTAGCAGGAAGCCGGCGCCGGTCAGCGGCTCGCCAGCCTCGTCGGTTAGCCGCACGATCAGCAGGCTGCGCGGGTCGTGGATATGCACGCGCGGAGGGAACAGGCCGGCTGGTTCCAGTTCCACCTTGTCCGCATCGCGCGCGGCGTTTTCCTTGTCGAAGGCGTCGCAGAGCGCGCCGTAATCGGTGGCGTTGCGGATCTGCAGGCAGCGCAGGATCGCCTGTACCGTGGCCGGCGCGGTGCTGGCCATGATGCCGTGGGCATCGCCGGAATGGGCTGCACCGGCGATCAGCTTGAACGCGCAGCGCGGACCGCGATTGAGGTTGAGCGTCAATGTATCGACACTGCCTTGCGCACCGCTGCCCTGCGGCGACAGCACGGCGTGATGGGCATTGAGGTTGGCGGCGGCGATGCGTATTACACCATCGGAGCCGTCTTCGCCGGTGTAGCTGTTGAGGTGGTCGTACAGCGAGCGGTCTGGTCGATCGCCGGTCAGCACGAACTGGAATTGCCCACGCAGGACGGGATCGTCGCTGTGGATGTAGTCAAGGTTGAGCGACAGCGATTCGGCGCTGCCCAGTTCCAGCCAGTCGAGAATGCGCTGGCCCGGGTCCACGCCGGCAAACGCGGACTTGAGCCGGCCGAGTACGCTCTTGCCGAGCTGCGCCAGCGCGGAACCGAAGTTGGCCGGCGCCAGCATCACCAGATGACTGAGCCGGATCGTACTGTGCGTGGCTGGCTTGTCGCGCTGCGCGCGCAGCCATTCGCGCACCACCGGCCCGCCGGTGGAATGGGTGATGCAGGCGAAGCTGGCGTCGAGCAGGTGCAGGTCGCGCAATGCGTGATCGAACGCGCGCACCAGGTCGGGCATGGTCACTGCGTCGTCGAAGCTCACGTATTCGGACAGCCAGATATCGGTCAGTGTCAGCGCCAGGCCGGCGGCGGCAGCCTGCTGCTGCAGCTGCGACGGCAACTGACCGTAAGTCGAGGTGTTGGTGACGCTCCAGCCGTGAACGAACACGAGGGTGGTCATGGCGTGCTCCTTGCGATGACCCAGCCTAACCAAACTCGCGCAGTGGCACACCTGTCATGAGGTTTCCTGCGCATGTGTGCACCGCACACCGGCATAATCACCGCGCCTTCCTGTCGACTTTCGCCGAGTTCCCATGACCCTGGACGTATTGCTCATCCTGATCCTGCTGGCGATCGTGCTGGCGTGGCTGCAATGGCGCCGCTGCAGTCGCGTGCTGCTCGTACTGGCATTGCTCCTGTTGCTGGCGGTGGGGTGCGGGCCGCTACCGATCGCGTTGCTGACGCAACTGCAGTCCGACTACGCCGTGGACGCGCCGATCGCGTGGGGCCAGCGCAATGCAATCGTGTTGCTGGGTGCGGGCACGGTGCGGGTAGCCGACAGCGGGCAGGTGGAGGCGAGCCTGTTCGCGTATGGGCGCATCGGCAAGACGGCAGCGCTATACCGTGCCTGCCGGCAGAGCGGGCGGCTGTGCAAGGTCGAGGTGAGCGGCGGCGATGCGCGCGGCCTCGGCAAATCGGAAGCGGCGATCTACGTCGAGAATCTGCGGCAGCTGGGCGTCGATGCCGCTGATCTGCTGCTGGAGTCGCGCAGCATGAACACCTGGCAGAACGCGGAGTTCAGCAGTCCATTGCTGAAGGCTTACGGCGCCGATCGCGTGGTACTGGTGTCATCGGGCTTCCACCTGCGTCGCGGCATGCTGTACTTCACGCATTTCGGCATACCGGCGACCCCGGTGCGGGCCGATTATGTCGGCGGCGAGCTGTCCTGGTTGCCGCTGTCGTACAACTTCACCATGGCTGACGTTGCCCTGCACGAGTACGTCGGCATCGCGCGTTACCGCTGGTACAACGCGATGGGCTGGAACGTGCAGGCGACGCGACCTGGCGCGCTTTAGGAACCGACCGCCGGAGCACACTCTGTGTGTTCCGGCGGTCGTTCGCGACGTGCCCTAGCGGCTCAGGCTGCCTTGTCGAGCGAAGCCAGGTCGATCACGAAGCGATAGCGCACGTCGCTCCGGAGCATGCGTTCGTAGGCTTCGTTGATGTCCTGCATGGCAATCATTTCGACGTCGCTGCTGATGCCGTGTTCGGCGCAGAAATCCAGCATCTCCTGCGTCTCGGCGATGCCGCCGATCAGCGAGCCGGCGATGGAGCGGCGGCCGAAGATGATGGTGCCCGCATGCACTGGCGGATCGATCGGCTCGACCAGGCCGACCAGTACATGCACGCCGTTGAGCTTGAGCGTGAGCAGGTACGGGTTGAGATCATGCTGGTGCGGAACGGTGTCGAGGATGAAGTCGAACTGCCCCGCAACCGCCTGCATCTGCGCGGGATCGGTGGACAGCACCACGTGATCCGCGCCGAGCCGTCGCGCCTCGTCCTCCTTGCCCGGTGAGCGGGTGAACAGGGTGACATCGGCGCCCAGCGCCTTGGCGAATTTCAGGCCCATGTGGCCGAGACCGCCGAGACCGACCACGGCAACCTTGCTGCCCTTGCCGATTTTCCAGTGGCGCAGCGGCGACCAGGTAGTGATGCCGGCACACAGCAGCGGTGCGGCGGATTTCGGATCGAGTTTGTCCGGCACGCGCACCACGAATTTGTCCGACACCACGATGCGCTCGGAATAGCCGCCGAAGGTAGGCAGCCCATCACGGCGGTCGGCGCTGTTGTAGGTGAACGTGGCGCCCTCGGCGCAATACTGTTCCAGGCCCTGTCCGCAGGCGGCACAGTGCTGGCACGAGTCGACCATGCAGCCGACGCCGACCATGTCGCCGACCTTGAACTTGCTGACCGCGCTGCCGACGGCGCTGACTCGACCGATGATCTCGTGTCCCGGCACCATCGGGTAGTTGCTGCCGCCCCACTCGTTGCGGGCCTGATGGATGTCTGTATGACAGACACCGCAGTAGAGGATATCGACCACGACGTCGTCCGTGCGCGGGTCGCGTCGTTCGAAATGGTGCGGTGCCAGCGGCGTGGAGGCGGACTGGACGGCATAGCCGCGAATGTTCATGGTCATCGGTTTCTCCCGGGGGATGTGGAAAGAATGACAGGCCTGTCAGGATGCGCGCACTGCAGCAGTTTTCAGGATTCGCGCATCACCAGCAGCCTCAGTTCGGTCATGTCCTCGATAGCGTAGCGCACACCTTCGCGACCGAGGCCGGACAGCTTGATGCCGCCGTACGGCATGTTGTCTACGCGGAAGCTGGCGACGTCGTTGACGATCACGCCGCCTTGTTCCAGTTCGTTCCATGCGCGCATGGCATGATCGAGGCTGTCGGTGAAGACGCCGGCCTGCAGGCCGTAGTCGGAGTCGTTGACCATCGCGATGGCATGGTCGAACTTTCTGAACGGAGCGAGCAGGGCGAACGGTCCGAACGCTTCCTGGCGGTTCGCTTTCGCATCGGCGGGCACGTTCTCCATCAACGTCGCTTCCAGAATGTTGCCGCTGCGCTTGCCGCCGCACAGGATTCTGCCACCCGCTTTCTTCGCCTCGGTGATCCAGCCGTGCAGACGTTCGGCCGCGGCCTCGTCGATCATCGGACCGAGGAACACGTCTTTGTTTTTCGGATCGCCGGCCTTGAGCTTCTTCGTGGCCGCGACCAGTTTCTTCTTCAGCGCATCATAGATGTCGGCATGCGCGTAGATGCGCTGCACGCCGATGCAGCTTTGGCCAGACTGGTAGAACGCGCCGAACACCAGCCGCTCGACCACGCGGTCGAGATGCGGACGTTGATCCGCATCGACGATGCAGGCGGCATTGCCGCCCAGTTCCAGCACTACCTTCTTGCGGCCGGCGCGCGCCTTCAGCTCCCAGCCCACCTGGCCGCCGGTGAACGAGAGCAGCTTGAAGCGTTCGTCCTCGACCAGCGGTGCAGCGTGCTTGCCGTCGAGCGTGAGGATCGAGAAGGCACCTGTCGGCAAATCGGTTTCGGCCAGCACCTCGCCGATGATCAGCGCGCCGATCGGGGTTTTCTCCGCCGGCTTCAGCACGAACGGACAGCCGGCCGCGATCGCCGGCGCCACCTTGTGCGCGACCAGGTTCAGCGGAAAGTTGAACGGCGTGATGAACGACACCGGCCCCAATGGCACGCGTTTCGTGTAACCGTGATAGCCGTCCAGACGGCTGGCGAGTTCCAGGTTCAGCGTTTCGCCGTTGATGCGCACGGCTTCCCCGGCGGCGATCTGGAACGTCTCGATCAGCCGGGTCACTTCGCCGGCCGCATCCTTGATCGGTTTGCCCGCCTCGATGCACAGCGCCTCGGCCAGTTCGTCGCGGCGCTCCGTGAAACGCTGCGCGCAGTGTTGCAACACCGCTTGCCGCGCCCACGGCTTGAACGCGTGCATCGGCGCAGTGGCTTTCACCGCGGCGGCGATCGCCTTCTCGGTGGCCTTCGCGTCCGGTACTGCGACACGCGTAGCGACTTTGCCGCTGTACTTGTCCAGCACGGCCAGGTCGGCATTCGGCTGCTGCGGCTGGTTGGCGAGATAGTAAGGGTAGGTTTTCCTAAGCATGGCAACAGTCGTCGGTGACAGGTTGTCCGACAGCATAGACGGATGGCATGTTCAACTTGCGTGAGAGCAAATCGTGTGAAATCAGGTGTTCGCCGGGAACCGGCATGCGGCACGACACGGACACACGCGTACACTGGCGGCCCCGGCGCAATCCGCCATCTGGTGCTGTCTTCATGCCTTCGTTCATTCTGATCGTTCCGCTGGTGGTATTCGTCCTCAGTGGCTTGCGCGTGCTGCAGCAGTTTCAGCGTGGCCTGGTGTTCCGGCTGGGTCGCTACAACACGACCCGCGGACCGGGCCTGACCTGGATCATTCCCGGCATCGAACGCATGCAGGTGGTCGACGTGCGCGTGATGACCCAGGACATCGAGCCGCAGGAAACCATGACCAACGACAACGTGCCGGTGAAGGTGCGCGCGGTGGTCTGGTACAAGGTGGTCAACCCCGAACGGGCGATCGTGGAAGTGGCGAACTTCGAGGACGCGGTGCGCCAGACCGCGCTCACCAGCCTGCGCAGTGTGATGGGCCAGCATTCGCTGGACGAGTTGCTGAAGGAGCAGGAAAAATTGTCCAGCATGCTCGGCGAGATCATCGACGAGGTGACCGAGCCGTGGGGCGTCGAGGTTGATCGGGTGCAGATCAAAGACGTGGAGATTCCCCAGTCGATGCAGCGCGCGATGGCGCAGGAAGCCGAGGCGCATCGCGAGAAGCGCGCCCGCATCATCAAGGCCGAAGCCGAGCATGACGCGGCGTTGAAGCTCACCGAAGCAGCGGCCAAGATGGCGCACATGCCGATGGCGATGGAGCTACGCCGCATGCAGATGCTGACCGAGGTAGGTGCGGAGCAGAACACGATGACCATCGTGATGATGCCGTCGGAGTTTGTCAGCGCAGCCAGCGCGATGGTGCGGCTGGCGGATAAGGTCAGCGGCGCCGGCTGACCGCTGACGCATGCGCCGTCGTCAGGCTGCGCCGATCACTTGGCGAGTACGCGCAGCTTGAGTTCGCCGCTGGCCAGGCGTGCCTTCAGGATGTCGTCGGCGGCGACTTCGGACGACGACCGCACGATGCGCCCCGCTTCATCGAACAGGATCGCATAGCCGCGCTCTAAGGTCGCCAGCGGACTGACCGTATGCAGCGCATGCGCAACGTGCTGCAGCGATGTCCGCTGTCGCTCCAGCGTGTGGGCGATGGCGCGGCGCAGGCGCAAGTCCTGCTCGGCGAGTCGACGCGTCAGCAATGGCAGGCGTGCGCGCGGATGCTGGGCCAGCAGCCGTGCATGCAATCGTTCCAGTCGGGTGTGGCGAAGCTGGCTCTGTTCGCGCAGCACGGCAGTCAGGCGGCGCTGCAGATGCAGCAGCCGCTCGTGGTCGCGTTGCAGTCGTGCCTGCGGTCGCTGGGTCTGCAGTCGCGCCAGCAGATGATCGACGCGTTGCGCCTGTGCCTGCAGTCGACGTTGCTGCAAGGTGATCATGCGCTGCTGCAGCTGCTGCAGGTGACGGTCGATCGCCACTGCATCAGGTACCAGCAGTTCGGCTGCGGCCGACGGTGTGGGTGCGCGCAAGTCGGCGACGAAGTCGGCGATGCTGAAGTCGATCTCGTGGCCGACGGCGGAAACCACCGGCACCGCGCTGGCGTGGATCGCCCGCGCCACCGCTTCGTCGTTGAACGCCCACAAGTCTTCCAGCGAGCCGCCGCCGCGGGTCAGCAGCAGCACGTCATAGCGACCACTCGCCGAGGCTTTGCGCAACATCGCCACGATCGCCGGTGGTGCTTCGCGACCCTGCACCGGCACCGGTAACACCTCGACATCGGCCAGCGGCCAGCGTCGCGCCAGCACGCTCAGCACGTCGCGCACCGCCGCGCCGGTAGCCGAGGTGATCACGCCGATGCGTCGTGCGTAACGGGGCAGGGCGCGCTTGCGGTCGGCGTCGAACAGGCCTTCCGCCGCGAGCCGCGCCTTGAGCTGTTCGAACTCGCGTTGCAGCGCGCCTTCGCCGGCCGGCTCCATGTATTCGGCGACCAGCTGGAATTCGCCGCGCGGTTCGTACAGGCCGACCTTGGCGCGCAGCAGCACCTGCATGCCGTCGACCGGTCGGAAGCGGAGCGTGGACGCCTTCAGCTTGAACATCGCGCAACGCACCTGCGCGCCGCTGTCCTTCAGGGTGAAGTACAGATGGCCGGATGCAGGTTTCGCCACGTTCGACAGCTCACCTTCGATCCACACCTGCGGCAACGCATCGCCCAGCAGGTCGCGCACCAGCCGGTTGAGTGAGCTGGGGGTCAGGACGTGGCGTGGCGTGGTGTCGTCGAACGGCGCTTGCATAAGGGGAGCGAGCCTAGCATGCGGCTGGTATCAAGTTGTGCGAAAACATCCGCTTGACGCCGGAAGTGCAGGGAAGACTTCAAGCAGGCAGGTCGAGCTGCTCAATCGTTGCCCGCTTCGTGCAGCTCGCGCCGCCTGCGCCTGCGCCAGGCGCGGATGCCGAGGTTAAGTGCAAACCAGCCGGCCAGCACCCCGAACGGCCAGCCGATCCACGCCGGCCACAGGATTGCGATGACCGCCAGCGCGATCAGCGCCAGCGTACCGATGAACAGCGGGCCACTGGAGCTGTCGTCGAGTACGCGCCGGTTGGTCAGCGCGGCACCGACGCTGTTGGCGATGCGCAAGGCGCCGGCGGCGGTGCGGCCTGAGCTGCCACCACCGTGGCGTACCCGCGGCGGCCGTGTCTCGCTGCTGCGCACCCGTTCGCTGCTGCCGTGGCGACGGGGCGCCAGCACGATCTCGGTGGCGTTGCCCAGGTCGCGCTCGTACTGGGCGGCGAGCTGGCCAGCGAAGTCGGCATCCTCGACCGCCACGTCGAGTTCGCGATTGCTCAGCCAACTGGCGATGTTGAGGTTGGACGAGCCGACCCGTGCCCACTGTCCATCGGCGACCGCGGTCTTGGCGTGCAGCATCGAACCGTTCCACTCGAACACGCGGATGCCGGCCTTCAGCAAGGGCCGATAACCCGAGCGCGACATGCCGGCCACCGCCGGGATATCGCTGCTGCCGGGCACCAGCAGACGCACGTCCACGCCATCGCACGCAGCCGCCACCAGCGCCTGCACGTACGGTGCGAGGCCCACGAAATAGGCGTCGGTAAGCCATAGCGTCTTGCGCGCCATCGAGGCGATCAACTGATCGAGCCGGTACATGCCGGCAGTGGCCGGCTGGGTGGCGATCAATCGCAGCGACACGCTGCCAGCTTGTGTGACAGGTTCCGGCATGGGCACAAACTGCCGCAGCGCGGCACCAGTCTCGCCCCAGCTCTGCGCGAACGCGGTTTCAAGTTCAGCGACGACGGGGCCGTGCAGAGCGACGCCGGTGTCGCGCCAGGGCGGCACGTTGCGCGCCGGATCGCCCAACCATTTCGCGCTGATGCATACGCCGGACAGAAAACCATGGACGCCATCGACCACCAGCAGCTTGCGGTGATCGCGGCTGATCCAGCCGAACGGTTGCCCCAGCTGCGGCGGATTGAACACGCGCACCTCGCCGCCGGCCGCGCGCAAGGGCGTCCAGAAGGAGTTGCGTGACTGTCCGAGGCAGCCGACCCAGTCGACCACCACGGCGACGAACACGCCGCTCTGCGCGCGCTCCACCAGCGCATCGCGGAACGCGCGGCCGACTTCGTCATCGCGGATGATGTAGTTCTCCAGCAGTACGCGTTGCTGCGCGCCGCGGATAGCGTTCATCCAGGCGTCGTAATGCGCGGCGGCGTCGATCAACAATTCCACCGCGTTGCCGTTGAGCAAGGGCGCGCCGGCAGTGCGGCTCAGCGCCTGTTCCGCCAGCAGGCGGTTCGGCGTGGAAGGGATCAACGGCGTGGGCATGCGACGAGTCTAGGCGATGTCCGTGTGAACGCTGTCTTTGGCAAGCTTCTGGCATGATCCTGCACATGCCGATCGAGCACCGCTACACCGATACCGATGCCTGTGCGCGCTACCTTGCCGAGGAACTGGGGGCGGATCTGCGTATCGCCGCGCCGCTGGGTCTGGGCAAGCCGCACGGGTTGCTGAATGTGCTGTACCGGGATACCGCCGCCGACCCGACCCGTTCGCTGCGCCTGTACACCGCATTGTCGCTGACCCGACCGCAACCGGCGCCGGGACTGGAGCAGCGTTTCCTCGAACCGTTCCTCGAGCGTCATTTCGGCGCCGATCAGGTCGATCCGCAGTACGCACTGGATCAGGCACGTGACGCGTTGCCCTCGAATGTCGAAGTGCACGAGTTCTACCTGCAGTCCGGCACGTTGCTGCATTCGGCCAGCGCGCAGCGCAGCTATATCAGCCAGAACTACACTCACGTCGCGCGCGACCTTGCGGTGCAGGACATTAACCTGTTGGTGCAGCTGGTGGCGCGCCGCGAAGGGCCGGACGGTGTGCATTACAGCCTATCGTGCAATCCGGATCTGACCCTGGATTTCCTGCACCAGCTGGAGCTTGCCGGCAAGCAGAGGCCGATGTGCGTGGCGGTAGTGCATCCGGATCTGCCGTATCTGAGCGGCGAAGCCGAAGTGGCGGAAGCCTATTTCGATGTGGAGTTGCGCCCGGCAACCTCGCCGCCGTTGTTCGCGCTGCCGCGGTTGCCGGTCGATCTGGCCGAATACGCGCTGGGCCTGCACGCCAGCGCGCTGGTCAAGGATGGCGGCTGTCTGCAGATCGGCATCGGCGCGTTGTCCGATGCGCTGGTCAAGGCGCTGCAGTTGCGCCAGCAGGACAACATCATGTGGCGACGCGCGCTGGTGGCGCTGGATCCGCGCGGCGCCACGCATGCGCTGGCCGCATGGCTGGGCGGTCTGACGGCGTTCCAGACCGGTCTGTATGGCGCCAGCGAAATGGTGATGGACGGCTTCATGCACCTGCAGCGCGCCGGCATCCTGAAACGGCGCAGCTGGGACAACCTCGCGCTGGAACGTGCCTCGGCCGCCGGTCGACTGGCAGACGACGTACCCGGCGGACATTACCTGCGCGGGGCATTCTTTCTCGGCTCGCGCGAGCTGTACGAGTGGCTCGGCGCCACCGAGACGGCCGATCCGGATGCGATCGACATGTGTCCGGTCTCCAACGTCAACCAGCTGTACGGCGACCATCAGGCGTTGGCGATGCTGCAGCGGCGCGGCGCGCGTTTCTTCAATACCTGCATGATGGCGACCCTGCTCGGTGCGGCGGTATCGGACACGCTGGACGACGGCAGCGTGGTCAGCGGTGTCGGTGGCCAGTACAACTTCGTGGCGATGGCGCACGAGCTGCCGGAAGGTCGCTCGACGCTGCTGTTGCGCGCAACCCGGCAAGTGCGTGGCGGCATCGAAAGCAACATCCGCTGGAACTACGGACAGACCACCATCCCGCGTCACCTGCGCGATATTTACGTGACGGAATACGGCGTCGCCGACCTGCGCGGCAAGAGCGACAGCGAGTGTATCGAGGCGATGCTGGCGATCTGCGACGCGCGTTTTCTCGACGCGCTGTGCGCGGAGGCGAAGGCGCACGGCAAGCTGGCGGCGGATTTCGTGATACCTGAAGCGTGGCGGCGTCATCGCCCACGTTATTTGCGCGAGGCATTGATGCCGTTCCAGCAGAAAGGGTTGTTGCCGCAGTTTCCGTTCGGCAGCGATTTCACCGAGGTCGAGCAACGCCTGCTGCCGGCGCTCAATTGGTTGAAAGCCTGTGGCAGCAGCTGGCGCGGCAAGCTGCGGTTGCTGCGCGCGGCGTGCCGACCCGGCAAGGTGGCGGCCGGAGAGGAAGAGGCGCTGACGCGGATGGGGCTTAGCGCGCCGGTAACCATGGCTGAACGCCTGCAGCAACGGTTGCTGCAGGCAGCGTTGCGGCGCGCAGTGTAGACGCGCTATTCCGGGCCGCTTGCGCCGGGTTGTCACAGGCCGGCAAGTCCGATCGGGTATCCTTGGCGGTGTCGTCGCGCGCCGTCGCGACCTGTTCCGGTTGATTCCATGAGTGAGATCGCTACCCAGAAACCGCGTCGGGCCGAGCCGGCGCTACGCCGGCCCAGCGTGGCCGTGCAGATCGGCAAAGTGATGATCGGTGGCGGCGCGCCAGTGGTGGTGCAGTCGATGACCAACACCGACACCGAAGATCCGACCAGCACCGCCAAACAGATCGCCGAGCTGGCCCGTGCCGGCTCCGAGCTGGTGCGCATCACGGTGAACACGCCGGCCGCCGCCGCCGCGGTGCCGCGCATCGCCGAGCGCCTCGCGATGATGGGCGTGGAGGTGCCGATCATCGGCGACTTCCACTACAACGGTCATCAGCTGCTGGAGCGCGAGCCGGCCTGCGCCGAGGCGCTGGCGAAGTACCGCATCAATCCCGGCAACGTCGGCTTCGGCAAGAAGCGCGACAGCCAGTTCGGCGCGATCATCGAAATGGCGTTGCGCTACAACAAGCCGGTACGCATCGGCGCGAACTGGGGTTCGCTCGACCAGAGCATGGTTACTACTCTGATGGATCAGAACGCGCAGCGCGCCGATCCATGGGATGCCGCGCACGTGGCGCGCGAGGCGCTGATCCGTTCGGCGCTGGATTCCGCCGCACGTGCCGAGGAAATCGGTCTGGCGCGCGACCGCATCATCCTGTCGTGCAAGGTCTCCGGCGTACAGGAGCTGATCGCGGTGTACCGCGACCTCGCCGCGCGCTGCGACTATGCATTGCATCTTGGCCTGACCGAGGCCGGCATGGGTTCCAAGGGCATCACCGCATCGAGCGCCGCGCTGGCGGTGCTGCTGCAGGAAGGCATCGGCGACACCATCCGCATCTCGCTCACACCCGAACCGGGCGCCTCGCGCACTGGCGAGGTGATCGTGGCGCAAGAGCTGCTGCAGACGATGGGCCTGCGCTCGTTCACGCCCCTGGTCACTGCTTGCCCGGGTTGCGGCCGCACCACCAGCGAGTTTTTCCAGGAATTGGCGAAAACCGTGCAGGAACACGTGCGCGAACAGATGCCGTTGTGGCGCATCAAGTACGACGGCGTGGAGAATCTCACGCTGGCGGTAATGGGCTGCATCGTCAACGGTCCGGGTGAATCCAAGCACGCCAACATCGGTATCTCGCTGCCCGGCAATGGCGAGGCGCCGGCAGCGCCGGTGTTCATCGACGGCGAGAAGGCATTGACCTTGCGCGGCGACAATATTGCCAACGAATTCGTGGGCATCCTCGACGATTATGTGGCGCGCAAGTACACGTTGCGGGCTGGCTGAGTGTTGCTGTTCTGGATGATCGGCAGCGCGTCCGCCGGCAGTCAGTCGTCCGAAGCTGCCACGGCGTAGCCCGCGCATGGCTGCAGCAATCGTGGTGTGAGGTCAGCCCAGCTGCCGGCGTGTGCGGGCAGCCGACTGAGTCGCTCTACTTCCTGCAGGAACTGCACACGCGGTATTTCGATCGCACCCAGACCGAGCGTATGCGGGTTGCTGACCTGGGTGTCGATCAGCGGGAAATCCATGCCGTGCAGCAAGTGGGCGAGCGCGGCCAGCGCCACCTTCGAGCCGCCGCTCTCGACGCTGAACATCGACTCGCCGCAGAACAACTTGCCGATGGCGACGCCGTAGATGCCGCCGACCAATCGCTTGCCGTCCCACACCTCCACGCTGTGCGCGTGACCTTGCCGATGCAGTTGCGCGTACGCGTCGATCATTACCGGCACGATCCAGGTACCCGAATCATCGTGGCGTGGCTTGGCGCATTCGCGAATGACATCGTCGAACGCGTGATCCACGGTGAGACGCCAGCTTTTGTCAGCCAGTTGGCGGCGCAAACTGCGATTGATCTTCAGGTCGGCAGTACGAAATACGCATCGCGGATCGGGCGACCACCACAGGATCGGATCACCCTCGCCGAACCATGGAAAAATGCCATTGCTGTAGGCGGCCAGCAGCCGCTGTGGCGACAGGTCGCCGCCGAACGCCAGCAGGCCATTCGGCTCGACCAGCGCATGGCACGGGTCGGGAAAGCGATCCCATTCAGCGGGATCCAGTAGCGGCAGGCGCATCATCGTTCGGCGTGGCCGTGATCGGCGTAGGGGTTGTGGCTTTGCAGCTCGGCGGCATAAGCGTCGACCGCTTGCGCCTCGTTGGCAAGCGCCACGGCCACGGCAGCGCGAAAATCCGGGTTTGCCAGATAGTGCCGCGAGTGCGTACGTACCGGCAGAAAGCCGCGTGCCAGCTTGTGTTCGCCTTGCGCGCCGGGCTCGAAGCGGGCCAGCTTGTGCGTGATCGCGTGCTCGATGCCGCGGTAGTAGCACAGCTCGAAATGCAAGCCGGGCACATCCATCGACGCGCCCCAGTAACGGCCGTACAGCACGCTGTCGCTCTGCACGAACAGCGCCATCGCGACGATATTTTCATCGTGGCATGCGAGTGCCAGCTGCACGGTCTGCCCCAGTTCGCCGAGCCGGCTGAAAAACGCCGCGGTCAGCGCTGCGTGGTTGCCTTTCATGTCGAACGTGGTTTCGTACAGCGCATGCACTTGCCGCCATTCGTCGCGGCTCAGCGTATCGCCGCTGCGCCATTCGATGGCCACGCCGCCGGCAGCCAACTGGCTGCGTTCGCGCAGAATATTCTTGCGCTTCTTGTGATTGAGCGCAGCGAGAAAATCCGGGAAGTGGCGATAGCCGTGGTTGTGCCAGTGGAATTGCACGTCGGAGCGAACGAGCCAGTCATCGTCGAACGCGTCGAGCTCGGCGGGTTGCAGGAAGTTCGCATGCACCGAGGATAATCCCAGCCGCTCCGCTTCGCCGCGCATCGCTTCGACCAGCGCTCGTTGCAGCATCGGCGTACGTTGGTCATCGCCCGCGAGCAGGCGCGGGCCGGGCACCGGCGAGTAGGGCACGCCATTGAGCAGCTTCGGGTAGTACTCGCCTCCGGCGCGTTGCCAGGCGCTGGCCCAGCTCCAGTCGAACACGAACTCGCCGTGCGAATTGCCTTTCAGGTACAGCGGCGCGGCCGCGAGCAGCCGGCCATCTTCATACAGGCCCAGGTGATGGGCCTGCCAGCCCCAATCGGGACGGATGCAGCCGCTTTGTTCCAGTGCGGCCAGGAATGCGTGCGACACGAACGGATTCGCGTCGGCGCGCAGCGCGTCCCACGCATCTGCCGGCAGCTGATCAATCGCCGTATGGAAGCGTGCCTCGATCAAGGCACGCTTGAGCATGTAGTCGTAATGCTGCGCAGATTCATCAACCAGCCGGGGTCTGCTGATCCAACCAACGCTCGGCATCCAGCGCGGCCATGCAGCCGAAGCCGGCTGAAGTCACTGCCTGGCGATACACGTGATCGGCGACGTCGCCGGCGGCGAACACGCCCGGCACCGAGGTCATCGTGGCCATGCCGTCCAGGCCGGTACGGATCCGGATGTAACCGTCGCGCATGTCGAGCTGGCTCTCGAAGATACCGGTGTTCGGCGTATGACCAATCGCCACGAAGAAGCCGGTCGCCTCGATGTCGCGGGTGGCGCCCGAGTTGACGTCCTTCACGCGCACGCCGGTGACACCGGAGGCGTCGCCCAGTACTTCGTCAATCGCGCTGTTCCACACCAGTTCGATCTTGCCGTGGGCGGCCTTCTCGAACAGCTTGTCCTGCATGATCTTCTCGGCGCGCAGCTTGTCGCGGCGATGCACCAGGGTGACCTTGCGGCAGATGTTGGCGAGGTACAGCGCTTCCTCGACCGCGGTATTGCCGCCGCCGACGATCACCACGTCCTGTTCGCGGAAGAAGAAGCCGTCGCAAGTGGCGCAGGCGGATACCCCCTTGCCCTTGTACTTCTCCTCGCTGGCGATGCCGAGGTACTTCGCAGTGGCGCCGGTGGCGATGATCAGCGCGTCGGCCGTGTACTCGCCTGAGTCGCCCTTGAGACGGAACGGGCGCTGCTTGAGATCGACGCTATGAATGTGGTCGAAGATCATCTCGGTGTGGAAGCGCTCGGCATGTTCGGCCATGCGCTGCATCAGCGCCGGGCCCTGCAGGCCCTCGACGTCACCCGGCCAGTTGTCCACGTCGGTGGTGGTCATCAGCTGGCCGCCCTGCTGCATGCCAGTGATCATCGTCGGCTTCAGGTTGGCACGCGCCGCATACACCGCAGCGGTGTAGCCGGCGGGGCCGGAGCCGAGGATCAGCAGACGGCTGTGCTTGGGGGTGGTCATGGTTATAATCCTTGGGTTTGCTGGCAGCGTTGATCGTTATTCGCTTCAACCCCTGCGGCGGTTTCATCTGACCGTTGCGCGGGACGAGGCGGAGTCTTGAACCCGCAAGGATGGGGAAGGGAGCCCACCGATTCAAGCTTTCCAGCGAGTGATGCTTTATTAACCATGCTCGGGCACGCAAGTTGCCCTTGCTACGAACCCCCACAGGACTGCCTCCCATGCGTATCGGTATCCCCTCCGAAACCAAGACCCTTGAAGGTCGTGTTGCCCTCGTTCCCGCCGCCGCCGCCGATCTGGTGCGCCGTGGCCACGAAGTGTTCATCCAGGCTGGTGCAGGCCTGAAGAGCGGCTTTGCCGACGAGGCCTACGTCAAGGAAGGCATCAAGATCGTGCCGGATGCCGCCGCGCTGTACGAGGCCGGCGAGCTGATCGTCAAGGTGAAGGAGCCGGTGGCCGGTGACCTGGCGTTGCTGAAGAAGCATCACCTGCTGTTCTGCTATCTGCATCTGGCCGCCGAACCCGCGCTGACCAAAAGCCTGCTCGACATCGGCCTGACCGGCGTGGCGTTCGAGTCGGTGGAAGAAAACGGCGTGCTGCCGCTGCTGCTGCCGATGTCGGTGATTGCCGGCCGCATCGCCACCCAGATCGGCACCACCCTGCTGCATCGCCCGCAGGGCGGCAAGGGCAAGCTGCTGGGTGGCATGGCCTCCACCCCGCGTGGCAAGGTCGTCGTGCTCGGCGCCGGCGCCGCCGGTGGTGCAGCCGCTGCGCTGGCTGCTGCTGCGGGTGCCAACGTGGTGGTGTTCGACAAGCGTCAGGACCGTCTCGCCGAGATGATGGCGATGGGTCCGAACGTCACTGCGCTGTATGCCTACGAGTCGTCGGTAGCCGAGGAAGTACGCGACGCCGACATCGTGGTCGGCGCGGTGCTGGTGCCCAGCGCCAAGGCGCCGCGGGTGGTCACCGAGGCAATGGTCAAGACGATGGAGCCGGGCAGCGTGCTGGTGGATATCGCGATCGACCAAGGCGGCTGCTTCGAGACCTCGCGTCCGACCACCTGGAAGGAACCGACCTACGACGTGCACGGCGTGACGCACTTCTGCGTGACCAACATGCCGGGCGCGGTGCCGCAGACCTCCTCGGTCGCAATCTCCGCCGCGATCCTGCCGTACGTGCAGCGCCTGGCTGCCGGCAACGAGTGGCGTGAGTTTGCCCCGCTGAGCGGCGGCATCAACGTCGACGGCGGCAAGCTGGTGCATCCGGCATTGCAAGGTATGCTCTGACCCTGTCTGGAACGAGCCAGTCTAAAAAAGGGAAGCCCTCCAAGGTGGCGCGAAGTGCAAACGTCAAGCAACAACCGAGGGAAGGCCTCAGCGAGGAGCTGAAGCGCCGGCTGCGTGAAGCCGGCGCCTTGCTGCTGCTGCCACTGGCGCTGTATCTGCTGGTGTGCCTGTTCAGTTACAACGCGCACGACCCCAGCTGGACGAATGCCGGCCAGCTGGAGCACGCGCACAATTTCGGCGGCACCGTCGGTGCGTACGTCGCCGATCTGCTGCGCTGGATTTTCGGCCTGGTCGCCTACTGTTTCCCATTGCTACTGCTGTTGCTGGGTGTGCAGGTGCTGCGCCAGCGCGGCGAGCAGACGGTGCATCCGTGGGAGCCGGCGCTGCGTCTGATCGGCTTTGTGTTCTTCTTCATCACCGGCCCGGCGCTGCTGTACCTCAATTTCCACGACACGCAGGTGCTGCCGCAAGGTGTCGGCGGCATCATCGGCGTGTGGGTCGGCGACACCTTGCTCAGTGCGTTCGGCGCCAAGGGTGCGCCGCTGCTGTTGCTGGCGCTGTTCCTGATTGCGGTGACGCTAGCCACCGGGTTGTCGTGGTTCAAGGTGATGGACTGGACCGGGCAGGGCGTGCTGCAACTGCTGGCCTGGGCTCGGGACAAACTGCGCCAGGCGCCGCAGGCGATGGCTGCGCGGCAGGCGCGTACCGAGCGCGAGGTGGTCAAGAAGGCCGATGCGGTGAAGCAGGCCAAGCGCGAGCCGGTACGCATCGAGGCCGCGCCCGCGCCGGTGATCAAGAGTGAGCGGGCCAAACTGGAAACGCAGATTCCGCTGTTCGTCGGCGCCGCCACGCCGGGCGAACTGCCGCCGCTGTCGCTGCTGGACGAAGCGCCGCCGCAGGGGCCGGGCTATTCCGAGGAAACCCTCGAGGTGCTCTCGCGCCAGGTCGAGTTCAAGCTCAAGGATTTCAAGATCGACGCCAAGGTGGTCGGTGCCTATCCGGGTCCGGTGATCACCCGTTTCGAGATGGAGCCTGCACCCGGCATCCGCGGTTCGCAGGTGTCCAGTCTGGACAAGGACATCGCGCGTGGCTTGTCGGTGGTCAGCGTGCGCGTGGTCGACGTGATCCCCGGCAAGAACGTGATCGGGCTGGAGATCCCGAATACCCACAAGCAGATCGTCTACCTGTCGGAGATCCTGCGTTCGGACAAGTACGACCAGCTGAAGTCGCCGCTGGCGCTGGCGCTGGGCAAGGACATCGGCGGCAAGCCGGTGGTGGTCGACCTGGCCAAGATGCCGCACCTGCTGGTCGCCGGCACCACGGGTTCGGGCAAGTCGGTGGCGGTAAACGCGATGGTGCTGAGCCTGCTGTACAAGGCCAGCGCGAAAGACGTGCGGATGATCATGATCGACCCGAAGATGCTGGAACTCTCGGTGTACGAGGGCATCCCGCATCTGCTGGCGCCGGTGGTCACCGACATGAAGGAAGCGGCCAACGCCTTGCGTTGGTGTGTCGCCGAGATGGAGCGCCGCTACAAGCTGATGGCCGCCGTCGGCGTGCGCAATCTCGGCGGCTTCAACAAGAAGGTGAAGGACGCCGAGAACGCCGGCCAGCCGCTGCTCGATCCGCTGTTCCGGCCAAACCCGGACATGCCGAACCTGGCCGCCGAACCGCTGGAACCGTTGCCGTACATCGTGATCATCATCGACGAATTCGCCGACATGATGATGATCGTCGGCAAGAAGGTCGAAGAGCTGATCGCCCGTCTGGCGCAGAAGGCGCGTGCTGCCGGCGTGCACCTGATCCTGGCCACCCAGCGCCCGTCGGTGGACGTGATCACCGGTCTGATCAAGGCGAACATCCCGACGCGTATCGCGTTCCAGGTCTCCAGCAAGATCGACTCGCGCACGATTCTCGATCAGAGCGGTGCGGAAGCGTTGCTCGGCCACGGCGACATGCTCTACCTGCCGCCCGGCACCGCCACGCCGGAGCGTGTGCACGGCGCCTTCGTCGATGACCACGAGGTGCATCACGTGGTCGCCTGGCTGAAATCGCAGGGTGCGCCGCAGTACATCGAGGGCGTGCTGGAGGAAGTGCAGGCCACCAGCGATGGCAAGTACATCAACGACTCCGGCCTGCCGCAAGATGGCGAAGAAGGCGGCGGCGATGCCGATACGCTGCTGTACGACAAGGCCGTGGCAGTGGTCACGCAGACGCGGCGCGCCTCGATCTCCGGCGTGCAGCGACACCTGCGCATCGGCTACAACCGCGCCGCGCGGCTGGTCGAGCAGATGGAGCAGGACGGCGTGGTCAGCGCCCCGCAGCACAATGGCAACCGCGAAGTGCTGGCCCCGCCACCGCCAAAGAACTGAGGACACGGCACACAAGGACAAGCGCCGGTGGGAGTGCCAGCCCTGCGAAACTGTGTGCCTGCCAGCGGGCTCCTACAGTTCCGTTAAGCCGGTGCGCTCCACAATTCACCGCCATCACTGCATTCCGGGAATCCGATGAAACGCTTCATGCTTGCCGTCACCACCGTTGTGCTTATGCTGTCGTTGAGCGCTGTGGCGCAAGCCGCCAGCGGTTCGGCGCGTGCGCGGCTGGACGCGTTCGCCAGTGGTCTGCATTCGCTCACCGGGCATTTCAACCAGTCGCTGACCGACATCAACGGCAAGAGCAGCAAGACCAGCTCCGGCACGCTGGCGCTGGAAGCGCCGCGCCAGTTCCGCTGGGACACGCTGGTGCCGTACAAGCAGACCATCGTCGCCGACGGTAGCCGGGTATGGATGTACGACCCGGAGTTGGAACAGGTTACCGTGCGCGTGCAAAGCACCGAAGAGGCGCACAGCCCGCTCACCGTGCTGACCGACGTAAAACAGCTGGACAGGAACTTCAAGGTTGCCGAACAGGGCGAGCATGACGGACTGAGCTGGCTGCGACTTACCTCGACCGGCAAGGATCCGCAGTTCGACTATGCCGACCTCGGCTTCGACGCCAACGGTCTCGCGCGGATGACGTTCCGCGACCAGCTCGGCTCCACCACCGACATCCGCTTCACCGACTGGCAGCGCAACGCGACGATCCCGCCGTCCGCCTTCAACTTCGTGCCACCGAAAGGCACCGACGTGATCGGCGACGCGCCGGTGATCGACGTGCAGCCGCTGAAGGATTGATGCAGTCGTGACCGTGTTGCGCCGGTTGCCGCGCTGGGCGTGGATCGGCGGCGGTGTGCTCGCCTTCATCGCCGGCATGGTCAACGCCGCCGGCTACATGGGTTTTCGCCACCAGTCGATCACCAACCTGACCGGATCCACCAGCCTGCTTGGCATCGCGGTGGGCACGGGCGACGGCGGCGAGGCGTGGCACTGGCTGCTGTCGATCGGCGCCTTCGTGGCGGGCGCCCTGTTCAGTGGCCTGATCGTGCAGCAGCACACGCTGAAGCTTGGTCGGCGCTATGGCGTGGCGCTGGTGCTGGAGTCGTCGCTGCTGTTTGCCGCGGTGCCACTGCTGGAGGCCGGCAGCTCGGTGGGCCTGTACCTGGCCGCGATGGCAGCGGGGCTGCAGAACGGCATGGCCAGTACCTATAGCGGCATGGTGTTCCGCACCACCCATGTCTCAGGCATGTTCACCGACCTGGGCATCTACATCGGCGAGCGCCTGCGCGGGCTGGAGGTGGACACCTTGCGCATCCGCGTCTGCCTGCTGGTGGTCAGCACATTCACGTTCGGCAGTGCGGCCGGCGCCTTGCTGTTCCGCGTGCTCGGCGAGCGTACCTTGCTGATACCGGCCACGCTCACCGGTCTGTGTGGTGTGGGCTACGGCCTCTATCGCCAGTACACGATGACGCGGGGAAACAACGCCGACACGGGCTGACCGCCTCGCTCAGCTCGCGATGACGCAACGATTGCGGCCAGCGCGCTTGGCCTCGTACAACGCCTTGTCTGCACGCGACAACCATTGCTCGATCGATTCGTCTGGGCACATCGCGGCGACGCCGATGCTGACCGTCACCGAGATCGATTGCCCGTCGTGCTCCACCGAGGTATGAGCCAGAGCCTCGCGAATGCGTTCGCTGACCACCATCGCATGCTGCAGGTCGGTATCGGGCAGGCATAGCAGCAACTCCTCGCCACCGTAGCGTCCGACCAGATCGCCTGAGCGGCAATGCTGCTGGATTACTGCCGTTGCGGCGCGGATCACGGCATCGCCGGCGAGGTGGCCATAGGTGTCGTTGACGAGCTTGAAGTGATCAAGATCGAGCAGGGCCATGCAACCCGCATGGTGAGTGGCCAGCTTCCGACGGTCCTGCACCAGCTCAAGAAAGCGGCGACGATTGTAGATGCCGGTAAGCTCGTCGGTGCCAGCAAGCTGATCGAGACGCTGATTGGCTGCCTGCAGATCGCGCGTGCGATCGTCGATCTGCCGCTGCAGGTTTCGAGCCTGCTGCCGGAGATAAAGCGTGCGCAGATGAACCAGGCCGAATATCGCCACGAGCAGCAGCAGGATGCCGAGGATATTGGCCAGTATTGTTTCGTACCAAAACGGACTGACCGACACATGCAGGGAGGTTTCGATGCTGCGCGGATACATGCCATGCGTTTTGGCGCGCAGCCGCAGCGTGTAGTCGCCATACGGAAGATTGGTATAGATGGCCGTCGGCAAGCTGCCCTTGGGCAGTTCGATCCAGTCATCGTCGAAGCCCTCCATTCGGTAGCTGTAGGAGGTTTCCATCGGAGCCTGGTAGTCAAGCAGGGCGAAGCCCGCGCGCAAACTGCGACCATGTCGATTCAGCGTGAGCGTGTCGCCGTCGTGCGGAAGCTGGCCGAACGGTAGCGACACGCCATCGAGCACGGCCTGGGTGATCATCAATGGTGCATTTCTGTTCTTTGGTGGTTGCTCCTGGGGGCGGATCACTGTCAGCCCGCCGAGTCCGCCAAACAGCAATTCGCCACCGGGGGCGTGCGCAGCGGCGATGCTGATGTAGCCGGAAATGCGCAAGCCATCGCGGGTGCCGAGGTTGCGCACCGCTAGGGTGTCGCCATCGACCGCCGCCACGCCATTGGACATGCTCAGCCAGACGTTGCCGCTGCCATCCGCCAGCACGGCGTTGAGCTTGTCGCTGGCCAGCCCCTGCTGGATGCCGATGTTGTGAAAACGGTAGGGACCGCCGGGCACATAGGGGTCGATCTTGCCGAGTCCGCCAAACGTGCTCACCCACAGCCGCCCCTTCGGATCGAGCGTGACCGAGCTGACGAAGTCTTGCGGCAGGCTGGTCGGATCACCCGAACGGTGGGTCAGCTGGTCGAAGCTGTCGCCGCTGGTATCGCTCGCGATGCTGATGCCGGCGGTCGTGCTGTACCACCAGTTTGAGCCCACCCGGGTGATTTGCCGTACCGTGTTGCTGGCCAGGCTGTGCGGATCGTTTGCCAGGTGAGTGAGGTGATCCAGTTTGTGCGTGTGGGTGTCGTAGCGATAGGCGCCTTCATACGTGCCGAGCAGCAGTTGCGACGCATCGGACTGCAGGTTCAACACGGTGGTGTTGTCGAGTGCCGGCAGCACCGAGCTTTGGATGGCGAGCGTATCGGGGTCGATACGTGCCAGCCCCTGGGTGGCAACCCAGATCGATCCGTCCGCGGTTTCGGTAAAACTGTGCACGTCGCGATGGGCCTGGCTGCCGCCCAGATGCAGATGCTGCATGCTGCCGGCTTTCAGATCGATCACGTCGATCAGGCCGGAACTGAGACCCAGCCAAATGCGGCTGCGGCTATCGACGTAGATGCCGTGCACGTTGCTGTTGGCAAGCGCGAGCGGGTTCAGCGGCGACGGCAGCATGGAGAAGGCCGTGCGGGCACGGGTATTGGTACGCGCGGCGCCGAAATCGGTCGCCACCCAGATGTTCTCCGAGCGATCCTGCAGCAGCGCGCGCACGCCGCTGCCGGGCAACGATGAAGGCACCGCGGCGTCGTGGTCGATCATGCGCACGTGATCGCTGCCCGGCGTGTATTCGATGACGCCGCTGCCATCGGTGCCGATCCAGATCGTGCCCGCGACGGTTTCGAGAAAATCGCGCACGGTGGGCTGTCGCGCCGTCCCCTGATAGCCGCTGAAACCCGGCACGGTCTGCCACTGTCCATCGATATCGCGATAGGCCGCGCCGGCTTGCCCACTGCCTACCCACAGCCGACCCGAGTGGTCTTCGTGGATGGCCCAGACCTGGTTGCTCAGTACGGTGGCGACGCCCGCGTTGCGGGGGGCGCCGTCGGCATGGGCGGGTCGCACAAAACCGGTTGAGCCTGTGTGGCGAACAAACAGCCCGTTGTTGTTGCCGAGCCACAGATTGCCGGCCCGATCCTGCAACACGCTGAAATTGCGCGACGAGATACCGGGGCCGAGACGCAAGTGGCTGATCGTGTCCGTGCGCAGATCCAGATGATCCAGGCCGCGTTCGGTGGCGATCCACACGCCACCGGCATGATCCGTCGCGAGCGTGTAGATCTTGCCGTCCGAGGTGCCGTTGGCACCGATCGGATACGTGCGGAAAGCGTTGCTGGCGGGGTCGAAACGGGCCAGTCCGCCGGCATCGGTACCGATCAGTACACCGCCATCCGGCAACGCAAGCAGGCTGCGCACGTAAGCGTCGGGCAGGCCCGCTGCGGTGCCAATGCCTGCCCCGAACACCTGAGTGCGGTAGCCGTCGTAACGGGTCACGCCGCCCTGGGTACCGATCCAGATCAGACCTTGGCGATCCTGCACGAGGGCGGTCGTGACCGAATGCGGCAATCCTTCGGCGATGCCGACCTGGTCGAACCAGGGTGCGTCGAAGGGTGCCCATGGATCGCCGCCCGCAGCGCTGGCGGAGCCGCACAGGAAAAACAACAGAAGCAGTCCGATGAGACCCGTGTGGAGGCGGTAGATTCGACGACGCAGCTCGCTCATGCGCAGAACATCGTGCTGGACGGGCGTGCGCAGGCAGACCTGCCACGACAATCGTTCACGTGGAAGGAATAGGCACCCTCACACTTCACTTGCGTCCTGCTCCCGACCGGTATGCCGCGAGTCAAGGCCGCAGCGTGGGCATCATAGCGGCAATCCGCTTCATCCTGATGAACCAGCCGGCTGGCAGGGCATGCCGTATCATGCCGGCATGCCCCGTTCTGTCTCGACGCCCACGCCCGGCCTGTTCGCCGAACCCGACGCGCTCAAACCACTGGCCGAGCGCATGCGCCCGCGCAGCCTGGACGAAATCGTCGGCCAGCAGCGTCTGGTCGGCCCGGACAAGGCGCTGCGCCGCGCACTCGAAGCCGGCAAGATCCATTCGATGGTGCTGTGGGGTCCGCCCGGTTGCGGCAAGACCACACTGGCGCTGCTGGTGGCGCGCTATGCCGACGCGGATTTCCGTGCCATCTCCGCCGTGCTCTCAGGCCTGCCCGACGTGCGCAAGGCGCTGGCCGAGGCCGAGGTGAATTTCGCGCAAGGCCGGCGCACCGTGCTGTTCGTCGACGAAGTGCATCGCTTCAACAAGACCCAGCAGGACGCGTTCCTGCCGCATATCGAAAAAGGCGTGATCATCTTCATCGGCGCGACTACCGAGAACCCGTCGTTCGAGTTGAACTCCGCGCTGCTGTCGCGCTGCCGCGTGCACGTGCTGGAACCGATCTCGACCGATGACATCGTGGCCGCACTCAAGCGTGCGCTGGCCGACAGCGAACGTGGCCTCGGTGAGCTGCAGCTGCAGGTGGGCGACGAGTCGCTGGAGTCGATCGCCCAGGCCGCCGACGGCGATGTGCGTCGCGCGCTGACCTTGCTGGAAATCGCCGCTGAACTCGCTGGAGACGGACGGATCGACGAGGCGACGTTGGCCCAGGTGCTGGCCGACCGCACCCGTCGTTTCGACAAGATGGGCGAGCAGTTCTACGACCAGATCTCGGCGCTGCACAAATCCGTGCGCTCGTCCGATCCCGACGCCGCCGTCTACTGGCTGTGCCGCATGCTCGACGGTGGCGTCGACCCGCTATACTTGGCGCGACGCATGACCCGCATGGCGGTGGAAGACGTCGGCCTGGCCGAACCGCGCGCCTGGCGCATGGCGCTGGATGCGTGGGATACCTACGAACGTCTCGGCAGTCCCGAAGGTGAGCTGGGGCTGGCACAGCTGGCGATCTGGCTGGCGATCTCGCCCAAGAGCAACGCCGCCTACATGGCCTACAACAAGGCACGCGCCGCGGTGCGCGACGGCGGCACGCTGGAAGTGCCGATGCACCTGCGCAACGCGCCGACCAAATTGATGAAAGGCCTCGGCTACGGCAAGGGTTACCAGTACGACCATGACGCCGAAGGCGGCATCGCGCTCGATCAGCAATGCCTGCCCGATGCGCTGGCCGGCAGCGTGTTCTACGAGCCGGTCGAACGCGGGCTGGAGCTGCAGCTGCGCGAAAAATTGCTGGCCTTGCGCGCCGCCCGTGAAAAGGCGCGCAAGTAGGAGCCTGTTCGCGGGCAATGCACCCTCGATCGTGGAACGCGCGAGGTGTCTCGCGGATGCTGCTGCGCGCACCCTTGCAGCGATCGCGACGCTCGGCATAGATTCACTGCATCAACCGGGGAGGGTGAATCATGCGCGTACTCGTGGCGGGTCTGATCGGCGGCATCCTGATGTTTCTCTGGGGCGTTGCGGCGCATATGGCGCTGGGATTGGGCAATGTGGGTCTCAAGCTGCCGGCCAACGAAAACGTGGTACTCAGCGCCCTGCACGAGGGACTCGGCGACCAGCCCGGCGTCTACATCCTGCCGGCGCTGGATCCAAAGAAAATGGGCGATGCGGCGGAGGTCATTGCCTACCGGCAAAAGGCCATACGTTCACCTTACGCCTGGGTGGTCTATCTGCCGCAAGGAGAGGACATGACCCAGATGGGGCCGCAGATCGGGCGGCAGTGGGCATCGGATACGTTGAGCGCGCTCGCGCTGGCCTTCGTGATGGGCCTGGCCGTTGTCGGCTTCCGTCGTCGTCTCGCCATCGCGGCCGCCGCCGCGGTATTCGCCTGGCTCAGCACGCTGCTGCCGTATTGGAACTGGTATCGCTTCCCGCTCGACTTCACCCTGGCAGCGCTGGTCGAACAACTCGTCGGCTGGCTGATAGCCGGCGCCGCCATGGCGTGGTGGCTGGGTCGTAGTGAACGCAAACTGGCGAGTTGAACCGAGTGCAAGCCGGGCGGCCTTGCTGCGCCGCCCGGTATTCATTGCGGCGATTGCCACCCGGCAGCGATAATTCAGGGTTCAAGCCTTTATCTGGACTCGATCATGCTGGATCCCGCACTGCTGCGCTCGCGCCTTGCCGAAACCGCCGTGCGCCTCAAGGAAGCCCGCAACTACCAGCTCGACGTGTCCGCCGTCGATGCGCTGGAAAGCTCGCGCAAGCAGCTGGCGATGGAGACGCAGGAGCTGCAGAACCTGCGCAACACGCGCTCCAAGTCGATCGGTCAGGCCAAGGCGAAGGGCGAGGATGTTGCCGCATTGATGGCTGAAGTCGCGGGTCTGGGCGACAAGCTCAAAGCCAACGAGCAGGCGCTGGCCGATGTCCAGGCCAAGCTTGCCGACATTGCGCTGGGCATCCCGAACATCCCGCACGAGTCGGTGCCGCTCGGCAAGGACGAGAGCGACAACGTCGAGACAAGCCGCTGGGGTACGCCACGCAGCTTCGACTTCGCGGTGAAGGATCACGTCGAGCTGGGCGAGCGTCACGGCTGGCTCGACGGCGACGCCGGCGCCAAGCTGTCCGGCGCACGCTTCACCGTGTTGCGCGGCCAGCTCGCACACCTGCATCGCGCGCTCGGCCAGTTCATGCTCGACCTGCACACCGGCGAGCACGGCTATCTCGAATGCAACGTGCCGGTGATCGTCAACGCCGACAGCATGCAGGGCACCGGCCAGTTGCCGAAGTTCGAGGAAGACCTGTTCGCCACCCAGGTCGGCGACACGAAGCGCTACTTGATTCCCACCGCCGAAGTGTCGCTGACCAACCTGGTGCGCGACACCATCCAGGACGCCGACGCACTGCCGCTGCGCATGACTGCGCACTCGCTGTGCTTCCGTGCCGAGGCCGGCAGCTACGGTCGCGACACCCGCGGCATGATTCGCCAGCACCAGTTCGAGAAAGTCGAGATGGTGCAGATCGCCCGCGCCAGCGACTCCTACGCACAACTGGAAGAAATGGTCGGTCACGCCGAGACCGTGCTGCAGAAACTCGGTCTGCCGTATCGCAAGCTGCTGCTGTGCACCGGCGACATGGGCTTCGGCGCGACCAAGACCTATGACCTGGAAGTGTGGCTGCCCAGCCAGAGCACCTACCGCGAAATCTCCAGCTGCTCCAACTGCGAGGACTTCCAGGCGCGCCGTCTGCAGGCCCGCGTGCGCAACGCCGACACCGGCAAGCCCGAACTGGTGCACACCTTGAACGGCTCCGGTCTCGCCATCGGCCGCACCCTGATCGCGGTGATGGAGAACAATCAGAACGCTGATGGCTCGATCAGCGTGCCCGAAGCACTGCGCCCGTACATGGCCGGGCTGGATCGCATCGCATGAGCGCGCCGGCGCCCGTTCGCGGGAAGTGGGACAAGGTGGAGTTCTACACCAGCTACTTCCTGCTGCTGGTGCTGGCCTCCGTCATCGGCACCCGGCTCGGTTTCGCAAGCGTGTGGCAACTACCGACGATCGACTTCGTGCTTTCGGTCACAGCAATGCTGTTGCTTCTCGCCAGCTTCTGGTTCGGCCGCCACAGCCGCCGCTGGCGCCTGTGGACCATCGGCTTCGCCACCGCCACCCAGATTGTGCCGATGGTGATCCGCGAACCCGTACTGCTGTTTCCGCTGATCGGCGCGCTGATCCCGATCGCGATCCTGGTGGGTTGCCTGATTGCGCTGTCCAAGAAAGGCCCGAATAGCGACCCGCAACGAGGTTCCTGATAGCATGACGACCCTCGCGAAGGATCGCGAACAAGTTTGGAGAGATGGCCGAGCGGTTTAAGGCAGCAGTCTTGACGCGAAGGCAGGAAGCCGTAGCGAACATCGACGAAGTCGATGGCCCCGAAGGGGGGAGGGCAGGATGCCCGAAATAAAACTGCCGTAGTGGCGCGCAACGCGCGCCTTGCAGCAGACAACGAGTTCTGGAGAGATGGCCGAGTGGTTTAAGGCAGCAGTCTTGAAAACTGCCGTAGGTGTGAGCCTACCGTGGGTTCGAATCCCACTCTCTCCGCCAGAAAAGCAAAACGCCCCCAAGTGGGGCGTTTTGCTTTTCTGATGGTGACGACGGGGATGAGAGCCCACCGGTTCGACGAATTCGTCTGGAACGAATTCGGACAGCCGTAGGCTGGCCCGTAGCGCGCAGCGCGAAGGGGTGAGGCTCAGGATGAGCCGAGTAATCCCACTCACCACGTTGCCTCGGCCAAGAATTAAGTGACTCTGACCCGCTTTTTGTATCCTCTGCGCAAGCCCTAAGCGCGGAGTATCATGGCCTCGGGGCATGGCACAGGGGTGCCTGGATGCGCCATCCGGTGGGGAGAATCATGATCCTGTTGGGAGAGCTCAGGCTGTGAGCAGCGTGTTGAAATCGAAGCACGAAAACCCTTACGCGTTCATCGGCGACGATGATGCAGGCCAGCCCTATCACGCCAGCGGTGACGTCATGCCGTGGGAAAAATCCTACGGCCTGACTCAACAGCCATCGCGTGATCGCGAGGTTGGCAGCGGTCTGGCTTCGTTTGATCTCAAAGAGTTTGCGCAAGCGTTGCGCGCGATCCCGTCCGGGAACCCCTGCGCGAACATTAAGAACGATAACGACGAACCATCGAAGCCGTCCTTCAGCAATCCCTATCGTCACATCGATAACAACAGCAGCGACCGGCAACCGTATTACGTCCCCGGGGATCGCATGTCCTGGGAGATTGCACAGGCACCAGTTGCATCGGATCGTGCTGCTCGCGGTTGGGCGCTGTTGTTTACTGCGCAACTGACGCCACGCAGGTGGGCGCGCAAACGTCACACCAATGAGCAAATCGAAGTGCTCGCTCGTTCCGTTCAATTGAAATTGTGGGGACAGCGTCGCGGGCTCTTCGGCGACACCGACGATCCGATCAAAGTTCTGGATCCGGCCAGAGTCTTGGAACTCGCCGGCTACACCGTGCGGTATCACGAAGGTGGTCTGGGCCACGACATGCAAGATGGGGTGAGGGTCGATGTCGCTGGCTTGATCGACCCTGCTAACAAGGTGGTCGAAATCTCCCTGCTATCGTCGCCCATGGAGCGACTCTTCACGCTTGCCCATGAGCTGGGTCACGTGATGCTCGGTAGCATAGGCACGGTCGTGCACCGGGATCGCCCATTGAACGGAACGCGCATCGCGCGCGATGCAAATGAGCGCGAAGCTGACAAGTTCGCGGCATCTTTCCTTATGCCCAGCAAACTGCTGCGCAAAGCATTCCTTAGGCGTTTTCTAACCGAATGTTTTGAATTGGATGACACCACAGCGTTTGCGCTGCGCGCGTCCTGGGTCGATGACGTACGCAAAGAGTTTCCGGCCTTGCGTGCGCTTTCGTGTTACCTCGCCAGCACCGAACATTACAACGGAGGCGGGTTTCCGTCCTTGGCGTCCGCCTTCGACGTGTCGCCCGTTGCGATGGCCATCCGCCTGGAAGAGCTTGGTTTGATCAAATAAGCGAGACGGACAACCGGCAAGCGCAGCCAAGGAGACCGGTCATGACGGAAGTAAGAAAAGGCCGGGCAAGAGCCCGGCCTTTTCGTTACGACTATCGCTTGGGTTTGGGGTTTGGCCTTGTCTGGGCTAGATCCGATGCAGCGACCGCCTTCGCCGCTGCGCTCGAACGAGGGTTGCGCAGGATCGCGCTCGCCTGCGTTGCCACCTTCGGGCTGGTTTGTTTGTTGTTGCTGGTTGGGGTTTTCATATTGCGATGCCTCACTGAGCTGTTGGGATAAAACTGCGGCCGTGCGCGTTGACACGGCACCCTTCTGCTCGTTACGGTTCGCATGCTAGAGCGCTCGAAACGGATCGCAGGGTTTTTCCGCAGTTCGTTTGAGTCCCAAGCCGCCGCCCGGTCACAACCCGGGCGGTTTTTTGTGACTCGCCTCGATCATACGCGGGTTGATCTCAACCACCGAGACAATAACTCTGTGGATAAGCTGTGCGTTGCTGTGGACAAAACGGACCGTTTTGGCGTGGCGACTATTGATAGAGCGGCTGTTTCCACAGTCGACCCAATGTCAGCTTTTGATCAAAGCCTGCAACTATCCGGGTCAGAGCCCTTAACCTGACATACCTCTTCAGAGCCGGTGCTCCGCCTACAGCCGTGTAATCACTTTGGCAAAACTGCCCTGACCACCATCGCGCAGATCAGTAAGCGTGCTGCTGAGCTCAAAGTCCGGCCGCAACCCCACAGACTGAATAGCAAACGGACGTGTCCGACTGGGCGCGAAGTGCTCCCACGCCAGCATGTCGATCAACGCACCCTCAGCGTGCTCGCCTTCAGCGAGCGTGTCGGTAGCATCAAACATGGAGAAATTGCCGCTGAGCCGCACGGCATAGCCGGAGCCGGGCAGCGGGGTGCCCGGTTCACCGTTGAACTCGAAGCCGCCGCCGGCACCCACGGTGCGCTCGCCTACCGCGGTGGCGCCCGAGGCCCATAGCCAGCTCGCCATGAATTCTCCCGCCGAACGCGTACCGGCGTCGGTCAGTACGACCAGTGGCGCATGGGTGGTGACGTGGCCGCAGCTCGGTCGGTGTGTTCCTTCGCGAGTTGCACAGCGCCGGCCCGGGTGCCGGCGAACAGGTCGAGTGCGGCGAGCGAAGGCTTGGTGCCGAGTGCATCGGCCAGCAACCACGCTTCGCCGTCGAAGCCACCATGATTGCCGCGTAGGTCCAGCACCAGCGCGTTCGCATCGCGGGCCGCGCTGTCGGCATCACGGATGAACAAGCGGTGGTGCGGTTTACCGCATAACCATCAAGCTCGCTTGATTCCCCAAGGACTGCTGACCTTTTTTGGCAAGTACGCACTGGAAGTGTCACGACCAGCCTGGCGGCGCGCTATCGCGACCTGTGGTTGGTGACACCATCGCATCGGCACGATAAGTTCCACTCGGTTGCGGTCGCCGCCAGCCATCAGCACCATAGTTGCAGATGTCTACTCAAGCGCGATGCTCGGCTGGATGGTGAGGCTCGCGGCGAAGACGCATGCGTTGCGGCGAGATTCCTGGACGAGTGACCTCAAGCGCTGCGCAGTTGCCTTTCGGATGCCTCCAGAGCATTCGCAATGATTGTCGCAGTCCTAGCGTCCAAATTGATGCGCGGCATCAATCACGTCCAAGCATCTGCATGGCGCAATTATTGCTTGAGCCAGCGAGTTCAGACGATCAATTGGGGAAGAGGTCATCGTCATACTCGATCCGCTCACGCCTCCTATGACTGGGAAGGACATGCCGCTGTCTGATTCTCGTTCGACCTCGGGAAGCATGTCAGTTTCGCTTGTCTGTCTGCTTGCCCTCGGTCATTGCGCAGCTTTCGCTGACCGGAATCTGCCCGCCGTCGCGGCCCCGTTGCTGAAGGCCAACCTGGGTCTTTCGGACGCGCAGCTGGGGCTGCTCGATGGACCGGCGTTCGCCGTGCTTTACGCCGTCGGCATGCTTGCGAGTTGGCCGCTGGCAAGCTCGCGGCATCGCATACGCCTGCTGGCGGGTTGCATCGCCATGTGGGCGCTCGGCATGGTGGTTTTTGCATTCGGGCGATCATTCGACATGCTGGTCGCTGCCCGGGCGCTGGTGGGGCTGGGGCAGTCGGCCTTCGTACCGCTCGCGCTGGGCTTGATCGTGCAACGCTCGGTGCCGCAGTGGCGGGCGCGCTCGATCGCCGTGTTCACTGCGGCCTCGGTGGTCGGGCGCAGCCTTGCCTTGCTGGTCGGTGGCGCGACACTGGCGTTGCTCGATCGGTGGGTGCCTACTTCGGGCCTCGCGCACTGGCGTCTGTTGTTCTTGGTGATGGCGGCACCGAACCTGGTACTCATCGTCATACTGTTGCGTTGCGCGGAGCAACCGCCCGCATCGCTATACCCCATGGCCTGCCTCGAACAGCTGCTGGACTGGTTTCGGCGTCGGCCGAAACTGATCGGCCTGTACCTTGGCGGTGCCGCGGGCAGTGTGCTGGTCGTGCAGACCGTCGGTGCCTGGGCGCCCTCGGTGCTGCATCGTGAACAAGGGCTCACACCCGCCACCGCAGCGCTCGCCTTTGGCGTGGCGCTGTTGGTCGCGTCACCGTTGGGACACCTGAGTGCCGGTGCCCTGATCGATCTGCGTGGCAAACGGGTAACACCCATGGCTGTCATGGCGGGTGGATTACTGCTTGCCGTTCCGCTGCTCTGGATGTTGCCAAGGGCCACCTCATCGGTAGCGGCGTGCGGCCTCCTTGCGCTTACCTCCCTGGTTGGCGGCACGGCCGCCGTCGCTGCGCTGGCCGGGCTGCCGTCGATGTTGCCTGCGCCGCTGCGCGATGCTGGAGTGCGCCTGTTTCTAGTGGTTATCACTGTGTTGGGCGTGGGGCTGGGGCCGTTCATCGCTGGGTATGTCAGTGATGGCATCGGCACCGGAGCGCATGGCTTGTCTACCGCGCTGTACCTGGTGTGTGCGGCAGCGGCGATCTTTGGCGCCGGGTCGGCCTTGCTGGCGCGCTGGGGCTGGCGTCGCGCCGCCGTGGAGATCGCCGGGTGAGCGAGATGTTCGCCTTCGACAGCGCTGCGTATGCCGCGGATGATGCTTTCGCACGCTACCGCGATCTCTACGCTATGGGTTCGGATACGGAGCGCACAGCCGATCCGTTCTTCGCTCGCGTCAGGAGCTGGCGACTGGACCGGGCGCTATTGTTCGCCAGGGAGTACGGCGGTGTACGCCACCGCCGGCGTGAGCGCGTAGCGTCCGATGGTTTCGATCATTTTGTGCTCCATCACGTGGTGAGTGGCGCGTTGGTCGGCGGACCCGATGGTTCGGCGGTGTCGATCGCTCCGGGAGAGATCCTGCTGCTCGACACCCGCGAGGCCATGGAAAGCGCGGCCTGTGCTGTAAGTCTGATCACCGTCAGCGTGGCGCGCGACGCGGTGCGAGCTGCCGCCGGCAATCTGGACGGCTTGCATGGCCGCCGGATCGGGGCGGAGGAGGGTGCATTGCTGTGCGCGCTGTTGCGTGCATTGGTCGAACGGGCGACTCATCTGCCACCCGGCGCCCAGCCCGCCGTCACACGCACCCTGGTCGACCTGTTGTCGGTGGCGATCAACCCCGCCGGAACCGGCGCGCGGTCTGACTTTTACCGGCTGGAATACGTGCGCCGTGAAGCGGCGCAGCGCCTGATCGAGTTGCGCCTTGCTGACCGCGATTTTTCGGTGCAGGACATCATCTGCGAGACGGGTATCTCGCGCGCTGGCCTGTATCGCCTGTTCGAGTTCCAAGGGGGCGTGGCCCGGTTCGTCCAACTGCGTCGGCTGCAGCAACTGCGCGATCGGCTGGACGACCGGGCTTTCGACGGACAGTCGCTGGCCGATCTGGCGCCATTGTCGGGCTTTTCGGGTGAGAGCCATGCAGGTCGCCAATTCAAGCAAGCCTTCGGGGTCTCTCCGGGGGCCTATCGTGCGGCCAGCATCCGCAGCACGCAGTCGCCATCGATCGATCTCATGATGCGGCGCTGGACCAACAGCCTGACCGAGCTCAGCTGAGTCGATTTCCAGGTAATCGCGGAATCCTGCATTTTCGTTCCGAGAATGCGACGCACAGACATGTTGTCCGCCGCCGCCGATGCTTAGCATTCAAATATGTGATGCATGTCACGGACATGTTTAATCGTGATGTGATTGGGAGCGATCCTGTGGACAGGACGGGCCGTCACATGCTTGCGTTTTCACGGGCGTTTTTTGCCATACATCACACCGTCAAATCCAGCTGGGGCATTGCTTGCGACCTGTACATTTCATTTCGGGCTTGCCGAGATCCGGCTCGACCTTGCTTGCAGGCATCCTGCGTCAAAATCCCCGTTTTCATGCCGGAATGAGCAGCCCCGTCAGCGGCTTGTTCAATAACCTGCAAGGGGAGATGAGCGGGCGCAACGAATATTCGGTGTTCATCACCGACAAGCAGCGTCAGCGCATCCTGCAGGGACTGTTCGATGACTACTACGGCGATGAGTTCAGCGCCGACGTGGTGTTCGACACCAACCGGATCTGGTGCAGCAAGCTGCGTATCCTCAAGGAACTTTTTCCGCAGGCAAAGGTGATCGCCTGCGTGCGGCACATGCCGTGGATCATCGACAGCATCGAGCAGCTGGTGCGTCGCAATGCCTTTCAGCCGTCCTCCATTTTCAACTACCAGCCGGGCGGCACGGTCTATTCGCGCAGCGAGGGCCTCGCCAACGGCGACGGCATGGTCGGCTTCGCCTACAACGCGCTGAAGGAAGCGTATTACGGCGAAGACACCGCGAACCTGATGCTGCTGCAGTACGAGACATTGGTGAGCCATCCCGCTGCTGCTGTGAAGGCCATCTATGACTTCATCGGCGAGCCGGCGTTTGCGCACGACTTCGACAACGTCAGCTACAACGCCGACGAGTTCGACCTGCGCGCAGGCACGCCGGGGCTGCATACCGTGCGCAAAAAGATCGAGGCGCGCGAACGTCGCAGCGTATTGCCGCCGGATGTGTTCCGCCGTTTCGAGAACGACGCCTTCTGGCGCGACCCCGCACTCAACCTGCGGGAGGTGCGGGTGGTCTAGTCGCGTCTGTTCGGCGACGCGTCGCCGCTATCCCTCTTTCCAGTCACTTCTCACCGGACCCGGCATGACCTGGTCCGGCGACCACACACGCCATTTTCAAGCGGGCTTGCATCGCCACGCTACAACTCAGGGGCCGCACCAATGAACCGTATCTACCGCATCGTTTTCAACCGCACGTTGGGTGTGCCTCAAGTGGTTTCAGAACTGGCGCGCGCGCCGGGTGGCGCCGTCATTGGTGCCGTCGCTGCACCAGCGAGGCTGGGACTGAAGTCGCGCATGCTGGCGGCAGCGGTGGGTTTGGCGTTGGCTGCGGTGGCAATGCCCGCGTGGGCGGTGTGCACGCCCAGCGTCACCATGCTTTGTGGAGTGACCGGCGGCAACGGTGGTGCTGGCAGCAGCGGTAATCGCGGAGGCGCGGGGGGCGCGGGTTCGGTGACTTCGGGTGCCTACGCCAATGGCGGTGGTGCCGGCGCTAACAGCGGTACGGGTTCCGCTGGACAAGGCGCCAACGGCAGTGGTGGCGCGGGTGGACCAATCGGCGTCAGTGGTGGAGCCGGTAAGGGTGGCGGTCTGGGTAACCATGGGTCTGGCGGCGGCGGTGGCGGCGGCGGGAGCTTTAGTAGTTTTGGCGGCGGCGGCGGCGGTGGCGGCGCCGCGACGGGGCAAGCGATTTCCGGCACTGCGTTTGCGAATCCGGGCAGCATTTTCGGTGGGAACGGTGGCAACGGTGGCAACGGCGGGTTTAGCACTTCCTCTGCCTATGGCGGTGGTGGTGGTGGTGGTGCGGCCGGTATTTATGCCTCCAACGGCAGCTCGATCACCAGCAATGCCGGCACAACGATCACGGGTGGAACCGGTGGTAACGGCGGCGGTGG
>Ga0210409_10000137_pt1 | contig 158313 bp, 148 predicted proteins | sample IncBWH17MmetaG_FD_161649 | JGI IMG/M metagenome (GOLD analysis project Ga0210409, IMG submission 161649) | Forest soil microbial communities from Barre Woods Harvard Forest LTER site, Petersham, Massachusetts, United States - Inc-BW-H-17-M | ecosystem: Environmental > Terrestrial > Soil >... | reverse complement strand
GCGTCTTCGATTTATTCTTCTCGCACCAGCGCATCGGTCAGATTGACTTGCATAACCACGAAAGTAAGGCTTAAATATGTTACCCATGTCCCGGCACAGGTGTTACCCATGTGTCCGGTCTATACAGTATCTAAAGGAAAAGCCGCCGGCGATTTCTCACCGGCGGCTTTTGCGTTACAACTTAAGCGGCAACTACCCGAAAGCTAGTTTCAGCCGTTTTGCTCGACTTGTTCTATCCCTGCCAGTATCCAGCCGCCCTGCCCTGCGGTCGGCTTGGACAAATTCCAGACCTCGGCGAACGGTGCTGCAACAGCAGCGCCGTCTTCCTTGATCATGCCGGTGAACTTGACGCTGGCCAGGTATTCGGTATCGACGGTGTCGATTCCGAGCAATTCGGCGTCGAGCGTGACGACGTCGGTATGGTTCTCCGAGGCGCCGCGCTCCTGCAATTGCATGCGCAACTCGGCAAACATTTCCGGCGTGGTGAATTCACGGATATCGTTGCTGTCGGCCTTGTCCCATGCGGCTTGCAGACGCAGGAAATAGGTCTTGGAATGACGCAGGAAACCGACGCTATCGAAATCCGCAGGGACGCCCCAGGCAGCAACGCCAGCGGCTCCGGCACCCATCGCTGCGGCTGCAGGTGCGCTATCAAACGCTGCACGTTGCATAGGCTGCATAGGCTGTTCAATGCGAGAAGCAATTTCCGGCGTAAAGCTGGAAGGCGCCGCAGCAGCATACGCCGGCCGCATGCCATTATTGCCGGCCGCGCCATTACCCATTTTACGGCGCACCAGCTTGTAGATGAACATGGCGGCAATCGCGAACAAGGCGATCATCAATATATTGCTGATCATGCCCGCCATTGCACCGCCCAAGCCCATGCTCGACAGCAATGCGCCCAGCCCCAATCCTAACAAGGCGCCGCCCAGCATGCCTTTCCACATGCTAGGTTTGGCGGCTGCGGCAGCGGCCGGTGCTGCTGCGGCGGCAGCCGGCTTAGCTGCATTACTGGCTTGATTCTGCGCCGGCGCCGCCTGGCGGTTCATGCTTTGCGATTTCTTGCCGAAGGAACCGCCGCCGCCCATACGCTTGGCTTCAACGGTCGACATGCCGGCTGACAAGGTCATTGCGACGACGATCAGCGCCACGAATAATTTCTTCATACTTTCTCCTGAGATTTGATGCCATCACGGCCATAGGTACCGCTAGTTTTGAAACTGATATTTATAACTTCGCAGCCATGCCATGAGGTTGAACCGGCCCGGAATTAAAGCCAGGCGCCAGACGCGCATCAGCCTGCCGGTCAACATAATGGATGGTTGGAATCGCCGGACGTTTGCCCGGCAGATAGGGAGGCGCCCGCCGCCTGCTGCAATAGCAAGCGACGCAGAGGCGCTTAGGCTCGGGGTGGAGGCCCGACCGGAGGTAAAAACGGCGGTTGGCGCGCTTTATCGTTGCTCAGCGCAGGTGTGGAAGCGATTGCCGCAGCGGCAAAGACGAAGGGAAAGGCAGGTACCGTCTCGTCGCCGAGATCGACATGCATCTCGACATCGTCGACCGCGCTGTCTTGTGAAGTACAGTCGGCGTCAGCCTTGCAGGCCGGTGCATTTTGCTGAATCTCTGGCTGGACCTCGTTCTGAGCCAGGCATGTCAGCATCGCCACCTCATTTGCTTGAGAATCTGCTAGAGATGCGGCCATCCCTGCAAAGACTTGCATAGGCAGCAAAAACATCAGCAAAAGAATCAGTAAGCGTCGCATCAAAGTGGGAGAGCGGATCCAGGCCGGAATAGGTGGCGATGATTATACCAAACAGAAAGAAGCTGCAATTTAACTATCAACCTTGCTGCGAGGAATGAAACGCCATAGACTACAAGGAGTAGCTTCCATCCACCGTATACGGAAACATCAGGAAACACCCCCATCATGCGCATTCTGCTTGCCGAAGACGACAGTGTTCTAGCCGACGGACTGACGCGTTCGCTGCGCCAGTCGGGTTATGCCACCGACTGCGTAATGAACGGGATGGAAGCCGATTCAGCCTTGTCGACCCAGGATTTCGATTTGCTGATCCTCGATCTGGGCCTGCCTAAAATGACCGGACTGGAAGTGCTGCGTCGTCTGCGCGCCCGTAATTCACGGCTGCCGGTGCTGATCCTGACCGCCGCCGATTCGCTTGAACAGCGAGTGAAAGGGCTTGACCTGGGCGCTGACGATTACATGGCCAAACCGTTCGAGTTGTCCGAACTGGAAGCGCGGGTACGGGCACTGACCCGGCGCGGCGCCGGCGGCGGCCCGACCGTCATCAAGCACGGCCCGCTGAGTTACGACCAGGTTGGACGGATCGCCTATATCAATGAACAGATGCTCGATCTGTCGGCGCGCGAACTCGGTTTGCTGGAAGTATTGCTGCAACGCACCGGGCGCCTGGTTTCCAAGGAACAACTGGTCGATCATCTGTGCGAATGGGGCGAAGAAGTCAGCAATAACGCCATCGAAGTGTATGTACATCGCCTGCGCAAGAAGATAGAAATCGGCGGCGTACGGATTGCGACGGTGCGCGGCCTCGGTTATTGCCTGGAAAAAATCAACGAACCGCAAACCGGTTCCGCAATCTCCGCTGCGCCGCTGCCCCCTGTCGATTCTTCCAACCAGCGTTAACGCTTGCCATGCGCGACGTTCAATCCCTGGCTGCGCAGCCAAGCTCGTCGGCCTCGGTTGCTCACCCAACTGTTCACCCCGCCACGCCCCCGGCCGCAGCACAAGCCGAAGAACGGGTGCAGCGTTCGCTGTTCGGCGAGATCCTGGACTGGATGCTGGTGCCGCTGTTGCTGCTGTGGCCGATCAGTATCGCGATTACCTATGTGGTGGCGAAATCGATCGCCAACCAGCCTTTCGACCAGGCGCTGGACGATAGCGTTACGGTCTTGTCGCAACAGGTCAGCGAAGTCAATGGCAAGGTGGTGACGCGCCTGACCGACCCGTCGCGCGATTTCCTGCGCGCCGACGATGTCGACAATGTCTATTACCTGATCACCGGGCCGCATGGCGAATATATCGACGGCGACCATGACATGCATCTGCCACCGGTGGAAGATGAAACTTCGCATCCCGGCAAGGTCATGTTTTGGGACAGTTCCGTGCACGGCAGCGATGTGCGGATTGCTTACACCTATGTCGATCTGCGCAGCGCGGCCGAGGCCAATCTGACCGGAGCCGAACAACTGAGGCAGCCGCGGCCGCCGGCCAGGCTGGCGCTGGTGCAGGTCGGCGAAACGCTGGAAAAACGCGCCCGGCTGGCCAACGAAATCATCAAGGGCGTGATCCTGCCACAGTTCCTGATCCTGCCGATCGCGCTGGCGCTGATCTGGTTTGCGCTATCGCGCGGCCTCTCGCCGTTATCTGAATTGCAGCAACGGATCCGGGCCCGCCGCCCGGATGACCTGAGCCCTATCGATTCGGGCCAGGTGCCGGAAGAAATCTCGCCGCTGGTGCGCTCGCTCAACGATATGCTGTCGCGCCTTTCGTTATCGATCCAGACCCAGAAGCGTTTCATTGCCGACGCCGCCCACCAGATGAAAACGCCGCTGGCCGGCATGCGCATGCAATCCGAACTGGCGTTGCGGCAAACCAGCCAGCAGGATATTCACCGTTCGCTGGAACAACTGGCAAAGAGCTCGGAATCGGCAACCCGGCTGGTGAATCAATTGCTGTCGCTGGCGCGGGCGGAAAACCAATCGCAGGAAAGCGCGCCGTTTGTCGAGGTCGATTTATCGGAATTTGCCCGTACCGTGGTGCAGGACTGGGTCCAGGCCTCATTCAGCCAGCGCATCGATTTCGGTTTCGAACAAGCCGAGCAGGCCTTGCCGGTGCTGTGCAATCCGCTCATGCTGCGCGAGCTGTTGGGCAACCTGATCGACAATGCCTTGCACTACACCCCGGTCGAGGGCCGGGTCACGGTGCGGGTACGCGCTGAACCGGCGGCAGGCCTGGCGCCAGAATTAGCGATACTTGAGGTCGAAGACACCGGCCCTGGCATTCCGCCGGCGGAGCGCGACCATGTGTTCCAGCGCTTCTACCGCATCCTCGACAGCGGCCGCGGCGGCAGCGGCCTGGGGCTGGCGATCGTGCGCGAGATCGCCCAGCAGCATGATGCCGAAGTGACGATTTCCTACAACCCGCGCAGCAGCGATCCGGAACTGCCGGGCAGCTTGTTGCGCGTCTGTTTTCGTTTGCAGAGAAAGCCGGATATAGATTCCAGTCCGGATTCCCATTAAACAGATTTCCATTAACAGCCACAGCCCACCACCGGACCAGCATGCCCATGTTCAAAACCCGCCCACGCCATCCCGCCAGTCATTGGCAAAGCAGCAGACGACTGACGCTGGGCTTGTTGCTGATCTGGTTTGCGCTGACCTTCGGCGTGATCTTCTTTGCGCGTGAGTTATCCAGCATCAGCTGGTTCGGTTGGCCGCTATCGTTTTATATGGCGGCGCAAGGACTGGCGCTGCTGTATCTGCTGATCGTCGCGGTATATACCTGGCAAATGAAAAAAATAGATCAACGCCAGTCAGACCGCGAGCAGCAATGAACGACAAATCTTTCTTCTGGCGCCTGGTCCGTTATTACAGCTGGTACACCGGCGGTTTCATCCTGCTGCTGCTGGTGCTGGCGATCCTCGAAAAAGAAGGTTTGCCGCGTACCTGGATCGGCTATCTGTTCATGTTTGCCACTATCGTCCTGTATGCCGGCATCGGCATCGTGAGCCGCACTTCCGATGTCTCCGAATACTATGTCGCCGGACGCCGAGTCCCAGGCCTGTTCAACGGCATGGCAACCGCCGCCGACTGGATTTCCGCCGCCACTTTCATCAGCCTGGCCGGCGGCCTCTTCCTGCAAGGTTTCGATGGCCTGGCCTACGTCATCGGCTGGACCGGCGGCTACTGCCTGGTGGCTTTGCTGATCGCACCGTATCTGCGCAAGTTCGGCCAATACACGATCCCGGATTTCCTGGCGGCGCGTTACCGCGGCCACACCACCAGCAATCCGATACGGATACTGGCGGTGGCGGCTACGGTGGTGATTTCCTTCATTTATGTGGTGGCGCAAATCTACGGCGTCGGCCTGATTACCTCGCGCTTTACCGGCGTCGATTTTTCAGTCGGCATTTTTCTCGGTCTGGCCAGCATCCTGGTCTGCTCTTTCCTGGGCGGCATGCGGGCGATTACCTGGACTCAGGTGGCCCAATACATCATTATCCTGTTCGCCTACCTGATTCCGGCGGTCTGGCTGTCGGCGCAACATACGCACAATCCGGTGGCGCCGATGTCCTACGGATCGGTGCTGTCGCAAATCACCGAGATCGAAAAGAAACTCAATGCCGACCCGAAAGAAATTCAGGTGCGGGCGATCTTCAAGGCCAATGCAGATGATTACGACGCACGCCTGCGCAATTTGCCGAAATCGTGGGAACAGGGGCGGGTTGAAGCGCAACAGCATCTGGAGCAGCTGAAGCGCAACAACAGCTCGCTGATCGAAATCCGCGCCGCCAATCGGGCCTTGAACAGCTATCCCAAAACACCGGAAGAAGCCGAGCGCAAATGGCAGCAGGACAAAGCCAGCAACCTGGCGCGCGCCGAGCCGCCGGTACCGCAGGCGACGCCGTTTCCCGGCGCCACCGCAGAGGCATCCGATATCAAACGAAATAATTTCCTGGCCCTGGTGTTTTGCCTGATGCTGGGCACCGCTTCCCTGCCGCATATCCTGCTGCGTTACTACACCACGCCGTCGGTGCAGGAAACCCGCAAATCGGTATTCTGGACACTGTTTTTCATTCTACTGATTTACCTCACCGTGCCGGCGCTGGCGGCTCTGGTGAAATACACCATCTACACCTCGCTGGTCGGCTCCGACTACGCGCATCTGCCGGAATGGGTTTCGTACTGGGCCAATATCGACAAGAGCCATCCGCTGGTCAGCATTGTCGATCTCAACCATGACGGCATTGTGCAACTCTCGGAAATCAACCTGGACGGCGACATGATCATGCTGGCGACGCCGGAGATTGCCGGCCTGCCCTATTACATTTCCGGGCTGGTGGCGGCAGGCGGGCTGGCGGCGGCGCTATCGACCGCGGATGGTTTGCTGCTGACGATTTCCAACGCCCTGTCGCACGATGTGTATTACAAGATGATCGACCCGCACGCCTCCACCGCCAAGCGCGTCACGGTGTCCAAATTGCTGTTGCTGGTGGTGGCGCTGCTGGCGGCGTACACCGCCTCCTTGAAACCGGGCGATATCCTGTCGATGGTGGGCGCAGCGTTTTCGCTGGCGGCCTCGACCTTGTTTCCGGTGCTGGCGCTGGGCGTGTTCTGGAAACGCGGCAACCAGCAGGGCGCGATCGCGGCGATCGTGGTCGGCTTCGGCACCTGCATCTATTACATGCTTCATACGTATCCGGCGCTGGGTGGTTCGGTTGGCGGAGAATGGTTTCATATCGCACCGATGGCTGCCGGCATCTTTGGCGTGCCGGCCGGTTTGCTAGCGCTGATCGTGGTCAGCCTGCTGACGCCGGCGCCGGATCCGCGCGCGGTGGCGTTGATGCATCAGATTCGGGAGCCTTAACGGAATCCAGCGTCAATCACTAACTCGCTGCCACTGACAAAGCGGCTCGCGTCCGACACCAGATACAAGATCGCCGCTGCGACATCGGTGGCCGAGCCGCGCCCCACCCGCAGCTCCACTTCGGCTCGATCGGCTAAGGCCTGACTCAGATCGCCCTGTTTACGCAGCATCGCCGCCAGTGCCGGCGGCCGGATCACGCTGGGCTGGATGCAATGCACCCGAATATTCTGCGAGGCATAGCGGCTGGCGTTGATCTGCGCCATGCGTAACGCCGCTTTCGAGGCGTGGTCGGCCGCTTCCTGGCACTCGCCCGGCATGCCGCACAACGACAGCACATTGACGATAGCACCGCCGCCACGGCGCGCCATCGCCGGCAGCACATGCTTGCTGCATACAATGCTGCCGTTGACGTTGAGCTGCATCGCCCTGCCCCATTGCCGCAACGCTGCGCCCTCGGCGTAGGGGTTATCGGCATCGACGCCGGCGCTGTTTACCAGGATATCGATGCGGCCGAAATGGGTCTCGACTGCAGTCATCGCCTTGCGCACTGCGTTGCTATCGCTGACATCGAGTTTCCAGAATTTCGCCTTGCCCTGCCCGCCGCCGAGCAGCCCGGTGATGGCCCGGCCCTCGCCCTCGCGCTCATCCAGAATCGCCAGACGCGCCCCGGCGGCGGACAGCGCGCAGGCAATGTGCAAAGCCATGCCGCGTGCTGCGCCGGTGATGAGAGCTACCTTGTTTTTGAGGGGGAAGTATGTCGAAAGTTGATTCATTGTGCTTTCCTTGTGATCTACGGTTGCAATCAATGCGTATGATTTGTCGCCACCTTTGACGGTGGCCGCAATGTTTCAATATTTGCATCATTAGTATATTCAAATATACATATATGTAAAGTTTAATACCCATGTGCTCGTATAGATTGCTATCCATGGAAAACATAGGCGACCGGATCAAAGTGATCCTTATCGAATTAGATGGCCCGGAACGAGGCAAGCAAACCAAGCTGGCGAAAATTGCTGGTTGTACGAAAGCCTTGATCGGTCAATTGATGAGGAATCCAGGTCAGGAGCTGGGATACCCATATGCCAAGAACATAGAGAAGCATCTCGGCTATCGGGTTGACTGGATACTAAATGGGACGTTACCAAAATTTGTCAGGGAACAAGAACTTGCTCCGCAAGAGACGAACGACTTGGACGAGTTGGTAGAACTGACGCTCCTATACAGACAGGCCACTGGCGCAGCGAGAATTCGATTGATGGAATTCGCCCGTAGCCTAGAAAAAGTACCGCCAGATTTAAGAAAGAATATTACGATTGACAAGTCGTAAGCGCTCCCGTGCCCAGCGGGATGTTTGATAAAGGTCTGAGTCATCTGGGGTCGGAGTCAACTTTCGCAGTGCTTTATCGCGAAACTTGACTCTGACCCCACATGACGGATTCGGAGAACGATAGAACGCACCACGCGGTTTTGTTCTTTTTTAACGGTGAGACATGTACTCCGTGGCCCGCTAAGTGGGGTCAGAGTGAAGTTTCTGCAAAAGGCGCGCAGAAAGTTCACTCTGACCCCAGTTAGCTCTGACCCCAGTTAGCTGCGTCTGTTAAGCGCTACCGGGCAAGGGCATTGTCATGTTTTGTGAAACTCTTACGCCTCAAACCGCAAACCCAAACCCCGGTGCTTCATGCGCCGGCAATACCGTCACCGCGACATCCATGGTTTGCTCGCCGCCGCCGATCAGTACGCCGCGCAAGGGTGAGACGTCGAGAAAATCGCGGCCCCAGCCGAGCGTGATGTGGCTGGTGTCGGGGAAGATGCCGTTGGTCGGATCGGCGTCGATCCAGCTGCTGGCTTGGCCATTGAATCCCGGGCAATACACCGATACCCAGGCGTGCGAAGCGTCGGCGCCGATCAGGCGCGGTTGTCCGGGCGGCGGTTCGGTCAGCAGATAACCGCTGACATAGCGCGCTGCCAAACCCAATGAGCGCAGACAGGACAGCATGAAGTGCGCAAAATCCTGGCATACGCCGCGGCGGGTAGCGAACACCTCGGTGACCGGGGTGGAGACGGTGGTGGCCAGCGGGTCGAAGGTGAACTCTTGAAAGATCCGCGTCATCAAGGCTTCTATCCCGGCCAGCAAAGGCAGGCCGGGCGTAAACGATTCTGCGGCGTAGGTCAGCAGCTCGCGCTTGATCCGCACATGGGCCGATTCAAATAGATAACGCGTGGCTTCCAGGTCGTCCGGCAGCAGGAACTGACCGGCCTGATACGAGAGCGCGGTGCGTGCCTGTTCCCAGGACGGCGTGACTGACGGCAATTGACGCGGCGTCAGCGTCACCCAGGATTCCGCCAGGGCGCGCAGATCGGTATGGTCGCTTTCCAGCGAAAACGATTGCATCGGATTGCCGAAACTATCCAGCAGCATGCGCAGATTTTGCGGTTCGGGCGTGATGCTGATGCCGTGCGATGTGCAGGTTTGCCATGGCAGCGAACGCGGCGTCAGGCGCAGCATCTGATGCGACAGGCGCACCGCTTGTGAATACGCGTAATGGGTGTCGTGGCGGATGTGATAGGTATATTCGCTCATCATGACACTCCCTGGCTGACCGGCGCGTTCAGGGGCGTAAAGAAATGCCGCGCCAGTTCATCGGACAAGGAGAAAGCGCCGGCGATGGCGTCGCGCATCAGTTGCACCAGGCGCGCGTGGGCGTCGGCGACAAACAAGGAGTCATGGCTCAGGTCCTGCAATTCGAATTCGCGCAACACGGCCGACAGATGCGCCGGCGTATCCATGCTGAGGGTGCCGAGCTGTTCTGCAATATCGCTTAAATAGCGCTCCAGCATATGGAACTGGAAGGCGATGCCGTGCGGATTGCTGACATCGAACACCAGCAGATGCAATACCGGCAGCCATTCCGGCGCACGCCGATAGCGCACGCGGTAGGTGACCACGCTGTTGGCCGATTCCAGCAACCACGGCAACGTCCGGTTCTGACGCTCCGGCGGCAGCCGCAGGAACTGGCCGAACAAGGCCGCCAGATGGGTCATGCGTTCTATGTGCCGACCCAGCATCAGGAAATGCCAGCCTTCGTCGCGCGTCATATCGTCCAGCGCGTGGCCGGCCAGGCCGACGCAAGCCTGGATCACGTTGTTAAGCATATGCAGCGCGGCGGCTGGCGTCAGGCCGGCATGGCCGCTAACGTCGGCCACCAGGCCGGGCATGCGGTTGAGCGCTTGCCAGTTGTCCAGCGAAAGATGTTCGCGCACCTGGTAACCGCAATGATGCAAATGCCGCAGATTGCCGGCGATGCCGACGCTGGCGGCAGGATCGGCGATGGCGGCAATCAATCCCTGCTGCATGGCGCTGACGGTTGGCCGCCCTGCCGCCGACGCGCTCGGCAAAGCAATCCCGAGGCCGCGGCAGATTTCGCAGAGCTGGTAGAAAGTCTCGCGCGCTTCGCCCTGCAGATCGGTGCTGCGTTGCAGGGTGGCCCGCAGCAGATGCGCCAGATTGTCGCAACGCTCGGCGTAACGGCCCATCCAGAACAGGTTTTCGCCGGCGTGCGAGGAAATGTCGACCGTGCTGCGGATCATGTTGAGCGCACCATCCAAAGCGCTCTGGCGGCCGTCGATCTCCTCCAGCGGCGCGCTCATCGGTGTCGCCACATCGCACACGTCTGGGCGCACCGGGCTCAAGACCCAGACATCCTTGCTGGCGCCACCTTGCTGCATCGATACCACATCCTTGCGCTGGCGCGGTGCGACCCGCGTCAGGCCGCCCGGCATCACGTGATAGCTGCCGTCGGCGGCGGCGACCACGAATACCCGCAAGCTGACCGCGCGGCTCATCAGACGATACTCACCGCTGCGCGACAATACCGGCGCCTGCGACAAGCGCACCCATTCCTGCGCCACATAGGCATGCGGCTGTGCCAGCAGGCTTTCGACCAGGCGCTGGCGCGATTGCGCATTCAGGCTGTGGCCGTAGACCGGCTGCATCCGCATCGATGGGAACGCCGGCATGATCACCAGTTGCTCCAGATTGGCCAAGGTGTAATCGAGCGCCGGTTTTTCGCCGCACCACCACGAGGCTACCGCCGGCAGCGCCAGCGGCTGGCCGAGCAAACGCTGGCAGATGGCCGGCAGGAAACCGTGCAAGGCGCCCGATTCCAGCACGCCGCTGCCGAGCGAATTGGCGATCAGCACATTGCCGAGGCGCGCCGCCTGCACCAGGCCGGGAATGCCGAGGGCGGAATCGGAGCGCAATTCGAGCGGATCGCAATAATCGTCATCCAGCCGCCGCAGGATCGCATGGACGCGCCGCAAACCGCTCAGCGTTTTCAGGTACACCATGTCGCCGCGCACCATCAGGTCAGCCCCTTCGACCAGCGGGAAACCCAGGGTATGCGCCAGGAAAGCGTGCTCGGAATAGGTTTCGTTATATGGGCCCGGCGTCAGCAGCACCACTAGCGGCGTTTCGCCGCCGGCCGGCGCCAGCGCGCTCAGGCTGTCATGCAGCGTGTGGAAAAATTTCAGCAGCGACTGGACATGCATGTCGCGCACCGTATCCGGCATCGCACGCGACATGATCTGCCGGTTCTGCAAGGCGTAGCCCGCGCCTGACGGTCCTTGGGTACGATCCGACATGACCCACCAATGACCGTCCGGCGAACGCGCCAGATCAATCGCATACAAATGCAGATGTATCCCGGCCGGCGGCTCAATGCCGCGGCAAGGCCACAGGTAGCCGTGCTGGCCGAATACCAGCGCCGGCGGCAGCAAGCCTTCGGACAGCAGCGTTTGCGGGCCGTACAGATCGGCCAGCACCGCATTGAGCAGGCGCGCACGTTGGATGACTGCGGCGGATAAAGTTTGCCATTCATCGGCGGAGATGATCTGTGGCAACAGATCCAGTTCCCAGGGCCGGTTGGCGCCTTGCGGATCGGCGTAGACATTGTAGGTAACGCCGTCGGCGGCAATCGCCTCGCGCACTTCGCGCGCACGGCGCCGCAGAATCTCTGGTGACAAGCCTTCGAGTTGATCGATCAGGGTGCGCCAATGCGGCCGCAGACGGCCGCCGGGTTCCAGCATTTCGTCGTAACGATCCGCCTCTGCGGGGTAACTCTCGAGTAAGCGCTGGTACATAGTAACTGGCTTGCGTCACTTGAAATGGGTGAATGCGGGCTCGGCCGTCAGGGCGAGGAAAACCGCAGCGCAAACTAAAAAGTTGCGCTGCGGCTCTTCCAGGCCGTGACTGCCGAGCGTGCTTAGAAGTGACGTAAGTCTAACGTAAATGGGAACTCGATGGACGCTATCGGCGTAGTTACCTGCATCGGCCCCGGGGTGTGATTGAGACGGAAATAGCGCGCCAGACGCCGGCTTTCCGCTTCGAATGCATTGACCGGGAAGGTCTCGTAGCTGCGCCCGCCCGGATGCACCACATGGTATTGGCAACCGCCCAGGCTGCGGCCGTTCCAGGTGTCGACCAGATCGAAGGTGAGGGGCGAATCGATGCCGATGGTTGGATGCAGGGCCGACGGCGGCTGCCAGGCCCGGTAGCGCACGCCGCTGACAAATTCGCCGACGCGGCCGGTCGGCTGCAAGGGCACCGGCACGCCGTTGCAGGTCAGCACATAACGGTCTGGCGCCATGCCGCTGACTTTCACCTGCAAACGTTCGAGCGAGGAATCGACGTAACGGGCGTTGCCGCCGGAACGGCTTTCCTCGCCCAGCACATGCCAGGGTTCCAGCGCGGTGCGCAGTTCGAGCGCGATGCCATTCACGGCAAAGTCGCCGATTTTCGGGAAGCGGAACTCGAAATGCGGCGCGAACCATTCCGGCTTGAGGCCGTAGCCGGCTTGCTGCATATCGTCCATCACATCGCAAAAATCCTGCCAGATGAAATGCGGCAGCAGGAAACGGTCATGCAGCTCGGTGCCCCAGCGTACCAGGCGCGGCGGCTTGTACGGCGTCTTCCAGAAACGCGCCACCAGCGCCCGCAGCAGCAACTGCTGGGTCAGGCTCATGCGCGCATGCGGCGGCATTTCGAAGGCGCGCAATTCCAGCAGGCCGAGGCGGCCGGTGCTGCTATCGGGCGAATACAGCTTGTCGATACAGAACTCGGCGCGATGCGTGTTGCCGGTAACGTCGATCAGCAGATTGCGCAGCAGCCGGTCGACCAGCCACGGTGCGCAGCCGTCGGCGGCGAGTTGCTTGTCCATCTCGGTAAACGCCAGTTCCAGTTCGACCACGGCGTCGTTGCGCGCTTCGTCGACCCGCGGCGCTTGCGAAGTGGGGCCGATGAACATGCCGGAAAACAGATAGGACAAGGCCGGATGGTTGTGCCAATAACTGATCAGGCTGCGCAACAGGTCGGGCCGCCGCAGGAACGGAGAATCGCTGGTGGTGGCGCCGCCAAGCACCAGATGGTTGCCGCCGCCGGTGCCGGAATGATGGCCGTCGAGCATGAATTTCTCGGTGGTCAGACGGGTCTCGCGGGCGACATCGTATAAGAAGGTGGTGTTGGCCACCAGCTCGCTCCAGCTATGCATGGGCTGGATATTTACTTCGATCACGCCGGGATCGGGGGTGACGCTGAACTTGCCCAGGCGCGGATCGCTGGGCGGCTCATAGCCTTCCATCAGCAGCGGCTGCTTCAGACTCTGGGCCGTGGCTTCGATCGCCGTCACCAATTCCAGATAATCCTCCAGCCGCGCCAGCGGCGGCATGAACAGGTACAGCACGCCCTGCCGCACTTCTGCGCACAAGGCGGTGCGGGCAATCTGATCGGCCGATTCGAGTGGCACCGGCGCTGTCTGTGCTTCGCTGTTGAAGGCCGAACTGTATGAGGTCGAGTTGTACTTCACGGCATCCGCCGCGGTTGCCTTGCCGACGGCAGAAGCGGCAGCCGGGGTTGCCAGTTTCTGACGGATTTGCTGCGTTACCGGCAGCGGCTGGAATTGCTGGGTTGGATCCTGCTGATGCACGTACGGGTAATCGGTCTTCTTGACCCACGGCTGCGAATCCAGCGGCAAACGGTAACCTAAAGGCGAATCGCCGGGCAGCAGATAACAGTATTCGCCGCGCAAATACCAGCTGCCGCTTTGCCAGCCGCGTTCATCTGCGGTGCGCGCCAGCGGCAATACGTAGCCGGCAACTTTGCGCAGGCCTTGCGAAAACACCCTGGCCAATCTGGCCCGCTCCTGCTTGTCATCCAGCCGCGCATCGGATGGATCGACGTTGATCGCCAGGCGCCGTTCGCGCCACAGGTAATAGTAGATGTCTTCATAGGCGGCGAACACGTGCTGGCGATCCAGCGTCAGGCGCGCGGCGACTCCTTGCAGAAAACGTTCGGCGATAGTGTCATCGCTGGCTTGTTTCTGGGTTTCGTCGGCGATCAATGCCGGCGTGCTCCAGATCGGTTCGCCATCGCGGCGCCAATAGCAGTTCAGCGACCAGCGCGGCAATTGTTCGCCCGGATACCATTTGCCCTGGCCGAAATGCGGTAAGCCTTGTGCCGCATATTGCTGGCGCAGCCGGTGGTAGAGCTCGGCCGCCAGCGGTTTCTTGGTGGGGCCCATGGCGGCGGTGTTCCATTCCTCGCCGTCGGGATGGTCGAGCGCCACGAAAGTCGGTTCGCCGCCCATCGTCAAGCGGACGTCGAGCGTATCCAGGTCGTCGTCGATGGCGTGGCCCAGCTCTTCAATTTCTTCCCATTGCTGCTCGCTATACGGCTTGGTGACGCGCGGCGATTCCCAGATCCGGCTCACGCTCATGGCGTGTTCGAAACTGACTTCGCATGGCTCGACCATGCCGCTGACCGGCGCTGCCGAGGACGGCTCCGGCGTGCATGACAACGGGATATGCCCTTCCCCGGCAAACAAGCCGGAGGTGGGATCGAGGCCGATCCAGCCGGCGCCGGGCAGATACACCTCGCACCAGGCGTGCAGGTCGGTAAAATCGGCTTGTGGACCGGAGGGGCCGTCCAGCGATTTCTGATCGGCCGTGAGCTGGATCAGGTAGCCCGACACAAAACGCGCCGCCAGCCCCAGATAGCGCAGTATCTGCACCAGCAGCCAGGAGGAATCGCGGCAGGAACCGGAGCCCAGGCTTAAAGTCTGCTCCGGCGTCTGCACGCCCGGCTCCATGCGGATGGTATAGCTGATCATCTGCGCCAGTTGCTGATTCAGGCTGACCAGGAAATCCTCGCTGCGGATCCGTTCACGCGGCACCTGATCCAGGAATTTTTGCAGCAGGGGCGTCAGCGGCAGTTTCTTGCGATACGGCTCAAGTTCGTTCTGCAATTCCGGCGCGTAGGAAAACGGTACCTTCTCGGCATACGGCTCAAGAAAAAAATCGAAGGGATTGAGCACCGACATTTCAGCCACCAGATCGACCTCGATCCGGAATTCGCTGGTCTTTTCCGGAAACACCAGCCGCGCCAGGTAGTTGGCCTGCGGGTCTTGCTGCCAGTTGATGAAATGCGGTTCCGGCAGTATCCGCAGCGAATAACTCAGGATGCGGGTGCGGCAATGCGGCGCCGGCCGCAGGCGGATGATTTGAGGCCCCAGGCTGATCGGACGCTCGTAACGATAGGTGGTGAGATGATTGAGTGCTACGTGAATTGACATAAATATCCTCTGCGACAATCAATAATCGTTCAGCTTATGAACTTCTGCAGCTGCCACAAACAAAAAGCTACTGATACTGATGATGGCTATGGATGAAATCGCGCAAACGCGGATAAATTTCATTGTCCCAGCGACGGCCGTTGAACACGCCGTAATGACCAACCCCGGTTTGCACATGATGCGTCTTCATATACGGCCGTATGCCGCTGCACATGTCCTGGGCGGCCACGGTCTGGCCTACCGCGCAGATGTCATCCTTCTCCCCCTCTACGGTAAACAATGCGGTACGGCGGATCGCCGCCGGTTCTATGGTACGCCCTAAGGCCTGCAATTCCCCTAGCGGCAGCGCATGATCCTGAAACACGCTCTGTACGGTTTCCAGATAAAACTCCGCAGCCAGATCCGACATGGCGAAATACTCGGCGTAAAAAGTCTTGATGACATTGGCTTTTTCGTCGTCGCCGTCGACCAGATAGTTGTACAGGTTTTGAAAGGCTTTGAGGTGGCGTTCCAGGTTCATGCTCATGAAGGCATTCAGTTGCAGAAAGCCGGGGTAGACCAGGCGTTGACTGCCGACGAAACGACCGGGAACGGTGCTCACCAGATTGCTTTCGAACCATTCTATCGGTTTGCTTTTCGCTAACTGATTGACTGCAGTCGGATTGATGCGGGTATCGATCGGGCCGGCCATCAGGGTCATGCTGGAGGGTTGCGCCGGATGCCGTTCGGCAGCCATCACCGAGACTGCCGCCAGCGCCGCCACGGTCGGCTGGCAGACAGCTAGCAGATGCGTGCCGGGGCCGATCTTTTCGATGAAGCGGATCAGGTGGGCGACATATTCGTCAAAGCCGAAACGGCCATCGCCGAGGGCCACGTCGCGGGCGTTGTGCCAGTCGGTGATATAGACGTCGTGATCGCGCAAGAGCGTGCTGACAGTGCCGCGCAGCAAGGTGGCAAAGTGCCCCGACATCGGCGCTATCACCAACACGCGCGGTTGCTCCGCCTTGGTTTCCTTGCGGAAACGCAGCAAAGTACAAAACGGCGTCTGGTCGGCCACCTCTTCATGCACCGAAACCGTGCAGCCATTTTCCGCCGCGCTGCTTATCCCGAATGCAGGGCGTTGGTGCGTCAACCGGGTGCACGAAAACACTTCGCAGGCCGCAGCCATTTTGCGCAGCATCAGGCTATCGGGCCAGCCCGGCCAGCGATAGTTCAACAACGGTGCAGCAGTGCCCGCAAATAGGCGCATCGGATCGCTGAGATCCGCATAGCCCTGATATGCCTGGTAAATTTTCGTCATGGTACTACCCTGTTATTGGAGTGCAGGCAAACATCGCAGGTGCAATATCCATGCCCATATCTCTGGCACGACCCTTGCTCAGTAGTCATCAAACGGTTTGCCAATCAAAAACACTTTCGATCCAATACGGAAGAATATTGCCATGCCTAAGACCACTTTGAGCATTACCAGTAAAAACTATTCGTCATGGTCGTTGCGCGGCTGGCTGCTGACCAGGTTTTCCGGCCTCGAATTCCAGGAAAACATGATCTCGCCGGAGGATCCGGACGCCCGCGCCGAAATCCTGCTGCTGTCGTCGTCGATCCTGGTGCCTTGCCTGTATCACGGCAATATCGTGGTCTGGGATACCCTGGCCATCGGTGAATATCTGCACGAGATCCGGCCCAAGGCCGGGTTGCTGCCGGCGGATCGCGCCGCGCGTGCGCACTGCCGCTCGATCTGCGGTGAAATGCATTCCGGCTTCAGCGCCCTGCGCTCGGCGCTGCCGATGAACATCAAGGCGCGCTTTCCTGATTTCAAGGTGTGGTCGCGGGCCGAGGCTGACATCAAACGCATCACCACCATCTGGAAACAATGCCTGGCGACTTATGGCGGACCATACCTGTTTGGCGAGCGTTCAATGGCCGACGCCATGTATGCGCCGGTGGCGACCCGTTTCCTGACTTACGATGTGAAACTGGATTCGGTCTGCAGCGCTTATTGCAAGCGCATCATAGCGATGCCGGAAATGCAGGAATGGATCGACGCCGCCAAGCTGGAGCCGGACGATATCAATGAACTGGATGTGGAGTTTTAAGAAGCCGCGCACCTAAAGTGAAAGGATAGCTGCGATGGATACAGATACCAGCACGACCAATTTGTTCTCCCATGTCCGTGAGGGCGACACAGAATTCCAATCGGGCGGTCTGCGCGATTTTTTCCTGTATCGCGATCTCGGCATCGCCGCCGCCACCGGCGGCAAGGTGGTGGCGCATCTGGTGAAGGCCAATATGGCGCCGGAAGTCGGCACCGGCTGGCATCGGCATGAAGCCGATTTCCATATCGTCTACATGCTCAAGGGTTGGGCCCGCTTCATGTACGAAGATAAGGAAACACTGGTTAAGGCCGGCGACTGCGTGCATCAGCGCCCCGGTATTGTGCATTTTTTATTCGACTACTCGGAAGACATGGAGTATCTTGAAATCGTTAGCCCGGCGGCATTTACTTCGATCGACATGCCCGGCCCGTGCGCCGTGCCGGCGCCGACACCGTGGGTTCAGGCGGATTGAGCGAGATTTGATTTACACCTTTTTGCAATCAAAACATCACGGAGGCCAGCACCCAAATTACGCAAAATTTGCTAAGAGCGGACGTAGCATTGCCGAAAATAAAGCCTATTCAAAAAACAAGACCGCATGTTAGTCTTTGAATTAGTTGATGCTTAATAAACAATAATTTCAGCAATATTTTAAGCAGCAATCCAGGCAAAAAACCCGGCAACAAACAGCTCCAAAGCTCGCTACGGGCACGCTTCTTGATAGCTACTTGATAGTTTCCGATCAAACCACAGCAAAGCAAGATTATGGCAAATTTTTTCGATGAAATGTACTCCGATGGCAAGTCGTCGGTGCGTCCGCACTATGATGAATTTGCTTCCTGGCTAGCGGCCCAGTCCGCCGAAACCATCGCTCGCAAACGCGCCGAAGCCGACCTGATTTTCCGCCGAGTCGGGATTACCTTCGCCGTGTATGGCAACGACGCCGGCACTGAACGCCTGATCCCCTTCGACATCATTCCGCGCATCATCCATGCGCAAGAGTGGGCGCAACTGGAAGCCGGGCTGATCCAGCGCGTCAAGGCGCTCAACATGTTCATCCACGATATCTATCACGACCAGAATATCGTCAAGGCAGGCGTGATACCAGCCGAACAGATTTTCCGCAACGCCCAGTACCGCCCCGAAATGCAGGGCATCTCGGTGGCTTCGGATATCTATGCGCACATTGCCGGGGTCGATATCGTGCGTGCCGGCCAGGGCGAGTTTTACGTGCTGGAAGATAATCTGCGGGTGCCTTCCGGCGTCTCTTACATGCTGGAAAACCGCAAGATGATGATGCGGCTGTTCCCCGAGCTGTTCTTGCGCCACAAGATTGCGCCTGTCGATCACTACCCCGACATGCTGCTGGATAATCTGCGTTCGGTGGCGCCGGTCGGCGTGACCGATCCGACGGTGGTGGTGATGACACCGGGGATGTACAACTCAGCCTACTTCGAACACGCTTTCCTGGCCCAGCAGATGGGTGTGGAACTGGTCGAAGGCCAGGATCTTTTTGTTAGCGATAACGCGGTCTACATGCGCACCACGCGCGGCCCCAAGCGGGTCGACGTGATCTACCGCCGGATCGACGACGACTATCTCGATCCGCTCGCCTTCCGTCCTGATTCGTCGCTCGGCGTGCCGGGTCTGCTGTCGGTGTATCGGGCAGGTAACGTCACGCTGGCCAACGCCATCGGCACCGGCGTCGCCGATGACAAATCGGTCTATCCGTTTGTGCCGGACATGGTGCAGTTCTATTTATCGGAAAAGCCGATCCTCAACAATGTCCCGACTTTCCAGTGCCGCAAGAAAGAGGATTTGCAATACACCCTCGACAATCTCAAGGATCTGGTGGTCAAGGAAGTGCATGGCGCCGGCGGTTACGGCATGCTGGTCGGACCGGCCTCGACCAAGCAGGAAATCGAAGATTTCCGCCAGCGGGTGATCGCCAAGCCGGATGGTTATATTTCCCAGCCGACCCTGGCTTTATCCGCTTGCCCGACCTATGTCGAATCCGGCATCGCGCCGCGTCATCTGGATCTGAGGCCGTTTGTACTATCCGGCAAAAATGTCTCCCTGGTGCGCGGCGGCCTGACCCGCGTCGCCCTCAAGGAAGGCTCGCTGGTAGTCAACTCGTCGCAAGGCGGCGGCACTAAAGATACTTGGATTCTGGAGAAATAACATGCTCAGTCGCACCGCCGATCATTTATTCTGGATGGCCCGTTACACCGAGCGGGCAGAAAATACCGCCCGCATGCTGGACGTGCACGTACAAACCGGGCTGCTGCCGCAATCGGTCGAAGATGTCGAAAAAGGCTGGCGCGCCGTCCTCGGCATTTCTGAACTGACCCATGCCTACGACAAGAAATACAGCGTGGTGACGCAAAAAGACGTGATTGATTTCATGGTGCGCGATCCCAGCAATTCTTCTTCGATTGCCTCCTGCCTGAAACAGGCGCGTGAGAATGCACGCGCAGTACGCGGCGCGCTGACCACCGAAGCCTGGGAAATCCAGAACGCCACCTGGATCAAGATGCAGGGTTACCTGCAGACCGATGCGCTGGAGCAAAATCCGAGCGAATTTTTCGAGTGGGTCAAACATCGCTCGCATCTGTCGCGCGGCGTCACCATCGGCACCATGCTTAAGGACGAAGCATTTCACTTTATCCGCCTCGGCACCTTCCTGGAACGCGCTGACAATACGGCGCGCATCATCGATGTCAAATTCCACGGCGCCAAGGAAGGCGCTTACAAGAAAGGCTCGCAAAACGGCCAGCAGCAAAGTCAAAGCCAAAGCCATAAAGAGCAGGACGACATCGCCAATCCGCAAATCGATTTCTACTACTGGGCGGCGATTCTGCGTTCCGTCTCCGGTTTTGAAATTTACCGCAAGGTGTATCGCGATGTGATCACTCCTGCCCGCGTGGCTGACTTGCTGATCTTGCGGCCGGACATGCCGCGCTCGCTGCTGTCTTGCATGGAACAGGTGGTCGGCAATCTGAAGCATGTGCATAACGACACATCTTCCGACACCGAACGTTTCGCGGGGAAATTGCATGCCGACCTGAAATTCAGCAATCTCGATGAAATTCTCGACGCCGGCCTGCATGACTACCTGACCCGTTTCTTTGAGCGCATCTTCGAACTCGGCAATCGCATCAGCCGCGATTTCCTGGTGCCCCTCAATACCTGATACCTGACATGCTACTGACCATCCGGCATGAAACGGTTTACCACTACACCGCAGCGCTGACTTACACGATTCAGCAGCTGCGGCTGTGGCCCCGTGCCGAAGCTCAGCAACGCACGCTGGCATGGCAAATCAGCAGTTCCGGCAGCCGTCATCCGTTCACCGATGCGTTCGGCAATCTCAGCCATATGCTGACCATCACAAAACCCCACCATGAGGTGCGCATCATCGCCGAAGGCACGGTAGCGGTGACGCCGTTGCAACAGGGCCGGCTGCCGCAAGCGGGGGAATTCTCGCCTCTGGTATTTACGGTGCCGACCCAATTGACGCAAGCTACCGCCGCCGTCATGGATTTCGCGCACCGGAATCTGCAGGCAGGCGCAGGCAGCAGGCAATTGCTGGAGCTGGCGCAAGCAATTTGCGCCGCGGTCGCCTATCAAAGCGGCTCGACGGCGGTCACCAGCAGTGCCGACGATGCGTTGCTGCTGGGCCAGGGCGTCTGCCAGGATCATGCGCATCTGTTCCTGGCTTGCTGTCACATCACCGGTATCCCGGCGCGTTATGTATCGGGCTATATCGACCCCGGCAATACCAGCCACGCCGAAAGCCACGCCTGGGTCGACGTCTGGGTGCAGGAAGGTGATTTCACCGGCTGGCTCAGCATTGATGTGACCCATGCATGTTTTGCCAGCGACAATTATTGCCGATTAGCAATTGGGCGCGATTACGATTCGGCGGCGCCGGTGCGTGGTGTGCGTCGCGGCGGCGGTGAAGAAACCCTGACCGTGCAAGTCAATGTTTCCGCTTTACCATCGGAGCAATAAGCGATTCACATTAATTCACAAAAACTTGTCGCGTCAGCAATACAAACAGCCAATCTGAGCGGGAAACCGGCTTAGCTTCCTGTAAAATCGCCATTTTGCATTTTTCTTCGACACCATGACTTACTGCGTCGCCCTACGCCTGAACTCCGGCCTGGTCTTTCTTTCTGATTCACGCACCAATGCGGGAGTCGACCATGTCGCCACTGCGCGCAAGATGAGCGTGTTCGAAAATCCCGGTGAACGCCTGATGGTGTTCATGACCGCTGGCAACCTGTCGATTTCGCAATCCATCAAACAAGTCATCGGCGAACACATGAATGCCGCCGGCAAGACCATCTGGACTGTCGCCTCGATGTACGAAGCGGCGCAGATAGTCGGCGAAGCAGTACGCATCGTGTATGACCGTGACGCCCAGAAATTGGAAAAATTCGGCATCGATTTTAATGTCGGCATCATTTTCGGCGGCCAGATCAAGGGTGAAGAATGCCGTCTGTTCCAGGTGTATGCGGCCGGCAATTTCATCGAATCGCTGAATGAAAATACCTATTTCCAGATCGGCGAAGCGAAATACGGCAAGCCGATACTTGACCGCGTGATCACGCCCGCATCGACCCTGGACGAGGCGGCAAAATGCGCGCTGATTTCCATGGACTCCACCATGCGCTCCAACATCTCGGTAGGTTTGCCGCTGGACTTGTTGCTATATGGAGTGGACACGCTGGCGGTCACGCGCTTCGTGACGATTGACGAGAAAAACCAGTACTTCCAGATGATTCACGAAAACTGGGGCAAACAACTCAAAGCTGTGTTCAACGGCATCGCCGATCCAGTCTGGAACGCCAACCCGGAAACCGCCTCGAACGTCGTACAGGCGAAGGGTTCTGTCAACGAACCGATGGTATTGGCGCCGCCTGTGGTCAATCGTGGCGGCAGTCAGCCGGCGCCGTTGCAAACCCTGGCGCAAGGGGCTGATAGCAATAAGCAGCACTAAAAAAACAGAAGCCGGAAGTACCGGCATTCACATTCACGGCGACGCCTTACTCCTTGAGCAAGGCGTCGCCGTTTTAGATTACGGCCTCAGGCCATCTTAGAAACAATGCTCCGGCGCTGGAAACGATTTGTCCTTCACCGCGCTGACATACGCCAGCACAGCCGCATCGATACTGGTCTGGCCCTGCATGAAATCTTTCACGAAACGTGCTTTGTGGCCGGGAAAAACGCCCATCAGATCATGCATCACCAGCACCTGGCCGGAGCAATCCGGGCCGGCGCCGATGCCAATGGTCGGGATAGTCAGCATCTCGCTGACTTCCTTGCCCAACGCTGCTGGAATCGCTTCCAGCACCAGCAGGCTGGCGCCCGCTTCTTGCAGCGCCAGAGCGTCGGCCTTCAACTGTTCGGCTGCCGCGGTCGACTTGCCCTGCACCTTGTAGCCGCCCATCTGATGCACCGATTGCGGCGTCAGGCCGAGATGGCCGCAGACCGGAATCGCGCGTTCGGTGAGGAAACGCACGGTAGGCGCCAGCCAGGCGCCGCCTTCGATCTTGACCATTTGCGCGCCAGCCTGGATCACCGGCACCGCGTTGGCGAATGCGCTTTCTGGCGTGGCGTAAGTGCCGAACGGCAGGTCGGCCAGCACCAGTGCGGTACGATTGCCACGCACCACGCTGGCGGTGTGGTACACGATGTCTTGGATGGTTACCGGCAAGGTCGATGTGTGGCCTTGGCACACCATGCCCAGCGAATCGCCGATCAGCAAGGTTTCAACCCCGCAGCGGTCCATCAAGGCGGCAAAGCTGGCGTCGTAACAAGTCAGCATGGTGATTTTTTCACCTTTTTCGCGCAAGGCCTGCAAGGCCGGGATGGTGATCGGTTTGCTGCGCTTGCTTGCATGTGCCGCCGAGTCACGGCCCGAATCACTGCCCGGGTCACTACCCTGTATATATCCTGCCATTGTCATTCTCCACGATTGAAAAATTCACGCTTGCCGCGCATGCCGTCTATGCGCGCCAAGAGTAAGCTGAAATCGGCGTCGTTGCCGGCCAGATCCAGATGTTCGTTATTGACGATCAGCAGCGGTGCATCGTCGTAGTGATAGAAAAAGCGGCTGTAGCTTTCGCACAAGCGCCACAGGTACTCCGGCGAGATCGCCGCTTCCATCTCGATGCCACGCTTTTTGATGCGTTCGACCAAGGTCTCCGGCTCGGCTTGCAGATAAATCACCAGATCCGGCGTCGCTGCCTGCGGCCGCAGATGATCGTACATTTGCTGATACAACTTGAGTTCCTCGTCGGCCAAGGTCAGGCGGGCAAAGATCGGATCCTTGGCCAGCATGAAATCGGCGACCAGATGGCCGGGGCCGTCGAACAAGTCATTCTGTGCCGAGTCGCGCAACTGGTTGATGCGCTGGAACAGGAAGAACATTTGTGTCGACAACGCGTAGCGCGGAGCGTCACGGTAAAACTTTTCCAGGAAGGGGTTGGCTTGCGGTTGCTCCAGCAAGACTTTACACCCCAGATGCATGGCGATCTTGTTCACCAGCGTAGTCTTGCCGACCCCGATCGGGCCTTCTACGACGATATATTTATAGCTGTCTAGATTCATGTTTTAGAGTGAAGCGCTGCACGCGTGAAGAGAACAGTGTGCCAGAAGCTGAGGCATCCGGCAGACGGCCGTCATTAAACAAATTTTGATGCGCAGATTTTGATGCGCAAATTTTGATGCACAGGTTCTTATACTTTACGGATGGTTTGGTCGGCGACTTGCGGAGCAAACTGATGTGCCGGGCCGTACTGGGGAATGACGATGAAGGGATCGAGCTGCAATAGCGGAATCAGGACGAAAGCGCGTTGCGTCATGCGTGGGTGCGGTACCGTCAGCAGCGCGTCCTGGAACGTCGCCTGGCCATATAACAACAGGTCCAGATCCAGCGTGCGCGGCGCATTCGGATAAGGACGCTGGCGGCCGAAATCCTGTTCGATCTGCTGTAAGCCCTGCAGCAAGGCATGCGCGCTCAAGCGGGTTTTGACGCGCGCCACGGCGTTGATGTAATCGTCGCCGCCGGCGTCCAGCGGCGCTGTGCAAAACAGGCTCGATTGTGCATCCAGGCTGGTGTCGGGCAACTTGCCTAGTTGCAGAATGGCGCGCTGGACCTGGGCTTGGGCGTCACCCAGATTGGCGCCGATGCCGATGTAAGCGGTGACCGCTTCGGCAGCAGGAGAGATTGCCGTCATTGACCACCCTGGTCGTCGTTGCTGTGACTGCCTGGATTGACCGTCTTGGCGCCGCTGCGCGAACCGCGTCGACGCGGGCGTTTTTTAGGCGGCGCGGCTTCGGCCGTTGCTTTCGGTTTTTGCGCTATCAGCACTTCACGCTCAGCGCCGTCGCCTTCCATGAAAGCCGTCCACCACTCGCCGATTTCGCTGTCGATCTCGCCCGAGGCGCAACGCAGCAACAGGAAATCGTAACCGGCGCGCAGGCGCAAATGCTCCAGCAGCTTGTAAGGCGTCTTGCCGGTGCGGCGCTCAAAACGTGGCTGCATGGCCCAGATATCGCGCATGTCGGAGGCGATCTTGCGTTGCAGCGCCAGCTTGTCGGTTTGCGCGTCCAGCACATCGTCGGCAGCCAGATGCAGTGCAGGTATGGGGAATTCGCCGGCCGCTTTGTAGGCGCTCCATTTTTCCAGTACCTGATGCCACAGCAATGAGGCAAACAGGAAGCCGGGAGAAACCGGCTTGCCTTGCTGCACGCGAACATCGGTATTGGCCAGCGCCAGCGTCACGAACTTTTCGCCCAGCGGTTGTTCCAGCACTACGTCCAGCAACGGCAGCAAGCCGTGATGCAGGCCTTCCTGGCGCAATTGCTGCAGGCAGGCCAGCGCATGGCCGCTCATCAGCAACTTCAGCATTTCGTCGAACACCCGCGCGGCGGGCACGTTGTCGATCAGCGCCGCCATTACCGGTATCGGCGCGCGGGTGGCCGGATCGATGGTGAACTTGAGCTTGGCGGCGAAACGCACGATGCGCAGCATGCGCACCGGGTCTTCCCGGTAACGCGCTTCCGGTTCGCCGATGATGCGCAAGGTCTTGGCGCGGATATCGTCGATGCCGCCGTGGTAATCGAGCACGCTCTCGGTGGCCGGATCGTAGTACATCGCGTTGATCGTGAAATCGCGCCGTACCGCATCTTCATGCTGTTCGCCGAAAGTGTTGTCGCGCAATACACGGCCATGCTCGTCTTTCGGCGAACCGTCCGAGGAAGCGCCGCGGAAAGTGGTGACTTCGATCAGCTCCTGGCCAAACATCACATGCACGATCTGGAAGCGCTTGCCGATGATGAAGGCGCGCCGGAACAAACGCTTGACCTGCTCCGGCGTGGCGTTGGTGGCGACGTCGAAATCCTTGGGCTTCACGCCCAGCAACAGATCGCGCACCGCACCGCCAACGATGAAGGCTTTGAAACCGTTATCCTGCAGTGTTTTGGTGACACGCACCGCATTGGGAGACACCAGTTGCGGATTGATGCCGTGCTGTTTCGGGCCGAGTATCAACGGTTGGGTGGGATCTTTTTTCTTTTTCCCAAGGATGGAGCGAATCAGCTTCTTGATCATTGCGCGTCGAATAAATTCAGGATGGGCCAGCCTTGCGCAATTGCGTGCTCTTTCAAGCGAGCGTTGGGATTGGTGGCGATGGGGTCGGTGACCAGCGCCATCAGCGGCAGGTCGTTGTGCGAATCGCTATAGAAATAACTGCGCGGGAAGCTGGCCAGCGTCATGTCCATGGTCGCCAGCCAGGCGTGGGTATGGGTGACTTTGCCGGGGCCGTAGGTCGGGGCGCTCCCCAGCTTGCCGGTAATCTCGCCGTCGCCGGTGGTTTCCGGGTCCGAGGCGATCAGGAAATCGACGCCCAGGGCCTTGGCAATCGGCTCCGTTACAAAGCTGTTGGTGGCGGTCACGATTGCCACCAGGTCGCCTGCATCCTGGTGCTTTTGCAACAGGGCGCGCGCCGCCGGGGTAATTTGCGGCTGGATCACTTCCGCCATGAACTGCGCGTGCCAAGCATCGAGCTGCTTGCGCGGAAATTTTGCCAAGGTGCCGAAGGCGAATTCCAGGTATTTGACCGGATCGAGCGTGCCGGCCTGATATTGGGCAAACCACTCGGCGTTGCTCTTTTCAAAGGCGTCGGGATCAACCGCGCCGATGCGTGCCAGGAATTGGCCCCATTCATAGTCTGAGTCGACAGGCAGGAGCGTATGGTCAAGGTCGAATAAGGCCAGGTTCATAGTGATGGTTTATCTTCGGATTCGAGTTGCAACAGGCTGCGTAACAGGGGCAGCGTTATGGGTCGCTGGGTCTCCAGCGAATAGCGGTCCAGCTCGTCCAGCATGGCCGATAAAGACCGCATATCACGCCGGAAATGCGTAATCAGGTAGGGTAACACGCCGCTCGACAGATGCAGGCCGCGCGCTAGCGCCGCATGCGTCAGTGCCGCGATTTTTTCTTCATCGCTCAAACCGTGCAATTGATAAATCAGGCCCCAGCCGAGGCGGGTCCGCAAGTCTTCGCGTACGCTCAGCTCGGACGGCGGCAACTCGCCGCTGGTGACCAGCCAGCCGCCATGCTCGCGAATCTGGTTGAACAGATTGAAGGCTTCGATCTGGTCGCCGGCCGACAATTTGTCGCAATCGTCGATCAAATAGCCGGACACATCCGGCGAGAAATTAAAGACATCGCCGTTATATTGGCTGCCACGGATCAGGCGCGCGCCAGTGCTGCTGGCCAGGGCGTGCAGCACATGGCTTTTGCCGGCGCCGGCGTCGCCCCACAGGTAGACAAAACGATCGCCCGGCGCGGTGAGGGATGTCGCCGACGGCGCGACCAGACGCTGCAAGAACTGTAAAGCTTCTTGATTCTGCCCGACCACAAAAGTGTCCAGGGTCTGCGGTTCTTCCGCAGTTATGTCCAGCGTTAACTGCCTCATACTCGTTTCTTCTAAGGAGGCTCGCTACGGTCTACCGAGCCTGCTTTTAATTTAATTAGTGTTGATAAAAACTGCTGTTGAGGTAATGTGCTCGCACGTGTTTGACCACTACCGACATGATCGCCGAACACGGCAGCGCCAGCAGTATGCCAACGAAGCCGAATAACTGGCCAAAAGCCATCAACGCAAAAATCACTACCAGCGGATGCAGGCCGATGCGTTCGCCTACCAGCCGCGGCGTCAGGATAAAACTTTCCAGTACCTGGCCAATGCCATACACGATGGCGACCGCAATCAGGCCATGCCAGCCGCTGAATTGCAGCATCGCCGCGATCAGCGCCAGCACCAGTCCAAGGCCGAAGCCGACGTACGGAATGAATACCAGCAAACCAGTAATAATGCCGACCGGCAACGCCACATCAAAGCCCGCAATCGCCAGCCCGGTCGAATAATAAATCGCCAGAACCAACATTACCAGCAATTGACCGCGCAAATACTGCGCCAGCAGGCTATCGACCTCTTGTGTCATGTTGCCGGTCTTGCCTTGCCAGCGGCGCGGCACCAGCCGGCTCGCGCGCTCGACGATCGAATGCCAGTCCTGCAGCAGGTAAAACAGCACTACCGGCACCAGCAGTATGGTGGCAATCCAGCCCAGCACTGCGGTGCCGCCGACCTTGACCGAGGCCAGCACCGAGCCCCAGATCTCATCGCCGCTGGTAGACAATTGCTTGGTCAGCATTTCCTTGATGCCGGTCCCGTCCAGCCGCACATTGATGCCGAAATCCTGCAAATGCGGGCCGATTACGCTATCCAGCTTGTTGAGGAAATTCGGAATCTGGTCTTGCAACAAAGGAAATTCTTTGCGCAACACCGGTATCACGATCAAGATCACCGCCAGGATGGCAAACACCAGCAGCAGTATCACGATCAGCACCGCCAGCGCGCGCGGGAAAGGAAACTTGCCGATGCGCCGGCGCGACAGCCAATCCACCCCCGGATTAAGTGCATAGGCGAGAATGGCGGAAGCGATGAAAGGCGTCAGAATCGGCCCCAAGGCAACCAGTAAAGCCACCAGCAGCAGCCCAATTCCCAGCCACAATGCAGTTTGTTTTTGTTCGTCGCTAAAAGAAAATGGCATGGAATCGAAAGTTTGATGGATCGGTTTGATAAAATACCGCTTTTACCGCGCAATAACCTGGCCGAAACCAAGCAATTGATAAGCTAAAAAACAAGACAAAGCCCGTGGAAAAGCCTTATTTTCCGCTGACTATCTCTTGTTTGGCTGTTTTTGGCCGGTTATTTGACCTGATAGACAACGCTGAAACGGCGATGAATATCGGATGCGTGGCCGAATTCCCTCTATTTTACCGCCTCTGCCGCCAATCACATCATGACTTCCACTTCAAACGTTTCCAACGTGCCCCTCTCTTATCGCGATGCGGGTGTCGACATCGACGCCGGCGACGCCCTGGTCGAGGCAATCAAGCCTTTTGCCAAGCGCACCATGCGTGAAGGCGTGATGGGCGGTATCGGCGGTTTCGGCGCCTTGTTCGAAATCAGCAAGAAATTCAAGGAGCCGGTGCTGGTCTCCGGCACCGACGGCGTCGGCACCAAGCTGAAGCTGGCTTTCCACCTGAAACGCCACGATACGGTTGGCATCGATCTGGTGGCGATGAGCGTCAACGACATCCTGGTGCAAGGCGCCGAGCCTTTGTTCTTCCTGGATTACTTCGCTTGCGGCAAACTCGATGTGCCTAGCGCCACCGATGTCATCAAAGGCATCGCCAAAGGTTGCGAGCTGGCGGGCTGCGCCCTGATCGGCGGCGAAACGGCTGAAATGCCAAGCATGTATCCCGATGGCGAATACGATCTGGCCGGCTTCGCCGTCGGCGCGGTTGAAAAATCCAAGCTGATCGACGGCACCAAGATCGTGCCGGGCGACGTGGTGCTGGGCCTGGCGTCGTCGGGCGCGCACTCCAACGGCTATTCGCTGGTGCGCAAGATCATCGAAGTCGCCCAACCTGATCTCGATGCGGATTTCCACGGCCGCAAGCTGGCCGACGTGCTGATGGAGCCGACCCGGATTTACGTCAAGCCGTTGCTGGCGCTGATGGAGGCTATGGAAGTCAAGGGCATGGTGCATATCACCGGCGGCGGCCTGGTGGAAAACATTCCACGCGTGCTGCAAGACAATCTGACTGCGGTATTGCATAGCGATAGCTGGACCATGCCGCCGCTGTTCACCTGGCTGCAACAGCACGGCCAGGTTGCCGACGCAGAAATGCATCGGGTCTTCAACTGCGGCATCGGCATGACTGTCATCGTCGCCAAGGAAAACGCCGACGCCGCCATCGCACAGTTGCAAGCGGCAGGGGAAACCGTCAGCCGGATTGGTGAAATCCGCGCACGCGCCGAAGGTGAGGCGCAAACGATCGTGCTGTAACTGCGGGTAACTGCAGCGCAGCTTAAAAAAAAGACGACCGATTTACCGGTCGTCTTTTTTGTCTTGTCTTATTTAATGATTGTGGCGCTACACAATCTCAAGCAGTTTTAATCCTCATAGCGCTTCAAACTGGCCGCCATCCCCTTGTCCAGGTCGGACATGCAGCTGACGGTCACCTCCAGATCCCGCAACAAGCCGTCCCGCACGCTGTACACCCAGCTATGAATGGTCAGCGGTTGACCGCGATCCCAGGCGTCCTGGACGATGGTGGTACGGCAAATATTGGCGACCTGCTCCATCGAATTGAGCTCACACAAACGATCGTGGCGCACGCTCTCCGACAAGGCTTCCCCCAGATAGCGTTCATGCTTCTGATGCACGTCCTCGACATAGCGCAGCCAGTTGTCGGCCAGCCCGACACGGCGCTTGGTGAGCGCCGCATGGACGCCGGAGCAACCATAATGGCCGACCACGAAAACATGCTTTACCTTCAGTACATCTACCGCAAACTGCAATACCGACAAACAATTCAGGTCGCTATGGGCAACCACGTTGGCGATATTACGGTGAACAAATAACTCACCCGGCAGCAAGCCCAGCAACTCATTTGCCGGCACCCTGCTGTCGGAACACCCGATCCAGAAATACTCCGGCGCCTGTTGCGACGCCAGGGTCTTGAAAAAATCCGGATCGCGGGCGGTGATTGCCGCCGCCCACTCCCGGTTTCTTTGGAAAAGGTCTTCTCGGGTCAGGGATTGCTTGTTGTTTGCTGTCATTGTTTTCCATTAAATAAAGTTCCGTCTGCATGTTATTTTTACATTACATGCACGACATCCTAGGCCTCATTTTATAGAAACTTGGCAAATCTCATCTGCTTTTATCCGATAGTCGCCATTCCTTCTTGCCTTACCTATCCCTGCTGGCCTAACAGGGAGAGCTTCAATTTGCTGTCGGCAGGTTTCTCGCCGAGCCAGATTTTCAGCAAAGCGTTATAGAAAACCTGATCTGGCAGGGTCTCCGACACCGGTTTGCCGTTAAAGTGGATCTGCGTGCCGACGCCTGGAATCCAGTCGGTGGTCAGCACGTCACCCTTTTTCAGCTCCGGGATCGAGGCAAACAACTCGCCGAATTTCAGCAACTGATTAACGATTTTCGATTTATCAGCTTTATCCACATTGTTTTGGATGCCGGTCATGAAAGCCCGGCTGAAATCTTCGCTGCTGACATCGCGCAGCATGACCAGTTCGATACGCCGCGGTCCGGTAGCAGCCATCACGTCCGGCACCGTGGTTTTCTTCTCGGTCAGATATAAGGCGGCGGTATAGACCTTGAAAATGACTTTATAGCGAATCCCGGCGCCGTTCAGCTTCAAGTCCTGATTGCCGACCTTTGCTGTTTCTTCGACCTTGACACCAGCCACATCCAGCGCAAATGCGCTCTGCGCCAATATCAGCGCAGAGAATACGCAGGCGCAAGCCCCTGCACGCTTCAAACGAGCAACTACTTTCATGTCTCCTCCTATGGTTTGTATATGGAGTTTGTATTGATCGCAAATAAAAGAACGATCGTTTTATTATTACCATATACAGAATAGAGAGCTGGACAAAATTATGCAATAAAGAAATTGTTAATGATGGCTGGGAAGTCTACCGCCCCTTATGCTGCCGGCCATAAAAAAGCCGCCAACCTTGCACGGTTGGCGGCTTTTGTGAGGCTCGGAGCAGGCTTGCTTACTCGAAAAACTCTTTCACCTTGTCTTTCCAGGACTTGCTCTGCGGGCTGTGTTTGGCGCCGCCTTCGCTGGTCAGTTGCTCGAACTCTTGCAGCAATTCCTTTTGCCTGTCGCTCAGCTTGACCGGGGTTTCCACCACGACGTGGCAGAACAGGTCGCCGGCATAACCCGAGCGCACGCCCTTGATGCCTTTGCTGCGCAGACGGAAAGTCTTGCCGGACTGAGTGCCATCGGGAATCGTGAACGAAGCTTTGCCGTTCAAGGTCGGCACTTCGATTTCGCCGCCCAAAGCGGCTTTGGCAAACGAGATCGGCATTTCGCAATGGAGATCGTCGCCTTCACGCTGGAATACCGCGTGCGGCTTGATGTGGATTTCCACATACAGATCGCCGGTCGGGCCGCCGTTCATGCCTGGCTCGCCGTTGCCGGAAGAACGAATCCGCATGCCGTCGTCGATGCCGGACGGGATCTTCACTTCGAGTGTCTTGTTGCGCTTGATACGGCCGGCGCCGCTGCAAGACGGGCAAGGTTCAGGAATGATCTTGCCGCTGCCGTGGCATTTCGGACAAGTCTGCTGGATGCTGAAAAAGCCTTGCTGCATCCTGACCTGGCCGTGGCCGCCGCAGGTCGGGCAGGTGATCGGTTCGGTGCCGGGCTTGGCGCCGCTGCCGTGGCAGGGCTCGCACTCATCCCAGGACGGTACGCGGATGGTGGTATCGAAACCGTGCGCGGCTTGTTCCAGCGTGATTTCGAGGTTATAGCGCAAATCGGCGCCGCGATACACTTGCGGCCCGCCGCGACCGCCGCGGCCACCGCCTCCACCGCCGAAAATATCGCCGAAGATATCGCCAAACGCGTCGGCAAAACCGCCGCCGCCACCGCCGCCGCCCATATTCGGGTCGACGCCGGCATGGCCATAGCGATCATAGGCTTCGCGTTTTTGCGGATCAGCCAGCATTTCGTAGGCTTCTTTCGCCTCTTTGAATTTTTCTTCCGCACCTTTGCTATCCGGATTGCGGTCCGGATGATGCTTCATTGCGAGCTTGCGATACGCCTTCTTGATTTCTTCATCAGAGGCGTTTTTCGCAACACCCAATATTTCATAAAAATCACGCTTCGCCATCTTTTTGCACCCTGTTGTTTAAGCGAAAACGCCGAACAGAGCTGCAATAGCATCTGCCCGGCGCGTCTTCGTACCAGCTTGCCAATTAAATTGGCAGACCAGCACTGACGAAGACCTTACTTATCCTTCACTTCCTTGAAGTCAGCATCAACCACGTCGTCTTCTTTCGCCTTGGCTTCGGCACCGGCCGCACCCGCTTCAGCGCCGCCTGCAGCAGCTTGCTGGGCCTGCATGTCGGCGTACATCTTTTCGCCGAGCTTTTGCGCTGCAGTGGTCAGGGCTGCTGTCTTGTTGTCGATGGCGGCCTTGTCGCTACCCTTCAACACTTCTTCCAGTTCCTTGATCGCTGCTTCGATGCTGGCCTTCTCGCCGGCTTCCAGCTTGTCGCCGTATTCCGTCAGGGACTTCTTGGTCGAATGCACCAGTGCATCGCCTTGGTTATGCGCTTCGGCGACTTCTTTCAGGCGCTTGTCTTCTTCGGCATTTGCCTCGGCGTCGCGCACCATCTTTTGGATCTCTTCTTCGGTCAGACCGGAGTTAGCCTTGATGGTGATCTTGTTTTCCTTGCCGGTAGCCTTGTCCTTGGCGCCGACGTGCAGGATACCGTTGGCGTCGATGTCGAAGGTGACTTCGATCTGCGGTGTACCACGCGATGCTGGTGGAATACCTTCCAGATTGAATTCGCCCAGGCCCTTGTTACCGGCCGCCATCTCGCGCTCACCTTGGAAAACCTTGATGGTCACGGCCGGCTGGTTGTCGTCGGCAGTCGAGAACACCTGACTGAATTTGGTCGGGATGGTGGTGTTCTTCTGAATCATCTTGGTCATCACGCCGCCCATGGTTTCGATACCCAGCGACAACGGTGTCACGTCCAGCAGCAGCAAGTCCTTGCGGTCGCCCGACAAGACCGAACCCTGGATTGCGGCGCCGACTGCAACCGCTTCATCAGGGTTGACGTCCTTGCGCGGATCCTTGCCGAAGAATTCCTTTACCTTTTCCTGCACCTTAGGCATACGGGTCATGCCGCCGACCAGGATGATGTCGTCGATGTCGGAAACCTTGACGCCGGCGTCCTTGATCGCAATGCGGCAAGGCTCGATGGTCTTGGCAATCAGCTCTTCCACCAGCGATTCCAGCTTGGCGCGGGTCATCTTCAGGTTCAAGTGGATAGGTGCGCCGTTCGCCATGGCGATGTACGGTTCGTTGATTTCGGTCTGTTGCGAGGACGACAGTTCGATCTTGGCGCGCTCGGCCGATGCCTTGATACGTTGCAGCGCAATCGCATCCTTGCCCAGGTCGATACCGTTGATCTTCTTGAATTCGTCCAGGATGTAATCGATGATGCGCTGGTCGAAGTCTTCGCCGCCGAGGAAAGTGTCGCCATTGGTGGACAGCACTTCAAATTGCTTTTCGCCATCGACATCAGCGATTTCGATGATGGACACGTCGAAAGTACCGCCGCCCAAGTCATATACCGCAATCTTGCGATCGCCTTTTTCTGCCTTGTCCAGGCCGAATGCCAGCGCTGCCGCAGTCGGCTCGTTGATGATGCGCTTGACGTCCAGACCGGCGATGCGGCCGGCATCCTTGGTCGCCTGGCGCTGTGCATCGTTAAAGTAAGCCGGCACCGTGATCACGGCTTCGGTGACTTCTTCGCCGAGGTAGTCTTCAGCGGTCTTCTTCATCTTGCGCAGCACTTCCGCAGAAATTTGCGGTGGCGCCAGCTTCTGGTCGCGCACGCCAACCCATGCATCGCCGTTGTCGGCTTTGATGATTTGGTAAGGCATCAGCGCGATGTCTTTTTGCACTTCTTTTTCGTCGAATTTACGACCGATCAGACGCTTGGTTGCGTACAGCGTATTGGTCGGGTTGGTGACTGCCTGGCGCTTGGCAGGCGCGCCAACCAGGATTTCGCCGTCTTCTTGATAGGCGATGATGGAAGGCGTAGTACGCGCGCCTTCCGAGTTTTCGATCACTTTAGGTTGACCGCCTTCGATAACCGAAACGCAGGAATTGGTGGTACCCAAGTCAATGCCGATAATTTTACCCATGGTGTATGCCCTTTATTTTGAATATATGGTTAATGTTTTGATGGTCTGAATATAGGGAGAAAAGCAGCGCTTTCAAGCGCCAGCTTGTTCATTCTTGACGTTTTTTTTATTTTCCTTGCGCCACGACCACCAGTGCAGGCCGCAACAGGCGGTCGGCAATGGTGTATCCCTTTTGCAGCACTGTCACCACGGTATTGGTTTCTTGCTCTGCCGGCACGGTTGAAATTGCCTGATGTTTCATCGGATCAAGCTTGTCGCCGACTTGCGGCGAAATTTCCAGCAAGCGATTTCTCTCAAAGGCGGAAGACAGCTGTTTCAGCGTCATTTCCACGCCTTCCTTGAGCGACTCCACCGATGGCGTTTCAATTTTCAACGCCATTTCAAGATTGTCCTTGACCGGCACCAGCGCCTCGGCAAATCCTTCGATCGCAAACTTGTGAGCACGGGCAATATCTTCCTGAGCGCGGCGACGAACGTTTTCTGCTTCAGCCTTGGCACGCAAGAAAGCATCTTGCATTTCCGCGATCTTGGCTTGCGCCTCCGACAACTGCACTTCCAGCGTGGTTTCAGGGATTACCGTTGCATCTTCGGCAACCGAGTTCTTTTCCACTTGCGCCTGCTCGTTCTGATTTTCCATGTGTTCCATTCAAAAACCTCCAACAATCAATAACTTAGTAAGTATGGGAAGCTAAATGAGGCTATGTCCCTACTTTTTCAAGGGTTAAAATTCGTGCCCTGATTTGGCTCTCATGGGCTTGGACTAACAGCTAAAAGACGACAACCGGCGGCAACCGCATCAAAACCCGGCAACAAATTGAAACAATATTTACCAACCATGGGTTTGCTGCAACGCCACATTGGAACTATGCTGAAGGTGTAGATTCAACAAGAAACAGCGCTTTTGGAGAATTATTTTTCCCGCAACAAACAACAAGGGGAATACCGTGAAACTATCGTTAATTTCCGCATTTCTGGTCGTTTATATTTTGCTTGCAGCAAGCTGGATCAGCTATTCGCAACTGGTCGCCTTGTATTGACTATGGCTAGCTGCCCCGCCATTTGCAAAACAAGCAATAGTCTTCCATACGCACCCAACACTGGGCGCTCATTATAGTTGCGCCTAGCCGGAGCGGCGCAAAAACACCCAAAATTTCTGTATCAGACCGGCTGCTTTATTGGCTTGCACCCAGGCGCACGGCTTGTTGCCGTGAGGCTTCGGCCTGCTGTTTCAATTCATGCCGTTCGCTCTCCGTCAGATGGGTAGGCCAGCCGATCAAATGTTCCTCTATCAAAGTAGCCATGGCGGAGATCCAGGCCGGCGACTGGTTCAGGCAAGCAATGAAATGGAACTCCTTGCCGCCCGCCTTCAGGAAATCCTGTTTCGCCTCAATCGCAATTTCCTCCAATGTCTCCAGGCAATCGCTGGTGAAACCCGGGCACATCACATCGACGCGGTTGACGCCCTGCTTTGCCAGTTTCTGCAAAGTCGGCGCGGTATATGGCTGTAGCCATTCTGCCTTGCCGAAGCGCGACTGGAAAGTCAGCTGATATTGCTCAGGCCCCAGTCCCAGCTGCTGCGCCAGCAAGCGCGCGGTTTTTTGACATTCGCAATGATAGGGATCGCCTAGCGACAAAGTCCGCTTCGGCACGCCGTGAAAACTCATGATCAGCTTGTCCGGTGTGCCATGCATTGCCCAGTAAGCCAGCACTGACTCTTTCAACGCCTGGATATATGCTTCGTGATCGTGATAATGCTTGATGAAACGTAATTCAGGAACATTGCGCACTTGCGCACAATGGGCAAATACCGCGTCATAGATCGACGCTGTGGTGGTCGCCGAATATTGCGGATAGGCGGGCAAGATCAGGATCCGCTCGCAACCGTCTGCTTTCAGTTGCTCCAGCACTTCCGCGATCGCCGGCGTGCCGTAGCGCATCGCATAAGCCACTTGCAGCTGATGTCCGCGCTGCCCCAGATAACCGCGCAGCAAAATCGCCTGCTTGCTGGTATGGACTTTCAGCGGCGAACCTTCATTGCTCCAGATAGAAGCGTATTTATGTGCCGATTTGCCGGAACGGAACGGCAGAATCACGCAATGCAAAATCCACCACCAGATCGCCCGTGGGATTTCCACCACCCGCGGATCGGACAGGAATTGCTTCAGGTAACTCCGCACCGCCTTGGTGGTCGGTGCATCCGGGGTACCCAGATTGACCAGCAGCACCGCGGTCTTGCCGGTCTTGCCATGCGTGAACGGGGGTTCTTTACGAAATGCCATGCAGGGATGTCCAGAAAAAAGGGGCTTAGAGTGCCAGCAATTCACGCGCATGCTTGCGCGTGGTTGCGGTGATTTCCAAACCGCCAAGCATGCGGGCGATTTCCTCAATCCGGTTCTTGGCGTCGAGACCGTCGATCGCCGATACCGTTTTGTTGCCCTGGCTTTGCTTGCTGACTTGGAAATGCTGATTGGCCTGGCTGGCAACCTGGGGTAAATGGGTTACGCACAGCACTTGCCGATCCTGGCCCAGGCGCTTCAACAGGCGTCCAACCACCTCCGCCACGCCGCCGCCGATACCGCTATCGACTTCATCGAAAATCAAGGTCGGGGTCGCGGTTGAACTGGAGGTAATCACCGAAATCGCCAGCGCTATCCGCGCCAGCTCGCCACCGGAAGCAACCTTGGCCAAGGGCCGCGGCGCCACGCCGGCATGACCGGCGACCAGGAACTCTACTTGCTCGACGCCGTAGCTGGCCGCTTCGCAGGGATTCAATGCAACCGCAAAGCGGCCGCCGCTCATGCTCAAATCCTGCATCGCTGCGGTGACTGCGGTACCCAGCGCCTGAGCCGCCTTGGCTCGGGCTTTCGAGAGTTTTTGCGCCAGCGTCAGATAGGTGGTTTTCAGCTTCTCTTCTTGCGCCCGCATGGCGTCGAGATCGCTGGCGTCCGCCAGTTGCCGCAGCTGCAGCGACAAGCTCTCCAGTTCTTGCGGCAGTTCGTCCGGCGCCAGGCGGAATTTACGGCCGGCCGAATGAATCGCCTCCATCCGGTCTTCAACCTGATGCAAGCGCGCCGGATCAAGCTCGACCCGGCTCAGATAATCATTCAAGGCGTAGACCGCTTCCTGCAACTGGATGCGCGCCGGCTCCAGCGCTTCCAGCACCGGCTTGAGGCTGCTGTCGACATCGACCAGCTTGCCGATTTTCTGGTTCAGCGCTGACAATTGCGACAACATAGGCGGCGTGTCGTTTGTGTCGTTTTCTGAAATCACATTGAGCGCTTCTTGCGCCCCTTCGATCAGGCTAGCGGCATGCGACAGCCGGCTGTGCTCATTGGTGATCTCATCCCATTCGCCGGGCTTGACCGCCAGCTTTTCCAGCTCGCCCACCTGCCACTCCAGCCGTTCGCGCTCCAGCAGCACATTCTTGGCGTTGGTTTCAAATTCTTCGCGTTGACGCGCCAGTGAACGCCAGCTTTTGAAGGCGCCGGCGACCGCCAGCAAGTCATCCTGCAAACCGGCTTGCCCATCCAGCAACAGCCGTTGGGCGTCGCTCTTCAACAAAGACTGGTGCGCATGCTGGCCGTGGATATCGACCAGCATTTCGCCCAGTTCGCGCAGTTGCGCCGCGGTTGCCGCCACACCGTTGATAAACGCCTTGGAGCGGCCGGCGTTGTCGATCACACGGCGCATCAGGATCACGCCTTCCTCGCTGGAGAACTCATTCCGATCCAACCAATCGTTGACCTCGCCGTCAGCATCGCCGGTCAGCGCAAATTCTGCCGTCACGTCTGCCTTGGCGGCGCCTTCGCGCACCACGCTGGCGTCGCCGCGGCCGCCCAGCGCCAAGGCCAGGGCGTCGATCAGGATAGATTTGCCGGCGCCGGTTTCGCCGGTGAATACGGTAAAGCCAGCGGCGAACTCAAGCTCGATGGCATCGACAATGACAAAATCGCGAATGGAAAGTGTGCGCAGCATGGGAGTCTGAGATGGCTCAAAAATAGGTGTAGAAATAAAGACAAAGAAATAAGGATAAATTCAGCGCAGACCAGGCCCCGCTCAAGCAGTAGCAAAGTCGCAAAAAAATACGTTAGCAGCTTACATAAATAAGCAACTTACTTGAGCTGCCCTTCCGCCGACGGATATTCGTTCCAGTGTAACTTTTGTCGCAAGGTATCGTAATAACTCCAGCCGGCCGGGTGCAAAAAGGTGATGGTGTGTTCGGAACGCCGGATCAGGATGCGGTCGCCATGCTGCAGGCTGGCCAGCGATTGCATGTCGAAATTGGCGCTCATGTCGCGCCCATTCACGATTTCAATCACGATTTCACTGCTGTCTGGAATCACGATAGGCCGGTTCGACAGCGCATGCGGCGCAATCGGCACCAGCACAATGCCGCCCAGCGACGGATGCAGCAAGGGGCCGCCAGCGGACAAGGCATACGCGGTAGAGCCGGTCGGCGTCGCCACGATCAGGCCATCGGAACGCTGGTTATACATGAAGCGGCCGTCGACTTCGACCATCAGTTCTGCCATACCGGAAGCCGCGCCACGCGACACCACCACATCGTTGAACGCCAGTGCGCTGAAAATCTGCTGGCCGTCGCGCATGACGGCTCCCTGCAACAGGCTGCGGCGCTCCGACTCGACGTTCCCATCCAGCATTTCGCCCAGCACCGGCAGCATCCGCTCCAGTGAAATATCGGTAATGAATCCGAGCCGGCCCTGGTTGATGCCGATCAAGGGCACGTCATAGGGCGCCAGCTGGCGGGCAATGCCAAGCATGGTGCCGTCGCCGCCGACAATAATCGCGGCGTCCGCCTGTTCGCCGATCTGGGCCGGCGTCATGGCAGCAATGCCTGCCATCGCGACATTTTGCGCGGTCTCGGCTTCGAACACGACGTTATGGCCGCGATCTTGCAGAAAATCGACGATTTCAGTCAGCGACTCGGAAATACCGGCGGCAAAATATTTGCCGACGATAGCAATCGTTTTCGGCAAGGATGCTGACGAACCGGGCTGAGAAGGTAATTTTATAGGCGACATGCTGGCGATTAGACCATAATTTAGGCTTGCAATGAAGGATACGCACATGGCTCCGACGAATAATTCAACTATCCCCCCCGCCTCCCGCCTTGGCAAACCGGCTGCCGTGAAAGCGGTGCTGTTCGACCTCGACGATACGCTGTGGCCGATTGAGCCCGTGATCGCCCGCGCCGAACAATTGCTGTTCGACTGGTTGCGCGATCACGCCCCAGCCGTCACCCGCCAATTCACGATTGAAAGCCTGCGCCAGCAGCGCCTGGATCTGGTGGCGAGCAACCCCGTCTTCAAGTTCGACCTCTGGCAGCTGCGCCACGCGGCGCTGACCAACGCCTTCAAGAGCGTCGGCGAAGACACCGCCAAAGTGGATGCAGCGATGGCGTTGTTTTCCGAGGCGCGTCACGCGGTGACGCCGTTCGACGATGTGCAGCCGGTCCTGGCCCGGTTGCGCCAGCGTCTGCTGCTGGGTACGGTCTCGAACGGTTTTGCCGATCTTGGCAAAATCGGCCTGGCCCAGCATTTCCAGGTATCGATAGCAGCGCATAGCTTCGGTAGCGCCAAGCCCGATCCGGCGATTTTCCATGCGGCCTGCTCAGCGCTGAATGTGGCGCCTGAAGAAACCGTGTATGCGGGCGACGATCCCATGCTGGACGTGCTCGGCGCTCAACAGGCGGGTTTGCAGGCGGTCTGGATCAATCGTTTTGAGCGGGTGCTTCCCGCCGGCGTCAGCGCACAAGCCAGCTGCAGCAGCCTGCATGAGCTGGAAAGGTGGCTGGAACAAACTGCGATTGGCTGACAAAAACAGTGTATAAGTGCTTTATAAGCCGCTGGCACGCAAGCCCGGCGCTCGCTAAAATAGACCCATATGCAACTAGATAATCGCGCTCAAACCCTGCTCAAAGCCCTGGTCGAACGGTACATCGCCGACGGCCAACCGGTTGGCTCGCGTGCCTTGTCCAAGATTTCCGGCCTGGAACTGTCGCCGGCGACGATCCGCAACATCATGGCCGACCTGGAAGAAATGGGTTTTGTTGCCAGCCCTCACACTTCCGCCGGCCGGGTGCCGACGCCGCGCGGCTACCGCATGTTCGTCGATACCCTGCTGACCATGGAGCCGATTGACGAAACAGCGCTGGAATCCAAGATGCAGGCGCGTCTGCAGCCAAATTCACAACAAAAAATCATCGCCAACGCGGCCCAGGTGTTGTCATCTTTATCGCATTTTGCGGGCGTGGTGCTGTCACCTCGGCGCGAATCGATCTTCCAGCAAATCGAATTCCTGCGGCTTTCGGAAAAACGCATCCTGCTGGTGATCGTCAGCCCTAACGGCGATGTCCAGAACCGCTTGCTGCTGACCGATATCGATTACAGCCCTGCCAAGCTGGTGCAAGCCGCCAATTACATCAACCAACATTACGGCGGCCTCAGCCTGGACGACGTCCGCCTGCGCCTGCAAGGCGAATTGCGCAAGCTGCGTGACGACATGAGCTGGCTGATGCAAGCAGCGGTCGAAGCCGGCAGCGACGCCATGACCGACAATAGCGACGAAGTAGTGATTTCGGGCGAGCGCAATCTGCTCAGCGTGACCGATTTGTCGTCCAACATGGATTCCTTGCGCAAGCTGTTCGACATGTTCGAACAAAAAACCAGTTTGATGCAATTGCTCGATATCTCCGGCAAAGCGACCGGGGTCCAGATTTTCATCGGTGGCGAATCGCAACTAGTGCCGATGGATGAGATGAGCGTGGTGACCGCACCCTATGAAGTCAATGGCAAGATCGTCGGCACGCTGGGCGTGATCGGGCCTACGCGGATGGCGTATGAGCGCGTAATTCCGATAGTGAATATCACTGCCAAATTGCTATCGAACGCATTGAGCCACAACTAGCGCGTTCGGCACCTGCATGTCCCCAAACGACCCGATCATCGACTATATCCGCGAGTTGCTGGCGCCGCTTGGCGCGATCAGCGCACGCAGGATGTTTGGCGGTTATGGCGTCTACCACGATGGAGTGATGATCGGCCTGGTTGCCGACGGCGCTCTGTTTCTCAAGACCGACGAGGAAACCCGGCAGCAGTTTGCGGCCGCCGATTGCCGGCCTTTTGTTGTCGAGCACAAAGGGAGGACGATTGAGATGAGCTACTGGTCTGCGCCTGAGGACGCCATGGATTCAGCCGCTGCAATGACGCCATGGGCGCGGCTTGCTTATGCGGCAGCACTGCGGAAAGCCAATTCAAAGCCAACGCCAAAGGCGCGGAAACGCTAAATAGCGGTGCTGAATAACGGCGCTGAATAACGGCGCTGCATCAGCCCTTCTTTTTACGGCACTCCCGGCAATGCCCATACAGTGCCAGCGCATGGTCGGCGATTTCAAAGCCGTGATCCTTGGCAACGATTTTTTGACGTTTTTCAATTTCTTCGTCGTAAAACTCTTCGACCAGACCACAATCCAGGCAAACCAGATGGTCGTGATGCGAACCTTCGTTGAGTTCAAACACGGCCTTGCCGGTTTCAAAATGGTTGCGCTGCAACAGCCCGGCCTGCTCAAATTGGGTCAGTACCCGGTACACGGTTGCCAGACCGACATCGAGATTGTCGTTCAGCAGAATTTTATAGACGTCTTCAGCGCTCAGGTGGCGCACCTCGCTATTCTGGAAAATTTCCAGGATTTTCAGGCGTGGCAAGGTGGCTTTGAGGCCGCTGGCTTTCAGTTCGGATGGATTGTTCGGCATGTTTTGGTCACAAATGGATGATCTGCTTTATCATATAGCGTTTTAGCACAGTTGCTCAATCAATTGAGATCCTTATGCGAATGTTGCTCTCCCCTGCCCGTACCTCCGCTTTGACCGCTGTTGTCTTCATGGCCGCTTTGGCCGGCTGCGCATCAAAAAATCCGCTGATAGATGATCAGTCCACTAAGCAGCCTACCGCGCAGCCCGCGGGAACGAGCACTGCAGCCGCTGACACCAGCGGGGTTCAAACCATCAAGCATCGCCGCTTTCTTGGCGTTTTTTCCCCATATCGGATAGATATCCAACAGGGAAATTTTGTCTCAAAAGAGATGTTGACCCAAGTCAAAGAAGGCATGACACGTGAACAAGTGCGTTTTGCTCTGGGCACTCCCTTGATCACCGATGTGTTCCACGATGATCGCTGGGATTACGTCTTCCGCCTGCAAAAGGGCAACGGCGAAGTCACTACCAGCCGGGTCAGCGTTTTCTTCAACGGCAACCTGCTGGCGCGCGTCGACGGCGGCAACCTGCCTACCGAGAACGACTATCTGGATAGAATTTCAGGCGGCGCCGCGGAAGCCAAGAAGAGCGTCAAGAATGTGGAAATCGCGCCATCGGTGCCTACCGCACCCGGCCCTGCCAAAAACTGATTAATAACGCATTTACAAATTGCTCAGATCGTCGAAATAACAATGACTCAGATGAAAATAGCCGTTGCAGGTGCTTCGGGGCGCATGGGGCGCATGCTGGTTGAGGCGATTCAAAACGCTGACGATGCACTGCTGGCCGGTGCACTGGACGTGCCGGGCGCGCCGGAATTAGGAACTGACGCCGCAGCATTCCTGGGCAAGCCTGCCAATGTCCTGATCGAAGCCGATCTGGCCAAGGGCCTGGCGCAAGCGGCTTACCTGATCGATTTCACCCGCCCCGAAGGCACGCTGAAACATCTGGATTATTGCGCCGCCAATGGCATCAAGATGATTATCGGCACCACCGGCTTCGATGAAGCCGGCAAGGCAGCCATTGCCGCAGCGGCAAAAAAGACCGCCATCGTGTTTGCTGCCAATATGAGCGTCGGCGTCAATGTCACGTTGAAATTGCTGGAAATGGCGGCTAAAAGCTTTTCCCACGGCTACGACATCGAAATCATCGAAGCCCATCATCGCCATAAGGTCGATGCACCGTCCGGTACCGCGCTGATGATGGGGGAAGTCGTCGCTGATGCACTCGGACGCAAGCTGGACGACGTCGCGGTCTACGCCCGCGAAGGCATTACCGGGGAACGCGATCCCTCCTCTATCGGTTTTGCCGCCATCCGCGGCGGCGATATCGTCGGCGACCATACCGTGCTGTTTGCCGGCATCGGCGAACGTGTAGAGATCACGCATAAATCCTCCAGCCGCGTTACTTACGCGCAGGGCAGCTTGCGCGCAGCGCGCTTTCTGCGCGACAAGAGCAGCGGCCTGTATGACATGCAGGATGTGCTGGGCCTGCGCTGAAGCGTCGGCGGCCAGCAACAATCTGCTTACAGCGTTGTGACGCTGGCTGCACAACAACCTATTTTCTTGGATCGGCGATATGGATCAATCTCTCGGACTAGCGCGTTATTGGGCGCAAACTGACGCCATTTCTCATACAGTGGCTTACGTGTTGGTGCTGATGTCGGTAGTCAGCTGGTTTTACATCCTGTCGAAAGCCTGGAGTTCGTGGCGCATACGCAGAAGTGCGGCGGCGCTGGAAGATTTCTGGCAAGCGCCAACACTGGAAGTAGCGATTGCCGGCATCCAGCCTTTCGATAGCGAAAACGTCTATTCGCCGTTGGCCAGCCAGGCGGCCGATGCGGCGGCAATCAAGCCGCCGGCGCCGGGTACGCCTGCTGCCTCACTGAACGCGGCATCCGATCCGGGCGAATTGATCACGCGCACCTTGCGCCGCGAAATCAACCGTGTCTCGTCACGCCTGGAAAGCGGCTTGACCCTGCTGGCATCGGTCGGCTCGACCGCACCATTCGTCGGCTTGTTCGGTACGGTCTGGGGTATTTATCATGCGCTGGAGGCGGTTTCCAACGCAGGCACCATACAAATCGACAAGGTGGCGGGCCCGGTGGGCGAAGCACTGATCATGACGGCCCTTGGCCTGGTAGTGGCGATTCCGGCGGTGCTGGCGTATAACGCTTTCACCCGGGTGAATCGGATCACACTGGCCGAACTCGACGCTTTTGCGCATGATCTGCACGCTTACCTGACTACCGGCAGCCGGGTCGGAAAATAATTATTCGCGCAGCTATATTTTTGGGCTATGACTAAGACTAGCACTAGCGATCAAGGAGCAAACCATGGCTTTTGGCGGCTTTAACGACAATCAGAATCAAGCGCCGATGGCGGATATCAATATCACGCCTATGGTCGACGTCATGCTGGTGCTGCTGGTGATTTTCATCATCACTGCGCCGCTTTTCACGCACGCTATCAAGGTCGATTTGCCGAGCGCGCAGTCGGCGCCGGCGCCGGAAAAACCTGAAACCATCTCGCTGTCGATAGACCGCAGCGGCAAAATGTTCTGGAATGACGCCCCGGTTGCGGAAAGCGAGCTGACAGACCGCCTGATCGCTGCGGCCGCGCGCCAGCCGCAGCCGGAACTGCAATTGCGCGCAGACAAAGATACCCGCTATGAAATCCTGGCGCAGGTAATGTCGCTGGCGCAAAACAACGGCTTGAATAAAATCGGCTTCGTCACTGTTCCCGGAAAAAACGGCGCAACAAAGTAATCGTATTCCACACCCGGCGCTTGCCGGGTTCTTTCTATTTCCCTGACGCTATCCGCGTTTCCGCAGTTTCCCTCCCGCACTCCAGCAGTCCAGCATCTGCCTCGACATCAATAATTCCCCTGTGGCAATTTAATAATTTTATCAAATAGCGCTGGTTTGCAAATTTGCATGTAACATTCTATTTTCATTTGTATCTTTATATGTCAAAAACCAATAAATTGAATTTCCATCTCATATATTGCCATTTTGACCACTTCCTCTGCACTACCCCCCCTCTTCTGATCGCTCAAGCATATGACGTCGTCCTCTTACAATCTGCTGTGGTCGACATTTAATGCTTCTCCCGGGTTTATCGGGATTCCGTTCATGCTGGCGCTGGCGATCGCCGAATGGGGGATCTATCTGGTGCCGACCAGCCTTGTCGCCTTGTGGATTAGCGGTAATAAGACCACCCGCTTGCTCTCTCTCAAAGCAATAGTCACGACAGCTGCCGCGGTATTGGTCAGCAAAATCATCGCGCTACTCTGGAGCGCTTTGGCGCCAACCGCATGGAATGATTATCTGTACCAGGCTAAAAGCGCACACTGTGTTTCGCCTAGCGTCACGATCGCCATCATCCTGGCCACCGGCCTGACCCTTTGGACGGCAAAAACCATCAAGATCAAATGGCTAGGCGTATTGCTGGTGGCGCTGTCGCTTGCCGTCAGTTGGGCCAAGATCTTTCTTGGCATGCATTATCCGCTGGATATTTTTTGCGCCGGCCTGGTCTCGCTGGCAATGATGCTGGCCATGAACACCAAATATGGCAAGATCGTCAGCCATGAGTCAATCAGATTCATCAACAGTCACCTGCAAAACCTGACATTGCTATCAGAGATAGCGCATCTTCTTTACCTGCGGCCAGCCTTGCCATCAGCCAGCAATAACGGCCCACGCATTACTCTGCATACCTGTTTGACGCACTCGCCGCGCGGCCTGTCGTACTTTGCCAAGCAGATCAAGCTAAGCGTCCGCACGGTGATTCACTATCGTCAGACGCAACGCTGGCTAGCCTATTGGAATGCGACGCCCATGCACGCCAGACTGGCGCAAGCCACACCTCGGCTGCTACAGAAAATCTATCGCCCATACCAGTCATTACGCCTGCGCAGCCAGGACCGGCTGAATATCCTGGTCAGTCACTACGATTTCATTTTCCAGCAAGGTCTCGGTCCGCTGGTCTTGTGCGCGACACAAGCACCTGTTTTGCTAGGCAGCTTCAGCGGCAAATCCGGGGCGCTCTATGAGATCCGGCTATCGGCGATCGCCACGCTGGACCGGGAAGGAGAGTTGGCGCTTGACCTGTACAGCGACCAGCAACGTCTGTTCTCGGTTGCCTTTACCTTTTACGGCAGCGAGTTAATCCCGTGCATAGGTATAGGCTGCCTGCAAGGCCCGCGCGGCAGCAACGCACAGGAACGGGTGCGCAACGCCACCCGCGACATGTTTGGCTTGCGGCCGAAAGGCCTGATGCTGCGCCTGGTGAGAGAAATCGGCCGTGCTTATGGCTGTAAGAAGCTGATCCTGGTCGGAAATCAAAATCGGGTCATGTTTCATCAGATCCGCAGCGGCCAGGTATTCGCCGACTATGACGATTTCTGGCAAGAAATAGGGGCAGTCCAACGCCCGGACGGCGAATACCAGATCGCGTGCGACGCCATTGCCGCGCCCAACCTACAAGAGATTCCCTCGCACAAGCGCTCGGAAGCGCGCAAGCGTATTGAACTGACAGAACGCGCATGCAGCGCCACGCTAACAGGCTTTTCCAGCACATTCAGCGGCGCCTGAAGCGGCCCGGCTTGCCGCTCAACCATCAAGTATCACGTGACTCCACGTGTCCTGTGCGCTAAAGCGGCATCCGAACCAGTATAATCACCGGTTCGGGGCCATTGTGTAGTGGCCCGGCAAGTTCCCATTCTGCTTCGCAACGACCAAGATTACCTAACTCGTCCCGGCCGACGTATGACTTAGCGCCGACGATCCGGCGTCTTGTTCGTTTTGCAAGGCGGAATAACATTCACTTTTTAGCTCCCGTCATGCAAGAAAAATACAGCCCAACCGACGTCGAAAAATCATCGCAAGACCATTGGCAAGCCATGGACGCCTACAAGGCCGTCGAACATGCCAAGGACAAGAACGGCCAGGACAAAAAGAAGTTTTACGCCTGCTCGATGCTGCCCTACCCATCGGGCAAGCTGCACATGGGTCATGTGCGTAATTACACGATCAATGATGTGATGTACCGCTATCTGCGGATGAATGGCTATAACGTATTGATGCCGATGGGCTGGGACGCGTTCGGCATGCCAGCGGAAAACGCCGCGATGGCTAACAACGTGCCGCCGGCGCAGTGGACCTACGCCAACATCGCGCACATGAAGAAGCAGATGCAGGCGATGGGGCTGGCGATTGACTGGTCGCGCGAGATGACCGCCTGTACCCCGGAATACTACAAGTGGAATCAGTGGATGTTCCTGAAGATGCTGGAGCAAGGCATCATCTACAAAAAGACCGGCACCGTGAATTGGGATCCGATCGATCAAACCGTGTTGGCTAACGAGCAAGTCATCGACGGCCGCGGCTGGCGCTCCGGCGCACTGATCGAAAAGCGCGAAATCCCGATGTACTACGCCAAGATCACCGACTACGCCGAAGAGTTGCTGGAACACGTAGAAACCAAATTGCCAGGCTGGCCGGAACGGGTGCGCCTGATGCAAGCCAACTGGATCGGCAAGTCGACCGGTGTGCGCTTTGCGTTTCCGCACAAGATCGAAGAAAACGGCCACCTGATCCACGACGGCAAATTGTGGGTCTTCACCACCCGCGCCGACACCATCAAGGGCGTGACCTTCTGCGCCGTGGCGCCGGAACATGCGCTGGCCACTTTCGCCGCCAAGAGCAATCCCGAGCTGGCTGAATTCATCGCCGAATGCAAAAAGGGCAGCGTCATCGAAGCCGACATGGCGACCATGGAAAAGAAAGGCATGCCGACCGGTTTGTACGTGTCGCATCCGCTGACCGGCCAGTTAGTCGAAGTATGGGTTGGCAATTATGTCTTGATTACCTACGGCGACGGCGCCGTCATGGGCGTGCCGGCGCACGACGAGCGCGACTTCGCCTTCGCCCAGAAATACGTGCTGCCGATTCGGCCGGTGATTGCGATAGCAGGTAAAACCTACTCCGAAGAAAGCTGGCACGACTGGTATGGCGACAAGGAAAACGGCGTCTGTGTCGATTCCGGCAAATACGATGGCCTCAACTACCAGCAAGCAGTTGATGCGATAGCCGCCGACCTGGCGGCGCGCGGTCTGGGCGAAAAGAAAGTCACCTATCGCCTGCGCGACTGGGGTATTTCGCGCCAGCGCTATTGGGGCACGCCAATCCCGATCATCCACTGCGCCGATTGCGGCGATGTGCCGGTGCCGGAAAAAGATTTGCCGGTGGTATTGCCGGAAGACTGCGTGCCGGACGGCAGCGGCAATCCGCTCAACAAGCACGAAAAATTCCTGCACGTCCACTGCCCGCAATGCGGCAAACCGGCGCGCCGTGAAACCGATACGATGGACACTTTCGTCGACTCGTCCTGGTATTACATGCGCTATTGCTCGCCGAAGAGTAATGACGCCATGGTCGATTCGCGCAACGATTACTGGATGCCGATGGACCAGTACATCGGCGGCATCGAACACGCCGTGCTGCATTTGCTGTACGCCCGCTTCTGGACCAAGGTCATGCGTGACTTCGGTCTGATCAAGTTCGACGAACCGTTTACCAATCTGCTGACGCAGGGCATGGTGCTCAACGAAACTTATTTCCGCGAAGACGCCAGCGGCAAGAAGACCTGGCATAACCCGGAAGATGTCGAGCTGACCTTTGACGACAAAGGACGGCCGCTGACGGCCATCCTGAAAGCGGACGGCGCACCGGTAGAGATCGGCGGCACTGAAAAGATGTCGAAATCGAAAAACAACGGCATCGATCCGCAAGCCCAGATCGACCAGTACGGCGCCGATACCGCACGCCTGTTCACCATGTTTGCTTCGCCGCCGGAGCAAACCCTGGAATGGTCGGGCGCCGGAGTGGAAGGCGCCAATCGTTTCCTGCGCCGGGTCTGGGCCTTCAGCTATACCCGCGCCAGCAGCATTGCGCCAAGTGCTGCGGCCGACTTTTCCGGCTTGAGCGATGTACACAAAACCTTGCGTCGTGAAGTACACAAGATTTTGCAGCAGGCCGACCATGATTTGAAGCGGATCCAATACAACACCGTGGTATCGGCCTGCATGAAAATGCTGAACACCCTGGAAGCAGCCAAACTCGATCAGTCGCCGGCCAGCGGTGCGGTACTGACTGAAGGCCTGTCGATTTTCCTGCGCGTACTCAATCCGATAGCGCCGCACATCACCCATACGCTGTGGCAAGAGCTGGGTTTTGCCGCCGTGCATGGCGATATCCTCGACGCCAGCTGGCCGCAAGTGGACGACAAGGCACTGGAACAAAGCGAGATTGAAATGATGATCCAGGTCAACGGCAAGCTGCGCGGCAGTATCACTATCGCCAAAGATGCGGACAAAGCCAGCATCGAGGCGGCGGCGCTAGCCAACGAGAACGTCCAGAAATACCTCGAGGGCACGCCGAAGAAAATCATCGTGGTGCCGGGGAAACTGGTCAATATCGTCGCTTAGGCCACGCTTAGGTCAATACATGGCCGGACGAATCCGTCCGGCCCTGAATCTTGAAACAAGGAACGTCCGAATGTTGAATAGAACGCCTCTCAGAATGCCCGCAGATTCCCGCACATGGCTGCGCTGGCCATTGATGCTGATCATGACCGCGATGCTGTGCGCCTGCGGTTTTCATCTGCGCGCTTCGGCCAACCTGCCATTCAAGTCGCTCTTTATGACCTTTGCCCCAAATTCGCCGTTAGGCATTGAGTTAAAACGCAATATCCTGGCCAGCGGCAACACACAGGTACTGCCTACTGCCGAAGGCGCCGAAGCGATACTGGAAGTGCTCGGCGAAACCCAGGAGAAAGTCATCCTGACCACTAACAGTTCAGGCCGCGCCAGCGAGTACATGCTGTATTACAGACTGACTTTCCGCGTGACCGATGCGGAAAAGAAAGAATTGTTGCCAGCGACGCTGATCACCTTGAAGCGCGACATCAGTTATAACTCGTCGCAAGAATTGTCCAAGGGCGCAGAAGAAGTACTGCTGTACCGCGACATGCGAAGCGACATGGTGCAGCAGGTTCTGCGCCGCCTGGCAGCGCTCAAGACCGCTCAGCCAACCCAGCCCGAGCAGTCAACGGCGGCACCCGCTGCCGCTCCGGCCACTGCCGTTCCTGCCAAATAACAGGGTCAAAGGTTAAAGGTTATTTCATGCAATTGCGGTTCGACGCGCTCGACGGCCATCTGGCGAAAACCCTGGCGCCCTTGTACGTGATCACCAGCGACGAGCATTTGCTGGCGCTGGAGGCATCCGACAAGATACGTAAAAGTGCGCGCCGCAACGGTTGCAGCGAGCGCGACGTGCTGGTGGTCGACCGTAGCTTCAAATGGGGAGAGTTGCTGGCTGCCAATCAGTCGCAATCGCTGTTCGGCGATAAAAAACTGATCGAGCTGCGGATCCCGACCGGCAAGCCGGGCAAGGATGGCGGTCAGGCTTTGCAAAATTACACTGCGACGCTCAATCCGGACAATGTCACGATTATCAGCCTGCCGAAGCTTGACTGGGCCACACAAAAAGCCGCCTGGGTCGCTACTCTGCAACAGAGCGCGGTATATATAGATATTCCGTTGGTGGAGCGGGCGCACTTGCCGAACTGGATCGGCGTCCGCCTGGCGGCTCAGCAGCAAAGCGCAGACCGCCAATCGCTGGATTTCATCGCCGACCGGGTCGAAGGCAATCTGCTGGCGGCGCATCAGGAAATCCAGAAGCTGGCTTTGCTGCATCCGCCAGGCAAGCTGAGTTTCGAACAATGCCACGATGCAGTACTCAACGTCGCGCGCTATGATGTCTTCAAGCTGAATGAAGCGATGCTGGTCGGTGATACGGCGCGCCTGGTACGCATGATGGATGGCTTGAAAGGTGAAGGCGAAGCTCTGCCGCTGGTGCTGTGGGCGCTTTCCGAGGAAATCCGCACCTTGTTGAAATTGAAATCGGCAGCTAGCCAGGGCCGTCCGATACCCGCGCTGTTGAAGGAATATCGCATCTGGGGGCCACGCGAACGACTGATGGAGCCGGCATTGCGGCGCTTGAGTCTGGCGACGCTGGAAGCGGCCTTGAAAGATGCGGCGCAGATCGACAAAATGGTCAAAGGCTTGCGCGCCAAGACCTTCGCCGGCGATGCCTGGGATGCGTTGTTGCAACTGGGTTTAAAAGTCGCACATATTTGATAAAACATATGAATATCCAACACTACATGACCGAAGTCGGACAACGTGCGCGCGCTGCATCGCGCGCCATGGCGCGTGCCGACAGCGCCGTCAAGAACCGCGCACTGAGCCTGATTGCGGCTGCCATCCGGCGCGACGCCGACCTGTTGCGCGCAGCCAACCAGATCGATCTGGAAACAGCACGCGCCAATGGCCTGGCGCCCGCAATGCTGGACCGCCTGACGCTGTCGGAGCAGGCCATCGCCACCATGATCGCGGGGCTCGAACAGATTGTCGCCCTGCCCGATCCGATCGGCGAAATCTCGAATATGAAATACCGTCCCACCGGCATCCAGGTAGGCCAGATGCGCGTGCCGCTGGGCGTCATCGGCATCATTTACGAAGCCCGGCCCAACGTCACGGTGGATGCCGCCGGCCTGTGCATCAAGAGCGGCAACGCCACCATCTTGCGTGGTGGCTCCGAGGCCCATCATTGCAATCAGGCGCTGGCCAAGCTGGTGCAAGAGGGTCTGGCCGGCGCCGGCCTGCCACAGGACGCCGTACAAGTGGTGGACACCACCGACCGTGCCGCAGTGGGCGCCATGATCACGATGCCGCAATACGTCGATGTTATCGTGCCGCGTGGCGGCAAGGGCCTGATCGAGCGCCTGATCAAGGAAGCCACGGTGCCGATGATCAAGCATCTCGACGGCATCTGTCACGTGTATATAGACGATCAGGCCGATCTCGACAAAGCCGTGAAGATTGCCTTCAATGCCAAATGCCATCGCTATGGCACCTGCAACACAATGGAAACCTTGCTGGTGGCTCGCGCGATTGCGCCGCAGGTATTACCGCAACTCGCCAAGTTGTATCAAGGTAAAGAAGTCGAGCTGCGCGCCGACGATGAGGCGCGCGCCATCCTGGCTGCTTATCCGCATCTGGCGGCCGCTACCGAAGAAGATTGGCGCACCGAATATCTGGCGGCCATCCTGGCTGTCAAGATCGTCGCCGATGTGGATGAAGCCATCGCCCATATCAACACCTACTCCTCGCAACACACCGACAGCATCGTCACCGAGAACCACTCACGAGCCATGCGTTTCTTGCGTGAAGTCGATTCGGCATCGGTCATGATCAATGCCTCGACCCGCTTTGCCGATGGTTTTGAATTTGGCCTGGGTGCTGAAATCGGCATCTCCAACGATAAACTGCATGCGCGCGGACCTGTCGGCCTGGAAGGCCTGACTTCGCTAAAATATGTGGTGTTCGGACACGGGGAAGTGCGCGAGTAGTACGCAAGTAAGCTGCCGTACGCGGTATACCGATATATAGCGATACCGCTGCGCTCACGCATTCTTTGCCTGCGGACCAGAGCGAAAAACTCTGGTCCCGCTTAAGCTTTTGTCCGCTGCTCGTAGAATCGCTGTTCTGTTGTGATGGCAACCGAATTCCCCTCCCGCAATAATCAAAAATAAAAGGAAACACCATGCTTTGGATCAAATCGCTGCATATTGTCTTCATCGCGTCATGGTTTGCCGGCTTGTTTTATTTGCCACGGATCCTGGTCAATCTGGCGCAGGAAACCGACGCAACAGCCACCCAAAGATTGCTGATGATGGCGCGTAAGCTGTATCGTTTCATGTCGATATTGTCGCTGCCGGCGATTGTATTCGGCGCCTGGCTGTGGCTGGGATACGGCATAGGAAAGGGTCCGGGCAACGGCTGGCTGCACGCCAAATTATTCCTGGTGATTCTTGTGATCGGCTATCACCATGCCTGCGGCAGCTTGCTGAAGAAATTTGAAAACGGGGTGAATACGCGCAGCCATACCTGGTTCCGCTACTTCAATGAAGTACCGGTTCTGCTATTGCTGGCGATCGTCATCCTGGTGGTTGTCAAACCGTTCTAATAGCATCCGAGGATTAGCCATGAGCAAGATCTGTGAATATTATTTCGCACCGCATTCGCCCTTCGCCTACCTGGGTCACGCGCGCCTGCAGGCCCTGTCCAAGCAATACGATGTCAAGATCGTATTAAAACCTTGCGACTTGTCCAAGGTCTTCGGCAGCTCCGGCGGTTTGCCGCTGGCCAAGCGCGCACCTCAGCGCCAGGCCTATCGGCTGGAAGAACTGCGGCGCTGGAGCGAATACCTGCAAGTGCCGATGAATCTGCAACCAACTTTCTTCCCGGTGCAGAGCGATGACGCCGCAAAACTGATCATCGCCACTCAATTGGCGCATGGCACGGAAGCCGCGCTGACATTGACCGGCGCTATAATGCGCGCAGTCTGGGCCGAACAACGCAATATCGCCGACGGCACGACTTTGATCGCAATCGCTTCGGAGCTTGGCCATGACGGCAAGACCTTGCTGAAATCGGCCGAAACCGCCAGCGTCCAGAGCGAATTCGAGCGTTTTACCGAAGACGCGATTTCCGCCAGTGTCTTTGGCGCTCCCTGGTATGTAGTCGACGGCGAAGCGTTCTGGGGCCAGGACAGGCTGGATTTTGTAGAGCGCGCGTTCGCCAGATGAATTTATTTTTTTGCACTAGTAGTAAAGAGGCCTCGAAAAACCGTGGCGAGCGGTCCAAGGTCGGCAGGAGAAGCGCAGCCGTACGAAAGTACGGTGAGCATCGCAGTGTCGAGATTGGGCCGCTCGCTACGGTTTTTCGAGGTCTGATCGTCAACGGATAAAGGGTACCCCCATGTCACATTTAGCAACAGACTCACACTCATATTTTTGCCCTTGCCCACGCGGGCTGGAAGCCGCGCTGGCTGAAGAGCTGAATGAAATAGCGCAATTCAGCGCGCCTGCCGTCACGCTCAAGGTCCACACCCAGGTGCCCGGCGGCGTCCATTGCTCCGGCTTGTTGAGCGATGCCTGGCGCATCAATCTGCACTCGCGCATTGCCAGCCGGGTGCTGCTGCGTTTGACGCATGGCGCATATAAGAATGAAAACGATATCTACGATATGACGCTGGAACAGGAATGGGAGAGCTGGTTTCCGGTCAGCCACACCATTCGGGTAGACGTCACTGCGGTGAAATCGCCGTTGCGCAGCCTGCAATTCACTACGCTCAAGATCAAGGATGGCATTTGCGATCGTTTCCGTGACCTGTGCAATGAGCGGCCTTCAGTAGACACCGGCACGCCGGATATGCGTATCGTCGGCTTTCTCGATGCTCACAATTTCACTCTGTACCTCGATACCTCCGGCGAGGCGTTGTTCAAGCGCGGCTGGCGCGCCGAAACCGGCGATGCGCCATTACGCGAGAATCTCGCCGCCGGACTGCTGCGCACCTCCGGCTGGAAACCAGGCACGGTATTGTTCGACCCTATGTGCGGATCCGGCACCATTTTGATCGAAGCTGCCCAGATCGTCGCCGGCATCCCGGCCGGCGCCCGCCGCCATTTCGCCTTTGAAAAATTCAATGATTTCGAAAGCGCGAAATGGCTGGCGATCAAGGGCAGCTTCAAGCCGAATCCTCTACCCACCACGCCGACCATCTTCGGCAGCGATATTTCCGGCGATATGGTACAGATTGCGGCGAACAATCTGCGCAACGCCGGCATCCTGTTTGAGGTACCGATAAAACAGATCGAAGCACAGGAAGTCAAGCCACCTGTCGAAGTCGAGCACGGCATCATGCTGACCAACCCGCCGTATGGCGAGCGGATCGGCGTGCGCGGCGACAGCACCCTGAGCAGCGACGACTTGTTGACCGCCTTCTTCAGCGCATTCGGCACCACCCTGAAGCAACGTTTTGCCGGCTGGAGTGTATTTTTGTTTTCGGCCGATCTCGGCCTGCCCAAACTGTTACGCCTGAAAGAAGCGCGCAAGACGCCTTTCTTCAACGGCGCGCTGGAGTGCCGGCTATTCCGCTTTGACATGGTGGCGGGTTTCAATCGGCGTGAAGCAGCCAAGCCGAAGGCAGAATGACCGGCTAGCGTTCCTTGGTAATTTCTCAATAAAACAAGCGCAATCTTTGCGCTTGTTTCACATCTGCTTATCCAGTTACTCTGCCTCTATCCTCGCATCCCCCTCCTCGGAAACAAGCTTGCCCTCGTGCGCCACAAGATGAGCCACGGCGGACATTTCCAGCTTGACATCATTTCCAAACTACCCCATCAGATACGCTAAAAACACTTGCATTCCCTGTTCAAGTAACGAATAATACAAATACGAATTGTTCGCATTTACAGAAAGGACTATAATGAGCCAGACGATACGACGCGAAGCACAAGTTGAGAAAACCCCTGTGTCCAGCATCACCAAGTCAGTTGCATCTGCAGTCACGCGAATCAAGAGCCAGGATCTGTTCAAGCAAATGCGCGAACTGGAAATTGATCACGGCGGCAGAATTTATAAGCTGCGGCTGACGCAACTGAACAAGTTGATCCTCACCGCTTAAGCACAACGGTTTTTAGTTAGTCATAACTAGCCCGCCCGCCGTGAGCGCCAGCCAGCGAGATACAGATATAGGAGCGCTTGATGGTATCGGAGAGAATCAATCCGGCTTTCGTAGAGCCAAACGATGCACCGGCACAGCCGGAATTACTGGTCTCGGCGGTGCTGCACCTGATGTCGCATTACACCGCGAATAGCCAGGAGACCAGCGCCTGCGTCAAGCTGGCCTCGGTAATTGAGCGGCATTTGAAGGCGCTGGCAGATTTACCAAATCTGGCGCCGGTATTGCGTGCCACCTGTCTGCAGTTATCGGAGCAGTGGGGCGCGGTAGTAGAAAGGACGATGCCGCGGCCGGAAAAATACAATCTGTTCAGCAGATTTGTGGCTGCAAATCGGGTGTGCTGAAGCAACATCGATAAACCATAAAGGCCGCAAGAACATCTTTGGCGGCCGACTTTTATTTCTTAATCTGCCTTCTAACTATGGCAGTGAGGTACAAAATGATCGTTTGTGTTTGCAATAACGTTTCGGACCGAAAAATTCGACAGGCAGTCGATTCGGGCATGACTTCCATGTCTGAATTGCGCGAACACCTGGACATTGGCACCTGCTGCGGGAAATGCCATTCCTGCGCAAAAAGTGTATTGCGCGAGTGCCTGGATAACCGGGCTCCAGCCGCTCTTCGTCATGTTCAAGCATTGGTATTCCAACCAAACCTACAAGCCGCGTAACAGCGTAATAAGTTCTAGCGGGATCAGCGCAACCATGTCGTCAGCAACAATCAGCTCCCCTGCGCTTGCATGGAAAAGAATCAAACGCATCGGCCCATTAGGGACGATCCTGTTGCTTCACATAGCTTTTTTCTGGGCATTGAAAAGCGGTCTGATTCATCAAGCTGCGCAAGCCATGCCGAAAGAAATCTTTGCCAGTTTCATCACGCCGGAAAAAGCACCTGAGCCAACACCTCCCACGCCGCAGCCCGCGACGCCGAAAACCGTTGCAGTAGTAAAGAAAAACATCACGCCGCCGCGCCCCACGCCGGTGGTCAACAACACACCTTCGGAAACCGCAATTTCAGTACCGACATCCACCCCGCAGCCGCCACAGCACGAAGAACCTGCAGCTGCAGCGGCGCCAGCTGCGCCAGTTTCAGCACCTGCCCAGCCTCGCACCATCACCTCCGGAGTCGAATACATCCAGCCGCCTGATGTGAGATACCCTGCCGTTTCCAAGCGCATGGGCGAGGAAGGCAAATCGGTCATCCGGGTCTTGATCAACGAAAGAGGCCACGCTGAACGCGTCGAAGTGCAAAAATCCTCCGGCTCCAGCCGTTTGGATGAGGCCGCCAAACAAGCTGTCATGCGGGCGTTGTTCAAACCCTATATGGAAGATGGCAAGCCGACGCCGGCGATTGCCATCGTGCCTATCAATTTCCAGCTATCCAATTAATCAATGGCGCTGTTGGCGTATCGCCAAGGCAGCCGTACTCAATTTACAGATTTTACAGATCAAGGGGAGTTCATCATGGAAGTAAGTCCATACGGCTTGGAAGCACTCTGGGGCCAGGGCGATTTCGTCATCAAAAGCGTCGCCGTGCTGTTGGTGGCGATGTCGATTGCGTCCTGGTATGTAATCCTGACCAAGGCCCTGCAAATCCTGCGCTTTCAACGTGCCGCCCACGCTGCCGGCCACCAGTTCTGGGATACCACCAGCCTGCCGGAAGGGATTGCCACGCTGGGTACGGAAAATCCTTTTGCCGAAGTAGCCCAGGCAGGCGTCTCCTCGATGCGCCATCATGCCGCGCACAAAGGCCATCTGCACGATCAGTTGTCAGTCAGCGACTGGGTCACCCTGTCATTGCGCCAGGCAATTGACGATGTTTCCGGCAAATTGCAGACCGGCATGGCGGTACTGGCGTCGGTTGGTTCTACCGCGCCTTTTGTCGGCTTGTTTGGCACCGTCTGGGGTATTTATCATGCGCTGGTGTCGATCGGCACCTCCGGCCAGGCCAGTATCGACAAGGTTGCCGGCCCGGTCGGCGAGGCGCTGATCATGACCGCGCTTGGTTTGGCCGTAGCTATTCCGGCTACCTTCGGCTATAACGCACTGGTGCGCGGCAACAAAACCATCATCGCCAAACTGAATAAATTCGGTTTCGACCTGCATGCGCTGTTCGTCACCGGCTCCCGTTCCAGCAATACCGAAACCGGTAATCCAAACGGTTCGATTGGTTCGGGCAATGGCGCCAAGCTGGTCGCTGTGAAAGGTGCATGATGGGCATGGGTTCTTTGTCCGATTCGGACGATGATTTCAATCCGGAAATCAACACCACGCCGCTGGTCGATGTGATGCTGGTGCTGTTGATTATCTTTATCATGACCATCCCGGTGATGAACCACGCGGTAAAGATCGATTTGCCGCGCGCCACCAACCAGCCAGACCAGGCCAAGCCGGAAAGCATCAATTTGTCTGTCGATGCCGACGGCAAATTGTTCTGGAATGAAGAAGCGATCGACCGCAGCGAACTGAATGCGCGGATTGCGGTTGCTGCACAAAAACAGCCGCAACCGGAATTGCACCTGCGCGCGGCGCGTACCGTGCAATATGAAAAAGTGGCCCAGGTGATGGCTGCAGCGCAATCCGGCGGACTTGGGAAAATCGGCTTTGTTACCGATCCCGACGCCAAGTAAGGATACGAGTGAAGGTGGCATGACGGTCGCGAGTTAAGCGTTAAGTATCCTCAACGCTCTTGCATTTATCCTTTGCCCTGAGAGCCTGCGCATGTCGCCATGCGCAGGCTCTATTTACGTGGTCGGATTGATGCACAAATCACAATGAAAATGATTCGCGCTATCTGATGATGAAAAAGCTTATTGCATGCGCTATCATGGCTGCGATTTCGGTCGAACGTCGATGAAACGACGCCCCGATCACGTGAGAAGCCGGCATAAAATCCAGAAATCCCCGACTTTATCGCTGCGTCACTCCGCACTCCGCCCCCATTTCATAGCGAGGTCTCCATGCAAGGCGAAAAACAAATCATCACGCTGCTCAACGCGCAGTTAACCAACGAACTGACTGCGATTAATCAGTATTTCCTGCATGCCCGCATGTACAAGCACTGGGGTCTGGAAAAGCTCGGCAAGAAGGAGTACGAGGAATCGATCGGCGAAATGAAGCATGCTGACAAACTGATTGATCGCATCCTGATGCTGAACGGTTTGCCGAATCTGCAAGCATTGCACAAGCTGATGATCGGCGAATCGACGCCAGAGATGCTGCAATGCGACCTGAAGCTGGAACAAGGTGCGCAAAAAACCGTGAAAGAAGGCATCGCGGCTTGCGAAAAGGCTGGCGATTATGTATCGCGCGAACTGTTCAAAGAAATCCTCGAAGATACCGAAGAGCATATCGACTGGCTGGAAACCCAGCTCGACCTGATCGACAAGGTCGGTCTGCAAAATTACCTGCAAAGCCAGATGGAAGCATAAGCCGGCAACCAGTGTCGACCTGAACTCCAGATCCGCGGCTTCCGACTTGTCATCGGAAGCCGTTTTCCTTTCCCTGCCTTACGGAATCAACGCCAGCAAGCTACGCGCGACGCTCTCGACCGTCAATGACGCACCATGCGCCTCGACAATTTTCCGCTTGTTGGTATGGCCGTGGGTGATCACTATCCTGCTGCGCGGCATATCCAGCAACTCTGCCAGATAGCGAATCAGCGCTTCATTCGCCTTGCCCTCGATAGGCTGCGCCTGCAAGCGCAGCTTGAGTACATTGTCCAGCGGACCGATGATCTGGCTTTTCTTGGCGTTAGGCGTCACCTGCAGCGCCAGCCTGACGCCACCGGCAATCTCGGAGCACCATGGATACAAACCAGCGCCCTGCCCAAGCACTGCGCCAGCGTCTGCTTTGTGGCTCACGTCACCGACATGATCAGATAAATCACCAACTGGTGCACCACCCTCAGCAGTATCAGCGCCGCCAGCGGCGACAGATCGATACTGCCAATCAACGGGATAATTCTGCGCAAAGGTCGTAACAGCGGCTCATTGAGCGCACGTACGAAAGGCGCCAAGGGCGCATTCGGATTCACCCAGCTAAAAATCGCCTCAACAATCAATAGTGCAATCAGTCCGTAAAATACCCATTGGAAAAACAGCAGTGCCGACAAGCTGAAGATCAATGACGCGCTCAACGCCGATCTGACGCCAAGTTCCAGCAGGATGCAGATGATGGCAACCAGGGCCGCGCCTATCAGGCTGGCCCAGTCATAGCCGCCAATCCCGGGCAACAAGCGCCGCATTGGACGCACGGCCCAGTCGGACAAGGTAAAGATGAAATGCGCCAACTGTTGCGGAGGCCGCACCCGTACCGCCTGGATCCAAAACCGAAGCAGCAGGACACCGCCCAGGACGCTGGCGATAGTTTCGATAATCAAGGTGAAAATATTCTGCAACACGAGGTATTTCCCTTTCCAGATGAAGCAATGATTCAGGCTTGTCGGCATCAGTGAATGATGGATCAGCCAGCCAATATACTAGTAACTTACCCGAATTCGGATGCCAGATGTAAGCCGAGGAGGTGGACGAACGCCACAGTTTATGGAAAGAACGGGTTTATCAGTTGCGTATCGTAGCAGCTATTTCAACTTGGCTGATGGCCCTGCTCGTGCGGCATATATCGACTGTCGACTGCCAAGCGCTTGGCGATACCTATCCTGATCGACAAGCCGTACCCACAAACAAAAACCCGCTGAACAGCACTAGGCCATACAGCGGGTGAGATACCTGAACCTAATCAGGTAAGCTGGCAAACGCTAATTACGGGCGTGTGCCAGTTGGGAACGGCCAAGCTGCTGCCGGGTTGAGCACTGTCTTTACTGCTGGCTCAGCCGCAGGTTTTGCCGCCACTGGTTTCTTGGCTGCAGGTTTCGCTGCGGCCTTCTTAACAGCTGGCTTAGCTGCTGCAGGTTTAGCGGCAGGTTTCGCTGCTGCTGCCTTAGCTACCGGCTTTTTTGCTGCTGGCTTAGCCGCGACTTTCTTAACTGCCGGCTTTTTTGCCGCTGGTTTCGCTGCTGCTTTAGCCACTGGCTTCTTGGCTGCTGCTGGCTTTGCTGCTGGCTTTGCTGCCGCTTTTTTAGCTACTGGCTTTTTGGCCGCGACAGCTTTCTTGGCAACTGGCTTCTTAGCTGCTGCTGGTTTTGCTGCTGCTTTCTTAGCTACTGGCTTTTTGGCCGCGACAGCTTTCTTAGCAACTGGCTTCTTGGCTGCTGCTGGTTTTGCTGCTGCTTTCTTAGCTACTGGCTTTTTGGCCGCGACAGCTTTCTTAGCAACTGGCTTCTTAGCTGCTGCTGGTTTTGCTGCTGCTTTCTTAGCTACTGGCTTTTTAGCCGCGACAGCTTTCTTAGCAACTGGCTTCTTAGCTGCTGCTGGTTTTGCTGCTGCCTTAGCTACCGGCTTTTTCGCTGCTACAGCTTTTTTAGCAACTGGTTTCTTAGCTGCTGGTTTTGCTGCTGCTTTAGCTACTGGCTTCTTGGCCGGTGCTGCTTTCTTCGCAGCGGGTTTCTTCGCTGCGGCTTTCTTTGTTGCTGTTGCCATTTTGTTTCTCCTTCACGTGATGGAAAAAATCAAGCTCCAAGTTGGAAACCCGACGAACCCATCGCGATGGGAACGGCGGATTATTCATCGGCGCAATCAACTCTGCTTGCGCTAATGAATTCGGCACCAGCTGAACTGCTCCATCCCCTCATTGATGCAGCACTTCAGCCATTGTTGGCTAAGGTCTTTTCCCCAACTCCAGATTGGGGAGAAGGTATTCGCATCACCTGTCGGCTGCGATCCTTGGCCAAAAAAACGCTAGCGGCTATGCCAGCGTCGGAATTCTGTTACAAATACCACTTAGTTTTTTCCAAAGAAAACGCCGCCAAACCCGACTGAATCGGGGTAAGCGGCGACAACAGATAAGTACGTTTCTGTCTTTGACTGTTCATTAAATTTGGAAATCACCTTTCAGTTCGCAGACTTTTTTATAGTACTAAGCGCTGCGTATCTCCTCCACCTCGTCCATCCCATCCATTATTCTTGTCCGAGATCTGAAGCCTTTATTCCCAGTTCAGTGCACCGCCGGTTTGATATTCGATTACGCGAGTCTCAAAAAAGTTGCGCTCTTTTTTCAGATCGATCATCTCACTCATCCAGGGGAAGGGATTTTCTTCCTGAGGGAACATCGGGTCCAGTCCGATCTGTTGCGCACGACGATTTGCGATGAACCGCAAATAACCTTTGAACATTGGCGCATTCAAACCGAGCACTCCACGCGGCATTGTATCCTCTGCGTAGCGATATTCCAACTCTACTGCGCTTAAAAACAACGCTTTAATTTCATCGCGGAATTCCGGCGTCCACAAATGCGGATTTTCCATCTTGATTGTGTTGATCAGATCGATCCCGAAATTGCAGTGCATCGACTCGTCGCGCAGAATATATTGATACTGTTCCGCCGCACCCATCATCTTGTTTTGACGGCCAAGGGCAAGGATCTGCGTGAAGCCGACATAGAAGAAAAGTCCTTCCATGATGCAGGCAAACACGATCAGCGAGCGCAGCAATTTCTGATCGTTTTCAGTAGTGCCGGTCTTGAACTCAGGATCGGTCAGCGTATTGATGAAGGGGATCAGGAATTCGTCTTTGTCGCGGATCGATTTGACTTCATGATAGGCGTTGAAGATTTCTGCTTCGTCCAGACCGAGCGATTCCACGATGTATTGATAGGCGTGGGTGTGGATCGCTTCTTCAAAAGCCTGACGCAGCAGATACTGGCGGCACTCCGGCGCAGTGATATGGCGATACGTGCCGAGTACGATATTGTTGGCGGCAAGCGAGTCGGCGGTGACGAAAAATCCCAGATTGCGTTTGACCAGGCGGCGTTCATCGTCGGTCAGGCCGTTCGGGTTCTTCCACAGCTCGATATCGCGCTGCATATTGATTTCCTGCGGCATCCAGTGGTTGGCGCAGCCGGCAAGGTACTTGTCCCAGGCCCATTTGTACTTGAACGGGACCAGTTGATTGACGTCGGTGTGGCCGTTGATGATACGTTTATCCGCAGCATTCACGCGATGCGTGACATCGACCACAGGTGCTGCAGCCGATTGCCCCATCACCGCAGGGTTGAGAGCGGTATCGGACATCTGCGGACGTGCCGAAGGAGCAAATCCCGGTTGCGCCGGCATAGGCGGGGTACGAGGAGCGGGCGCCGAACTTGTTTCTTCATCCCAGGAGAGCATACTTTTTTCCTTTATCTTTCATCTGGCAGGGCCGGATAATTTACCCGGCTACGCTGGTTATGTAACCAGCCCCAACCATTTTCTTTGCAATTTACGTTCTATCTGGTCAGTCGAGGACAGAGTAATTCGCCACGAGGTTAGCCAAGTGGCTCCTGGACTCTGCCTCCAAATAACTTAATCGTTTTACTGGCAGGCTTCGCATTCTTCGAATCCTGGATCACCGGGACGCATGGTGCATGCCGGTCCATCCAGTTCTTGTGGCGCTGCTGCAACAGGAGCAGTACCGTAAGTCGCCGCTGCACCGCCGCTGGCGCCGCCATCCACCGAAACGGCATTCAGCGCACCGGTCTTCGATGTCGATTTCTCGGTATGCGTCGCGCCTATGGTGCGCAGGTAGTAAGTAGTCTTGAGACCGCGCAACCATGCCAGCTTGTAGGTTTCATCCAGTTTCTTGCCCGATGCGCCCGCCATGTAGATATTCAACGACTGCGCCTGATCGATCCATTTCTGACGACGCGATGCCGCCTCTACCAGCCAGGATGGTTCGACTTCGAATGCGGTGGCGTAGATATCGCGCAGATCTTGTGGAATGCGGTCGATCTTGGCCAGGCTGCCGTCAAAGTACTTGAGGTCGGAGATCATCACTTCGTCCCACAAACCACGTGCTTTCAAGTCGCGTACCAGGTATTCATTGATTTCAGTGAATTCACCGGACAGATTCGATTTCACGTACAGGTTCTGGTAAGTCGGTTCGATACAAGCAGATACACCAATGATGTTGGAGATGGTGGCTGTCGGCGCAATCGCTACGCAATTCGAATTACGCATGCCGAATTCCTTGATGCGGCCACGCAGTTCGGTCCAGTCCAGCGACTCGGACATATCGGCTTCAAGATAACCGCCGCGCTCTTCCGCCAGCAGTTTCAACGAATCCTGCGGCAGGATGCCACGATCCCACAGGGAACCGCGATAGCTGCTGTAACGGCCGCGCTCTTCTGCCAGTTCGGTCGATGCCCAATAGGCGTGGTAGCAGACTGCTTCCATCGAGGTATCGGCAAATTCAACCGCTGCTTTCGAGGCATAAGGTAAGCGCATCATATGCAGGCAATCCTGGAAACCCATGATGCCGAGACCAACCGGACGATGCCGCAGATTGGAGTCGCGCGCCTTCTTAACTGCATAATAGTTAATATCGATCACATTATCCAGCATGCGCATCGCGGTATTGATGGTTTTCTGCAATTTGGCATGGTCCAGCTTGCCGTCTTTCATGTGGGCCGGCAGATTGACCGAACCCAGATTGCACACGGCGATCTCGGATTCATTGGTATTCAGCGTGATCTCGGTGCACAGGTTGGAGCTGTGGACCATGCCGACGTGCTGCTGCGGCGAACGGATGTTGCATGGGTCCTTGAAGGTGATCCATGGGTGGCCGGTTTCAAACAGCATCGACAGCATCTTGCGCCACAGATCCAGGGCCTGGATCTTCTTGAACAGGCGCAGTTCGCCACGGGCTGCTTTGGCTTCATAGCCGGTATAAGCTTCCTCAAAAGCTTTGCCGACCTTGTCATGCAGGTCCGGCGCATCGCTTGGCGAGAACAAGGTCCAATCGCCCTTTTCCATGACGCGCTTCATGAACAGGTCCGGAATCCAGTTGGCGGTGTTCATGTCGTGGGTGCGGCGGCGATCGTCGCCGGTGTTCTTGCGCAGGTCGAGGAATTCCTCGATATCCATGTGCCATGTTTCCAGATAAGCGCACACAGCACCCTTGCGTTTGCCGCCTTGGTTGACTGCCACTGCGGTATCGTTGACCACTTTCAGGAACGGCACCACGCCTTGCGATTTGCCGTTGGTGCCCTTGATATGGGCGCCCAGTGAACGCACCGGCGTCCAGTCATTACCCAAGCCGCCGGCATATTTGGCCAGCAAGGCGTTTTCCTTGATGGCTTCGTAGATGCCGTCGAGATCGTCGGCAACCGTGGTCAGATAGCAAGACGACAGCTGCGAACGTTGCGTACCAGAGTTGAACAAGGTTGGTGTCGAGCTCATGAAATCGAAACTGGACAACAGGTTGTAAAACTCGATGGCGCGTGCTTCGCGGTTAACTTCGTTCAGCGCCAGGCCCATCGCCACCCGCATATAGAACGCTTGCGGCATTTCGATGCGGATATCGCGGACGTGCAGGAAATAACGGTCGTACAGGGTTTGCAGGCCGAGATAACCGAATTGCAGGTCGCGCTCAGGCTTCAATGCTTCGCCCAGTGTTTTCAGGTCGAACTGTGCCAGCTTGGCGTCGAGCAAGTCTGCTTCAATACCTTTTTTAATAAATTTCGGGAAATATTCAAGGTATTCAGCCGGTGCATCGGCTTGCGCCACTTCTTTGCCAAACACTTCCTTACGGATCGTGTGCATCAGCAGACGCGCGGTGACCTGGCTATACGCAGGGTCTTTTTCCATCAGCGCGCGGGCTGCCAGAATCGCCGATTTGTGCAGCTCTTCAACCGGCACGCCGTCATACAGATTCTTGACGGTCTCGGCCAGGATGGCTTCGGCGTCGACGTGTTTTTCCAGGCCGATACAAGCGGCGGTAATCAGGTTGCGCACCTGATCCATGTCCAGCGCCCGGCGTTGGCCATCTTCCGTCACAAACAATTCCGTGCCGGCCACGGTTGCCTTGGCGCCGGTTTGTTGTTGCGAACGTTCTTCCATACGCTTGGCGCGATACAACACGTAAGCGCGTGCCACGTCATGCTCGCCGGAACGCATCAGGGACAATTCGACCTGGTCCTGGATGTCTTCAATATGGAAGGTGCCGCCATTCGGCTGCCGGCGCACCAATGCGGCGACGACGTTAGAAGTCAATTGCTCAACCAGTTCGCGCACCCGTGCCGATGCAGCACCCTGGCCGCCGTTGACGGCGAGGAATGCCTTGGTGACGGCAATCGAGATCTTGGATGGTTCAAAACCGACCACGGCGCCATTGCGGCGGATGATTCTGTAATCGCCGAAACTGTTGGATACCTTGACGGGGGAGCCGCTACCGGTTGATGGCGGAACACCAGCGACTTCGGCTGATGATTTGACGGAAATTTCTTGAGTAGATTGCACTGAGCCTCCCGAGACTGTGAAAGCAGGCGAAACAATTACGCCTGCTGTTATTAATTAGAACCTTGGAACCGTTGATGGTTCAGATACTGCCATTCCTGCATCAGCCATTGCCGCATCAGTCACTGATTCATCGACTGCTTGTCCGCAGGCGTTCGTGACCGATGCCCAAATTAAGATAAAAAGAGAAAAATCAGCTCTAAAAGAATGGTTGACGAAGACCGGCAACAAACCCAGTGGCCGCTGAGCAGCCTGTCCGACACCTGCATTTATACTGATATGAGTACAAAAACAAAACACCACATAGGTGGACAGGCCATGCAAAGCAAACCAAGGACGAAATACACAAAAACACTACATATAGTTTTCTGGATTTGATTTTTACTAATTGTAGTGCCTCGGAGTCGCCGATGCAATCTTTAAACACGATCTTTTTTACATACGAAAACAGAGTATCTAATTGACTTTTTTGTCTATAACAGGAAAGCGCAAGGGCAGATTACCCGAGGTTTGCGGCGCATGCCCGGCTAAGGCTTGCTGGTATTGGGTCCAGTCAAAAAACGGACCGGGATCGGTCTTTCTACCGGGGGCGATATGTTCATGCCCGGCTACCGCGGCAAGAGGGTAACGCAACTGCAAGGCATGGGTCAACATCGCCAGCGCTCGATATTGCAGATCGGAAAATGGCTCGAAATCGGTCCCCTCCAGCTCGATCCCTATCGAAAAATCGTTGCACCGCTCACGGCCCTCAAAACATGAGATCCCGGCATGCCAGGCACGATCGTTGGCGGATACGAACTGGACCACGCCACCGTGGCGCAGTATCAGGAAATGGGAAGAAACCCGCAGCGGCCGCAATTGCTCGAAATAGGGATGCGCATCGTAAGCCAGGCGGTTGCCGAACAGGTCTGCAATATAAGGACCGCCAAACTGCCCCGGTGGCAAGCTGATGTTGTGAATCACCAGCAAATCAATAGCGCAGCCGTCGGGCCGGGCGTCGCAGTTGGGCGACGACTGGCGCACCACTTCATCGGGACGACACCAGCCGTCTGCGCCGATTGCAAAACATGGGGGAAGCGTTTCCGGCTGCTCCGTCATTGTTACCCGATCCTAATCTTGCTCACTAATCTTGCTCATGAATCGACAAGCGCTGCATCCGGTAGCGTAGCTGGCGAAAACTGATGCCCAGCAGATCGGCGGCCTTGGTGCGATTGAAATGCGTGCGCGTCAACGCCTGCCGAATCACGTCGCGCTCGATATCGTCAAGGTAGTCCGGCAGCGATGGCGGCAATTCTGAGCCGCTGAATCGCGCTGCAATACCGGTCACCGCAGGCACGGCAGCCACAGCCGGTTCGAAGCTCGCCACGCTGACCGTCACCCCGGTTTCGCTGTAGTGATCGACAAGGTCCGGCGGCTCAACCGGCCGCCCTTGGCTGGCCCCCTTCAAACCCAGATCCGCCACTTCAATCACGCCGTCGTTGGCAAACGCCAACGCTCGCTCCAGAATATTTTCCAGTTCGCGCACATTTCCCGGAAACGCATACGCGCGTAGAGCCGACAAAGCCGCTGGCGCCAGCGTCACTTGTTCCGCCTGCGGCGTAAACATCGACAAGCGTCCTAAAATCGCAGCGACCAGCAGACCAATATCATCCAAACGCTCCCGCAGCGGCGGCAATTTTAATTCGATGACATTCAAACGATAGTACAAATCCTGGCGAAATCTACCTGATTCGACACACTCAGCCAGATTCTGATGCGTGGCGCTGATCAGACGGACATCCACCGCCTCCTCCACTGTGGCCCCGACCTTGCGTACCCGGCGCTCTTGGATTGCGCGCAATAACTTGACCTGCATCGCTAATGGCAAGTCGGCGACCTCATCTAATAATAAGGTGCCGCCGTTGGCGGCCTGAAAAAATCCGTCCCGGTCATCGGCGGCACCGGTAAACGCCCCTTTGCGGTAGCCGAAGAATTCAGCCTCCATCAAGGCTTCCGGGATCGCCCCGCAATTGACGGCAACAAAGGGCTTGTCGGCGCGCGGACTGAGCGCATGGATATCCCGCGCCGCCAATTCCTTGCCGCTGCCAGACTCGCCGGTAATCGCCACCGGCGCCATGCTGCGCGCCAGACGCACGATCTGCGTACGCAATTCCTGCATGGCGGTAGATTGACCGATCAGGCGCAATGCAGAACCGGCACGGAGTTTCAAGTCCGCTGCCGGGCGGATGCTGTCGGCCGGCTTACCGACGCGCAATGCCGATTGCACCATCAAGCGCAGTTGATCAAGCGCCACCGGCTTCGACAAGTAATCGAAAGCCCCCGCTTTCAATGCCATGACGGCGTTATCGGCACTACCGTAGGCCGTAATCACGGCAATCGGTATTACCTTTTCGCCGGCGGTGACTTCGCGCACCAGCTCGATTCCGAGCCCATCCGGCAGGCGCATATCGGTCAAGATCAATGCGTATTCATTTTGCGCCAAATGGCTACGCGCTGCGGACAAGCTGTCGGCACTGTCGACATCCAGCCCCATTTTGACCAAGGCGATTTCCAGCAGTTCGCGCAGGTGCGCTTCGTCGTCGACAACCAGAATACGGGGTGAAGTCATGGCATTCGTCTTTTTTCAGTCAATTCTAGTCGGCAAGAGACACCGGGTCATGGGCAGCAAACGCAATAACAAAACGACCACTCACATGGCTGGAATTCTGTCCTTGAACATCATGCCGGTATTCATAATCGAGCAACGCGCCGTTATTCAAACACAACTCGCGCGCTAAAAACAAGCCTAGGCCGGTACCCTTGCTGGACGTGGTATAAAACGGCTCAAACAAGTGCGCCCGCACCGCAGGCGAAATCGGCTCGCCGTCGTCTTGCACATGCAGCTCCAGACGCCCGGCTACGCTAGACATGACGTGCAAGCGCATCCCGCCCGGCCGGCCACTGGCGTAACGTACCGCATTCGACAGCAGATTTGTCACTACTTCACGCAGATGCAGCGGGTCAAACCAGACACTCTGCCGATCTGCGGCGTCGATCTGCAAAGCGATCACAGACGGCGCCACCGCATGGGTTTGCCTGAATTCCTTGACGATATCGTGCAGCAAGGGCGCCAGCAGAATCGGCTCAAGCTGCCGCTGCGCCTTGCGCGACAGTTTCAGAATATCCTCAATCATGCGATTCAGGCGCGCCACGTTGTCGTCGATAATCGTCAGCAGGCGCGCTTCTGCCTGATCGGTCGCCTCCTCCGCCAAAAGGGTGGCGGCATAGGAAATCGATGCCAGCGGATTGCGGACCTCATGCGCGATGCTGGCGGTCAAGCGGCCCATGGCCGCCAATTTCAGTTGCTGAGCCTGATTTTCAATTTCACCAACATCCTGCAAAAAAATGACCGCGCGGTACTCGCTCAATTCGCGCATCCTGACGGCGGCAAAGCGCACCTTCAAATGCGCTACCAGTTCGCGTCGCCTGCTCCAGTCGATTGTGGCGGTTTCCTGGCCAAGATCGTCGGTATGCTTGATGGTGACGAATACAGCCGCCCCTACCGCCGGCGAAACCGCATGCGGCAGATCGCTTACGTGTGACTCCCAGGCAAACAATGCATCAGTGATCGGCGCCAGCACCGCATAATCGCTCAGTTTGTGCTGCGGCTCGTCCTCAGAGAGGGATAAACCCAGCATGCGCTCTGCCGCCGGATTAGCCATGATCAAGGTGCCGACCGGATCGACCACCAGCAAGCCATCGCCCATGTCCTTGATTGCGATGCGATTAATGTCCATTTGCACCCGCAGATCCCTGCCGCGCTGGGTCGCAAGCTCCTCTTGCTTGATCAGTTTGTCGGCTAGGCGGTTAATCACCAGCACCGCAAAAAAGAATGCCCCGCCATATAGACCGGCTTGCAGAGTGGAGACATCGGCTGTCGATTGCAGAATCTGGTAAGCGCTTTCCGATAGCAATACCATGGTCGCAATCGAGACAAACAACAGCGCCACCAGCAGCGGCGCCAGAATTGCTGCGCCGGCCAGAGGGAAAAGATACAAGATCGCCAAGCCGCCCTTGGCGCCGCCGGCGCCTACATACAAGATCGACACCGCGATCATGTCCACCGTAATCGGCAGCACTATCTGCGCCATGTAATAGCGATGATAGTACGCCGTGATAGCCGTGAAGACGGCTGCAAACAACAGATAGACGCTGCAAGTTTGCGGATTCGTAAATAGTTGGGAAAACCAGATCTCGTTTTTGCTTTGGGTGCTGAGATAGGCCAGCATCACCATCGCAACCACGATCCGCGTCACGTTGAATGTTTGCAACGTCCGCCAAAACGTATCCGGTTTGTCGTTCAGCTGGGTGAGGCTGGAGCTGGTCATGCGTAAACGCCCTGTCTCACAGTGGAACTGGAAAGCGATCTGGAAAGCCCCGACTGAACGCCCTCAAGCGCCGGCCTCGGCATGGAATAAGCGTAACGGCTCAAAGTAGACAGAGCTTAAGACGAATGCAGGCGACGGTGTTCCGCACTGCAAAAAACTGCGCCGGAAGCATCGGCAAATGCTTCCGATGCTGGAAAATGAATGCCACATTGTGCACAGGCCACCATGGCTTCGGCCTGCGGAGGCTCGTTAGCCGCGCCCGCCGCGCCGCCCTTGGCAAAGGGCGAGCCGCCTGAAGCGGAACGGTCCCGGCCAAGATTTTTTTTCAGGCGCTGCAGCCAGACGATCACTGCCAGCGCGATGACAATTAATATAATCAGTTTCATACCAATACCCGATGCAACACAACTTCAAGCACGAAACGGCTCCCTACGTACGCCAATAACAAAATGGCAAATCCAGTCAAAGTAAAGCTAAGGGCGGTGCGGCCGCGCCAGCCCTGCCATTTGCGCCCCGCCAGCAGCATTCCAAACAAGGCCCACGACAACATGGTGAAAATGGTCTTGTGATCCCATCTGAATGCCTTGTTAAACAACTCTTCAGAAAACACCACGCCCGACAGTACCGTCAGCGTCAACAGGAAGAAGCCGAAAGCGATCAGGCGAAACAATAATTTTTCCATGGTAAGCAAAGCCGGCAAGCGGTCCAGCGCGATGCCGAACCAGCCGCTTTTGGCTCCGCCCGGCCGGGTATGCAGGCGTGACTCCTGCAACACCATCAATACCGCATGGAATGCGGCGATAGTCAGGGTGCTATAGGCCAGGATGGAAATCACGATATGCCATAGGAAGACCGGTGACTTACCGTCCAGAGGCACCATATTTCCCGGGAACACAGCTGGCAGAACCGCCGCCAATGCCGCCATCGGCAACACCAGAACCCGCAGGCCGTCCAAAGTATAGTTGCGATTTTCCAGCCAATAGGCGGCTACCGAAACCCATAAGGTGGCAGACAGCATCATCGAAAATCCGACTCGCAACTCTCCAGGCCCGACGACATCGGCCCATAACACGCCGCCGTGCAGCAACCAGGCTGCGGCAACGACGATGGAGATAGTCTGGCGCCGGCTCGACGGCAAAAAGGTGCAACCTATATAAAGCAGCGCCACCAGAACGAAAAGATATGTTTGCATCGTGTAAGTTTACAACATGTGGCGTCTGCGCGGCGTGCTCAAACAACACGCCTGTCCAGCCAGATATGGCGGACCGTCATTTCTTGCATCTTGTATATCATTCCACGCTATCCTGATGCATCGGCCCTTATTCTGGGGCCGGCCTGCTAGGTGTTTGCCCTGCATCAGGTAAAATGGCTGTTTCCGCGTCCATTTTAATGCGCGTTAGCGTGTTGCATACGCGAAAACTGGTTCATATTGACCGATTGCACCTCTTCTGGAACGCCGTTACCCATGCTCGACAATCTTACCCAACGCCTCGCCAAAGTCGTCAAAACCATGCGCGGCGAAGCGCGCCTTACCGAAACCAACACCGCTGAAATGCTGCGCGAAGTACGTCTGGCGCTGCTGGAGGCCGACGTTGCTTTGCCTGCCGTGCGTGAGTTCATCGCCAACGTCAAGCAAAAAGCGCTAGGCGAAGAAGTGATTGCGTCGCTGACACCGGGCCAGGCCCTGGTCGGTGTAGTGCAACGCGAACTGGCCTCATTGATGGGCGCCGATCTCGGTCCTGAGGCCTCGCAACTGAGTTTCGCCACCCAGCCGCCGGCGATCATCCTGATGGCAGGTCTGCAAGGCGCCGGTAAAACCACTACCGTCGGTAAGCTCGCCAAATATTTGCGCGAACAAAAGAAGAAAAAAGTACTGACCGTCTCCGCCGACGTCTACCGTCCGGCCGCGATCGGCCAGTTGCAGACAGTGACCGCACAGGTCGGCGCCGACTTCTTCCCGACCGCAACGACGGACAAGCCGGTCGATATCGCATTGGCTGCGCTGGACTATGCCAAACGCCATTATCACGACGTCCTGATCATCGACACCGCCGGCCGGCTGGGTATAGATGAAGCGATGATGAAAGAAATCAGCGCGATTCATGCGGCCGTCAAACCAATCGAAACCCTGTTCGTGGTTGACGCCATGCTCGGCCAGGATGCGATCAATACCGCCAAGGCCTTCAACGACGCCCTGCCGCTGACCGGCATCGTACTGACCAAACTTGACGGCGATGCACGCGGCGGCGCGGCGCTGTCAGTCAGACATATCACCGGCAAGCCGATCAAGTTTGCCGGCACCGCCGAAAAACTGGATGGCCTTGAAGCCTTCGATCCGACCCGCATGGCCAACCGCATCCTCGGCATGGGCGACATCCTGGCGCTGGTCGAAGAAGCCCAGAAAGGCGTCGATGTCGCAGCTGCCAAAGATCTGGCCCACAAAATCAAGGGTGGCGGCAAATTCGACCTGAACGACTTCAAGGCGCAACTTGGCCAGATGAAGAAAATGGGCGGTTTGTCTAACCTGATGGACAAGTTGCCGGCGCAATTCCAGCAGGCCGCAGGCGGCGCCAATATGGACCAGGCGGAAAAGCAGGTACGCCGGATGGAAGGCATCATCAACTCGATGACCGCCCAGGAACGGGCCAAACCGGAGCTGATCAAAGCTTCGCGCAAACGCCGTATCGCCACCGGCGCCGGGGTGCAGGTTCAGGAGGTCAACCGCATGCTGTCGCAATTTGACCAAATGCAGTCCATGATGAAAAAACTCAAAGGCGGCGGCATGATGAAAATGATGCGCGGCATGAAAGGCATGATGCCGGGCATGCGCTAAGCGCTGCGTCGCTACTGCCGCAACGCCCTGAAAAGCCTTGCAAGTCATTGACTTGCAAGGCTTTTCGTCAATTTAGGGCGATTGCGGAAAGCGCCGAACCGGCTGCTACCGCCATTTGTTACCTTCCCAAATCCCGGTAACCAGCCGCACAAGCCCGCCAACCGGGCGTTTCACCAGTCATGCCGACCACTCCGCTTCCGTATCAAATCCCGCACAAACCCGTAAAAAACGCTTGCATCGCCAGGAAAAGCGCAACACTATTAGCGATGCGTGCTTGACGCATTTTTTCACTATCCCTGAAGGAGGCTCAAAGATGGCCACAGCCAAAAAACCAGCAGTTGCAGCAAAGAAGCCAGCAGCGACCAAAGCAGCCCCGGTCAAAGCAGCAGCCAAGCCTGCAGTAAAAAAAGCCGACGCTCCGAAAGTAGCGCGCAAGCCTAATGCGGCATTCATGAAAGCACTGACACCATCAGCTGTTCTGGCTGCAGTCGTTGGCGCGACCCCGCTGCCGCGCACTGAAGTTACCAAGAAGGTTTGGGAATACATCAAGAAGCACAAACTGCAGAATCCAGAAAACAAACGCAATATTCTTGCTGATGAAAAACTGAAAGCTGTCTTTGGCGGCAAAAAAGAAGTGTCGATGTTTGAAATGACCAAACTCATTTCCGATCACTTGAAATAATGCTTAGGGCCAGTTGGACTTTGTTCAATGCGCCGCCCTGAGTGCCAAACAAAAACGCCCGCATCACGCGGGCGTTTTTGTATCTGCAGATACCGGTATCAATCCAGCAAATCCGAATAATCGATTTCTGCATAGCCCGCCAACGTCTGCCACGGCAAGACCGGCGGCGCAGCAATCACGCTGACCAACGTCTGACGCCGTGCATGCCCATGCGCATCGAACGACTCCACCCGACGCGGGTATTGGCCTTTGACATCCCAGCTGACCCGCACCGTCAACTCTCCGCGCTTGCTCTCGTATAGCTGGACGCCATCTTTGACCGGACCGACGGTACGCATGTTTTTCAAACTCTGCGGATCGCTCAAATAGAAGCTGCTGCCCCAATTGCCGTTGAAGCCGATATTGCCGTAGTACTGAGAATCGACTTTGATGGTGCGACGCTGATGGCGCTCAATCAAGCGGGCATCCAGCGAGCCGTCGGCCTGACGTCGCACCCACATCGGCGAGCTGCCGGCATCCGGATGATTATGCCCGCTGTGGTCGTGTTCACCGGCGGCCTCACTGGCGATCAGGCGTTCGGTCCAGACTTGGTCGTTGCGCCGGTACATACGCTCAGTGAATGTCGTTTCGCGCTTGACGCCGTCGCGCCCCAATACCATCGAATAATGCTGGACCTGCAAGTTCTGGTCAGGTGCATTGACAGCAGCCAGCGTAGCCGACGCGATCGACAGCAGCGCCAACGCAATCGCCGGCATCTTCACGCTGCTTATCCAATTTTTCAAGAAAGCCATTTTTCCACCGAAATAAAAATTGCCGCCATCACTACGATGGCGGCCTAAACAATATTTAAGAAAGATTCTTACAGGCCAAGTGCATTTTTAACTTTGCCAAACACTTTGATGTTTTCAAATGTGCCTTTGAAACTGTCGCTGCCGGCGCCGGCAGAGAACAGCATCACGTCACCGCCGCCATGTGTCTCCGAACCTGGCGAACCGGCAAAACGCACGCCAACCTGCTGCAGATAATCGTCGGCTTCCGTATCGACACTGGTCAGGTCCGCATCTTCCGGACGGCGCGGCGCACTGCCGTTACCGAATACCAGTGTGGTGTAAGGTTTGCCATCGGCAGCCAATGCCAGTTTGCCGTCGTAATAATTGGCGACTTTGCCCAGGATCGGATTGCCGCGTTTGGGATAGCCGTTGAAACCCATCGCATGATCATGGTCGGCAGTGACTACGATCAAGGTATCTTTCAAGTCAACCAGTTCCAGCGCCCTCTTGATCGCGGCATCGAAAGCCAGGGTATCTTCCAGCGCGCGCTTGGCGTTGGTACCGTGCAAAGCATGGTCGATGCGGCCGCCTTCGACCATCAGGAAATAACCTTTTGGATTTTTCTTCAGTACACCGATGGCTTTTTCCGTCATCTCAGCCAAGCTCGGCTGGTTCAGTTTTTTCTTGACCCGGTCCAGCTCGTAATCCATATCGCTGGCGGTGAACAGGCCCAGTAATTTGCTGACGCCGGCCGGATCGACGTTCTTCAATTCGCTGCCTGAAGCGACATAGGTATAACCGGCCGCCTTGAACATGCTCAGCGCATCGAGCTCGTCATTACGCTTGCTGGCTGGATTGCTCTTTGGCAGGAAATGCCGCAAGCCGCCGCCCAGCAAGACATCGACGCCATCTTTCAGCGCAGTGTTGTAGCGCGGCGCGCCCGGTGTCGCCTGTTCCGTGATGGTGTTGTAGGCATCCCGATTGCAGACATGCGCATAGGTCGCAGCCGGTGTCGCGTGGCTGATGCGAGTGGTGCTGACCGCGCCGACCGCCTTGCCGGCGCCCTTAGCCAACTCCAGCAAAGTCTGCACCGGCTGGCCGTTGCCGGCGACGCAGGTCGAGTCCGCATTGCTTTGATACGGCTTGCCGTTGGCGTCAAAGGCATTGGTATCGGAAGACATGGAAATCACATCGTTCTTCATCTTGACTCCGGTCATGTACGCCGCCATTGATGGCGCGCTGTCGGTGGTTTGACCGTCCAGCGAGAAGGTTTTGACGCGCGCAGTGCGGGTCAATGTTTCCATCGTCAGGCGGCCTGCTTCGCCATGACCATAGATACGTGCCGCAGTGACCGTCACCGGCCCCATGCCATCACCCAGGAAGAAGATGACATTTTTAGCGGTTGCAGCGTCAGCTGCCATGACATTGGCAGTGAATAGTATCGACAGCGGTGCTAACGCGCACAGCGTTGCGCATTGGTAGATCCGACGTTGGAATTGCTTACTGTTTGGCTTAATCATTTTCATGTCTGACCTTTGCATACTTTGTGTATATTCGACAAATTCGTTTCATGGGCTACAGGCAGCATCAAAGGCCGACGGCTTTCTTCACCAGGCCGAACACCTCGGTGTTGTCGAGCACGCCGCGGATGTTTTGTGCGCCCATGCCTTGCGCACCGATAAAGACATTGGTGCCGCCGTGGGTTTCGCCGCCGGCTTCAGTCGGGATCACCGACTCTTGCATGTAGTCTTTGTCAGCCACTTGCATATCGGACAGGGCGCCGCGCGTCGCCAGATGATTAGGACCGTTGCCGAAGCCGATCACGGTGTAAGGATTGTTGTTGATGTCGCGTTCCGGCTGGCCGGTCAGCACGTTTTTCACCAGCCCGAGTACCCCCGGCTCGCTGCTGGTGGTTTTGCCGGTGCGCTTGGCGTAGCCGTTCAACAGGATCGAATGATCATGGTCAGCGGTGACCACCACCAGCGTGTTTTTCAAGCCGGGATCGACTTGCTGCATCTTGTCCAGCGCAACCTTGATTGCGTCATCGAAAGCGACGGTTTCCTGCAACGCGCGGCGCGCGTTGGTGGCGTGCAGGGCGTGGTCGATACGGCCGCCCTCCACCATCAGGAAGAAGCCAGTCTTTTTGCTATTCAGCAGGTCTATCGATTTGCCAGTCATCTGCGCCAGGCTCGGCTCCTTGGCGGCATCGCGATCCAGGTCGTAGGTCATGTGATCCTTGTTGAACAGGCCGACCACTTTTGGTGTTGCATTGCCGATCTTGTCGAACTCGGTAAAGTTGCTGGCATAGGTATAACCGGCGGCCTTGAATTCGGCCAGCAGATCGCGGCTGTCGCTACGCTTGCTGTCGGCATCAGTCTTCGGCAGGAAATGACGGCGACCGCCGCCAAAAATGACATCGACGCCATCGCTCAGCTTGCTGTTGAAGCCGGCGCCCTTCGGCGTCAATTGCGCAGCGATATTGTTTTCGCCGTCGCGGTGGCAGATGTGCGAATAAGTTGCGGCCGGAGTCGCATGCGTAATCCGCGTGGTAGTCACGACGCCGGTGCTGTAACCCTTGGCCTTCATGATTTCCAGCAAAGTATCTGCCGGTGTGCCATTGCTGCTCGGGCAGGTGCTGTCAGCGCCGTTGACATAGCCTTTGCCGCTGGCGTCGCGGGCACTGGTATTGGCTGACATGGAGATCACTTCATTATTCGCCTTGATCCCAGTCATGTACGCCGCCATCGATGGCGCGCTATCGGTCACTTGGGCGTCGTTGGAATAGGTGGTAACGAAGCCGCTTTCCGGCAGGGTATCGATGGTCAGATCACCCTCTTCGCCCACCTTGTAAATGCGGGCCGCGGTCATGGTGGTAATGCCCATGCCGTCACCCAGGAAGAATATGACGTTCTTGCCGGGAACCTTGGCTTCAGGCCGCTCCACCGGCGTCTCGACCAGCGGGTTGCTGGAACCGCTACACCCCGCCAGCGCCATCGATCCGATGGCGGCGGTAATCAAAATACGTAATTTCATTCATCGCTCCGTGTTGTCAATCAGAAACATGCAGTAATTTGTAATAATGTGTAACAACTGTAACTAAAACTTATTACACGCCGATGACAAGAGAGCAACGATCTTCATTGGAAATGAGAAATTCTGGCTCAGGAAGAACCGGGAGGCGATGCGCGATTGACCCGAGCGCTGCCGGGCCAATCAATTACATGTTTTATAACGAGGGGGAGCTAACGATTACTGTGCGCGCCGATCACGCCGGGAACAGGCGTCGCAATTGGAATACAACGGGAATATTTACTTGCGAGCGGAAACTGTCTGGATTGGCTGATCGTCCTTATACTCCCAGCGTTTCCACGCCGCCAATACCGTGTTGGGATATTCGGGGCGCCCGCGACTGCCGTTGTAACGGCCGAGCGCGAGATAAAGGTTGCCTTTTTCCATATCGATGTACATGCGCAGAATCGAACAGCCGTAGCGCAGGTTGGTCTGCATATCGAACAATTTGCTGCGGTTGGCGTCGCCGATCACGCGAGTCCAGAACGGCATGACCTGCATGTAGCCGTGGGCGCTGACGCTTGACAGCGCGTACTTGCGGAACGCTGACTCGACCTGAATCAGGCCCAGCACCATGCCAGGATCCAGACCGGCGCGCTTGGCTTCATACCAGGCGGTTTCCAGGAATTCGATGCGCACCTGCGTATCTGGCAATTTCTTCTTCAGGCGCTGCGACATTTCGCCCAGCCAATACAGATATTGGATACGCTGATCGATTTCGGAAAATTGGGGTTTCGGCGGACGGGCGTCATTGATAGCGCGCGACAAGGCCAGACGAACCGAGTTCGCCAGCTCTTCTTCTTTTTGATTTCCGGCATGCGCCAAGCTGCCAAACAACAACATAGACAACAATATCGGCAACAAGCCAAGCCAGCGAGACCAGCGCAATCGACACTCCCCAAAAGTAACTTTCTATTTTTGGAGGAGTATACAAAGAAAACGGCGCAAGAAACCGTTGCGCCGTCACTTTGTTGTTATTGGGAAACCTGCGCAACACTCAGCAGCTCCGCCACCACCATTGCCACCACTATTTACGGCTAGTTACGCCAGGCGAGTCTTAATGAACTCGGCCATATCTGCCAGCGGCACCGTGGTGGCCTCGGTATCGCGTCGTCCCTGATACTCAAACTGGCCGTCCTTGAGGCCACGATCGCCGATCACGATGCGATGCGGCACGCCAATCAGCTCCCAGTCGGCAAACATAGCGCCCGGGCGCTCGCCGCGATCGTCCAGAATCACGTCAACGCCAGCCGCCAGCAGTGTTTCATACAACTTGTCGGTTTCGGCCTTGACCGCCTCGCTGCGGTCATAGCCCATAGGGCACAAGACCACTTCGAACGGCGCGATGGACGTCGGCCAGATGATGCCCTTGTCGTCGAAATTCTGTTCAATTGCGGCGCCCAGGATGCGCGTAATGCCAATCCCATAACAACCCATTTGCAGCATCTGCGGCTTTCCGTTCTCATCCAGGAAAGTCGCTTTCATCGCTTCCGAATAGGCGGTGCCCAGCTGGAATACGTGACCGACTTCGATCCCGCGCAGGATAGCCAACGCGCCCTTGCCGTCTGGCGATGGATCGCCTTCGACCACATTGCGGATATCGAACACCATTGGTTCCGGCAAGTCGCGACCCCAGTTAACGCCGGTGAAATGGAAATCCACCTCGTTGGCGCCGCTGACAAAGTCGTGCATGTTGGCGACGGTCACATCGGCTACCACGGTGACCGGCTTCTTGGTATTGACCGGTCCCAGGTAGCCTGGCGGCGTGCCGAAATATTCGACGATTTCCTCTTCTGTGGCGAAACGATAACCAGCCAGGCCAGGGATTTTATTGGCCTTGATTTCGTTCAGCTCATGGTCGCCACGCAGCATCAGCAGCCAGATTGTCTTGCTTGCCGCCTCTTTATCGGTTGCTTCTTTTTCAACAGCGAGGACGATCGACTTGATGGTTCGCGCCAAAGGCAGTTGCAGCGACTCCGCTACGGCTTCGCACTTCGCCTTGCCGGGTGTTGCGGTCTTGGTCAGCGCCTCAGCCGGTGCGGCCCGGGTAGGATTCAAAGGCAGGGATTCGGCCGCTTCCATATTGGCGGCGTAATCCGAATTCGGGCAATACACGATCGCATCTTCGCCGGTGGCGGCGATGACGTGGAATTCGTGCGAGCCGGTGCCGCCGATGGCGCCGTTATCGGCGGCAACCGCACGGAATTGCAGGCCGAAGCGGTTGAAAATGCGGACATAAGCGTCATACATGATCTGGTAAGACTGTTTCAGGCCGTCCAAATCGCGATCGAAGGAATATGCGTCTTTCATCGTGAATTCGCGCCCGCGCATCAAGCCGAAACGCGGCCGGCGCTCATCCCGGAATTTGGTCTGGATATGGTAAAAATTCACCGGCAGCTTGCGATAAGAACGCAATTCGGTGCGAGCGATGTCAGTAATCACTTCTTCCGAAGTCGGCTGGATGATGAAGTCCCGGCCATGACGATCCTTGACGCGCATCAGTTCGGCGCCATATTTTTGCCAGCGCCCGGTTTCCTGCCAGAGTTCGGCTGGCTGCACTACCGGCATCAGCAATTCGACTGCTCCCGAACGGTTCATTTCCTCGCGCACGATTTTCTCGACCTTACGGATCACCCGCAAACCCAAGGGCATATAGGTATAAATGCCGGAACTGATGCGTTTAATCATGCCGGCGCGCATCATCAGTTTGTGGCTGACGATTTCAGCGTCGGATGGAGCTTCTTTAAGCGTGGAAATAAAAAAACGGGAGGCGCGCATGACGATGAATTCTTTTTAAAAAGAGAGGGTTATAATCAACTCAATTTTAAAGGATTAGCTGGCTGATGCGCCTACTCTTTGCACAATTGATTAATGTTCTGGCCATTGTAGCTGCTGGCCGGGGCGGATTGCGCGCCTAGTCGGGCGAGGACAGAGCTTTGCGCCTATTGGCGGCTCTATGAATCTGTTCCGCAATGATGACGGCAAGCAAGGAATCCAACAGAGTGAGCAGTAGAGCCGCCCGGCCGCAGAAAGTTTTGAGGTAACAACATGCTTGACCGTGAAGGCTTTCGCCCAAACGTCGGCATTATCTTGCTCAACACCCAGAACGAAGTCTGGTGGGGCAAGCGTGTGCGCGAACATTCGTGGCAATTTCCACAAGGCGGCATCAAATACGGTGAAACCCCGGAGCAGGCAATGTTCCGCGAACTCGAGGAAGAAATCGGGCTGAAGGCGGAACACGTCAAGATCATCGGCCGTACCCGTGACTGGCTGCGCTACGAGGTGCCTGATCATTTTATCAAGCGTGATGTGCGTGGACATTATCGCGGTCAGAAACAGATCTGGTTTCTGCTGCGCATGGTGGGACGCGACTGCGACGTCAATCTGCGCCTGACCGAACACCCGGAATTCGACGCCTGGCGCTGGCATGATTACTGGGTTCCGCTGGATGTCGTAATCGAGTTCAAACGGGACGTCTACCAACGCGCCTTGCAAGAATTATCACGATTCCTGACACGCCCTTTGCAGAATTTGCCCCATCACGCTCGTCATTTACGCACCGGCCACGGGCCACGTGCGTCGACCGAATCCCCCCCGGCCTGTGCCGAACCCGAAAAAAAGTGAGCACCTCTATGGCTTTTGATTTTGCCTGCCGTATTCCAGCTACAAAGAAGATATCGCAACTGCTGGCCGCAAGCCTGCTGTTGCTAGGTGCTGCTACACAAGTGCATGCCGCCGACCCGTTCTACCCCAGCGCCGTTGCGCAACCAAATTCTGGTTTGTCCGACGAAGACTTCGACGACGACAGCAAATCATGGCAAGAAATCAAGACTGAAATTCCACCAGCGCCGCAGGTGGCCAATCTGGTGTCGTTTTACGTAAGTCCTACCGCCACCATGAATTTCTTTATCGACCTCAATTCGATCTCGGCCGGCAAGGATGGCGTGGTGCGCTACACGCTGGTCAGCAAAAGCCAGGCCGGCGCTGAAAATATCAGTTACGAAGGCATCCGTTGCCAGACTTATGAAAACAAGCTGTATGCATTTGGACAGAAGGACGGCAGCTGGTCACGCGCACGCTTGAGTGGCTGGAAGCAGATCAACGAAACATCCGGGAACCGGCAACATGCAGCATTGGCCAAAGACTTCCTTTGCCAGGATGCGATGGTGGCCGGTAAAGTTGACGATATACGCAGCAGGCTGCGCAGCAATCGTCCGATCAAGCCAGGTAGCTGATCGGCAATACCCTCAGCGCCAAACAAAAACGGCTCCCGCAATCTGCGGAGCCGTTTTTTATTGCCCAAGACTACTGGTCTTGCTGCTTAAAGCAACACCATATTGTCCCGATGGATCAATTCCGACTCTTCGACAAAACCCAGAATCGCTTGAATTTCCGCCGACGGATGGCGCATGATGCGACGTGCTTCCGAGCTGGTGTAATTGCTGATGCCGCGTGCGATTGCATGGCCGTCGACATCGGTACAGGTGATGACATCGCCGCGGCCGAACTCTCCTGACACTGCGGTCACCCCGATCGGCAATAAAGATTTCCCCTCATTACGCAATTTCTGCACCGCGCCGGCATCCAGCATGACCTTGCCGGCGGTTTTCAGATGATCCGCCATCCACTGCTTACGCGCGGTGAGTTGCGCTGTTTGCGCCGTCAATTGCGTGCCGATCGCTTCGCCACCGGCCAGCCGGGTCAACACCGCGTCTTCGCGGCCCCAGGCAATCACCGTGTGCGCGCCCGAAGTAGCGGCGCGCTTGGCGGCCAGGATCTTGGTGATCATGCCGCCGCGGCCGATGCTGGTTCCGGCATCACCCGCCATCACTTCCAGCGCCGGATCACCGGCTTTGGCTTCATGCACAAACTCGGCATTCGGATCCTTACGCGGATCGGCGGTATATAAACCCTTTTGATCGGTCAGGATGATCAATGCATCGCCTTCGATCAGATTGGCAACCAGCGCCCCCAAGGTATCGTTGTCGCCGAACTTGATTTCATCGGTAACCACCGTATCGTTCTCGTTGATGATTGCCACCACGCCAAACCGCAACAACGTGAACAAGGTCGAGCGGGCATTCAGATAACGTTCGCGATCCGCCAGGTCGGCGTGTGTCAGTAGTACCTGTGCGGTACGGATATTGTGGGCGCGGAAGCTGGTTTCATAAATCTGCGCCAACCCCATTTGACCGACCGCGGCACAAGCCTGCAATTCGTCGATGCTGGTCGGCCGCTTGTCGAAACCCAAGCGCTGCATGCCTTCTGCCACGGCGCCGGAACTGACCAGCACGACTTCCTTGCCCATCGCCCGCAGCTCGGCGATCTGGGTCGCCCATTTAGCGATGGCGCCGGCATCCAGACCCTTACCGTCATTGGTCACCAGGGAGGATCCGACTTTGATAATGATGCGCTTGGCTTTTTGAATGACGGAATTCATATTTTTATCTATCGCGGCCGCCTCGGCCGGTATGCGACCAGGCGGCGGAAAAAAATAAGGCCAACGCCGGCGGGGGATTTACATCGCCTCCCTCGCACCTGCATCGGCCGCCAACTACTTGCTTAGTCCAGTATCTTGAAGCGCGGATCGTCAGGATCGATAGACAGGATGGCTTGCGCTTCCACCACCATATGCTTCTCTTCCGAGCGCGTTTCCTGCTGGCGCTTCTCGGCCAGATAACCGTAGATTTCCGTCACCAGCTCAGGACAGCCGTCGCGGTTCAGCGCGGAAATTTCGAATACCGGGCCTTTCCAGCCGAAACGCTTGATGAAATCCTTGACGCGCTTGACCCGTTCGCCTTCTGGAATCACGTCGATTTTGTTGAGCACCAGCCAGCGCGGCTTGTCGAATAGCGATTGATCGTATTTTTTCAGCTCCTTGACGATCGCTTTGGCTTCCTTGACCGGATCAACCGTGTCTTCGAATGGCGCCAAATCGACAATGTGCAGCAGCAAGCCGGTGCGCTGCAAGTGCTTCAGGAACTGGATACCCAGCCCGGCACCTTCCGCCGCGCCTTCGATGAGGCCCGGGATATCAGCGATCACGAAGCTTTTTTCGTGGCTGACGCGGACTACGCCGAGATTCGGATGCAGCGTGGTAAACGGGTAATCGGCGATCTTCGGACGGGCATTCGACACCGCGGTGATGAAGGTCGATTTGCCGGCATTCGGCTGTCCCAGCAGGCCGACATCGGCCAGCACCTTGAGCTCCAGCCGCAATTCGCGGCGTTCGCCTTCCTTGCCGTCGCTTTTCTGGCGCGGTGCACGGTTGGTCGAGGATTTAAAGTGGATATTGCCCCAGCCGCCTTCGCCGCCCTTGGCCAGCAATACCTCTTGCCCGTGATCGGTCAGATCGGCGATTGCTTCGCCGGTATTAACGTCGACAATCAGCGTACCGACCGGCATACGCAGCTTGATATCGTCGGCGCCCTTGCCGTAGCAATCCGAGCCACGGCCATTTTCACCGCGACCGGCGCGATGCATCTTGGAGAAACGGTAGTCGACCAGCGTATTGATATTGCGATCGGCAACGGCCCAGATACTGCCGCCTACGCCGCCATCGCCACCGTCCGGGCCGCCAAACGGGCGGAATTTTTCACGGCAAAAACTCGCAACCCCATTGCCGCCATCGCCGGCAATGACTTCGATTTTTGCTTCATCTATAAACTTCATTCGAAGGTCCTAATGAGGTTGGAGGTTAAATTCTTATTGAAAGACACAGGTAACTTTACCGATTTTTGGTCAATATTGCAGCGCAGGCCACAGCCAGGATTGCAATAATGCCATTACTTCAGGCACAACTCGCCGCAAGCGGAATAGATTCGCTGCGTGTTCAAGTTGCCCGAGCAGTGTTTTACGACCAGAAACTAAAAAGGCTCTACCAGCGGCAGAGCCTTTCGCAACAAGGCTCTAACGCCTTGCTTATGTCGAAGCCTAAAGAAACTTAAGCTGCTACGACAGTAACGTAGTTACGCTGGGTAGCGCCCTTGGTTACGAATTGTACTTTGCCGTCAATCAGTGCGAACAGGGTGTGATCCTTGCCCATGCCAACATTTTCGCCTGGATGCGTCTTAGTGCCGCGTTGACGAATAATGATGCCGCCAGCGTTGATCGCTTGGCCACCGTAGACCTTGACGCCAAGTCGCTTTGACTCTGAGTCACGGCCGTTGCGCGTAGTGCCGCCGCCTTTTTTATGTGCCATTTAAAACTCCTGGTATCTGGTTAAGTCAAGCAACGCTATTAAGCGTTGATCGAAACGATTTGAATTTCGGTGTAATTTTGACGATGGCCTTGATGCTTCTGATAATGCTTACGACGACGCATTTTGAAGATCTTGACTTTATCGTGGCGACCTTGCGCCAATACCTTAACCGACACCGTAGCACCTTCGACCAGCGGTGCACCAAACTTAATGGTGTCACCAGCGCCAACTGCGAGCACTTGATCAATAGTGAGTTCGGTGCCAATGTCTGCAGGTATCTGTTCTATTTTGAGTTTTTCGCCGGCAACAATCTTATATTGTTTGCCACCGGTTTTTATGACCGCGTACATATGAAACCTCATCGAAATGATTGAAGACTATTAAAAAAATTTCTTTCCTAAAACACCATATTCAGCGACAAACAAACACTAAATCGCTGGGCGGAATCGGGAGAACCTGAGATTGTACATGGACTGGGCAGTTTCGTCAAAATCTCTTGACAAGTGCGGAATTCACCACACTTCTGCGCTGCTGCCGGGCAACTCTGGTCAAATCTTGCCGTACGGCCACTCGCCGCCACAGACTCATCAGCAGCACAACGGCCTTTTTCATATAATGACGGTATTCTGAAACTTTTTAAGGTATTGCCATGAGCGATGTACAAGCGTGGATCAAGGAAACCGTGACCAGCAACCCAGTGGTGCTGTTCATGAAAGGAACCGCGCAATTTCCCCAATGCGGATTTTCCGGCCGCGCCATCCAGTTATTGAAGACCAGCGGCGCTGAAAACATCGTCACCGTCAATGTCCTGGAAGACCCGACCGTGCGCCAAGGCATCAAGGACTATTCCAACTGGCCTACCATTCCGCAACTCTATGTCAACGGCGAATTCGTCGGTGGTTCCGACATCATGAACGAGATGTTTGAATCCGGCGAACTGCAAACCTTGTTGAAGGCCTGAGACCGCAAGTGGTCTCGCCCAACCGTCCAGCCGCAGAAACCACGCAATCGCCGCGCCGCCTGATTGTCGGCATTACCGGCGCTACCGGTGTCATTTACGGCGTGCGGTTATTGCAGTTGTTGCGCGAAATACCCAGCGTCGAAACCCATTTAATGATTTCCGATGCCGGCGTCCTCAACCTGCATCAGGAACTGGAGATGCGGCGCAAGCAAGTCGAAGCGCTGGCGCACGTAGTACACAATGTGCGCGATATCGGCGCCGCCATCGCCAGCGGCTCGTTTCAATCGGAAGGCATGATCATCGCGCCCTGCTCGATGAAAACCCTGGCTGCAGTTGCCAACGGCTTGTCCGATAATCTGATCACACGCGCCGCCGATGTTGTGCTCAAGGAGCGTCGACGCCTGGTCCTGATGGTGCGCGAAACGCCCTTCAATCTGGCGCATCTGCGCAATATGACCAGCGTCACCGAAATGGGCGGCATCATCTTCCCGCCGCTGCCGGGGTTCTATCACCGGCCGCAAAGCATTGCAGAGATGGTCGACCATACGCTGGGGCGGGTGCTGGATTTATTCGCCGTCCAGCATACGCTGACGCCACGCTGGAATGGCTTGAAAGCCGATTAAAAAAAGCCGGACAAACTGCTCCGGCTTTTTTTACACTTCTTTTTTACATTTTTATGCGCTTAACGTCCGCTGCGCCCCGCCAGCCATGCGGTACGCAACGCCGGCACCAGCGCCGGCCTTGCTTCCGCTTGCAGGCCAATTTGCGGCGCGCTGTCGGCTAACAATCTGACCTTGAAAGTCATCAACTCATCGCGCCGGAAAGCGTGGACGATGATGCTGTCGCCAACCCGGTAACGGGCCAGCAATGCATCCAGGCTGTTAGGGACCCGAATACCGTCGATTGCCACCAGCAGGTCGCCGGCAGACAAACCGGCGCGATGGGCAGCGCCGCCTTCATACACATTCGCCAGCTTGCAATCGCCGCCATTGCGCGCGGTACGCACGCCGAGCGAGGGCTTGCCCGGCTTGCGGCTATCGTTCAACACGATGCCGGTCGGCGCCAATAATTTCGCCAGCGGCAAATCATCGGTTGCACGTACATAGCGATCGAAGAAACGTTTCAGTTTGAGGCCGGTTACCTCGTCGAACAAGGCTTCGGCGGCAGCCTCGCTGACACCACGGCCGCTTAAGGCGTTGTCAGCGTAAAAATCGCGGCCATATTTTTGCCACAAGGCGCGCATCACGTCGTCCAGCGATTTCCGCCCCTTGGTTTCGCTACGAATAGTCAGATCCAACGCCAGCGCCACCAGGGAACCCTTGGTGTAATAGCTGACAATAGCGTTTGGCGCGTTTTCGTCCTGGCGATAATACTTGACCCAAGCATCGAAGCTGGATTCGGCCACGCTTTGTTTATGCCGGCCGCTGCCTAGCAATACACCGTTGATGGTTTTTTCAATCAGCTTGAAATAAGCCGGCTGGTCAATCAAGCCACTGCGCAACAGCATCAGATCATCGTAGTAACTGGTGAAACCTTCGAACAGCCACAACAGCGGCGTGTAATTTTCCACTTGCAGATCATAAGGCGCAAACGCAGCCGGCTTGATACGCTTGACGTTCCAGGTATGGAAGTATTCATGGCTGCACAGGCCAAGGAATGTGCGGTAACCGTCGCTCATTTCCGCTTGCCCCTTGACCGGCAAATCGGCCCGCGCGCAGATCAATGCGGTCGAAGCGCGATGCTCAAGTCCGCCGTAACCATCGCCCACTGCCAGCGTCAGGAACACATAGCGTTGCATCGGTGCGCGCCTGGCAAACTTGCTGCCGGCCGGTTCGAAGAAAGCGATCTGGGTCTCGCAAATCTTTTTCAGGTCCGCGCTTAGGCGCACCAGATCCAGATTCGGCACATTGCCAGTAATCGCAATCTCATGGGGCACGCCGTGCGCTTTGAAACTGGCCAGTTGAAAAGTCCCCATTTCGACCGGATGGTCGATCAGTTCGTCGTAGTTGGCGGCGACATAACTGCCGAAAGAGCCGCGCTTGGCTTTCAGCGTCGGCAGCGCGGTGGCGATGCGCCACGCTTCGAATGCTTCGCCTTGCGGACGTTGGATATCGACGATATGCGGCGTGCTTTCCTGGCCGACTACGCGCAAAAATACGCTGGTGCCGTTGAAGAAACCATGGGTCTGGTCCAGATGTGCGGTGCGCACCGACAGATCCCATGCGTACACCAGGTAATGCAAGGTCAGCGGGCCGTCGCAGGGCGCTGCCTGCCACGAATGCTTATCGAGTTTCTTGAGGGCGATCTTGCGGCCGTTCGACTCAGCGCGGATTTGTACGACGTTGCGCGCAAACTCACGGATCATGTAACTGCCAGGAATCCATGCCGGCAAGGCGACGATCTGCCCGACCGCAGCCGGCTCGGCAATACTCAGCGTAACGGCAAACAAATGGGCCGCAGGATCGGCGGCAACGATGCTGTAGCTGAGAGCAGACTTGGCACTTAATTTGGCAGTATTTTTTTTCATCTTTTATCCCCGAACATTACCCGCGATCACGGTCAGCATCAGCGCCGCCACCGCTACACAAGTCAATCTGAAACGCAATTTAATAAACCAGGCCGGCAAGCCGTACCATGGGAACAAGCGCTTGTCTGCCTGGTAAGCCGCGATAAAACCCGCGATCAGCAAGGCGAAACCGAAACCGCCGGCCATGGTCGAGAACCAGGCGATGCTGGTCGGCGCCACGCCCCAGATCAAGGCTTTTTTCGTGTGATCAGCCGACAGATCGGCCCGCAACACCACCGCGCCCCAGTGGATTCCACCGAGAAAAGACAAGGCAGCGATGCCATACGCCAGTTGCCCGCGAATAAAATCACGCAGCCAGTCGGCGTTGACCAGCCAGCAGGCAAGCGTCAATAGCACGAACGGAATCAGCCCGGCATAACCAAGTAAATGGATAATACGTTTGTTCAGGAAATGTGGATTCATCTGGGGGGCTTCGTCAGGGGAAACGTCAGTATGCGCGGGCTGGTCGCCGGCTGCGCAAAAAAGACGATAGTGTAGCGGGATTGCGCAGATTAGACCTCGCCTCGGTTGCCAGGAACAAAAAAGACCGGCGGATTACCGGCTTCAGGTCGAGGAATGTCGTATATCAGCGACGGTATCGATGTCCTGATGGATGCCAGGATCGTCCACCGCTACTTCAACGACGGGCAATGACTGCAACAAACTGCGCGCACCGTGATCACCGCGCAGAGCCAGCAGCTGCGGCAAATACTTGCGGCCAAAGCCGACCGGGTTACCACGCCGGCCCAGATGAGTCGGCACGGCAATGTCAGCCCCTAGCCGCAGCGCCGAGGCCAGAGCATGGATGGTGGATGTCTGCACATAGGGCATATCGGCCAGGGCAATTACCCAGCCAGCGGCATCCGCGGTCTGCTGCAAACCGTATACCAGCGACGCCGCCATGCCATCGTCGGCAGCTTCGCATTGCACCCACGCGTAGCCTGCAACTTGCGTGATCAGTTCCGCTACGTCATAGCGCAAGACCACACATATCGGCAACGCTGCGGCCAAATTGCCGGCGGCAGTTGCCAGTACCGTCTGGCCGCAAGCGGTCGGCAACGATTGCAGCAATTTACTGCGGCTGCCGCTCGGGTCAAAGCGCCGGCCGCGGCCAGCGGCCAGCAACAGGCCGACGATTTGTCCGCTCATTTGCCCACTCATTTGCCCACTATATTGTTGAAGACCCATGACAGGTTTCAGCATTCAGAGAGATGTCGCGAATGCCGAATGGCAGGCGCCTGATTTATTTCAAAGAACTGAATTTGGCTTCCATGGTTTTCGCATCGATCCAGCCTGGCGCGCGCGAACCGTCGGCAAAGATAATCGTCGGGGTGCCAGTCACATTCAATTTTTGACCGAGCGCCAGCACCTTGTCGTTCGGCGACTGGCAGGCAGTCGGGGCGGCAACGGCGGCTTTGCCGTCGACCATCAGATCGGTCCAGGCCTTGTTGCGATCCGTGCTGCACCAGACGTTTCGGGCTTTGACGGCGGAATCTTCCGCCAGAATGTTATACAGGAAGGTATATACAGTAACGTTATCGACTTCCGGCAAAGTGTTCTTGTGGAAGCGTTTGCAATAGCCGCAGTTGGGATCTTCGAACACCGCGATCACACGCTTGCCGTTGCCCTTGACCTTTTTCATGGCCAGATCCAGCGGCAAATCGGAAAACTTGATCTTGCTCAACTCATCCACCCGTTCCCGGGTAAAGTCACGCGAACTTTGCGCGTCCATGATGCGGCCGACAAAAACATATTTGGCAGCGGCGTCGGTATAAAAAATATCGTTGCCGACACGCACTTCAAACAAACCCGAATAAGGGGTCTTGGTCACTTCATCAACCTTGACGCCATCCCCCAGACGCGGCTCGATCAGCTTTTTAACCGACGCTTCCTGCAAAGTCTCGGCGCCTGCAACGCTTACCCACAAGCCCAGCAAGGCGACCAACATCACGCTTATTTTTTTCATCGTTATTCCAGTTATTCTTTATCGGTGGTTCGACCCACCGCGTGGGTCATCAATTGTCTTTTTAAGACCGGTATTTTATCCAGCAAGTTCAACCCGACATTACGCAGCAAGCGCAGCGGACCGAAATCGACGCCAAACAGCCGTTCCAGACCGTCGGTAGTCACTTGCATCAACAGTATTTCTTCCTTGCGCGCACGGGCGTAACGCGCCAGCACACTGGCGTCGCCGCAATCGCGATGCATGCCGCGCTCAGCCAGCACCTGGATCAAGGCCGCGACATCGCCGAAACCGAGATTCATGCCATGCCCGGCCAGCGGATGCACCACGTGGCCGGCATCACCGATCAGAGCGACCCGCGGCGCCACCAAGGCATGGGTCTTGAGCAAGGACAAAGGAAACGCTTGCGCCAGTTCCGGGTGCAATGGTTGCAACGGCCCCAGCTTCTCGCTTGCCAACGAAGACAGACGCACGGCCAGTTGCGACAGCGGTTCATCCAATAGTGAAAGCGCCAGAGCTTCCGGCGCCGACCAGACCAAGGATACTCGTTGCCCCGGTAAAGGCAGCAAGGCGACGATCCCTTCGGTTTCGGTAAACCATTGATAGGCAATGCCATGATGCGGCCGCTCACATGAGAAATTGGCGACCACCCCGCGCTGCTTATAAGAGCGGTAATCGATTCCAATCTGGCACTGGCTACGGACCCAGGATTGCGCGCCGTCGGCGCCCACGATCAGGGCAGCGCTGATGGTCTCGCCGGACTCCAGTTGCAAAGTCGCCGCTGCCGCATCCACCAGCATCGTCTTGACGCGGCCGCTGAGCACGCGCACATTCGACGCAAATTTCAGCGCTGCATCCAGCGCCTGATTCAAATTGTCATCCTCAACAATCCATGCCAACGCATCGACACGCGCGCTGTAAGCGTCAAACGTGAGATTGCCGGCTGCGCTGTCAGTCCCGCCTTTGATCGCCATGCCGTCTACGGCGCTAACCCGCGCCTGGTCCAAGGCGTCCCACACCTTGATCGTCGACAGCAGGCTGCGCGCCACATGATTCAGCGCGTACACGCGCGTATCCCAAACATCTGGCTTTGCCGCTGCCGCAGATGCAGCCGCCGGCATCCCCAGCAAAGTGACGCGCAAGCCGATCTGCGCCAAGGCCAATGCCGCCGCCTTGCCGACAGCGCCATTGCCCACAATACAAATATCGTATTTCACCGTCGGCGCGGCGCCAGCATTTTTCGAGATTGATCCGATATCTTTCATGCCGTCATTATAACGACTACGCATACGAGGCCTCGTCTACCCCGTTAAATAAGGGTTTCCATGAACCCCGGCCCGAAATTTCCGCTCACAATTTGAGCAACACAAAGTTTTTTCAAGAAGTTTCAACAAGGGGCTTTGCGGATCGAAAATGTTTTGCTATACTCCTGTCCCTTGGCCTGGTAGCTCAGTCGGTAGAGCAGAGGATTGAAAATCCTTGTGTCGGTGGTTCGATTCCGCCCCGGGCCACCAAGAACAGAAAAGGGCTTAGCTTCGGCTAAGCCCTTTTTGCATTTGTGGCGCGAGTTGTTAGCCAATCGGTTAGCCAATCGGTTACCCAACCAGCTACCCAATCCGAAGCGCCGGAATCCGCTGGCCGGGCCAGGTAAAGCAGCATGCAAATGCAACGAGATCGGCAAACAAATATGAGACAACGGATAGACAGCGGCAATGCTTTTTTCGTGATCCTCCCGAGATTTGGTAAGATCGCAAATTAAGACAGTATTTTATATTCATTCAAACCGAACCAATTGCCATCTAAACGTTCTATAAACCAATTCGTCAGCACTTTCCGCCTTGGTCTGCCCATACATCTCACTGCTTTATGCTCAAAAACAAATCCCGCAAGCCGATTGAAATAAAAATTGCAACCGTGGTCGCCGTATCCGCCATCTTGCATGATTCCGATCCGATGGCATTGGAGGCTGCCTTGCAGGAAATGACCGGCGGCAGCGCCGATTTCTTTGACAACGAGTTTGCAGTTATCGATGTTGCTGCGCTGGGATCGGACCGATCGCATATAGATTGGCCGCAATTGATTGCGCTTCTGAAGAAATATCGCTTGAATGCGGTTGCGGTGCGCAATGCACCCACGGAAATGGAAGCCGACATCGTCGCCAGCGGCTTGAGCATCGATCAGGTCGTAGCCACACGCCAGGAGCCTGCCACCCCTGCGCCGCCGCCGGCCCCGGTTGCGGCGCCTGCCAGAGTTGCCGCCAGCACCATGATCATCGATACGCCGATACGCGCAGGGCAACGGATTTATGCGCGCGACGCCGATCTGGTCATCACCGCTACAGTTAACAATGGCGCCGAAATCATTGCCGACGGCAGCATTCACGTCTACGCGCCACTGCGCGGGCGGGCGCTGGCCGGCGCCAGCGGCGATACCTCGGCACGTATTTTTGCAGCCAGCATGGAAGCCGAACTGGTCTCAATCGCCGGCGTGTATCGCACTTTTGAAAACGGCCTGCCGCCGGAACAGAAGGGCCAGCCGGCACAAATTCGCCTTAGCGGCGATCGGATTGACGTACTATCGCTCAGTTCCGCTGCTCGCACTTAATCGGACTTGGGATCTTGTAACCATTTATCTAATCAGTTGGGGACAGAGTAATTCGTCGCACGGCGGCGACTATTAAACTCTGTCCAGCAATGCATAACCTTAGGAGCTCTTCGTGGCAAAAATCATCGTTGTTACGTCCGGCAAAGGCGGAGTTGGCAAGACCACCTCCAGCGCCAGTTTTGCATCCGGTCTGGCCATGCGCGGCCACAAAACCGCGGTGCTCGACTTTGACGTCGGCCTGCGCAATCTGGATTTGATCATGGGTTGTGAACGACGCGTAGTGTACGATCTGATCAATGTCGTCAATAAAGAAGCAACCTTGACCCAGGCTTTGATCAAGGACAAGCATTGCGAAAATCTGTTCATTTTGCCGGCTTCGCAAACTCGCGACAAAGATGCCTTGACCGAAGAAGGCGTTGAGACCGTTCTCAATGACCTGATCAAGATGGATTTCGAATACATCATTTGCGATTCGCCGGCCGGCATCGAACGCGGCGCCGTGATGGCGCTGACGTTTGCCGATGAGGCAGTAGTCGTGACCAATCCTGAAGTGTCGTCGGTGCGCGACTCCGATCGCATCCTCGGCATCATCCAGGCAAAATCGCGGCGCGCGCAAAATGGCGGCGAGCCGGTCAAGGAACATTTACTGATCACCCGCTATTCGGCAAAACGCGTCGAGGCCGGTGAAATGCTGTCGTATACCGACGTTCAAGATATTCTGCGCATCCCGTTGGTCGGCATCATTCCTGAATCGGAATCGGTATTGCACGCCTCTAACCAGGGTAATCCGGCAATTCATATCAAGGGTAGCGATGTCGCCCTGGCCTACGAAGACGTGGTCTCGCGCTTCCTTGGGGAAGAAGTCCCCCTGCGTTTTACCTCCTATGAAAAACCGGGGTTCCTGCACCGCATTTTTGGAGGGAAGTAACATGGCATTGCTCTCGTTCTTGTTTAACAGCAAGCCCAAAACGGCGTCAGCCGCCAAGGAGCGCCTGCAAATCATCATTGCCCGCGAACGGAATGGCCGCCAGGGCCACGATTTCTTGCCGGCGTTGCATAAAGAACTGATCGAAGTCATTTCGAAATACACCAAGGTCAACGCCGACGACATCAAGATTTCCCTGGATCGCCAGGGAAATCTTGAAGTACTGGACGTCAACGTGGTACTGCCGGACGCGTAAGTCAATATTTAAGGCTCGGGGTTAGGAAGCCAGTCATTAAAGCTGGCGTTAAAGCTGAGATTAAAACTCGACTCAAGGCCGGATTCGACGCAACGCTGCGTCGGCAAAAGCCCGCTCAATGACTGTCTCGGATCCCTGCCCCGAGCGGGCGCTCATTATTGACGCCGTTGGTAGAATTTTACAAATCCCGTCGTACACTGTTTGTGACAATTGCGTATTACACCAAGACAAATACTGCCTCAGTTGCGGTTTTGGCATGGGCTTTGTGGAACGCATCTGACATCACTGAATTTTTTAATTTTTGTGGCAAATGAAAGACATTGGAAATATATAAAATATTTGTCTACAGCAATGTGGCAATAAGATTAATATACTCCTTGTATCTGCCACAAACCGATGCCGGCCACCAGCGCTGAAGTCACCTAACATATATAAAATATGAGAATTGCTGTCCTTGATGACGATCCCAGTCAAACCGATCTAGTTTGCCAGGTGCTCACATCCAGTGGGCATATTTGCCATCCATTTCAGAGTGGAAAAGAAATATTGAATCAGTTGCGTCGGGAAAGCTACGACATGCTGGTTCTGGATTGGCAGGTTCCTGATCTCAGCGGCCCGGAAGTCTTGCGCTGGGTAAGAGACAAACTCCCTAAAACGATCCCGGTCCTGTTCATCACCAGCCGCTCCGGCGAAGACGACATTGTCGAAGGCTTGGCCGCCGGCGCCGATGATTACATGATCAAGCCGATCCGGCGCAGCGAGTTGGTAGCACGCGTGCAAGCCCTGTTGCGACGCGCTTATCCGATTCAGAATTCAAGCGAACAAATCGTGTTTAACGATTATTTGTTTGAGACCCGCTCAGGCCGTTTGACCCTGGCTGGCAAGCCGATCGAGATCACGCAGAAGGAATTCGACCTGGCATTGTTGTTTTTTCGCAACCTCGGCCGTCCCCTTTCACGTGCCTACATCCTCGAAGCAGTCTGGTCACGCGATGTCGATATTCCGTCTCGCACCATGGATACCCACGTCTCGCGGGTGCGGAGTAAGTTACAATTACGACCAGAAAACGGCTATCGACTAGCTCCGGTTTATAGCTACGGTTATCGACTAGAACAACTAACAGGATAAGGCGCGTTTCGGTTGCGCTGACAGACAGACATGCGCAGCACATTCAAAAAAATAGCTTTTCTGGCTCTTTTCGTTGCCGGTCCGTCCCGGCTATTGGCTGCCTCGCCGGCGTTCGATCCATCTGCGCTGCAGGTGGGCGTCGCAACCGTCACTTACCGCGCACAACTGGGCGACACCTTGAGCGTGATCGCCGAGCAGCTTACTGCCAGCAAGAGCAACTGGGTGCAACTGGCACAACTCAACCATATCGGGAACGACCGTACGATCCCGGTCGGCACCGCCGTCATCATTCCGGTGGCGCTGCTGCCGGATGATCCCAGCACTGCCCAGGTATCAGCCATGTCAGGCAACATCGATGCAATCGCTGCCGACGGCCGTGCGATCGACATCAACATCGGCGCCACGCTGTCCGAAGGCGCCATCATCAATACCGGCAGCAACAGCTTTCTGACTCTCACCCTGCCCGATCAATCGCATATCGCCCTCCCCTCCAACAGCCAGGTAAAACTAAGCAAGCTGCGTACTGCACGGTATACCAAGAGTCCGCGCACTGAAATTACGCTGTTGAAAGGCCGGGTCGAATCCAAAGTCTCGCCGCTGGACAAAAACAAAGGCCGCTTCGAAGTCCATTCGCCACTGGCGGTGGCAGGCGTACGCGGCACCGACTTCCGGGTCGATCTGGTCGGCGACAGCGTCATGACCGAAGTGCTGAGCGGCGGTGTTGCGGTGGCAAAGAAAAGCCAGCCGCCAGCGCTGACCCTGCATCCAGGCCAAGGTAATGTGACCAATGCCAAAGGGGTGGGCAAGGCGGTTGCGCTGTTGCCCGCGCCGCAGTTCAGCGGCCGTCCGCAACTGCAAGAACGGCCGAGGGTGCGCTTTACCGTCGCCCCGATAGCTGGTGCGCATGGTTATCGCGCGCAAATCGCCACCGATGCCGATGCGCGCAATATCGTTAGCGAGGCAGAGTCGGACAATATCGAGCTGAAGATCGACGGACTGGCGGATGGCCAATATTTCGTCCGCATCACCGCGCTCGATCAAATCGGTTTGCAAGGTATTCCGCGGATAGCCGCGTTTACATTAAAAGCCCGGCCAGAGCCGCCCATCTCGATCGAACCAAAAAACAAATCGCGCAGCGAAGATGTGATGTTTAGCTGGGCCGAGGTCGGCAATGCGCAAGCCTATCATTTGCAAGTCGCCAGCGATGCCGGGTTCCAGCAACTGGTAGTCGACCAGGCGGCGCTCACCGCACCGCAATTCAGCGCCGGCAAACTGGCGTTGGGTACTTACTACTGGCGCGTAGCTACCATCGTCGAACAAACCAACGGCCGCGATCAAGGACCTTATGGCGATCCGCAAAGTTTCAACTTGCTGCCAGCCTTGCAGGTTCCCAAGATTGCCGATGCGCTTGATGGCGACCTGTCATTCAGCTGGTCCGCAGAGCCGGGGCAAAATTTCGTGGTCGAGATCGGCCGCGACGCAGCCTTCTCGACGCTACTGCTGACGCAAACCACGGCAACGCCGGAAATCAGCGTCCCGCGTCCGGCTGCCGGCGCCTATTTCATTCGCGTCAAAGCGATTGATCCGGACGGTTATGTCAGCCCCTTTTCAGCGCCGCAAAAAATCTACATCGGCAGCCGTTGGGTCACCAGCGACGGCTCGCCTCTGCTCAATGCCGGCGGCACTACCCAGGCCGGTTATTAACCCGGCCGTGACCATGCGATCTCTCGCCAGGCGCTCATGATCAAGCAGGTTTTTCCGCTCATCAAACGGGTGGCGTTTCGCCAATGGATGGCGATCACCGTATTGATGCTGATCGTGGCCGGCAGCATGGGTTATGTAAACGGCCTCGGCCGTCTCGACAGAACCTTGTACGATCAGTTCATGCGGGCCGATTCACGGCCGGCGCGCGATGACATCATCATCGTCGCCATCGACGACTACAGTATCAGCAAGCTGGGGCGCTGGCCCTGGGAGCGCAGCCTGCACGCGAAATTGCTGAACCGGATCATGCATGCCAATCCCCTGGCAATCGGCTTGGATGTGATCATGCCGGAAGCCGAACAGGGACAGTCCCCTGGCCAGCGTGCCGATGATCGGGCGCTGACCAAAGCGCTGGCCGCCAGCAAACTGACAGTGCTGCCGATTGTCGTCGCCAGTGCCGGCCCCGGGCTCAAGGCCTTGCCGCCAACGCCGGATTTTCTCAACGCTGCACGCAGTGTCGGCCACATACATCTGGAACTCGATCCGGACGGGGTAGTCCGCAGTGTCTTTCTGCAAGAAGGCCAGGACAACCAATGGTGGCCGCATTTTGCGGTCGCGCTGGCCGGCGTCACCGGACAGAGGATTACCGACGCCAATGGCAATCTGCCAGGTGCGCGCCTCGATGACACACCGGCCAAGCTCGGTCCGCACCAGGCAGACAGCTGGCAACGCGATTATCAAATCCAGATTCCGTTCGCCGGCGGCAGCGGCCATTTCCGCTCCGTACCGTATGCTTCGGTACTGCGTGGCGACGTTCCCGATCAATTTTTCACCGGCAAATATGTATTGATCGGCGCCACCGCGCTTGGCATGGCGGATACTTTTCCGACCCCGGTATCAGGCACTTCCGGCGTCATGCCGGGCATCGAGATCAACGCCAACATCCTGGCGGGCCTGCTCGATCACAAGTCGATCAGCATCGCCCGGCCTCTGCAGACTGCCCTGTTCAGCATTATTCCGGTCCTGATCGCGCTATCCAGCTACCTGCTGTGGACGCCACGGATTTCCTTGCTGATCACGGCAGCCCTGATGCTGTTGACGATGGCGGCCAGCTATTTCCTGTTGATGCTGGGGTTCTGGATTGCCCCTACCGCAGCCTTGATCGCGCTGGCCATCGCTCATCCCATATGGAACTGGATCCGCCTCGAATCGGCGATTTCCTATCTCGGGCAAGAGTTCATGTTGCTGGACCAGGAACCGCATTTGCTGCCCGAGATAAATACAGAGCCCGCTCCGCAACAGGTGGAAGACATACTTGAGCAACGCATCAATGCCATGCGCGTGGCGGCACGCCGGGTGCGCGATTTGCGCCAGTTTATTTCCGACAGCCTGAACAGCCTGCCGGACGCCACTCTGATCACCACCGTCGACGGCCATGTGCTGGTGTCAAATCAGTTCGCCAGAGATTACTTCGCCGCCGCCGGCATACGGAATATCGACGGCGCGCTGTTGCCCTACCTGTTTTCCAACATGAACACGCCGCAAGCAAGCAATACCTCGGCCGGCCATACCTTCAGCTGGTGGGATCTGATCGATCTGGAACATGTCTCAACCCTCACCAGCGGCACCACGGTACAAGACCAGCAAGGGCGCGACCTGTTGATCAAGAGCGGTCCTTGCCACTCTGCACACCAGGTATTGACCGGCTGGATCGTCAGCATCGTCGATATCACCGTTATCCGCGCCGCTGAACGCAGCCGGGATGAGACCCTGCGCTTCCTGTCGCATGACATGCGGGCACCGCAAGCGTCGATCCTGGCCTTGCTCGAATTGCAAGGAAATCCCTCATCGGCGCTGCCGCAAAAGGAATTCTTCGCCCGCCTGGAGCAGGCTGCACGCAAGACCTTGGGGCTGGCGGATAATTTTGTCCAGCTGGCGCGCGCCGAGTCCTCCGAATACCGGCTCGAAGAGGTGGATTTCCAGGACGTGCTGTATGACGCCGTCGATGAAATGTGGAGTCTTGCCAACAATAAGAAAATCGAGCTGATCACCGATATCGAAGGCCAGGAATTCCTGACCAATATCGATCGTTCCCTGATGGCGCGAGCGTTGTGCAACCTGATCTCGAACGCCATCAGCTATAGCCTGCCGGATACCAGGATTACCTGCACCCTGCGCCTGAAATACGTCAAATTGCTGCCACAGGTAACCTGCCGGATCAGCGACCAGGGTTTCGGCATCGCACCGCATGACCAGGCCAGGTTATTCCAACGTTATCAACGTGTCAGCGCCCCCGGCCAGCCGCATTCGGACGGCACCGGTCTCGGCCTGGTGTTTGTAAAAACCGTTGTGGAACGTCATTTCGGTGAAATCATGTTGGAAAGCACTCTGGGCGAAGGTAGTACTTTCATGGTGACGTTACCAGCTCTCACCAACTAGACTCGGGCTGCGGGTCACAGCCTTAGCCTGCAGCCCCAGCCGGGCTGAAATTTGTTCCTTGGCTACAAAGAGTATAATCTTGGGTTAACAATGTTGTCCCTTCCCGCTGCCACCCGCACCTATGCACTTGCTAACCGTCGGACTCAACCACACCACCGCGCCTGTTTCCCTGCGCGAAAAGGTGGCCTTCCCTGCTGACCAGATCGGTCAGGCAGTGATGGCGGCGCGCGCCTGGTTCAGCGGTGGCAACACGCCCGACATGTCGGATGAAGCTGCGATTCTGTCAACCTGCAATCGCACCGAACTGTACGCGGCCGGCAATTTTCAGCATGGCGGCGCCAACGTTATCGATACTTCGATTGATTCCACCGCACATTTCCTGGCGCATTACCACCAGTTGCCCTATGCCGACTTGCGTCCGCATTTGTACACCTTGCCGCAAGACAACGCCGTGCGCCATGCGTTCCGGGTTGCCTCCGGACTTGATTCGATGGTGCTGGGCGAAGCGCAGATCCTTGGCCAGATGAAGGATGCGGTGCGTCACGCAGAAGCCGTGGGCGGACTCGGTACTTATTTGCATCAGTTGTTTCAACGTACTTTTGCCGTCGCCAAAGAAGTCCGCAGCACCACCGAAATCGGCGCCCATAGCGTCTCCATGGCCGCCGCTGCGGTTCGTATGTCGGAACGCATTTTCGATACCGTAGCCGGGCAGCACGTATTGTTTATCGGCGCCGGCGAAATGATCGAGTTATGCGCCACCCACTTTGCTGCGCAAAATCCGAAATCCTTGACAGTCGCCAACCGTACCCTGGAGCGCGCCGAATTGCTGGCCCACCGTTTCGACGGCCAGGCAATCCGGCTGGCCGATTTGCCGACACAATTGGGCAAGTTCGACATTATCGTTTCTTGTACCGCATCGACCTTGCCGATCATCGGTCTTGGCATGGTCGAACGCGCCGTCAAAGCCAGGCGCCACAAACCAATGTTCATGCTGGACCTGGCGGTGCCGCGCGATATCGAAACCGAAATCGGCCGTCTCGACGATATCTTTCTGTATACAGTCGATGATCTTGGTTCGATTGTGCAAACCGGCATGGAAAATCGCCAGGCCGCGGTGGCGCAAGCGGAAGCCATCATCGAAACCCGGGTGCAGTCATTCATGCACTGGGTCGATAACCGGGCGGTGGTACCGGTGATCCAGGATTTGCAAGAATCGAGCGAAGCCATGCGCCGCCTGGAGCTGGAGCGCGCGCGCAAGATGCTGGCCAGGGGCGAAGATATCGAGGTTGTCCTGGAAGCGCTCTCCAAGGGCCTGACCGCCAAGTTCCTGCACGGCCCGCAACAGGCTTTGCACAATGCCCATGGCGACGAACGCGCGCGCCTGGCAGCCCTCCTGCCGCAATTATTCCGTACTAAACGTTAGCGCGCCTGCGCTATGCCTCGCATGGCCACGTCTGATCGTGTTGCCTTGCGCGTGACGTTGTTGCCCCCCTTCGATTCGCCTTGCCCTGACTGAAACCCGCCATGAAACCATCAATGCTCGCCAAGCTCGATCAACTCGCCAATCGCTTAGTCGAGGTCAATGACCTGCTAATGCAGGAGGATGCGACCGCCAGCATGGACAGCTACCGCAAGCTGACCCGCGAACATGCGGAACTGGGGCCGCTGGTGGCCGTATACCAGTCTTACCTGCAGGCCGACGCCGATATCGCAGCTGCGCAAGAAATGCAAGCCGATCCTGACATGAAGGAATTCGCCCAGGATGAAATCGTCGCGGCCAAAGCGCGCATGGAGCAGCTGCAGGCCGATCTGCAAAAGATGCTGCTGCCTAAAGATCCTAACGACGAACGCAATATTTTCCTGGAAATCCGGGCCGGCACCGGCGGCGACGAATCGGCGCTGTTCGCCGGCGATCTGCTGCGCATGTACACGCGCTTTGCCGAACGCAATCGCTGGCAGGTAGAGATGGTGTCGGAATCGGCGTCGGAAATCGGCGGTTACAAAGAAGTGATCGTGCGCGTGATCGGCTTTGGCGCCTACTCCAAGCTGAAATTCGAATCCGGCGGTCATCGCGTGCAACGGGTGCCTGCCACGGAAACCCAGGGCCGCATCCATACTTCCGCTTGCACCGTGGCCATCATGCCGGAGGCGGATGAAGTCGGCGATGTCGACATCAATCCGGCCGATATCCGCATCGACACTTACCGCGCCTCCGGCGCTGGCGGCCAGCACATCAACAAGACCGATTCCGCGGTGCGCATCACCCATATGCCGACCGGCATCGTGGTCGAATGCCAGGATGACCGCAGCCAGCACAAGAACAAGGCGTCCGCCCTGAAAGTGCTGGCGGCCCGCATCAAGGACGGTCAACTGCGCGCGCAGCAATCGAAAGAAGCCGCAACCCGCAAATCGCTGATCGGTTCGGGCGACCGCAGCGAGCGGATTCGCACCTACAATTTCCCGCAAGGCCGGATGACCGACCATCGCATCAATCTGACTTTGTACAAACTCGATTTCATCATGGATGGCGACCTGGCAGAGTTGACCAATGCGCTGGCCGCAGAGCATCAGGCTGATTTGCTGGCGGCGTTGGGCGATGCGGTTTGACGGCGCGGACAATCCACGCGCAAGCGATTTGAAAATCGCATATGCTAACGGCTGACGTGGGAACCAAGCACCGCAACCTGCATCAGATGCACGAAAGATAAGCTCTCTTCGACCCAACCCCATCACTCCAAATGAAAACATCCAAATCCGTTTTGCTGGCAGTCGCCTTCATCGCCCTGGCCATCCTGGCTGGCGCCCTGTATCTGCAGCACTTCCAGGATATGCAGCCGTGTCCGCTGTGCGTGATCCAGCGCTATGCATTCGCGTCGATCGCGCTGATTTGCCTGATTTGCGCCGGCTTGCCGGCAGGCGCTCAAAAAGCCGGTGCAGGGATCGGAATTCTGGCAGGACTGGGTGGCGCCGGCACCGCCATCTGGCATCTGTGGGTGATCGCCCATCCATCGGTCTCATGCGGCAGAGATGCGCTGGAAGCGCCAATGAATGCGCTGCCACCTGCGGCTCTGCTGCCGTCCGTGTTCAAGGTTGATGCTTACGCACTCTGCTCGACCCCTTACGATCCGATCCTGGGCTTGTCGTTACCGCAATGGTCGCTGCTGTGGTTTGCAGTGCTGGTGGTGATTTTGGTTGCCACGCTGTTCAAACGCAATGGCGCCAGCCGCTATTAACAAGCGCATTCAACATACGCGCTTTCAACACAATTAACGGCAGCGATTAAATGGCAGGCATTCCCGATATGTTTCAGATAGACGCCGGCAGCAGCATCGCCGCGGTATTGAAACAAGCACCGCTGAATCCGTTAGAGAACCGCATTCTGCTGATGCACGCACTACAGCTGACGCGGATACAGCTGATTACCCAAGACGAGCGGACTATCGATGCGCAGCAGGCTCAGCAGCTCTCGGCCTTGTTTCAGCGACGCCTGCTAGGTGAGCCGATTGCGTATATTGTCGGTCAGCGCGAGTTCTATGGTTTGCAATTCGAAGTCACACCGGATGTTTTGATCCCGCGTCCGGAGACGGAACTGCTGGTCGACCTGGCCTTGCAGCATTTACCTGCCGCCGACAATCAGAACACATTGAGCGTACTGGATCTGGGCACCGGTTCCGGCGCCATCGCGGTAGCCATCGCCCACAGCCGCCCCGATCTTAAGCTGACCGCACTGGATCTCAGCGCCGCAGCGCTGGCGGTGGCGGGCCGCAATGCGGCACGCCTTTTGATCCCGGGCCAAACACCATTGCAGCTCCTGCAAAGCAACTGGTATAGCGCACTGGCGGACCAGCGCTTCGATGTGATCGTTGCCAATCCGCCGTATATCGTTGCCGGCGACAGCCATCTCACCCAAGGCGATTTGCGCTTCGAACCGCAGGATGCGCTGACCGACCATGCGGATGGTTTGAGCGCACTGCGCAGCATTATCGATGGCGCCGGCCGTCACCTGAAAGTTGGCGGTTGGCTGTTGATGGAACACGGCTATGATCAGGCGGCGGCAGTCCGCGCCTTGCTGCAAGCACGGCGGTTTGAGGCGGTACAAAGTTGGCAAGACATCGCCGCTATCGAACGCGTCAGCGGCGGCAGATGCAGCAGACAGGGAGCACTAAGTTAGGAAACAAAAATGCGCGGCATGCCGCGCTTTTTTTCATCGGTACAAGATCAGGAAATCAGTCTTTCTCACCCCAGATTGCCGGATACACAAAGCCCGCGATGACCGCGCCAACCAGCGGCGCCACCCAGAACAACCACAGTTGCTGCAATGCCCAGCCGCCTACAAACAGGGCCTGGCTGGTGCTGCGCGCCGGATTCACCGAGGTATTGGTAACCGGGATGCTGATCAAGTGAATCAGGGTCAGGCACAGGCCAATCGCAATCGGTGCAAAACCAGCCGGCGCACGTTTGTCTGTCGCTCCCAGAATCACGATCAGGAAGATGAAGGTCATTACCACTTCGGAGATCAGGGCCGCACTCATTGAATACAGGCCGGGTGAATGTTCGCCATAGCCGTTGGCTGCAAAGCCGCCGATATCTGCGCCCGCCTTGCCGGTGGCGATCAGATACAAAACGCCCGCTGCAATAATGCCGCCGATTACCTGGGCTACCCAGTAAGGCAGGATTTCGCTTTTTGGAAAACGGCCGGCGGTAGCCAGTCCAAGCGTCACTGCCGGATTCAGGTGGCAACCGGAAATATGGCCAATGGCAAACGCCATCGTCAATACCGTCAGGCCGAAAGCCAGCGCGACACCATGGAAGCCAATCCCGAGGCCCGGAAATCCCGCCGCCAGCACCGCGCTGCCGCAACCGCCAAGAACCAGCCAGAATGTGCCGAGCGCTTCTGCGCCCAGACGTTTAGAAAGATGCATGTTCGACTCCTGAAGAAATACTACTGTGTGTTTTACCTTGATTAACAACAGGCTTTAGAGCTTTACCCTGCCGCATACGGCCACAAGCATATTTGCTGACTCATCGACAAACAAGAAAAATATTGTTATTTAACAATGTTTTTCATTTGCAAGCTATCTCCATCAACCTCTGATCAGACTAGTCCTGACAGTTTCCTATCAGCTACTCTGACGGCGTAAATAGTACCATCGAGAAACATATTGTCGCGATATAACGAGCATTTACGCAGCAGAAATAAGCGGCAGGAATTTCAGGCCGGTTTCTTTTCGGGCTGTCAAGACTAGCGAAATTATCTGGATTGCGTATGATCCAACGCTTGATTTTCATTCTTAAGACCTCTCATGCTGCCTTCGATCGAACAACGTCTCGCCCTTGAACTTGCCGCCAAACCGGCGCAAGTCGCCGCTGCCGTCGCCCTTCTGGACGAAGGCGCCACCGTGCCTTTTATTGCTCGCTACCGTAAGGAAGCCACCGGCGGCCTGGACGATATTCAATTGCGCTTGCTGGAAGAACGCCTGCGCTACCTGCGCGAACTGGAAGCGCGCCGCGGCGCGATCCTGGCCTCGATCGAAGAACAGGGGAAAATGACGCCGGCACTGTTGCAAGCAATCTCCCTGGCCGAAGACAAGACCCGCCTCGAAGACTTGTACCTGCCGTACAAACTCAAACGCCGCACCAAGGCGCAAATCGCCGCTGAGGCCGGTTTGACGGAATTGGCGGATGCCCTGCTGGCCAATCCCGATCTGAATCCGGAGCAAGAAGCCGACAAATATCTGAAGCCGGCGTTCAGCACCGACAACGGCGACAATCCTGGCGTTGCCGACGCCAAGGCCGCACTCGACGGCGCCCGCCAGATTCTGATGGAACGCTTTTCGGAAGACGCCGCGCTGTTGCAAGCGTTGCGCGAATATCTGACCGAACACGGCGTAGTCGAATCCAAAGTGGTGGAAGGCAAACAAGACGCCGGCGAAAAATTTGCCGACTACTTCGACTATTCCGAAACCATCGGCACGATTCCATCGCATCGGGCGCTGGCGCTGTTCCGCGGCCGTCGCGAAGAAATCCTGAATGTCGTGCTGCGTCTCGATACGGAAGAAGAAAAGCCAAAGTGGGACGCCCCGCACAATCCGTGCGAAGGACGCATCGCCGCTCGTTTCGGCATCAGCAACAAAGGCCGCAGCGCCGACAAATGGCTGAGCGACACGGTGCGCTGGAGCTGGCGCGTTAAAGTCTTCATGCATCTGGAAACCGAGCTGATGACAAAACTGCGCGAAACCGCCGAAGTCGAAGCGATCAATGTCTTTGCCCGCAATCTGAAAGCGTTGTTGCTGGCGGCCCCGGCCGGACCGCGCGCCACCATGGGCCTCGATCCTGGCCTGCGCACCGGCGTCAAAGTGGCCGTGATCGACGCCACCGGAAAGGTGGTCGACACTACCGCGATTTATCCGCACCAGCCGCGCAACGACTGGGACGGTTCGCTGCACACGCTGGCGCAGCTGGCGGAAAAACACAAGGTTGCACTGATCTCGATCGGCAACGGCACCGCCTCGCGTGAAACCGACAAGCTGGCGCAGGATCTGATCAAGCTGCGGCCAGAGTTGAAGCTGACCAAGATCGTCGTGTCAGAAGCCGGCGCTTCGGTCTACTCGGCCTCCGAATTCGCCTCGCGCGAATTGCCGGACATGGATGTGTCGCTGCGCGGCGCGGTGTCGATTGCACGCCGCCTGCAAGATCCGCTGGCGGAACTGGTCAAGATCGATCCGAAATCGATCGGCGTCGGCCAATATCAGCATGACGTCGGCCAGAGCCAGCTGGCGCGCTCACTGGATGCGGTGGTGGAAGATTGCGTGAATGCGGTCGGGGTTGACGTCAACACCGCATCGGCGCCGCTGCTGGCGCGTGTCTCTGGCCTCAACGCCAGCGTCGCTCAGAGCATTGTCACTTATCGCGACATGAAGGGCATGTTTACCTCGCGCGCAGCGCTGCGCGACGTGCCGCGCCTGGGTGAAAAAACTTTCGAGCAGGCGGCCGGTTTCTTGCGCATCATGAACAGCGACAATCCTTTGGACGGCTCTGCGGTGCATCCTGAGTCCTACCCGTTGGTGGAAAAAATCCTGGCCGATATCAAGAAGGACGTCAAGGGCGTGATTGGCGATGACAAATTGCTGAAGTCACTCAATCCGGCCAAATATGCCGATGAAAAATTCGGCGTGCCGACCATCGCCGACATTCTCAAGGAACTGGAAAAACCAGGCCGCGACCCGCGCCCGGAATTCACCACCGCGACCTTCAAGGATGGCGTCGAAGAGATTCGCGACCTGCGTCCCGACATGATTCTGGAGGGCGTAGTCACCAACGTGGCGGCGTTTGGTGCGTTTGTCGATATCGGCGTACATCAGGACGGCCTGGTGCATATTTCGGCGCTCTCCAATACTTTCGTCAAAGATCCGCACACGGTCGTCAAAGCCGGCCAGGTGGTCAAAGTGAAAGTTCTGGAAGTCGACGAAAAGCGCAAGCGGATTGCCCTGACCATGCGTTTGACCGATAACGCGCCGGTCGCCGGCGCCAAGCCGGAGCAACGTGCGGATCGGAATGACGCCAAGCGCATGTCGCAGCAACGTCAAGCAGCATCGACAGCGGCGCCGGCAAATGGCGCGATGGCGGCGGCTTTTGCAAAGTTGAAGGGATAACAATATCTGCGTGATCGAACGGCTCGTTTTGTGCTAACGCGGGCCGAGCCGTTCTGTATCCCAGCCGCTGCAACTTAGCGTTGCATTGCCGGCACAAAATCCAACGACAGCCAATTTAGCGCCGACAGGCCCTAATCGCGGCGCTCATCGTATAATCACGGCACAATCGATTTCCAACAGGTTTTATTTTGTCAGCCGCTCCCAACACTTCATCCTCACAATTCATGATGTCCCCGATCGCGGCCGATATGGAAGCGGTCAACGCGGTGATTCGCCGGCAATTGCATTCAGAAGTGCCGCTGGTGAACCAGATTGCCGAATACATCATCAGCGCCGGCGGTAAGCGCCTGCGCCCGGTGCTGGTATTGCTGATGGCCCAGGCCTACGGTTATAGCGGCGACAAACACCACGAGCTGGCGGCGGTGATCGAGTTCATTCATACCGCCACCCTGTTGCACGACGACGTGGTCGACGAATCGTCCTTGCGGCGCGGACGCCAGACCGCCAATGCCCTGTTCGGCAATGCCGCCTCGGTGCTGGTTGGCGATTTCCTGTACTCGCGCGCCTTTCAGATGATGGTGGCAGTCGATAATGCCCGCGTGATGCAGATCGTCGCCGACGCCACCAATGTCATCGCCGAAGGTGAAGTGCTGCAATTGCTGAACATGCACAACCCGGACGTTTCCGAAGAAAACTATCTGCAGGTGATTCGCTCCAAGACCGCCAAGCTGTTTGAAGCGGCGGCCCAGCTCGGCGTCCTGATTGCCGGCGCCGGCGATGATGTGATCGACGCTGCGGGCGAATACGGCCGTTCGCTCGGCACCGCATTCCAGTTGATCGACGATGTCCTGGATTATTCCGGCAACGCTAGCGATATTGGCAAGAATGTCGGCGACGACCTGCGCGAGGGCAAACCGACCCTGCCCCTGATTTACCTGATGGAACACGGCAGCGCCGAACAGCGAGCCCTGGTACGCAGCTGCATCGAAAACGGCGATGAAAAGCATTTCGATGAAATCCTGGCCGCCATCACCAGCTCGGGCGCCTTGAACTACACGCGGCACGAAGCGGAGAAAGCCGCGCAGCGTGCGGCAGCAGCGATCGCAGGCTTGCCAAATAGTCAGTTCAAAGATTCTTTGCTACAATTATCTGCGTTCGCAGTGGATAGAAATCACTGAGAACTCAACAAGGGGGGACTGCCAGCGAGTCGGCGGCCCCAAAACCTGTTCAAGTCATTGAACAGCTAGATCGGGGTGTAGCTTAGCCTGGTAGAGCGCTACGTTCGGGACGTAGAGGCCGGAGGTTCGAATCCTCTCACCCCGACCATACAACACATTGGTTTATTAACTTTTCATTTTACGGTGACCCTTTGGATGCCGTGCCCATATGGGTGCAGATACTTGCACTAGTCGTCCTCATCTTCTTGTCGGCTTTTTTTGCAATGGCAGAAACCGCGCTGGTTGCCGCCAACAAGCATCGCCTGCGCCATCTGGCCAAGCGCGGCAGCAAATCCGCCACCACTACCCTGTGGCTGCTGGAGCGTACCGATAAACTGTTATCGCTGATTCTGATCGTCAACACCCTGGTCAATGCCTTGGCCACTGCATTGGTGACAGCGATTGCCATTACCACATTTGGCAATCACCAGAAAGTGATTACCGTCGCCACCGCGGCGGTCGCCTTCCTCCTGATCGTATTTGCTGAAATCACGCCGAAAGTGATAGGCGCGACCTATCCAGAACGGATTGCCTTACCGACCAGCTTTGTGCTCAAGCCCTTGATGACGCTGGCCAAGCCGCTGATCTGGTTTGTCAATTTGTTCGTATCGGCGATCCTCAAGATCCTGCATATCAAAACCGGCAAACACGCGCAGGAACAACGGGTCTCGCCGGAAGAGCTGCGCTCCATCGTGCTGGAAGGCGGCAATTTCATGCCACAAAAGCACAAGAGCATTTTGCTGAATTTATTCGATCTGGAAAAAATCTCGGTGGAAGACGTCATGACGCCCAGGGCGCAAGTCGAAGCGCTGAATCTGTCGGCCTCGGTGGACGATATCAAACATCAGTTGACCACTTGCTATCACAACAAACTGCCGGTTTATGAAGGTGAAATCAACCAGATCGTTGGTATTTTGCATGTGCGCAAAGCGATGGCATTGCTGAATCAGGAAGAAGAACTGACGGTCGAGCATTTTCGTCAGCTGCTAACCACCCCCTATTTCGTACCGGAAGACACTGACGTTTTCACGCAACTGCAGTATTTCCAGGAAAACCACGAGCGGCTGGGCATCATCGTCGACGAGTATGGCGAAGTGCAGGGACTGGTCACCCTGGAAGACATCATTGAAGAAATGATTGGCGAATTCACCACATCCAAACCGGGAGCGGCGCGTGCCGACAGTTTTTCCTGGAACCCGCAAGGGCAATGCCTGCTCGAGGGTGCAACCACCCTGCGGGATATCAATAAGCGCCTCGGCTTGAATTTCCCGCTGGACGGCCCAAAGACCTTGAATGGCTTGCTGCTCGAATGGCTGCAGGACATTCCCGACAACAACGTCAGCCTGAAAATTGCCGGATGCATCATAGAAATCGTGCAAGTGCAAAATCAAGCGATCAAGGTTGCCAAATTGATGCGTCCGAATAAACTACAAGAACGATGATGCAAGCTGCCGCACAGCAACTTTTACGACACATTTCTCCACAAATCCTTTACAAGTGAGTTTCCCGTAGGGCATCATTGGTCGGTTTGAATGGTTCCGCACACCTTTTGGTATTGACCCTCCTATGGCAGCAGTATTTCCCAACGCTAATTCCACTAGCCCGATCTCAGGACTAGCCCGTGCATTGCTGCAAGCCGGGCGTCTTTCCGTGCCGCAAATCGAGGCCTTGCATAAAAAAGCTAGCGACAGTCAAACGCCGTTTATCGCCGCCTTGCTGGAAAGCGGTCATCTGGATGCACGTTCGCTCGCCTTGTTTTGTGCCGAGACCTTTGGTTATCCCCAGCTAGACCTGAGCGTGCTCAATTTAAGCATGCTGCCGGAAAAAGCAATCGACGCCAAACTGATGGAAAGCCATACGGTCCTGGCGCTGGCGAAACGCGGCAACAAGATCTATGTCGCACTGTCCGACCCGACCAATATCCAGGCGCTGGACCAGATCAAGTTTCAAACCGAACTGACGGTTGAACCTATCATCGTCGAGCATCCGACTCTGCTCAAACAGATTCAAAAATTAGTCAAATCGGCCGAACAAAGCCTGAGCGAGATGGTCGGCGACGAGCAGGAAATCAACTTCGTCGAAGACGATGCGGCAGCAGTTGCGGATGCCGCAGCGACCGATATCGACGATGCGCCGGTAGTCCGTTTCTTGCAAAAAATATTAACCGACGCCATCAACCAGGGCGCATCCGACTTGCATTTCGAGCCGTTTGAAAAATTCTACCGGATCCGTTTCCGGGTCGACGGCGTATTGCGCGACATGGCGCAACCGCCACTGTCGATCAAAGAAAAACTGGCGTCTCGCATCAAGGTGATCTCCAAGCTGGATATTTCCGAGAAACGGGTGCCGCAAGATGGCCGCATGCGCCTGGTGGTGTCCAAGACCCGAGCGATCGATTTCCGGGTCAGCACCTTGCCGACCTTGTTTGGCGAAAAAATCGTGATGCGTATTCTGGACCCGAGCCAGGCTCAGATGGGGATTGATGCGCTGGGTTACGATCCGGATCAAAAAGAAATCCTGATGAACGCCATTCAGCGCCCATACGGGATGGTGCTGGTGACCGGTCCGACCGGTTCCGGTAAAACCGTATCGCTATATACCTGCCTGAACATCCTGAACCAGCCCGGTATCAATATCTCCACTGCCGAAGACCCTGCCGAAATCAATTTGCCCGGCGTTAATCAAGTCAATATCAACGACCGCGCCGGGCTGACTTTCCCGGTGGCGTTGAAGGCTTTTCTACGGCAGGATCCCGACATCATCATGGTCGGTGAAATCCGCGATCTGGAAACTGCCGATATTTCGATCAAGGCGGCGCAAACGGGGCATATGGTGTTTTCCACGCTGCATACCAACGATGCGCCGTCGACCCTGACACGCCTGATGAATATGGGCGTGCCGGCCTTCAATATCGCGTCATCGGTAATTCTGATCACCGCGCAACGGCTGGCACGGCGTCTTTGCAATTGCAAACAGCCGATTTCGATCCAGGAGGAAGCCTTGCTCGAAGCCGGCTTCACCGAAGATGACATCGACGGCAGCTGGATGCCCTACAAGGCGGTTGGTTGCGAACGCTGCAACGGCACCGGCTACAAGGGGCGGGTAGGCATCTATCAAATCATGCCGATCACCGAAGAAATAGAACGCATTATCCTGGCCCACGGGACGGCGCTGGAAATCGAAGCACAAGCGAAGCGCGAGGGCGTCAAGACCTTGCGCATGTCAGGATTAGTAAAAGTAAAACAAGGGTTGACCAGCCTCGAAGAAGTGCTTGGTTGCACCAATATTTAGTATCTAATTAGGGGAATAGTTCATGGCAACTGCTGCACGTAGCGCCGCAAGCGCACGCCAGGTCAAAGAGACGGTTTATCTTTGGGAGGGCAAGGATAAAAAGGGCAAGGTGATGCGCGGCGAATTACGCGCGGGCAGCGAGACCGTGGTCAACGTCACCCTGCGGCGTCAAGGGATCCTGGTTACCAAAGTTAAAAAGAAAACCTTCCGCAACGGCAAAAAAGTCTCCGAGAAGGATATTTCGCTGTTTACCCGCCAGCTAGCCACCATGATGAAGGCTGGCGTGCCGCTGCTGCAGTCTTTTGATATCGTGGCCAAGGGCCATGCCAACCCATCGGTATCGAAACTGGTCAACGATATCCGCGGCGATGTCGAAACCGGCACCAGCCTGAGCCAGGCTTTCCGCAAATTTCCGCTGTATTTCGACCCGCTATTCTGCAATCTGGTCGGCGCCGGCGAGCAAGCCGGTATTCTTGAAGATTTGCTGGAGCGGCTGGCGATCTACAAAGAAAAAACCCTGGCGATCAAAAGCAAGATCAAATCCGCCATGTTCTATCCGGTGTCGATTTTGGCAGTCGCATTTATCGTTACGGCAGTCATCATGATCTGGGTGGTGCCGGCATTCAAAAGCGTATTTTCAAGTTTCGGGGCAGATTTGCCGGCACCGACCCTGTTTGTGATGGGAATCTCGGATTTCATGGTGGCTAACTGGTACATCATCTTCCCCACCATATTTGCCGGCTTATATCTGTTCTTCCAATCATGGAAACGCTCGCTCAAGATGCAGCGCTACATGGATCGGTTATTGCTCAAAGCGCCAATTTTCGGTGAGGTGATACGCAAAGCCACGATTGCGCGCTGGACCCGCACTCTGGCGACCATGTTTGCCGCCGGCGTGCCATTGGTTGAATCGCTCGACTCGGTGGGGGGCGCATCGGGCAATGCGGTTTATCTGGACGCAACCAAAAAAATCCAGGGCGAAGTCAGCACAGGCACCAGTTTGACGACCGCCATGGAAAACGCCAACGTATTTCCGAATATGGTGACGCAGATGGTGTCAATCGGAGAGGAATCCGGTTCACTCGATCAAATGCTCGGTAAGGTTGCCGATTTCTATGAAGCTGAAGTGGACGACGCGGTAGCGTCCCTGTCCAGCCTGATGGAGCCCTTGATCATGGTGATCCTGGGCGTGCTGATTGGCGGCCTGGTGATCGCCATGTATTTGCCAATCTTCAAACTGGGTTCGGTGGTCTGATGCAAGATGGGATTTTTTTCATGGCGGCGGGGAGCCTGCTTCCCGCCATGCTGGCAGCCGTTTTTGGACTATTGATCGGCAGTTTCCTGAATGTAGTGATTCATAGACTGCCGGTCATGATGCAACGTGAGTCGGACAACTATGTGGCCCACGAAAGCGGTAAACCGCTGCCGCATACCGAGCGCTACAACCTGGTCGTCCCCCGCTCTGCCTGCCCGCAATGCCAGCATCAGATCGGTGCGCTGGAGAATGTGCCGGTAATCAGTTACCTGTTTTTACGAGGTAAATGCGCGGCCTGCAAAACGCCGATCTCGATACGCTATCCGATAGTCGAAATATTGACCGGCGCCTTGTCCGGGCTGCTCATCTGGCGTTTTGGCAGCGGCTGGGCCGGCCTGGCAAGCCTGGTATTTGTCTATCTGCTGATCGCCATGACGTTTATCGACGCCGATACCCAGCTGCTGCCCGACGACCTGACCTTGCCACTGCTATGGATAGGCCTGCTGCTTAACCTGTCCGGCCTGTTCGTGCCGCTGCACGATGCGGTGATCGGCGCCGCCGCCGGCTATCTGAGCTTGTGGGCGATTTACTGGGCATTCAAACTGCTGACTGGCAAGGAAGGCATGGGTTACGGCGATTTCAAGCTATTGGCCGCGCTGGGGGCCTGGTTGGGCTGGAAAATGCTTCCCATCATTATCTTGTTTTCATCATTGGTTGGCGCTGCAGTCGGAATAGCATTAATCGTTTTTGCCCGCCGTGGACGCGACAAACCGATCCCCTTTGGCCCTTACCTTGCCGCAGCCGGCTTGCTGGCCATGTTATACGGCCAGACAATTCTGGAAACTTATTTCGGTTTTGCTACCTAACATCGTATGAACCAGCACGATGCGGATAATGACGACAAACTAGCGCCAACTACGCACAGATTTACTGTCGGCCTGACCGGCGGTATCGGCAGCGGCAAAACCACCGTTGCCAACATGTTTGCCGAGCGCGGCGCCGCCGTCATCGACACCGATGTCATCGCCCATCAGCTAACTGCGGCGAACGGCATTGCCATCGCAGCGATTATCAGCGAGTTTGGCAGCGCATTCATCGACGCCAGCGGCGCCATGGACCGAGCCAAGATGCGCGCGCATATATTTTCGGATGCATCGGCAAAACAGCGCCTGGAATCGATTTTGCATCCATTGATCCGGGCTGAAACCGCTAACGCAGCAGAACGCGCCAAAGGTTTGTATCTGATTTTCGTGGTGCCGCTGTTGATTGAATCCGGCAACTGGAGGGAGCGGGTAAAGCGCATACTGGTCGTAGATTGCGACGAACAGATTCAATTACGCCGCGTGATGCAGCGCAATGCGTTGAGCCAGTCGCAAGTACACGCCATCATGGCGACGCAAGCCTCTCGGCAGCAGCGCTTGCAGGCTGCTGACGACGTGATTGTTAATGATAGCGAGCCGGCGGCGCTATTGCCGCAAGTAGAGCAATTACACGCCTTATATGAAGCAATGAGCCGATCGTTATAATGGTATAAAGCTTTTATATCGGATGAAAAAACCTCTCGTTGAATGTTAAAAATTGAGGGGTGTTTGTAATTTCTGTTCGCATCGTTCAGAATCATGTCTTATCCGGCTCAAATTTTTAAGGGATGTCACTTTGATCGTCTACGAATATCCTTTCAACGAGCGCATTCGCACCCTGTTGCGGCTGGAAGACCTGCATGAAAGGTTTGGTTTTTTCGTGCAACAGGAAAGTCCGTTGCAGCACCACATCGCGCTATCCACCATTTTCGAGATGCTGGAGGTTGCCGGGCGTGCCGATTTGAAGTCGGATTTGCTGCAAGAACTGGAACGACAAAGACAAACCCTGCTCGGCTTTAAATCCAATCCGAACGTTGCCCCCGATATGCTGGACGCCATCTTGCAAGAGATCGACAGGGTCAGCACCGCGCTCATGGCAACTCAAGGGAAAACCGGCCAGCATATCCGCGAGAATGAATGGCTGATGAGCATTCGTGGCCGCACCATCATTCCCGGCGGCGCCTGTGAATTCGACCTGCCCTCGTATTACGCCTGGCAACAATACCCTGCCGAACGACGGTTTAACGATATTATCGGCTGGTTTGGGCCATTGGCGCCTTTGTTCGACGCCATCAGCATCGTACTTCGGCTACTGCGAGAAACGGGGAGTTCGGTAAAAATAGATGCACAAAACGGCAGTTATCAGCAAATGCTGCAGGGTAAGTCCTACCAGATGCTGCGCCTGATCATCGATGAGCAGCTGGCGGCGATCCCTGAAATATCCGCCAACAAATACATGCTATGGGTGCGTTTCACCACCCAAGGCGGCGATCTGAAGCCCAAAGCGTATGAGGGTGATGTACCGTTTGAACTGACTCTTTGTAACTTTTAAATGCTTTTTCTGAATAGATTTGTATGACTACTACCGTTGATTGCCCGACTTGCGGCGCAAAAGTTGAATGGATTGCCGCCAACCGGTTCAGGCCGTTTTGCTCGGAGCGCTGCAAGCAGATCGACCTGGGGGCTTGGGCCGAAGAGAAATATGCAATCCCTGCGGTCAATCCGCGGGATGAGATTGACGATGATGGCAAGCTGCCGCAGTAGTCGTCACTGCGGCTGCATTGCTGCCACGCATTAGCTGCCACACACCAGACAGACTAAAAACCTTCCCGGCGCAATTCATCCAGCCATTCAATCAAGGGAATCGCCGCCGGTAACAAGGGCTCCACGCCTACAGTACCTTGCCAGGAAAAAGCCTGCCCTTCCAGGCTTTGCGGTTCACCACGCCATTCACGACTGATATAGAAGTGCAGTCGCACGTGGGCATGCGCGTATTGATGCTCAATCCCGCACCAAGGCTCGGCAGAGGCAATCTCAACCCCCAGTTCCTCCATCAGCTCGCGCTTGAGGGCATCGAAAATCGACTCGCCCGACTCCACCTTCCCTCCCGGGAATTCCCAATACCCAGCCATCGGCTTGCCCTCCGGCCGTTGGCCAAGCAGCACATCGCCATTGGGCTTCATCAGAATGCCGACGGCAACATTCACTGGTGTCGGCGTGTTCATGATTGCGTTAGAGGGGGTAGTGCTCATGGCTGCGTCATTCGGCCAGCGTAATCGCGGGCAAACTGCCAGGCTACCCGGCCGGAACGCGATGCTCTTTGCAGGGCCCAGCGCAAAGCGTCGCCGCGGGCCTCGGCAATCTGCTCCGCATTGCAGCCGAAATGGCCAAGCCAATGAGCGACGATATCCAGGTAGTCATCTTGCTTAAATGGATAAAATGACACCCACAAGCCGAAGCGTTCGGAAAGTGAAATCTTTTCCTCGACGGTTTCACCTGGATGCAGATCGCCATCCTCGGTAGTTTTATAGCTGGCGTTATCGGACATCCGCTCCGGCAGCAAATGGCGCCGGTTGGAGGTTGCATAAATCAACACATTGTCCGACTGCGCCGCAATGCTGCCGTCGAGCGCCACTTTGAGCGCCTTGTAACCGCTCTCGCCCTCTTCAAACGAAAGATCGTCGCAGAAAATAATGAAACGCTCAGGACGATCGGCCACCAGGTCGACAATATCCGGCAACGCCGCCAAATCGTCTTTATCCACCTCGATCAGACGCAAACCCTGGGGTGCATACTGATTCAGGCAAGCTTTGATCAATGATGATTTACCGGTACCGCGGGCGCCGGTCAGCAATACATTATTGGCAGGCCTGCGGTCGACGAACTGGCGGGTATTTTGGTCGATCTGCTGCTTTTGCACCTCGATATTATGCAGATCCGACAACGCAATATCCGAAATATGACCAACCGCCTGCAAGTAGCCGCCCGCCGATCCGCCCCGATGGCGCCAGCGAAAGGCGGTCGCCGCCTGCCAGTCGGGTGCCGCTTTGGCTTGCGGCAAAATGGATTCAAGGCGCGCCAGCAGGGCTTCGGCACGGATCAGAAATTGATTTAGTTGAGTCATGGCTACAAGAGGTCGAAAACAAATGGGATGATCGCCCCATTCTGACGCAAAGCAAAACGCTACCGGATGAATATTATTTGTCGGAGGGAATTCGCTACCCTTGGCCGATAGCGACCTCAGGTAGCGTAGCTGACAGGAAAACTACCGGATCAAGAACGGACTCAGGAGCGATAGTCAGCGTTGATCGATACATAATCATGCGACAGATCGCAAGTCCAGATGGTGGCAGCTGCATCGCCACGCGCCAATTGCACGCGCACCGTAATTTCGCTTTGCTTCATGACGCGTTGGCCATCAGCTTCCTGATACTCAGGATTGCGGCCGCCATTTTTGGCAACCAGCACATCGTCCAGATACAAATCCAGTTTGCTGACATCCAGATCGTCGACGCCGGCGTAGCCAATCGCTGCCAGAATCCGGCCGAGATTTGGATCGGAAGCGAAGAACGCCGTCTTCACCAGCGGCGAATGGGCGATCGAATAAGCGATCTTGCGGCATTCGGCAACGTTCTGCCCCTGCTCCACGGTGACCGTGATGAACTTGGTGGCGCCTTCACCGTCACGGATGATCATTTGCGCCAGATGCTGGGAGATATCGGTGACAGCAGCCGCCAGCTCGGCATATTCCGGGCTATCGACGCTATTGACTTCCAGTTCGCCGGCGCCGGTGGCGATCAGCATGAATGAATCGTTGGTCGAGGTATCGCCGTCAATCGTGATGCAATTGAACGAACGGTCGGCGGCCTGCCGCACCATCTGCTCCAGGACCGGCTGCGCCACTTTCGCATCGATAGCGAGAAAACCGAGCATGGTCGCCATGTTCGGCTTGATCATGCCGGCGCCCTTGCTGATACCCGACAGCGTCACGGTCTTGCCGGCGATGGTCAGGCGACGCGACGCGGCTTTCGGCTGGGTATCGGTGGTCATGATGGACTCAGCGGCGTTGAACCAGTTGTCGCTCTGCAGATTCTGTATCGCCTGCGGCAAGCCGGCAGTGACACGCTCCACCGGCAACTGTTCCAGAATCACTCCGGTCGAGAACGGCAAGATCTGCGCCGCGTGGCAACCCAGCAATTCTGCTAACGCATCGCAAGTAGCATTGGCGGCCGCCAAGCCAGCTTCGCCGGTTCCGGCGTTGGCGTTACCGGTGTTGATCAGCAGCGCGCGGATAGGCTCGCCGGCAATCTCGGCAGCGGCCAGATGCGCCTTGCTCACTTGCACCGGTGCGGCGCAAAACCGATTTTGCGTAAACACCCCGGCCACTGTCGCCGTCGGCGCCAGCTTCATCACCAGCAAGTCCTTGCGATTCGCTTTGCGGACGCCGGCTTCGGCGTGACCAAGCTCGATGCCGGCCACAGGCAGCAGGTCGGCGGCGACAGGAATAGGGGAGTTGACGGCCATGAGAATCCTTAACTAGGTGGTGATGTTGGTGGCGGTAATTTGCCGAGATTAGTGGTTGTTGGGCTATTGGTCCGCTCGGCCCAGTGGGGCCGGCATGGTAATTCAGGTGCTTATTTTAAGGGCTAATGGCCTGGCTTGGCGATGTGTACATCTGCGGCAACAAAAGCAAAGGGCGGGTTTCCCCGCCCTGCTCTAGCTATAGCTGATCATTGTCGATTACATCAGTTGGCCATGGCACTGCTTGTATTTCTTGCCGCTGCCGCAAGGACAAGGATCATTGCGACCGACCTTCGGCAACGCATTGGCCTGTTGATGCGATTCTTCGCTATGCGCGGTTGGCGCCAGCAAGGCTTCCGGCGCTGCGCTTGGGTCAAAGTCGGCGTGTTGATAGTGCACATTTTCAACGTGAGACTGCGCCATTTCTTCTTCGGCAGCAGCAATTTCCTCACGGTTTTCGATACGCACCGTCATTACCACCTTGACCACTTCATTCTTGATCAGGTCCAGCATCTGGCCAAACAATTCAAATGCTTCGCGCTTGTATTCCTGCTTTGGATTTTTCTGTGCGTAGCCGCGCAGATGAATCCCCTGGCGCAGATGGTCCAGCGCCGCCAGATGTTCGCGCCAATGGCTGTCGACGCTTTGCAACATGACGCTGCGTTCGAAGCCGGCGAACGATTCCTTGCCGACGATTTCAGTTTTGGCGGCATACGAACTGTCTGCCGCTGCCAGCACCCGCTCCAGCAACTCTTCATCGGTCAGGTTCGGCTCCGACTTCAGCATCTCAGCCAGCGGAACTTCCAGATGCAACTCGCTAGCCAGGGCCGCTTCCAGTGCGGGAATATTCCATTGCTCTTCAAGCGATTCTTCCGGCACGAAGCTGCGGAAGGTGTCGTCCAGAACGCCTTCGCGCAAGGATGCAACGGTCTCGGAAACGCCTTGCGCTTCGAGCAACTCATTACGCTGCTGATAGATCACTTTGCGCTGATCGTTGGCGACATCGTCGTACTCCAGCAACTGCTTACGGATATCGAAGTTGCGCGCCTCCACTTTGCGCTGCGCCGATTCAATCGAACGCGATACGATGCCAGCCTCGATCGGCTCGCCTTCCGGCATTTTCAGGCGATCCATGATGGCGCGCACACGGTCACCGGCAAAAATGCGCAGCAAAGCGTCATCCAGCGACAGGTAGAAACGCGATGAGCCTGGATCGCCCTGGCGTCCGGCACGGCCACGCAACTGATTGTCCACCCGGCGCGACTCATGACGCTCAGTACCGATAATATGCAAACCGCCTGAATTGACCACATGGTCATGCAGCGATTGCCATTCATCGCCCAACTTGTCGGAGCGCAGTTTTTTTTCGGTTTCGCTGAGCGCGGCGTCGGCCTCGATGAACTGGATTTGTTTCTCGACATTCCCGCCCAGCACGATGTCAGTACCGCGACCAGCCATGTTAGTAGCGATAGTGATCGCTTGCGGACGGCCTGCTTGCGCAATGATTTCCGCTTCGCGTGCATGTTGCTTGGCGTTCAGCACATTGTGCGGCAACTTGGCTTTAGTCAGGATTCCCGACAGCAGCTCCGAGTTTTCGATCGAAGTGGTGCCGACTAGCACTGGTTGTCCGCGCTCGTAGCAATCCTGAATATCCTTCAGCATTGCACCGTATTTTTCCTGCGAAGTCTTGTAGACCTGGTCCTGCCGGTCCTTGCGCTGATTCGGCCGGTTTTGCGGAATCACCACGGTTTCCAGACCGTAGATTTCCTGGAATTCGTAGGCTTCGGTATCGGCCGTACCGGTCATGCCGGCCAGCTTGCCGTACATGCGGAAGTAATTCTGGAAGGTAATCGAGGCCAGGGTCTGATTCTCGTTTTGAATCTTGACGCCTTCCTTGGCCTCAACCGCCTGGTGCAAGCCGTCCGACCAGCGACGGCCGGTCATCATGCGACCGGTGAATTCGTCAACGATGACGATTTCGCCGTTCTGCACCACGTAGTGCTGATCCTTGAAATACAGGGAGTGTGCGCGCAGCGCAGCGTACAAGTGATGGATCAGGCTGATATTGGCGGCGTCGTACAGCGACGCGCCTTCTGCCAGCAAGCCCATATTGGTGAGGATCTGCTCAGCCCTTTCATGGCCGGCTTCCGTCAGCAGGACTTGATGTGCTTTTTCATCCTTGGTGTAATCGCCAGGCACTTCAACCTTGCCCTTGCCGTCCGGCGTTTCTTCACCGATTTGCTGGATCAGCAGCGGTGGCACCTCATTGATCTTGTAGTACAGATCGGTGTGATTTTCGGCCTGGCCGGAAATAATCAGCGGAGTACGCGCTTCATCGATCAGGATCGAGTCGACTTCATCGACGATTGCGAAATTCAGGGTGCGCTGCACGCGGTCGGCGGCGTCGTACACCATGTTGTCGCGCAGATAATCGAAACCGAATTCGTTGTTAGTGCCGTAGGTAATGTCAGCCGCGTAGGCAACTTGCTTGGCATCGTGCTCAACCGACGACAGGTTGACCCCGGTAGTCAGGCCGAGCCAGCCGTACAGGCGCCCCATCCATTCGGCATCGCGCTGCGCCAGGTAGTCATTGACGGTCACCACGTGCACGCCCTTGCCGGAAAGTGCATTCAGATAAGCCGGCAAAGTCGCCATCAGCGTCTTGCCCTCGCCGGTGCCCATTTCGGCAATTTTTCCGTAATGCAACACCATGCCGCCGATCAGCTGCACATCGAAATGGCGCATTTTCAAGACCCGCTTACCGGCTTCGCGGCAAACCGCGAACGCTTCCGGCAACAAGGCGTCGAGCTTTTCGCCACCGGCAATACGCTGTTTCAGTTCCGGCGTCTTAGCTTGCAGCTCGGCATCGGACAGTTTTTCGAATGCGGGTTCAAGTGCATTAATTTGTCGGACGACTTTTTTATATTGTTTGAGCAGGCGCTGGTTGCGGCTACCGAAAATCTGGGTCAGTAATGACATGCTTGGATTCTAAAAAAAGTGCCGGCGACATTCCGAGGCATCTTATGGATGACCCCGAAACCGGGCTGTGGCTAAATAATCGGAGAATTTTATCATGCAGTCCCCGACACATTGGGGTTATGCGGCAGGAAACAATAGCAAGTTGCGCAAATTGCGCCAGATTGGCTCTGCATCCAAGCCGTCCTGCTTGCATTACGACAACATCTATTGCTTGCCTGCCAATGTTGCCACCTTGGCTAAATCAGTGCCGGCGTTTAGAAACTTACGCGGATCCTGCGCCACGCCTTTGATTCTTACTTCGAAATGCAAGTGCGGCCCGGTCGAACGCCCGGTGGTGCCGATATCGGCGATATGCTGGCCGCGCTGCACAATATCACCTACCTTCACGAACAACCTCGACGCATGCGCATAACGGGTGATGATGTCATTGCCATGGTCAATATCAAGCATGTTGCCGTATTGCGGATGATATTCGGCGGCAATCACCACGCCCGCTGCGGCAGCGACGATGGCGGTGCCGACCGAGGCCGGGAAATCCAGTCCCTCATGAAACGCGCTGCGACCGCTAAAAGGATCGAGCCGCCAGCCAAAACTTGAAGAGTTGTAATTAACATTGACCGGCTGGTTGGTCGGCAGCAGCTTGGATTTGATCTTGTCGCTCATCAGCACGGTTTCCACCACATTCAGATAATCGTTGCGATAACCGACATCGCGCGACATGGCGTCCAGCGCATGTTGAAATTCGCTCATGCTCATGTCGTGAGAGCGCCTGTCGTAGAGGCTGCTGGATTCGGCGCCACCGCGTCCCGGCGCTTCCTTGAAATTGAATTCTTCCGGCTTGACCCCCGCCAGACCCTGCACCCGTTCGCCCAACGCATCCAGGCGCATCAACTGGGCCTGCATCTCGCCGAGCTTGACGGCCATCGCCGCCAGATTTTCTTTTAAATACTTATCTTTATCCGGCACTCCGGCCGCGGAGTTGCTGACTTCCTTGCCGATGAACGGCAGGAACGGCAAGCCCACCGCGTAACGAGCGGTCAGGAAATACAGCAATCCGGTTGCCAGCAATACCGCCAACAAAAAACCGGCGATCATCAAGGCGATGTGCCTGGCACCTAATGTGATGGACTTTGCGCGATTAAAGCGCGGATGCAACAGAATTACCTGCATTGCAGCTCCGGTGACGACCTGACTGGAGCCTGTTGAGAGTCAATTTGGGAGTGCGAACGTGACATAGGCGTTGCAGGCCTAGGCGCAACGACGCGACGTAGCGGTGCTACGGCAAGGAGTTGCAACAACGGCATGCGACGCCTATGGCTCGTTCCCTCCGGGTTCAAACCAAAACGTGCGCTGGACTGCGTTGCATGGCTTGCAGGGGCCTCGGCCCCTGCTGTGCCACGCGCCTTGCCAGCACACGTTTTGGTTTGAACGCATCTCCCAAATTGACTCTCAATAGGCTCCTGGTCACAGGTGTGATATGGTTTCACCATGATGCGTAGACTCTCACCTTCTTCTTACCGGCCAGCGACAACGGGTTCCAGGCCTCAAACTCAAAAAGCCGTTGCCGATTTTTTACGGGGAAATGACAAGATGGCGGCGTTGCTGCCCGCTGTCACACGCATGGCGGCATTGCAAAAGCAATGTGCCATTGAATTGCCTGCCATGTTCAGTACCTGCGAAGTATTGCAATGCGAAGCCGGGCAGCTGGTACTGTCAGCGCCCAACGCGGCTCTTGCCAGCAAATTGAAGCAGCAACTGCCACGCCTGCAAAACCAATTGCTGGCAGGAAATTGGCAGATTAATGCAATCCGAATCAAAGTGCAAGTAAGCCAAAACCAGGCAAAAGCGCCAGCTGTCAAGCAAGCCCAACTTTCGTCCAAGGCTGTTTCGGCATTCTCTTCGTTAATGGAAGAACTGGAGCCATCGGCTGCAAACGAAGCACTGAAAAGCGCCATCGCAGCGATGGTCAGGCGCTATAGCGACAAAAAATAAGCGCTATAGGCGGGGAAAATCGCCATCTTGCAAAAATGGCATTATACACCAGCGCTTAGTACCAACGCTTAGTACCAACGCTTAGTTCAGGGCCCACTCTTGCCCGACCTGGCGTTGATAGGCGCCGGGCGCCTCTGCCAGCTCATCGAAGCTGACCACTTCATACGCATCCGGCTGAGCCAGTAAGGCACGCAACAACTGGTTATTCAATCCGTGGCCAGACTTGTGGGCGGTATAGCTGGCCAGCAGAGGATGGCCGATCAGATACAGATCGCCAATCGCGTCCAGAATCTTGTGGCGGACAAACTCGTTTTCATAGCGCAAGCCGTCGCTGTTGAGGATGCGGTACTCATCCATCACGATGGCGTTTTCCAGTGAGCCGCCGCGCGCCAGCCCCAGGCCACGCATGGTTTCCACATCTTGCATAAAGCCGAAAGTACGCGCACGCGCCACTTCCTTCACATACGACTGGACGCTGAAATCCACTTCCGCAGTCTGGCCGGTGCCATCCACTGCAGGGTGATTGAATTCGATAAAAAACTTCAGCTTGAAACCGTTGCAAGGATCCAGGCGCGCCCATTTCTCGCGCTCGCCCTGGCCTTCACGCACTTCGACGGTTTTCTTGATACGGACAAATTTCTTGGCGGCGTTTTGCTCTTCCAGCCCGGCTTGCTGCAACAGGAACACGAACGACGATGCCGAGCCGTCCATGATGGGGATTTCCTCGGCAGTCACGTCGACATATAAATTATCTATGCCAAGCCCGGAGCAAGCCGACATCAAATGCTCGATGGTCGATACCCGCACGCCGTCCTTGACCAGCACCGACGCCATGCGCGTATCGCCGACCTCGGTGGCTTTGGCCGGGAAGTCGACGGCCGGATCGATATCGACACGGCGGAAAATGATCCCGGTATCCACGGCTGCCGGACGCAAGGTCAGCTCGACCTTGGTGCCGGAATGGACGCCAATGCCTGTCGTCTTGACAATTTTTTTGATGGTACGCTGTTTCAACATAGTGACATTATAAGTCTGACTGATAATTATTCTGTAACGATGTGTAGTCGTTGTGGGGGAAAAAACACGGCCTGACGTAAGCTGTCCATGAATACAAAAGCGGCGCCCCGAGGCGCCGCCTTGTTTACGGCAATAACTACAGCAATAACGCGAGTTATGCCAGTTGCGCCAGCAGGGTTTCTGCGTTCGACACCTCGAACTTGCCACCCTCTTCAACGTTCAGTTGCTTGACCACGCCATCGTCGATCAGCGCCGAAAAACGCTGCGAGCGCACGCCCATGCCGAACTTGCCAAAGTCAGCGTCCAGACCCAGTGCCTTGACGAAATCGGCATTGCCGTCGGCCAGCAAACGTACAACGCCAGCGGCTTTCTGATCACGACCCCAAGCGCCCATGACGAACGCATCATTGACCGAAATCGCCCAGATTTCATCTACGCCCTTGGCCTTGAATTCTGCCGCGTGCTGGATATAGCCTGGCAAATGCTTGGCGGAACAAGTCGGCGTGAAAGCGCCCGGTACCGCGAACAAGGCGATTTTCTTGCCCTTGACCAGATCGCTGACATTGAATGTATTTGGTCCGAGCGCGCAGCCCTCGGTTTCGGTTTCGATGAATTCTGCTAATTTGCCTTCTGGCAGGCGATCGCCGATCTTGATGCTCATGATGAAATCCTTGTCTAGATGATGAAGCCTCGAAAACCTGCAACGCTGAGCCAAGCCGAGCAATACGCCGGTATTTCAGAGGCATCGGAGTTAGTGGATGCCACAAAAGAAAACGCCGCGCCTTTCGACGCGGCGTGGAACCCGCAGTATGCCTTGTTCCGCAAATTCATGCAGAAGACCGGCGCTGATAGCGAGTATAAGAACTCGCCATCATCTCTGGCCAGGACAACCCCGATTTAATCGGCCTGCTTGCGCAAGAAAGCCGGGATGTCGTAGGTTTCCATACCGTTCTTTTCCAAAGCCCGCACCGTATCGGAAGCCGACTCGCGGCGCCATACTGCCGGCGCCTTCATGCCTTCGAACGATGAGCTGCCATGCCCTACCGAGGCTTGGCCGTGCATCATCGGTTCGTTGTGGGTACCGGTCCGCATCATTGGCGCTTGCACCAGTTGCACCGCCTTGCGGGTACGGCCCAGACCGGTTGCCACCACAGTGACGCGGATATCGTCGCCCATGGTTTCGTCGTAAGCAATCCCTTGGGCAATCGAGGCATCCGGCGCCGCAAAGGCACGCACGGTTGCCATCACTTCCTTGATTTCCTTACCCTTCAGGCTGCGGCTGGCAGTAACGTTGACCAACACCCCGCGGGCGCCGGACAGATCGATGCCATCCAACAGCGGCGAGGCAACTGCCTGCTCCGCCGCCAGACGTGCACGGTCTACGCCGTGTGCGGTGGCCGTACCCATCATTGCCTTGCCTTGCTCGCCCATGATGGTCTTGACGTCATTGAAATCGACGTTGATATGGCCCGGCACATTGATGATTTCGGCGATCCCGGCTACCGCATTGTTGAGCACGTCGTCGGCGTGCTGCAGCCATTCCATCATGCTGTCGTCTTCATAAATCTCTTCGAGTTTTTCGTTGAGAATGATGATCAGCGAATCAACATGCTGAGACAATGCTTCCAGACCTTCATCGGCGATGTCCATGCACTTCTGACCTTCGTAAGAGAATGGCTTAGACACCACCGCCACCGTCAGCGCGCCTAGTTCCTTGGCGATCTGCGCCACCACCGGCGCCGCACCGGTGCCAGTGCCGCCACCCATGCCGGCGGCGATGAACACCATATGTGCGCCACGCAGGGCGTCTTCGATGCGGCCGCGCGATTCCTCGGCCAGTTGGCGGCCAACCGACGGCTTCATACCGGCACCCAGACCGGTCTCGCCGATCTGGATCACGTTATGCGCCTTCGATTGTTTGAGCGCCTGTGCATCAGTGTTAGCGGCGATAAACTCCACGCCGGACACACCCTTGTTGATCATATGTTGGACAGCATTGCCGCCAGCGCCTCCGACGCCAACGACTTTAATCACGGTGCCCAAAGTTGCATTGTCAAGCATATCGATTTCCATGATATTTCCTCATAAAGATGCAGCATTCAGTCAATAGGCATCACGCTGTGTGAGGCCTAGCAACTGACAACTGCGTGTTGCACAAACAACGTTAAAAACAAATGTCGAATTCAAAAAACCCGTATTAAAAATTACCCAAGAACCATTCCTTCATGCGCTGCCAGATCGCCTTCGCCGAACCTTCCTGACGCGTCACGATGTAGCCGCGCAGGTATTGTTTTTTCGCTTCCAGCAGCAAGCCCAGCACCGTCGAATAGCGCGGGCTGCGCACCACGTCCGCCAGCTGGCCGTGATACTCCGGTGTGCCCAGGCGCGCAGGCTTAAGGAAAATATCCTCCGCCAGCTCGATCATGCCGGGCATCATGGCCGAGCCGCCGGTCAGCACCACCCCGCTCGACAACACTTCTTCGTAGCCCGACTCGCGCACCACCTGGTGCACCAGTGCAAACAACTCCTCGACACGCGGCTCGATCACCGCCGCCAATGCCTGGCGTGACAAGGTGCGCGGATTGCGATCACCCAGGCCCGGCACTTCCAGCGTTTCGCCCGGATCAGCGAGAATCTGCTTGGCCACGCCGTAGCGCAACTTGATTTCTTCCGCTTCATGGGTCGGCGTGCGCAGCGCCATTGCAACATCGTTGGTAATCTGGTCGCCGGCAATCGGAATCACTGCGGTGTGGCGAATCGCGCCCTCGGTGAACACCGCCACGTCGGTGGTGCCGCCGCCAATGTCGACCAGCACCACGCCCAGTTCTTTTTCGTCAGACGTCAATACGGCGTCTGCCGCCGCCAGCGGCTGCAAGATCAAATCCGACACTTCCAGCCCGCAACGGCGGATGCACTTGACGATGTTCTGTACCGCCGACACCGCACCGGTGACGATATGCACTTTGACTTCCAGTCGGATGCCGCTCATGCCGATTGGTTCACGCACATCTTCCTGACTATCGACAATAAATTCCTGCGGCACGGTATGCAGCAATTGCTGGTCGGTAGGAATATTGACCGCCTTGGCCGTTTCTATAACGCGCGAGACGTCGGCGGCGCTGACTTCCTTGTCCTTGATCGCCACCATGCCGCTGGAATTGAAGCTGCGGATGTGGCTGCCTGCAATCCCGGTGTACACATTGCGGATCTTGCAGTCGGCCATCAGCTCCGCTTCTTCCAATGCGCGCTGGATGGACTCGACGGTGGCTTCGATATTCACCACCACACCTTTTTTCATGCCCTTGGATTCAGCCTGGCCCAGGCCGATGACTTCATGGCGCCCGTCGGCCAATACCTCGGCTACCACCGCCACCACTTTGGAGGTGCCGATATCGAGGCCGACGATCAAATTTTTTGCGTCTTTTGTCATAGTGTTCCGCTTATTTTTTCTTGCTTCCCAATCCGCCCGACAAACCGCTCGCCTTCAGCGCCAAGCCATTCGGATACCGCATATCTACGCTTTCAATCCGGTTCTGCAAACGCGACAGCAGTTGCGGATAAATCTGCACCAGTCGTGCCACACGGTCTTTCAGCGTGCTCTTGTTTTGCTCACGCCCCAACTCCACCGTCATGCCGTTGTCCAGTTTCACGGACCAGGCATAACGGCTCGATAAATCCACCTCTACCGGGTTCAGCTTGAGCGGCGCAAACCACGCACGAAAATCCGCCAGGCGCGCCGTTACATCTTTCTCACTGCCTTTCGGGCCGGACAGGCGCAGCAGCTCGCCGTCCTCTTCCGCTTCGTCCAGGTTGGCGGTAAACAAATCGCCATGCACCGACAACAAACGGCCATCGTCGTCCCAGGTCGCCAGCGGCTGATGCTCTTCAACCGTCACGATCAGCGTATTCGGCCATTCTCGCTGCACCGCCGCCTTGCGCACCCACGGCACCGATTCGAATGCAGTGCGCACCGTATCCAGATTGGCGGTAAAAAAATTGCCCTTGATGCGAGGCAGTGCGCTGGCGCGGATGATCAATGGATTAACGCGTCGCAGTTCACTTTGTCCGGCCGCTTCAATCCGAATCGTCTTCAGCGTAAACATCGGACGCTGCGCCAGCCACCAGACACCAGACGCCAGCAATGCGAGCGCAGCCAGTCCCAGCAAGGTGCCGGAGATCGCGTTCAACATTTTGATGTCTTGCCACATGGTTATCGACTTTATCGCTTGGATCGTTAGTGTTTTCTTTAAATATTCATACTTTCTTTAGCAAACCCGGATCAGTCCGGTTTCCAATCTTCCGACGGCTTCAAATCGAGCGACGCCGATTTCAATATTTCGACACACAGATCTTCGTAGCTGACACCGTCCGCCTTGGCCGCCATCGGCACCAGCGAATGGCCGGTCATGCCTGGCGATGTATTGATCTCCAGCAGGAATGGCTCGTTATCGGTAGAGCGCAACATGAAATCGACACGCGCCCAGCCCTCGCATCCGAGGGCGTTGAATGCCTGCACCGCCAGCGTTTGTATGCGCTTGGTCAATGCCTCATCCAACGGCGCCGGACATAGATACTTGGTGTCGTCGGTAAAATATTTATGCTGATAGTCGTAGTTACCTTGCGGTGCGCGAATCTCGACGATGGGCAAGGCGCGGGCGCTGCGGCCGGCGCCAAGCACCGGCACCGTCAGTTCGCTGCCACTGATGAATTCTTCCGCCAGCACCACCTCATCGTATTTGGCGCACAAGGCAAAACCTTCGGCCATGTCGGAATAACCGACCACTTTGCTGATGCCGATGGTCGATCCTTCATGCGGCGCTTTCAACATCAGCGGCAAGCCCAGCACATCCGGCACCTGGCGCAACTCTTCACGAGTAGCGCTGTGGGCGTCCAGAATCACGAAGCGCGGCGTCGGCAATCCCATGCTGAGCCAGATCCGTTTGGTCATGACCTTGTCCATCGCGATCGCAGACGCCATCACGCCCGGGCCGGTGTAAGGAATGCCGAGCTGCTCCAGCGCGCCTTGCAAAGTACCGTCCTCACCGTAACGACCATGCAGGGCGATGAACACGCGGTCGAATTTTTCCGCCGCCAGTTCCGCCAGACTGCGTTGTGCCGGATCGAAAGGATGGGCATCGACGCCACGGCTTCTCAATGCTTGCAGCACGCCGTTGCCGGACATGATGGAAACTTCGCGCTCGGCCGAACGCCCGCCGAACAGCACGCCGACTTTTCCGAATTGATGACCTGTCATTTTTTTGCTCATGTCGTTACCCATGTCTATTGCTCTACCAGTTGCGCCAACTTGCCAGGCACTCCGCTAATCGAACCCGCTCCCATGGTCATCACGACATCGCCATCGCGCGCGATGTTCAGGATCGACGCCGGCATATCGTTGATGTCTTCCACAAATACCAGTTCCGCCATGCCCGCCACCCGCAGAGCGTGCGCCAGGGCACGGCCGTCGGCCGCAACAATCGGCGCTTCGCCGGCGGCGTACACTTCCGCCAATACCAGCACATCCACCGTAGACAACACTTTTACAAAGTCTTCAAACAGATCGCGGGTACGGGTGTAACGATGCGGCTGGAATACCAGCACCAGGCGCCGCCCCGGATAGGCGCCGCGCGCTGCTGAAATCGTCGCCGCGGTTTCCACCGGGTGATGGCCATAGTCGTCGACCAGAGCAAATTCACCGCGTGGCTTGCCTTTGGCATCCTGCAATTTGATTTCACCGTAGCGGGTGAAGCGACGGCCAACACCGTTAAACTCAGTCAATGCCTGCTGGATCGCGGTATCTGCAACGCCAAGCTCACGCGCAATCGCAATCGCCGCGCAAGCGTTCTGGACGTTATGCATGCCGGGCTGATTCAAGCTGATCGGCATTGCCGCGTAGCCTTTTTGAATCACCGTGAATTGCATATGGCCGGCCACCGCCTTGGCGTCGATCGCGCGCACGTCGGCGTCTGCGTGGAAACCATAGGTGGTAATCAGCTTGGAAATCTGCGGCATGATTTCACGCACATTGGCGTCATCCATGCACAGCACGGCGACGCCATAAAACGGCAGGCGCTGCGTGAATTCGACGAACGCCTGCTTCAACTTGCCGAAGTCGTGATCATAGGTATCCATATGATCGGCGTCGATATTGGTGATCACTTCGATTACCGGCGACAGATTCAGGAACGACGCATCCGACTCATCGGCTTCGGCCACGATAAAATCGCCGGAACCCAGCTTGGCGTTGGCGCCGGCGCTGGTAAGACGGCCACCGATGACAAAAGTCGGGTCCAGGCCGCCTTGCGCCAAAACGCTGGCGACCAGGCTGGTGGTGGTGGTTTTGCCGTGGGTGCCGGCAATCGCGATGCCGCGTTTCAGGCGCATCAACTCCGCCAGCATGACTGCGCGCGGCACGATAGGAATGTGCTTTTCACGGGCCGCGACGACTTCCGGATTGTCCGCTTGCACCGCGGTCGAAGTGACAATCGCGTGGGCTTGCTCGATATTCGCGGCTGCATGGCCACGGCTGACTTTAGCGCCAAGGCCGGCCAGGCGCCGGGTTGCGGCGTTATCGCCGAGATCGGAACCGGAAATCGTATAGCCGAGATTGATCAGCACCTCGGCGATGCCGCTCATGCCGCTTCCGCCAATTCCTACGAAATGGATATTTTTGACTTTATGTTTCATGATCTTGTTCCGTGCTCTTGATTCACTGCGCACCCGCCAATTCTTCGAGGACCTGCGCGATCGCCTGATTGGCGTCGCGCCGGCCGTTTTCATATGCTGCCTGCGCCATCGTCTGGCAGTCTTGACGCGAGATCCGTGTCAACAACGCGGCCAGGCGCTCTTTGCTTAATTCGGTTTGCGGCAAATGAATCGCCGCTTTCTGGGTTGCCATCCAGCGCGCATTGTCACGCTGGTGCGAAGTAGTCGACGCCACCAGCGGCACCAGCACGCTGGCGACACCGGCAGCGGTCAGTTCCGAGACCGTAATCGCGCCGGCGCGGCAAATCACCAGATCGGCGTCGGCGTAGCGGCGCGGCATGTCGTCGATAAACGCCACCACCTCCGCTGTTACACCAGCCGCTGCATAAGCGCTGCGCAGGGCCTCGATATGCTGCTTGCCGGATTGATGCGTGACGCTTGGCCGCAGATCGGCCGGGATCAGAGCCAAGGCAGCCGGCAAACAATCGTTGAGCGCCTTCGCACCCAGGCTGCCACCCACCACCAGCAAATGCAGGGGGCCGGTACGGCTGCTATACCGCTCTGCCGGCAACGGCAACGCCATGATTTCCTTGCGCACTGGATTGCCGGTAACCAGCGCCTTGCTTGCAGCGCGCCCGAAATCCGCCGGGAAACCGAACAACACCCGTTGCGCCAACGGCGCCAGGGTCTTGTTAGATAACAGCAAGGCGGCATCGGCATTCACCAGCACCAAGGGCACACCGCGCAAACGCGCCATCGCGCCGCCCGGCACCGTCACATAACCGCCCATGCCGAGCACCACATCGGCTTGACGCCGCCCGAGGATGCGGAAGCAAGCCGGGAAGCTGAGCAACATGCGCCAGACGCCACGCAATGTATGGGCCAGACCTTTGCCACGCAAACCGGAAAACGTAATCTTGTCCATCGCTATGCCATGCTGCGGCACCAGATCGCACTCCATGCCGTGGGTCGTCCCTAGCCAGCTGACCTGCCAGCCGCGCGCGCGCATGGTGTCGGCGATCGCCAGGCCTGGGAATATGTGACCGCCGGTGCCCGCTGCCATGATGACTAGGCGCTTCATGCCCGGCCTCCGCGCATCAGAACCCGATTCTCGTAATCGATGCGCAGCAAGATCGCCAGGCCGATGCAATTGATCAGCACCCCGGAGCCGCCGTAACTCATCAGCGGCAAAGTCAAACCCTTGGTCGGCAACAGACCGAGATTGACGCCCATGTTGATGAAGGTTTGCACCCCGATCCAGATGCCGATGCCCTTGGCGGTCAAGCCGGCAAAAGTCTGATCCATGGCAATCGCCTGGCGGCCGATTTCAAAAGCGCGCTTGATGATCCAGTAAAACAACATGACCACCACCAGCACGCCGGCAAACCCCAGCTCTTCGCCAATCACCGCCAGCAAGAAATCGGTATGCGCTTCCGGCAGATAGTGCAGCTTTTCGACGCTGGCGCCGAGGCCGACGCCAAACAATTCGCCGCGGCCGAAGGCGATCAGCGAATGCGACAGTTGATAAGCCTTGCCCAAGGCATTTTCTTCCGCCCACGGATTCAGATAGGCAAAGATCCGCTCGCGCCGCCATGGCGACAGCCAGATCACCAAGGTAAACATGCCAGCCAGCATAGCGCCTATACCACCGAACCAGATGCCGTTGATCCCGCCTAAAAACAGAATCCCCATCGCGATGCAAACGATCACGCCAAGTGCGCCGAGATCTGGTTCCAGCATGAGCAACAGGCCGACCAGCCCGACCGCAGCGGTCATCGGCAAAAATCCTTTGGTCAGCTTGTGCATGACTTCCTGTTTGCGCACGGTGTAATTGGCGGCGTACAAGACGATGAACAGCTTCATCAATTCCGACGGTTGCAAATTGAATACCCGGAACGACAGCCAGCGCTTGGCGCCGTTGACGCCGCGCCCGAGCCCTGGCACCAGCACCATCGCCAGCAAGATCAGGGTAATCACGAACAGGTACGGCGCCCAGCGCTGCCAGGTAGCAATCGGAATGCGGAAAGTCACCAGCCCAGCCAGCAGCGAGACGCCGATAAAAATCGCTTGCCGTGCCAGGAAATGCGCGTTCGTGTAGTTCGCATACTTGGGTGAATCCGGCAGCGCGATCGAGGCCGAATACACCATCACCAAGCCAAACAGCATCAGCATTATGACCACCCACACCAGCGGCTGGTCGTACTCCATCATTTTCGAACGCTGGACGCCAGGTTTCTGGCTATCGAGCGTGCGCGGCCGCGACGGCGCATTGTCCGCCGGCTTGCCTGAAAATGATGGAAACGCGAATTTCATAGTCCGACCTCGCCGCGTGACAAAGCCAACTCACGTACCGCATCGACGAATACTTGCGCCCGATGGGCGTAATTGCGGAACATGTCGAAACTGGCGCAAGCCGGCGACAGCAAAACGGCGTCGCCCGGATGCGCCAGCTCGGCGGCACGCGTCACGGCTTCTTCCAGTGTCGCGCAAGCAATGATGTCGATACCTGCCGCTTGGTTTTCCACTGCGGCGCGAATCGCCGCAGCATCGCGGCCGATCAGCAGCAATGCCCGGCCGTAAGCAGCCAGCGGTGCTGCCAGCGGCGCGAAATCCTGCCCTTTGCCTTCGCCGCCGGCGATCAGCAGCAGACGGCTAGCGTTGCCATCGCCGTCGCAACCGCGTCCCAGGCCGTTCAAAGCGGCTACCGTAGCGCCGACATTGGTGCCTTTGCTGTCGTCGTAATATTCAACGCCGCCGATCGTCGTCACCAATTCGACCCGATGCGGCTCGCCGTGATACTCGCGCAAACCGTGCAGCAGCGGTGCAAAAGGTAAATCGATGGCGCGGCACAAGGCCAGCGCCGCCAGTGCGTTGGCCGCATTGTGGCGACCGCGGATCCGCAGCGCATCGGCCGGCATCAGGCGCTTGACCGACACTGGCAGCAAGGCCAGTTGTTCTTTCTTGCCGCGCCGTCTCTTGCCTGCTTCGTCAACTCGTTCTTCTTCATCGCCCGGCACCGCCACCGACAACCACTGCATGCCGTTGTCGCTGACCAGGCCGAAACAATCGCCTTCAATCGGCTCATCGAAACCGAAACTGATACTGTTGCCGGTTTTAAATTGCATCGTCAGCGGATCGTCGCGATTCAGCACCCTTATGGTATCGCTGCCGAAAATACGCGCCTTGTCGGCCACGTAGGCATCCATGTCGCCATGCCAGTCCAGGTGATCCTGGGTGATATTCAGGATAGTCGCTGCATCCGCTTGCAAGTTGCAGGTTGCGTGCAATTGGAAACTGGACAGCTCCAGCACCCAGACCTGCGGCAAGGCGTCTTTCTCCAGCGCGCTGCGCAATACATCCAGCGCGGCCGGGCTGATGTTGCCTGCCACTTGCACCGTCAAGCCGGCGCGCTCGCACAGCAATCCGGTCAGGCTGGTGACCGTGGTCTTGCCGTTGGTGCCGGTGATGGCAATCACTTTCGGCGCATATGAGTGGCTCTCGCGCAATGCCGCCAGGGCTTGCGCAAATACTTCGATTTCACCCCATACCGGGATATTGCGGTCGGTCGCCGCCGACAAGATTTCTTTCAGCTCGCCGCCTGGCGCCAGACCCGGGCTGGTAACCGCAAAGTCGATACCGTCCAGCAAGCTGACGGCAAAGCCGCCGCCATCACCGTTAGAGCCAGGGCCGACGAATTCCACCGCCGGGATTGCCTGTTGCAGCAACGGCAGACGTTCCGGCGCGCTGCGCGTATCTGCCACGCGCACGGTGGCACCGCAATGTGCCAGCCACAATGCGGACGCCAGACCCGATTCTCCGAGCCCTAATACCAGAACATGTTTACCCGTATAGTTCATTACTGCTTACTTTCTGCCTTGTAGCTACCTTAATTTCAGAGTTGAAAGTCCAAACAACACCAGCATCATCGAGATGATCCAGAAACGCACCACGACCTGGGTTTCTTTCCAGCCTTTTTGTTCATAGTGATGATGCAAAGGCGCCATCAGCAACACGCGGCGGCCGACGCCGTAGCGCTTTTTCGTATACTTGAAATAGATTACCTGCAACATCACCGACAAAGTCTCGACTACAAAAATACCGCCCATAATGAACAGCACTATTTCCTGACGCACGATCACTGCCACCGTGCCCAAGGCGCCGCCCAAAGCCAGCGCACCGACGTCTCCCATGAATACCTGAGCCGGATAGGCGTTGTACCAAAGGAAGGCGAGCCCGGCGCCAGCCATCGCGCCACAGAAAATCAGTAATTCGCCAGCGCCGGGAATATGCGGGATCAGCAGGTATTTGGCGAAAGTCACGTTGCCGGTCAGGTAAGCGAACAGCCCCAGCGCCGCCCCCACCATCACGGTCGGCATGATCGCCAGGCCATCCAGGCCATCGGTCAGGTTAACCGCGTTGCTGGTGCCGACGATGACGAAGTAGGTCAGGGCCATGAAACCCCAGACTCCCAGCGGATAACTGATGGTCTTGAAAAACGGTACGATCAGATCGGCTTTCGGCGGCAGATCCAGGCTGAAGCCGGATTCGACCCAAGCCACAAACAAATCCCAAACCTGGGTATTGTTCGGCGCCGATACCGAGAACGCCAGGTAGATCGCAGCCACCACGCCGATCACCGATTGCCAGAAATACTTCTCGCGCGAACGCATGCCGTTCGGATCCTTGTAGACCACCTTGCGATAATCGTCGACCCAGCCGATGGTGCCGAAGCCCAAGGTCACCACCAGTACGATCCAGACAAAACGATTGCTCAGATCGCTCCACAGCAAAGTCGAAATACCGATCGCGATCAGGATCAGCACCCCACCCATGGTCGGCGTGCCGGATTTAATCAAATGCGTTTGCGGGCCGTCGGTACGTACCGCCTGCCCGACTTTCAGGCGCGCCAGCATGCGGATCACGCCAGGACCCGCGATCAAACCAATCATCAACGCCGTCAACGTCGCGAACACGGCGCGAAATGTGATGAAGTTGAAGACGCGCAGGAAACTGAATTCCTGCTGAAAATTTTGTGCCAGCCATAGCAGCATGTTAGTGAGTCCCCTCAGATGTTGTACCGGCCAGATGCTGAACCGCACGCTCCATTTTCATGAAGCGCGACCCTTTGATCAGCACCGTGGTGTCCGGTGTCATGGTGACGTCGAGCGCGGCTAGCAACGCTGCGATGTCGTTAAAGTGTTGTGCTTGCGGGCCGAAGGCGGCGCTGGCGGCGGCCGCCAGCTGGCCCAGGGTGAATAAGCGGGTGACGCCTTTTTGTAGTGCGTAAGCGCCTATCTCCTGATGGAATTCGCGCCCTTCATTGCCGACTTCGCCCATATCGCCCAGTACCAGCAAACGTGGCGCGTCGGCCGGTGCTTGCGCCAGCACATCAATGGCGGCACGCACCGAATCCGGATTAGCGTTGTAGGTATCGTCGATCACCAGTGCGCCAACGCAGCCAGCAGCTTGCGCCAGCTTGCGTTGCAAACGGCCGCTGACCGGCGCAAACGATTCCAGGCCATGCTTGATAGCAGCTATGTCGATGCCGATGGCCAGGCTGCAAGCGATGGCCGCGAGCGCGTTGCGCACATTGTGTTCGCCGGCGGCAGATAGGTGCACTGCAAATTTTTGCGGGCCCGCTGCACTGGCAACAGTAACCGTCAAATCGCTGCCGAAACCATTCGCCGCATTGCTGTAACTGGCGCTGACATCGGCGTCAGGCGTCAGGCCGAAGCTGATGCTACCCGCCTTGCCGGCGGCATAACTGCGCCACAGGCCGGTATAAGGATCATCTGCCGGGAACACGGCGATGCCGTTCGCCCGCAAGCCGCGTATCACGTTGCCGTTTTCTTCGGCTACCGCGGCGACGCTGGCCATGAATTCCTGATGCTCGCGCTGCGCATTGTTGACCAACGCCACAGTGGGTTCGGCCAGCGCTGTCAGCAGCGCGATTTCGCCGGGATGGTTCATGCCCAGCTCAATCACGGCAGCCTGATGCGCAGCCTCAAGCCGCAACAAGGTCAGCGGCACGCCAATCTCGTTATTGAAATTGCCGCGCGTCGCCAGCGATTTATCCACGCCAAAAGCCGCGACCAGGATCGCGGCAATCATTTCTTTTACGGTAGTCTTGCCGTTACTGCCGGTGACGGCAATCAAAGGCAGCGTAAATTGTTGCCGCCAGCGTTGCGCGATCGTACCTAGTGCGGCCCTGGTATCGCTCACCACCAATGCCGGCACCGTCAGTGCGGCTGGCGCCCGTTCCACCACCACAGCGGCTACGCCTTGCGCCAGCACCTGATCCAGGAAATCGTGGGCGTCGAAACGCTCGCCGCGCAATGCGACAAACAACGAGCCTGGTGTTACCGCGCGGCTATCCGTGTACAAGCCATTGACCACGACCTGAGCGCTGCCAACGTCAGCCGAAGGCAATCCTAGCCACGCCTGCAATTGCTGCAATGAGACGTTCATATGTTGCCGCCTTTCATCGTGGCCCGTGCAGCGAGCGCCAGCGCGGTATGGTCGGCATCTAAAAACGGCAATTTCTTTCCTTTTATTTCTTGATAAGTTTCATGACCTTTACCTGCCAGCAAGACCACGTCGGCCTTGCCTGCATGGCGCACTGCCCACAGAATCGCCGCAGCACGATCTTCCAGCGCCTGCGCAGCCTGCGGCGCTTTCATCCCGGCCAGAATCTGGGCGATGATGGCGCCCGGTTCCTCGCTGCGAGGATTGTCGCTGGTGACGATGACATGATCGGCGAGTTCCGCCACGGCGCCCATCTGCGGCCGTTTGCCAGGATCGCGATCGCCGCCGCAACCGAATACACACCACAATCCGCCGTGCCGTTGCTGCGCGACTTGCCGCAGGGTATTCAAGGTTTTTTCCAGCGCATCAGGGGTGTGTGCATAATCGATCACTATCAGCGGCGCATCGTGGCCGCCGAACTGCTGCATTCGACCCGGCACGGCAACCAACAGTTCAATCGCATGCAGCGCAGCAACCCAGGCAACCCCTTTGGCCAGCAACACGCCCAGAATGCCCAGTGCATTACTGACATTGAATTGCCCCACCAGATGCGTTTTGACCTGAGCCGAACCGAAAGGCGAATCCACATGAAATGCGGTGCCGCCAGCGTTGGTGCGGATCGCCGAGGCGCGCAGCACTGCGACACCCGGCGGCGCTGCAAGCGCCTCGCAGGTATAGCCGATCAGCGGAATGGCGGCTGACTTCTGCTGCAAATGTTTTACCAGGCGCAAGCCCATGGCGTCGTCGAGATTGATTACCGCTTGCTGCAATCCGGGCCAGTCGAACAATATGCGCTTGGCGGCTTCATAGTGCTGTTCGTCGCCGTGGTAATCCAGATGATCGCGCGTGAAATTGGTGAACAAGGCGATGTCGACATGCGTGCCGTTCATGCGCCCTTGCTCCAGGCCGATCGAGGAAGCTTCGATGGCCAAGGCGCTTACCCCTTGCTGGCGCATGCTGCTCAACGCCTGTTGCAACAACAGCGCATCAGGCGTGGTGTTGCCGGTTTCTTCGAATGCACCGCGCTGGCCGTGGCTATATATTCCCGTGCCCAAGGTGCCGATGACGCCGGTGGTCTGGCCCAGATGCGATAGCGCATGGCCCAGCCACTGGGTGCAGGAAGTCTTGCCATTGGTGCCGGTAACGGCAACCACCAGCATGCCATGGTCGGCTTGACCGTAATAAGTATGGGCGATCTGGCCACTCAGTTGCTTGAGGCCGCTCACCGCGCGATGAGCGCCGCTCCAGGAGCCATCCCAGGTAAACCTGTGGCTCTCGTATAACACCGCGGATGCACCGTTTTCCAGCGCCTGCTCAATATAGGCGCGGCCATCCGCGGCATCGCCCGGATAGGCAAAAAACACATCGCCGGCCTTCACTTTGCGCGAGTCTGACACCAGCTCGGCGCCAGCCGGGGCAACGCCGCTGAGCCACTGCTGGATGTCTTGCATTTGCTGTACCGTAGGCTTCATCACAAGCTCTCCTGCGGACCGTCGGTCGGAATGATGATGTCGGTGACACTGGAATCCGGCGGTACATTCAGTGCCCGCAGGGCGTTCGCTGCAACTGTCGCGAACACCGGTGCGGCGACGTCGCCGCCAAAATGCGAACCGACCGACGGTTCATCGACCATGACTGCAATAATCAGGCGCGGATCGGAAGCTGGCGCAAAACCAACGAAATCGGCAATATATTTTTTAACATATTTACCGCCCTCAATCTTGTAAGCGGTGCCGGTTTTACCGCCCACACGATAACCCGGCACCTGCGCTTTAGGCGCAGTGCCACCCGGTGCGGTGACCCGCTCCAGCATGGCGCGCATGGTGAGCGCTGTCTTTTCGGAAACCACCCGCTGACCGGCCGGAGGTTCGGTGATTTTCTGGAATGTGAGCGGAATCAAGTCGCCGTTGCGCGCAAAAACCGTGTAAGCGTGCGCCATCTGGATCAGGGATACCGAGATGCCGTGACCATAGCTCATGGTGGCCTGCTCGATCGGCCGCCAGGATTTGAAAGGACGCACGCGGCCGGCAACCGCGCCGGGGAAGCCGAATTTCGGTTGCTGGCCAAGGCCGACGGTGGTGAACATTTCCCACATTTCTTCGGCCGGCATTTGCAGCGCTATCTTGGCGGTGCCGATATTCGACGATTTCTGGATAATCTGCGCCACACTCATGTTCAGCACCGGATGCGGATGGGAATCTCCCACAGTCGCGGTGCCTATGGTCATCTTGTCGGGAACCTGGAAAGTCGTGGTGGCCTGCACCCGGTTGGTGTCGAGCGCGAGCGCGACAGTAAACGGCTTCAACGTCGACCCGGGTTCGAAGGTATCGGTCATCACGCGATTGCGCAACTGGGCGCCGGTCAGCACCGAGCGGTCATTCGGGTTGTAGCTGGGCAGGTTGGCCAGGGCCAGCACCTCACCGGTTTTGGCGTCGATCACCACGATCCCGCCCGCCTTCGCCTTGGATTTTTCGACGGCTTCCTTGAGCTGGGTGAACGCAATGTATTGGATCTTGCTGTCGATCGACAGCACCAGGTCTTTGCCGTCATGCGGTTCCTTGACTGCCTCGATATCCTCGACGATACGCCCCAGCCGATCCTTGATCACGCGGCGGCTGCCGGTAGTGCCAGCCAGATTTTTTTGTTGTGACAGCTCCATGCCGTCCTGGCCGGCATCTTCCACATTGGTAAAACCAACCACATGCGCCGCCACTTCACCTTCCGGATAGAAGCGCTTGTACTCCTTGCGGGTTTCGATGCCATCGATGCCTAGCTTGACGATCTTGTCGGAAACATCTTGCTCGACCTGGCGCTTGAGGTAGACGAAATTGCGGTCGGAATCGAGTTTTTTGCTGAGTTCGGCATAGTTCATGTCGAGCAGTTTTGCCAATTCCTGCAACTTCTCTTTCGGCGCAGCCTGCACGTCTTCAGGAATCGCCCAGATCGCCTTGACCGGCACCGACGATGCCAGCACCTGGCCATTGCGGTCGGTAATCTTGCCGCGCGTGGCCGGCAACTCTAAGGTCCGCGCATAGCGCGACGCACCTTGCTTTTGCAGAAAATCGGTGGAAATCCCTTGCAGCCACAGCGCCCGCACGATCAGCGCCAGGAAGGCTGCGAACATGGCAAACAACACCACCCGCGAACGCCATACCGGCAATTTGACTTTGAGCATCGGGCTGGCCGAAAACGGCACGCCCTTGCCGGCGGCGATCCGTCCTGCGTGGGAGTTGCGCGGGGGATTGCGTGTCATTTTTCCCCCACTGTCAGATATTGGGTACGGGCGGCGGTCAGCGGCACCATATTCAGGTCACGCGTGGCGCTGGCTTCAATTCTTGCGTTCTTGCCCAGCGTCGACTGGTCGAGCTGCAATTGAGCCCACTCGATATCCAGCTGGCGCGCCTGACTGGCGGTCCGCTCCAGCTCGATGAACAGCTGGCGCGCCTGATATTGCGCATTGACCAGCGCCAATGCGCACAGCACCAAGGCCAGGGCCAACACAAAATTGAGACGCCCGCTCACGGCTGCGCTCCAGCAGATGCGGGGGTTCCATTGGCTCCAGCAGCGGCCAGGCGCTCGCCGACGCGCATGATGGCGGAGCGTGCACGCGGATTTTCCGCGACTTCAGCGTCGGATGGCTTGACTCGCGCCACCAGTTTCAATTGCGGTTGCGGCAGATCGACAGCACGGATCGGCAGGCGACGGTCAGGCTGCGGCAGCTTGGCTTTGGAAGCCATGAACTGCTTGACGATCCGATCTTCCAGCGAATGAAAGCTGATCACGACTAATCTCCCTTGCAGGGCCATCTGCCGAAATGCCTGATCCAGTACTATCTCGAGTTCTTCAAGCTCTTGATTGATGAAAATCCGTATAGCCTGAAAGGTACGAGTGGCCGGGTCTTTGCCTTTCTCACGGGTCTTGACGGCGTTTGCCACGATCTTGGCAAGCTGTCGTGTGCCAGTGATGGGCTCGATTGTCCGGCTAGCAACAATCGCCTTTGCAATCTGAACAGCAAACCGTTCTTCCCCATAATCACGTACCACCTTTCCGATTGTTTGTTCATCTGCAATTGCCAGCCATTCGGCTGCCGACATGCCGCGTGTCGTATCCATGCGCATGTCGAGCGGGCCGTCAGCACGAAAGCTGAAACCGCGGCTGGCGTCGTCCACCTGCGGCGACGAGATGCCCAGATCCAGCAGCACGCCGTCGACTTGTTGTATTCCTCTTTCCTGCAATGCCTGCGCCATCGTCGCAAAGCTGTCGTGCACGATCTCAAAGCGCGGATCGGCGATCATGCTCGCGGTGGCAATAGCTTGCGGGTCCTTGTCGAAGGCGATCAAACGACCGCGCGGCCCAAGGCTCTCTAAGATTTTTCGGCTATGGCCGCCGCGCCCGAAAGTACCGTCGACATAAATGCCATCCGCGCGCGCATCTACAATCGCCAACGCACTGACAGCCTCATCCAATAACACGGTGCGGTGCTGGAACTCGGGCACCACTGGTTCACTCATGGCTGGCCCGTCAGAACGAAAAATTACTTAACACTTCGGGCATGCCAGCCGCAACTGCTTGCGACTCGCTCTCAGCCAGCTTGGCTGCATCCCAAATCTCGAAATGGCTTCCCATGCCCAGCAACATGACGTCGCGCGTCAAGCCGACCGCCGCGCGCAACTCCGGCGCCACCAGAATCCGGCCGGCGGAATCGAGTTCGACATCGGAGGCGTTGCCAAGGAAAATCCGCTGCCAGGCGCGCGCCGACATGGGCCACGCCGCGATTTGTTCGCGGTGACTTTCCCAGACCGGGCGCGGAAATAACAGCAGGCAGCCGTGTGGATGTTTGGTGAGCGTTAGCCGCCCCTCGCACTGAACGGTGAGGGCGTCACGATGCTTGGACGGCACTGCCATCCGTCCTTTTGCATCGAGATTTAATGCTGACGCACCCTGAAACACCGCACACGCTCCTTTGTTTGATCCTGAAAATTTCTTTGCAAGCCAGCAAAAATGCCCCACAAAAAGACACTTTTCCACACTTCCACCCACTTTAGAGGATGCACTATTCTAGGTCAAGCCATTTAGCAGCAGGCAATTGCAAAATATTCGAGTAAAGTCAATGACTTAGCGCCGGTATCTAACAATCGACTGACGGCGCCATTACATTGAATTACTAAATAAATGAAGGACTTAGCAGCATATGTAAATGTCAGCTCTCAGATATACACATGTGTTTGTCACGATTTTGCTGAAACAAAGGTTCACGATTGAACGAACCTTCCGACACGCAAAATGAGACAAATCGCAGATAAAGCGGGGAGTAGGCGGCTTGATAGTGCGGAATGGGCGGCTGCGGATGACGGAATATAATTAATTCATACTGTAACGACTGAAAATAATAGCAAACAATGCTCTATGTGGGGGCGCAGCTGGATCAAGGATCAACCTACCAGCCGGCCACCGCGTACTCGCAAACCCTTCTTCGCCAAACCCGGCGCCAATGCGCTTAGGTGCGCCAGCGCCTCGCCGCTGTGAGCGTGACAGATCGCCACCGCCAGCGCATCGGCAGCATCCGTGCCCGGCAGCCCAGGCAACTGCAACAGCCGTTGCACCATATCCTGCACCTGCTGCTTTTGCGCCTTGCCATGCCCGGCGACCGCTTGCTTGATCTGCAAAGCGGTATATTCGGCCACCGGCAAATCCGCGCTAACCAAGGAACAAATAGCTGCGCCACGGGCTTGCCCGAGCAACAGCGTCGATTGCGGATTAACGTTGACGAAGACTTTTTCGATCGCCGAGCAATCCGGCGCATAGGTGCGGATGACTTCCGAAACGCTGGCCAGAATCACTTTCAGGCGTTGCGGCAAATCAGCGTCCGGGGTCTTGATGGTGCCCGAGGCGACATAGCTGAGCTTGTTGCCCTGCTTGTCGATGATGCCAAAACCGGTGGTCCGCAGACCGGGGTCGATACCGAGGATTTTCATATGACCAGACTATGACCGAAGCGCTTCGCCGCGTTGCAAGCACGAAGCGCTTGATCGCTACTTAATGGCGGAAGTGGCGCGTGCCCGTGAGCAGCATGACTACGCCATGCTCGTCGGCCGCATCGATCACTTCCTGATCGCGCATCGAACCGCCCGGCTGCACCACGCAAGTGGCGCCAGCGTCGACCACCACGTCCAGACCGTCACGGAACGGGAAAAATGCATCCGAAGCCACCGCTGAACCCACCAGCGACAAACCGGCGTTTTGCGCCTTGATCGAGGCGATGCGGGCAGAGTCGACCCGGCTCATCTGGCCGGCGCCGACGCCCAAGGTCATGCCATTGCCGCAAAACACTATAGCGTTCGACTTGACGAACTTGGCGACGCGCCAGGCAAACATCAAATCCTGCAATTGCTGCTGGGTCGGTTGCTTCTTGCTGACCACTTTCAGCTCGCTCAGGGCGACGTTGCGCGCATCCGGCGATTGCACCAGCAAACCGCCGCCGACGCGCTTGAAGTCGTACGGATTGACAGCATGGGCCAGTGGGATTTCCAGCAGGCGCACATTCTGCTTGGCCGCAAAAACCTGCTTGGCTTGTTCGGTGAAAGACGGCGCGATGATGACTTCGACGAATTGCTTGGCAACCGCTTCGGCGGCATTGCCGTCGAGCTCCTGGTTGAAGGCAATGATGCCGCCAAAGGCTGAAGTCGGATCGGTTTGCAGGGCCTTGCTATACGCTTCCAACGGATTGCTGCCGATGGCGACGCCGCAAGGATTGGCGTGCTTGATGATGACACACGCGGTTTCGTTGAAAGTCTTGACGCATTCCCAAGCGGCATCGGCGTCGGCAATATTGTTGTACGACAGTTCCTTGCCTTGCAACTGTTTGTAATTGGCCAGCGCGCCTTCGACATGGCGGGTATCGCGGTAAAACGCCGCCGATTGATGCGGATTTTCGCCGTAACGCATTTCCTGCACCTTTTCGAAATGCAGGTTCAGCGTTGCCGGGTAGGCGCTGCGGGTGGTGTGTTGCTTGTCTTCGCCCAGCGAAGTGAAATAATTGGTGATCGCGCCGTCGTATTGTGCGGTATGGGCAAACACCTTCTTCGCCAACGCGAATCTGGTGGCGTAGCCGACCTCGCCCTGATTCGCCTTCAGCTCAGCCAGCACGCCGGCGTAATCGCCAGGCTCGCAGAGCACAATCACATCTTTATGATTCTTGGCCGACGAACGCAGCATGGCCGGACCGCCGATGTCGATATTCTCGATAGCATCCTCCAGCGAGCACTGCTCCTTGGCAACGGTCTGCTGGAACGGGTAGAGATTGACCACCACCATGTCGATCAGCGGAATCTGGTGCTGCGCCAGAGCCGCAACATGCTCAGGGAAATCGCGGCGGGCCAGGATGCCGCCGTGTACTTTCGGATGCAGGGTCTTGACGCGGCCATCGAGCATTTCCGGGAAGCCGGTGTAATCCGCGACTTCGGTCACCTTGACGCCGTTATCCGCCAGCAGCTTGGCGGTGCCGCCCGTCGATAGAATATTTACGCCCAGCGCCGACAATTCTTTTGCGAAATCGAGTATCCCGGTTTTATCGGATACGGAAATGAGGGCTTGTTTAATCATGATGAAAACTCTGGAAGTGAATGACGGGAAGGAAAAGGGATAAGTACATCATGCATCATTGTGAGGGAACTGCCGCATCCCCTAATGAAAGCCGCAGCCTGCTGCCGGCTTTCTGACTCTGCTGCCTACTTGCTGCCTATTGGCTCGGCGCCGCTCGCATAATTCTTAAAACTGCGTTCTTGACACTACGTTTTTTAAACTGCGCCTTGAAACCGCTTCTAAATATTGCTTCTAAATTTTACAAAAGACCGTGCTGCTGCAATTTCTTGCGCAAGGTATTACGGTTAATGCCCAACATTTCAGCCGCATGCGACTGATTGCCTTCGGCGCGCGCGATCACGGCTTCCAATACCGGTTTTTCAACCGTGGAAATCACCATGTCATAGACGTTCGACGGCGGCTGCTCGCCCAGATCCTTGAAATATTTTTCCAGGCTTTGCTTCACCACGTCTTGGATACTCTCTTTGCTCATTCTTTTTTACTATTCTTTTTTTGGGACCTGCGCAATTCCGTCAGCGGCGTTACAGCACCCTATTGACGAAATCTTGCCAAATCCGGTTTCTTGTTAATCTGATTCAGGCCGCTAGCATCTGCTCGGCCACCCCGTATTGTAACCGCTCCCCAAACGCAAACTGCGATTCGAAGAAGCTATTTACCGCGGCCAGTTGCTGGCCGCAATCTTCCAGCAGGTTCATGCGTTGCCGAAATGCCTCGCCGCCAGGCAGGTCGCGCACATACCAGCCGATATGCTTGCGGGCGGTACGCACCCCCAAGTAAGCGCCATAAAAACCATAGTGGGCGCGCAGATGCTCATCCATCAGCTGTTGCACTTCCGTCACCAGCGGCGACGGCAAATATTCGCCGGTGCGCAAATAATGATCGATCTCGCGGAAAATCCACGGCCTGCCCTGCGCCGCGCGCCCCACCATGATGGCGTCGGCTTTAGTGAACTCCAGCACTTGCCGTGCTTTTTCCGGTGTCGTGATATCACCGTTGGCCACCACCGGAATCGTGACCGCCGCCTTGACCGCGGCGATGGTGTGGTATTCGGCGTCGCCGCGATAGGCGTCGGCCCGAGTGCGGCCATGCAAAGTCAGCATGGCGATGCCGCTGGCCTCTGCCAGCCGTGCAATATTCAAGGCATTTTTATTGAGGCGATCCCAGCCAGTGCGAAACTTCAGCGTGACCGGCACATCAACCGCGCTCACAACCGCCTCCAGAATCTTCGCCACCAATTGCTCATCTTGCAACAAAGCCGAACCGCACCAGCTGTTGCACACTTTCTTGACCGGGCATCCCATGTTGATATCGATGATCTGGGCGCCGTGATCGACATTGTATTTTGCGCATTCCGCCAGCATCAGCGGATCGGCGCCGGCGATCTGCACTGCCCGCGGCTCCATCTCGCCATCGTGATTGATACGCCGCGACGTCTTCTCGGTTTGCCACAGACGCGGATTCGAGGCCGCCATTTCCGATACCGCATAGCCCGCGCCCAGCTCTTTGCAAAGCTGGCGGAACGGTCTGTCCGTGACACCTGCCATAGGCGCCACAAAAACATTGTTACGAAGGAAATAAGGGCCAATATTCACGGCGGGGTCGCTAGCTCGGGACGAACACAAGGGAGAAAGGCGTCATTTTATCGCGATTGCAGTGGCAAGCGGCGTTTTGCACAATCAAAGTTCGTCGTCGGCCACCGTACTAGAGCTGCGCAGATGCTGGGTCGCGTAATGAATCAGCTCGTCCAGTCCGCGGCCGTCGGCGCCATAAGTGGCAACGCCTATCGACAGCGCAAGCCGGATCGACCAGTTTTCGATGTTCACCGGGTGATGCATGAAATGGCCGAGAAATGCTTCGGCCAGATTGTCGGCATCCACCGTGTCGGTACTGGGCAACACATACAGGAATTCGGTGGCGTTCCAGCGGCCGCCGCTGTCTGTCTTGCGCAGCTGGACGCCGGTATCCTTGGCGAACGCGGCCAGGATATTGTCGGCCACCGCCCAGCCATACAGATCGTTGATCTTGTGGAAATCATCCAGCTGGCAATACAAGATCGACAACGGCGCCGCCTCGTCAGCAGCGGCGGTGGCGGTGGCCGCTACCGCCTCTTCGTAAACATGCACGATGCGGCGCCTTGTCAGCAAGCCGGTCAGCGAATCAAGTTGCGCCTGCCGCGTCAGCAAATGCGACAAATTGGATTGCTTCCAGATCACTTCGCAAACATGGCCGAAAGCCTGGAATGAAGCAAACCCGGTTTCTGAAAAATAGTCCTGGCTATCCGCGTAAAACACCATCATGCCGTGCATGCGCGCTTTTTCCGAGCGCAGCGGGATGGCCAGTGCGGCCTTGACGGAACAACGCTCGGGATGCGACTGCCATGGCGCAAACAGCGCATGGAAATCGCTATCATGGCCAGCCTCCCAATCGGCAACCTGGGCGAACGGTGCGACGTAATCAAAACAATCCTTGGCCAGCTGCCAATGATCCGATTCGCTCAACGCCTTGCCGACAATCGCGGCCGGCTTGATGGTCGCTTCCGAGTCGTCCTGGCAGAACCCCACCCACACCAGCCGTATATGCGGGCTGGCAGGCAAAATCATCTGGCACAGGCGCTTAACGCTTTCGCGGCCGCTATACGCTTGCGGCAGGGTTTGCAACAGTTGATGCAGCACGCCAACCAGCGCCAGCTGTTCGTCATTCAGCGCTGGCGCAGCCTGCTTCCCCGCAGTCGCATCGAGCAACTGCTCGGAGTCAACGGCGCGCTGAGCCCAGGAGGGGAAGAGATTCAGTTTCATGCTGGCAGTCCCGCTGTTGTTTTAATTCTTATCAGCAAGATTAGCACAAGCCCCCTGCCTTTATCACAACTGTTTTTGCAGCAGCTTATACAGATTTATAGCGATTTTTTGGACTAGCCGCCGAGCACTAACATAAGCGTCGAGACGCGGGCTGCATGAATTGGGCAATGATCGCTTGTTAATCGTTTGTTAATCGCGTGTTGACCGTCTATTGACCGCTTATTGATCAATTTCGTCGAGTGACAAGGCGTCCAGATGCGCCACATCGGCCCAGCCATCCACTCGCAGCGGTTGCGGCCACTCAGGATTCCAGCTCAGACGATTGATGCTGGCATTGAAAATATCACAACTGCGCGGCTGATCCAGCGGCAGCTTATGCGCGAGACGATAAATACCATCGAGCACGCCGCCGTGTGTCACCACTGCAATCCGGCGCAAGTCGCCGGGCGCCAGTAGTGCAGACAAGGTGGTCACCACCCGTGCATAGAATTCGCGCATGGTTTCCGCCACATGCTGGCCGGGCGGATAACGGGCATCGACGTCGCGCCCCACCAATGCTGCGTACGCTTCCGGAAAACGTTCTGCTGCGTCTGGGTAGCGCAAGCCTTCCAGCGCACCGTAACAGCGTTCACGCAAGCCGCTTGCGAGACGCAAATTAACGCCGCGAGCCGAAGCCAATGGCGCAGCGGTTTGTTGCGCGCGCTGCAGATCACTGCAAAAAATGGCGTCCAGGGCAATCCCGTCCAGGCTGCGGGCTAGTGCCTGGGCCTGGCGCTGGCCGACCGGATTGAGCGGAATGTCCAGATGGCCTTGCAGACGGCGCTCCAGGTTCCAGTCTGTTTCGCCGTGGCGTATCAGTAAAATTTCGGTAGTTGACATGAGTTTTCTGCAGGGCCAGCGATTACAGATCCGGATTCAAGGTGTAGAGGCCGACGATGGATGCTTCGGCCAGAATGTGCCCGCGCATGGCCGCCAGTACTTGCGGCCCGGTGAATTTGCCGTCTACCGGCAAGCGCGCGATATCCAGTGCGTACACAGTAAAAAAATAACGGTGCACAACTTCGTCGTTCCATGGCGGGCACGGGCCGTCGTAACCGAAATAGTCGCCGCCCATCGCCGCATCGCCGGCGAACCAGCCGGTGTAGTCGTTCAAGCCATGACGGGCGCCAGCGATCGGGCTGCCGTAGATTTCCGGACCTGGCTTGCCGCGTGAGGTGACCCTGTCGCTAAACGTCCCGGCTTCAATCGAAGCGGCATGCGGCGGCAGGTCGACCAGCACCCAATGAAAAAAATCGACGCGCGGCAGATCGGCCGGCACGGTCTTGCCTTCCTGGTTGACGTCGTCAGCGCGCGACGGCACATCGGGATCGTGGCAAATCAACACCATCGATTTTGTACCGGCCGGCGGTTGGCCCCAACCTAGGTGCGGGTTGTGGTCGGCGGACAAGGTAATGCGGGTCTCGGGATGCACTACCGCGAAAGCGAATTCGCCGGGGATATATGCACCGTCGTTGAAGGAATGGCTCCAAAGTTCCACGGTAAGCTCCTGTCGGTAAAAGTGTCAGGCTACAGCAAAAAAACCGCTCATGCTTAGGCTTAGGTTTGCGCTTTGGCCACCGGCGGTTTTACCTGCAGCCAGAAGGTCACCGGACCGTCATTGGTCAAGGACACTTTCATGTCGGCGCCAAAACGGCCGGTTGCTACGGTTGCAACTGGTCCGTGCCGGCTAGCGGCCTGCGCGGCGAAATAGTCGAACAAACGGCGCCCTTCTTCCGGCGCCGCCGCCGGCGTGAACGAGGGCCGGGTTCCTGATTGCGTATCCGCCGCCAGGGTAAATTGCGGCACCAGCAACAGGCCGCCGCCGATGTCGCTCAGGCTGCGGTTCATCTTGCCGGCAGCGTCGGCGAACACGCGATAAGCCAGCAACTTGTTCAACAGCGCATCCGCTTCCTGTTCGCGATCGCCACGTTCGGCGCACAGCAATACCATCAGGCCGCCATCGATGGCGCCGACCGTGACGCCATCCACTACCACGCTGGCGTGGCTGACTCGCTGCAGCAGGCCGATCATGCGGTCAGGGTCACCCGGGCAAATTTGCGTTTGCCAACCTGTATCACGAAGGTAGCAGCATCGATTTTCAAGCCTTTATCGCTCACCACGGCGCCGTCAATCCGCACCCCGCCTTGTTCCACCATGCGCAACGCTTCAGAGGTGGATGGGCAGAGATTGGCTTGCTTGAGTAATTGGCCGATGCCCAGCGGTGCGCCGCTCAGGTTCACTTCAGGAATGTCGTCCGGGATGCCGCCCTTGGCGCGATTGTTAAAGTCGCTCAAGGCGTCTTCCGCCGCTTGCTGGTTATGGAAACGCGCCACGATTTCCTGCGCCAGCGCGACCTTGATGTCACGCGGATTCTGGCCGCCTTCGACTTGCGTCTTGTAAGCGGCGATCTGCGCCAGCGATTTGAACGACAACAACTCGTAATAACGCCACATCATGACATCGGAAATGCTCATCACCTTGGCAAACATGGTGTTGGCCGGCTCCGTGATGCCGATGTAATTGCCCTTGGATTTCGACATCTTCTCGACGCCGTCCAGTCCTTCCAGCAAGGGCATGGTCAGGATGCATTGCTGCTCCTGGCCGTAATCCTTTTGCAATTCACGGCCGACCAGCAGATTGAATTTCTGATCGGTGCCGCCCAATTCCAGATCGGATTCCAGCGCCACCGAATCGTAGCCCTGCATCAGCGGGTACAGCAATTCATGCACCGAGATCGGCGTGCCGACCTTGAAACGCTTGGTGAAATCTTCGCGCTCGAGAATCCGCGCCACCGTATATTTGGCCGACAACTGGATCATGCCGCGTGCGCCAAGCTTATCCGACCACTCCGAGTTGTAGCGGATTTCAGTGCGCTCCGGGTCCAGCACCAGGCTGGCTTGGGCAAAATAGGTCTTGGCGTTTTCCTCGATTTGTTCGCGGGTCAGCGGCGGCCGCGTCACATTGCGTCCGGATGGATCGCCGATCATCGAGGTGAAGTCGCCAATCAGAAAAATCACGTTGTGTCCGAGATCCTGCAGTTGCCGCATCTTGTTCAGCACCACCGTATGGCCGAGGTGCAAATCCGGCGCGGTTGGGTCCAGGCCCAGTTTGATGCGCAATGGCTTGCCGCTTTGCTCGGAACGTTGCAGCTTGCGCGCAAACTCGCTCTCGATCAGCAGTTCGTCGACACCGCGCTTGGTGATCGCCAGCGCCTCTTGGACCCGGTCCGACAGAATCAGTGGGGTGTTTTCAGCAGCAGAAGTAGTAGCGGCAACGGCAGCCTTCGGTGATGCGTTTTGAGAATCGTGAGCCATAAAAATCCAGCGAAAATAAAATCTAAAAGAGTTGCGCTTTCGCGCATATCACTGCGAAAACAAAGGGTTACAGAAATCGTCTGTTACATAAATCGGATTTATCTCGCTAGCGTCTAAGGTATAATCCGTGATCCCTTTTAATCCCGCCGCAAGTCGTTCAATCAAACAACAGCATAAAGAATCGGTAGCAAACGGCAAATTTTAACGTATTGCATGTCTCTCAAAGATAAAATCATCAACTTGCGCTCCAGTATCAAGCCGTTTTTCGCGCAGATACCAACGCGGGTCTATGCTTCTGTTGCCGATTCCACGCCTAAAACCCGTATTGTCTCCGCTTCAGCCGTATTGCTGACCCTGATTGCATTTGGCGCAGCCGGGGTTGCTCCGATGCCAACGGATCCCGACGAAATCTCGGTGAAGGCAATTTCCGCAGAGCTGGAGTTGCCTAGTCTCGGCGAGCAAATCGCAAAACTTGAAGCTCAGCAACAGCTGTATGTTGCTGAAGATAAAATGCGCGCCGGCGATACCTTGGCTACCTTGCTGACACGGCTTGGTGTGGACGACGACGAGGCCAGCAATTTCATCAAATCCGACAGCCGCGCACGCGCCGTGCTGCGGCTCAAGGCCGGTACCGTGGTGCAAGCGCAAACCAGCAATGACGGCGTGCTGCAGATGTTGCGCGCGACGATTATCGACGGCAGTGACGATACCCCCCGCAACCTGCTGATTCAGCGCGATGGCGATAAATTTACTGTTGCCGAAGAAACAGCCACGATCGAACGACGCATCGAAATGCATACCGGCGTGATTCGCTCCTCGCTGTTCGCCGCCACCGATGCTGCAGATATCCCGGATAGCGTGGCCTCGCAAATCGTCGGCATGTTTGGCACCAACATCAATTTTGCCTCCGATCTGAAACGCGGCGATCATTTTAATGTCGCTTATGAAACATTCTGGCAAAACGGCCAGTTCCTGCGCGCCGGACGCATCCTGGCCGGCGAGTTCGTCAATGGCGGCAAGCCGTTCCAGGCAGTGTGGTTTGACGACCCGGGCAGCGACGGCCAGGGCGGCTACTACGGTTTCGACGGCAAATCGCTGAAAAAAGCATTTTTGAAATCGCCGTTGACCTTTACCCGTATTTCTTCCGGCTTTTCGATGCGCGTGCATCCTATCCTGGGCAAATGGAAAAAGCACACCGGAGTCGACTTTGCCGCCGCCACGGGCACGCCTATCCATGCCACGGCTGACGGTGTGATCGACTTTGCCGGCGTCGAAAGCGGTTATGGCAATGTGGTCATCATCAAGCACGATAGTAAGTATTCAACGGTATATGCGCACATGAGCCGCTTTGCACCGACCTCGCGCAAGGGCGGCAAGGTCAGCCAGGGCGACGTCATCGGCTATGTCGGCATGACCGGCTGGGCTACCGGCCCGCATCTGCATTATGAATTCCGGGTGGCTAACGAACCGCGCGACCCGATGTCGGTGGTAGTGCCTACCGCCAGCCCGCTGGCCGGCGCCGAATTGCAGCGCTTCAAGACGGTTGCCGCCGATATCACCCATCGTTTTGCCTTGTTGAGCGGTAGCGAGGCAATTGCCGCGCCTGCGACCAAACTGGCGTCAAAATAGATGTGCAGCAGGCGTCGGTCCTGCTGAATCTTGAATAAACATAGAACCGTTGTCAGGTCGCTAGTAAAATCAGCTGATCTCACAACGGTTTTATTATGCCCACTTCAACTATCCACAGCGGTTTGTTCATCGGCTTGATGTCCGGCACCAGTCTGGACGGCGTCGACGGTGTTATCGCGGCATTTCCCAGCGCTCCGGCGCAACATCCGGTGGCGACCCTGGCGTCGGCTTACATGCCCTTTTCAGCCTCGCTGCGGGCCGAGCTGATGGCGCTGCAAACTGCCGGTCAGAATGAGATCGAGCGTGAAGCGCTGATCGCCAATATCTTGAGTTCGCACTATGCGGCCTGCGTCGAACGCTTGCTGGCGGACGCCGGTTTGCGGCCGGACCAGATCCGCGCTATCGGCGTCCACGGCCAAACCATCCGCCATCGTCCCGAGCTTGGTTTCACACGCCAGGCCAACAACCCGGCGCTGTTGGCCGAATTGACAGGGATCGACGTGATCGCCGATTTTCGCAGCCGCGACATTGCCGCCGGCGGCCAGGGTGCGCCATTGGTGCCGGCGTTTCATCAAGCGGTGTTCGCGAATTCAGCGCAAACCCGGGTGGTGGTGAATATCGGCGGTATCGCCAACATCAGCGTGTTGCATAGCCATGCGACGCCCGGGCAGAGCCGCCGCGACGTCGTCGGTTTCGATACCGGGCCTGGCAATGTATTGATGGATCTGTGGATCAAGCGTCATCATGGCAAGGATTACGATGAAAACGGCATGTGGGCGGCCAGCGGCCAGCCTGCGCCAGCCTTGCTCGACGCCATGCGCGAGGAAGAGTATTTTGCCGCCGCGCCGCCCAAAAGTACCGGACGCGACCTGTTTCACGAAGCCTGGCTGGCACACCACCTGAGCCGACTGCCGCAGCAGCTCACCCCTAGCGATGTACAGGCCACCCTGGCGGTATTGACCGCCACTACGATCGCGGACGCCATCGCACTGCATGCACCGGCGGCGCAAACCGTGTACGTCTGCGGCGGCGGCGCCTATAACCCATATCTGATGCAGCAGCTGGCGCACGCGCTGCAACAACGGCATTTGACGGCAGCGGTGCAATCCACCGAGGCGCTCGGGATTGCCCCCAACCACGTCGAGGCGGTCGCTTTCGCCTGGCTGGCGCTGCGCTTCGACCAGCGCTTACCGGGTAACCTGCCGCTGGTGACAGGGGCGCGAGATTTGCGGATTCTGGGGGCGCTGTATCCAGCTTAGTCCTGCTTAGCCCGCCCGGCGTGTGCCAGTGGAAACCGAAGCAGCAAGCCGCAATGAAAAAAGGACGCCGGGGATTTCTCCCCGGCGTCCTTTTTTAAAGAAGCGCGTGTCAGTTCAGTATCAGTTAAGTCTAATCAGGCAGAGAAAGAAGAACCGCAGCCGCAGGTAGTTGTCGCATTCGGATTCTTGATCACGAATTGCGCACCTTCCAGGTCGTCCTTGTAGTCGATTTCAGCGCCCACCAGATATTGATAACTCATCGAATCGATCAACAATTGCACACCATTCTTGCTCATGGTGGTGTCATCTTCATTGGTGATTTCGTCAAAGGTGAATCCGTACTGGAAACCGGAGCAACCACCGCCCTGCACGAAAACGCGCAATTTGAGGTCTGGATTGCCTTCTTCTTCGATCAGCTGCGCAACCTTGGCGGCGGCGCTATCGGTAAACACGATCGGAGATGCGACTACATCTTGAATTTCAGCGACAGCATTCATTTTTGGCTCCTGCGGGGTACATACAATACTGCATTATAGGCGCTTGCCCGAATTCATGCAGGCGGCGCCTGAAACGGTGGCGGCGGGTTTTGAAAACTCTGAAGATTCAGGCCGATTGCGACATGGCAAGTTTCAATACCGGCTCTGCCGCGTTCAGTTCATGGGTCAGCTTGCCGCTTACCAAAGCACCGCTATGCATTTCCAGCGCTTTGTAATTGACATCACCGGTTATGCGGGCTTTCGGCTGCAATTCAAGCAGTTCCGCGGAATAAACATTGCCACGGATTTCGCCGTTGACCACCAGATGGGCAACCCGCACATCGCCCTCCACCTTGGCGCTCTCGGAAATCACCAAAACGCTGGTTTCACCAGCCTCGGCCAGCACATTGCCTTTCACGTTGCCATCGATGCGGAGACCGCCCTTGAAATGAACATCGCCCTGGATAGTAGTCGATGAACCAATCAAGCTATCGATAGTGCTCTTTGCTTTGCGGTTGAACATGATGTTTCCTTTTTACAAATTAGAGGTTTGCTGCGCACGCATCTGGCCTTTTTCCATGACTTTGGCTTGAATCGCCTTGACCACGGCACCTTCCGGCAAAGTCAGTTGAGCCTCGACCCGCTGGTAGTACTTGAAATCAAGCTGGGAAGCGGCCTTGTCTGCGGCCGTTGCGTTGGCGCCGGGGAAAGTCAGCACAACGCTTTTTCCAGCTATCGTGGCACTCACCAACAGTTGTACATCCCCAACAAAATTAGGCCCTTTACCACCCTGCATGATCAGCATCCGATAGCGCAATTGCGTCGGCGTCAGCAGTTCGGCGGTTAGGCGCTGAATGGTAATACCTTGCTTACCTGTCGCATTCGGCAGCAGACCTTCAAAAAAAGCCAGATCCTCTTTCAGCTTGGCATTTTGGGTTTCCAGTACCTTGATCTGCTGACCCAGCTGTTCTTGCGCCGCCTTCTCGATATTAAGCCGGCTTTCGGCGGCATTGACGGTGCTCGAGAAACGATCCCGTTCAGCCGTCAACGCACTTACTTTCTCATTCAGATCGGCCAGCTGCTGCTTGCTGACTGCAGGGCTATGACCGGTGAAATCACGTCCCAAGTCATATATCCACAGCGCGATCGCGCCGCCAAGTCCCAAAACCAGTACCAGGAAAAGCGCCTTCAATGGCCAGGGGAAATGGCTTTTCACCGTCATTTTCGGCGCCGAAATCGACATGCGCCGGACCCACAACTTATACTTCATCGCGGCCGGCTCCGTCGCTCAATAACATCTGCACACGACACAGCGACCAACCACATCATGGCATTACCGGCACATGCAGCAAACCGGTGGTTTCTTCCAGACCGAACATCAGGTTCATACATTGCACTGCCTGACCGGCCGATCCTTTTACCAGATTGTCTTGCACCACCAGCACCACCAAAGTATCGCCGTTGTCAGGACGATGCAAAGCGATCCGCAACATATTCGAACCGCGAGTGGAGCGGGTTTCCGGATGCGAGCCAAACGGCATGACGTCGACAAACGGCTCATTCTTGTAAGCATCTTCAAACAGCGCCTGCAGCGCCGCATTGTCGATATCTTTAGTCAGACGGGCGTAAATGGTCGAATGCATGCCACGTATCATCGGTACCAGATGCGGCGTAAACAGCAGGCCGACCTTTTTGTCGGTCAATTTACTGAGTTGCTCTACCGTTTCCGGTGAATGCCGGTGGCCGGACACGCCGTAGGCCTTGAAATTGTCGCTGGCTTCCGAGAACAGCATGCCGATTTCGGTCTTGCGGCCGCCACCGGATACACCTGATTTGCAATCGGCGATCAGGTGCGAAGCATCCACCACGTCGGCCTTCAGCAACGGCGCCAGGCCAAGTTGCATGGTGGTTGGATAACAACCTGGATTGCCGACGATGCGCGCATTCTTGATGGCAGCACGATTCAGCTCCGGCAAACCATACACGGCTTCCTTCAGCAGCTCAGGGCAACTGTGCGGCAGCTTGTACCATTTCTCGAACACCGCGGTGTCCTGCAAACGAAAATCAGCAGCCAGATCGATCAGCTTGACGCCGGCTTCCAGCAGCTCTGGCGCTTGTGCCATGGCGACGCCGTGCGGGGTGGCGAAGAACACCACGTCACACTCAGTCAGGCGGGCGTTCTCAGGCGAGGAAAATGCCAGCGCGACGCGGCCGCGCAAAGAGGGGTACATGTCGGCAATCGGCATGCCGTCTTCCTTGCGCGAAGTCACCGCTTGCAATTGTGCATGCGGATGGGTTGCCAGCAAACGCAGCAACTCGACTCCGGTATAACCCGTACCACCCACAATCCCGACTTTGATCATTTTCTTTCCTTGCATGGAGCCGTACATAATCTTCACTTCGGGTTTTCAATCCGGTTTTCAATTCGGCTTTTCAAACCTGATATGAAAATTGCACGATGTTGGTACCCGATATTTTTGGGTAAATTGCCGCCAAGAGCGGGCTATTTTATCAGCCAATGAATCGTTAGGGCTGCTTAACATTCAAATCGAAAATAGCTTGCAACCGCAGGCGCCATAGCGCTTTGCCAATGTTACGTTTTCATAAAGAGACGCAAAAGAGGAGCAACTAAGGAGCCGCAACAAATGACAAAAAGCCGCCAGGCGCGAACCTGGCGGCTTTTCGATATTCTGAAAGCGTAGATTAGCGCTTGGAGAATTGTTTTGCGCGACGTGCCTTGCGCAAACCGACCTTCTTACGTTCAACTTCACGTGCATCACGTGTAACGAAGCCGGCTTTCGACAGCTCCGATTTCAAAGTTGCATCGTAGTCGATCAGAGCACGAGTGATGCCGTGACGAACTGCGCCAGCCTGGCCGGACTCGCCGCCGCCGCTGACATTGACCTTGATGTCGAAAGTTTCGACATGGTTAGTCAGTTCCAGTGGTTGACGAATCACCATCAGGCCGGTTTCGCGCGAAAAATATTCATTCGCTGGCTTGCCGTTGACGATGATTTGGCCGGAGCCGGACTTGATGAAGACGCGAGCCACTGCACTCTTGCGACGGCCGGTTCCGTAATTGTAGTTACCGATCATGTCTATTCCTTAGAGTTCGAGTGCTTTAGGTTGCTGCGCAGTGTGCGGATGGCTGCCATCTGCGTACACTTTGAGCTTCTTGATCATGGCGTAGCCAAGCGGACCCTTAGGCAGCATGCCCTTGACCGCTTTTTCCAGCGCACGACCTGGAAAACGCTGTTGCATTTTCTGGAAATTTGT